>Ga0222675_1000172_pt1 | contig 33377 bp, 32 predicted proteins | sample AntAcemetagen868_FD_179818 | JGI IMG/M metagenome (GOLD analysis project Ga0222675, IMG submission 179818) | Saline water microbial communities from Ace Lake, Antarctica - #868 | ecosystem: Environmental > Aquatic > Non-marine Saline and Alkaline > Saline | place: Antarctica: Ace Lake...
AGGTATTTTGGCATAAGCATACATTGGAGGGTAGTGCCAATTATTAAACATATAACCATTCAAAAGCTGCTGGAGGCTTGTAAAAGAAGCCAGGAAATCAAACTGTATATGAGAGTTATTTGGAAGGTCTTTGACTATTCCTGTGACTTGATAACTAAATTTTTCATCCACTTTCAGGGTTTCACCCATCGCATCCTCGGAAGAACCAAAATACTTTACGGCCATGGATTCCGTCAGTACAACAGAAAATGGATTACTTAGTGCTGTTTCAGTATTTCCTCTTAATAGTTCGAAACCAAAGACATCCCAAAATGAAGAATCAGCATAGGCAAAGGCACTTTCCATGAATTTATCAGAACCACCATTAACATTACTTACCGATAGCTCGGTTATATAAAGCCTGACAAAAGTCTCAACTTCGGGAAAGTCGTTCTGTAGTACAGGACCTATGCCGCTATAGGTATTTGCCAGTTTGGTTTCACCCGTCTCAGAATAATCGAGTTCTGTAACCCTATAAATCTGTTCATAATCCTGATGGAATTTATCGAAGGAGGATTCATCCTTTACATATAACAGGATCAACAGAAAACTGGCCATACCTACTGCTAAGCCAGCAATATTAATGGCTGAATGTCCTTTATGCTTTAAGATATTTCTCCATGCAATTTTGAGATAATTCTTAATCATGGCTAGGTCCGGTTTTAGACCTTAAGCATTCGAGGTCTACTCAAAAGAAGTCATAAAATAACTTAGATCAGTTAAAACTTCAGGTTTTGGGACAGGAGGTTGACAGAATAATGAATCATCTCCCTTCTATATCATCGCAGAGCTCTTCGTACCAAGTGTCTCCATACTTACGAATCAATGGCTCCTTTAAGAACTTATAAATAGGGACACCAAGTTTTGCACCAAACACACACGCTGCTGAACAGATAGACCAACGATCGTAATTTAATGCTTCATAGTGATCGTATTTGGTGATTCTAATCGGATATAAGTGACAAGAAATTGGCTTCTTGAAATCGGTCTTCCCATCAATATGGGCCTGCTCTATGCCACACTTTAGTACCTTATTTTCGTCATACACAGAAAAAGCACATTCTCTCCCTTCAATAGTCGTGGTAGAAAAATCTCCTTCGAAATCTTTAATGTACAATCCCTCCTTTTCTATCGCCTTGATTCCCTTCTCTGACAAATATGGCTTCACTGCCTCATAGGAATCTTCAAGTTCTTTAAGTTCTGATTCTTCCAGTGGGGCTCCCAAGTCTCCTTCTACACAACAAGCACCCTTGCACTTGTCCAGGTCACACACAAAGAACTGTTCTTTGATATCATCACTAATAACAGCGTTATCGATTAAGATCATATCAATTTAATTAGGCGTAGCTAGTATTTCGAAGTGCTTCTTGATTTTCATATTATCTCGAGATAGCTTCACTAGTTCTGCACTATCAACGAACCCATTTTCTAAATAATTTGTGTCATTCATATAGACTGTATAATCATGTTTGGCAATTGAATCATAAAGACCATGCCTTTCATCCAGTGATAGTTTTTTATAGCACTCGGCCATAATGTTTGGCCTGAACTCGGAGATAATATCCCCCATATCATCGAGTATTTCTCTGTCATATCCCTCTGCATCAACTTTAAGCAAGCCTACTTTTGGAAGCCACTCTACGTAGTTAGTTCTCAGGTATTTGCTAAAATCCCTTCCTTCTACCTTTAATTCGTAGCTATGGTTATGCCTTTGGTTCTTGATTTGTGACAAATAGCCTCCATTACAGAATGATGCATCTGAATAATTAAAGACAAACTCACCGTCTTCTTTGGTGGCTGCAAAAGGCAATGGAACAACGTTAGTCAAGTCTTGATTGAGTTCGGCATTCTTCTCTAGTATCTTATATACATATTGATTAGGCTCTAACCCGAGAACAAGCCCCTCTTTACCAACAGCGAGGGCCATTGGGACCGTAGTATCACCCGTGTGAGCACCAATATCAATGATAACTCCTCCAGGCTTAGCTAATTTCCTATAGAAGTTAACTTGCTCAATTGTAACCTCCTTTGGACCCTCAAATGGGTGAAGCCATTGTGCATACTCCACTTCTCCAAGTCCTGCAATTTTAAACCGTTTAACCTCAAAGCCGTATTCTTTGAAAGTACGTTTCATTTCCTTTTTGGCCTTTTTCCTCTTAAAGTAGTCAAACATCAGGTGGGGGTTTTCGGTAAAAATAACTAAAATCACTGAGTCGTCTTGGACTGTAGGAGATGAAATTGAATCAGGTTACCTAATGGCAATGAATCTATCTGTTTTCCGTATTTTTAGCCAATCAAATGAGTAGACCTATCAAGATCAGCGGAGTAATTATCACCTTTAACGAGGAGAGAAACATTGGCAGATGTATCGAATCACTTGTGGGTATATGTGATGAAATCGTTGTAATAGATTCTTTCTCTACCGATAACACAAAAGCCATATGCTCAGCTTATGATTTAAAGTTTATCGAAAACCCATTCGAAGGACATATTGAACAAAAGAACTTCGCACTTGACCAAGCAAGTTATGACATTGTGCTTTCGCTTGATGCTGATGAAGAAGTATCACCTGAACTCACTAAATCCATATTGATAGCGAAACATAATTGGTCTGAGAATGCCTATTCATTTAACCGGTTTACAAATTATTGTGGCCAATGGATTAAATATTCAGGCTGGTATCCTGATACAAAAACTAGGCTTTGGGACAGAAGAATTGGGAGATGGGGAGGAACAAACCCTCATGACTCAGTAGAATTAAAAGAAGGCAATAAACCCTCAAAGCTTCATGGAGACTTACTCCACTACTCATACTATACGATGGAAGAACATGTGCTCCGGTCTGCCAAGTATGCGAAAATAGCCGCCAAAGCACTTTATGATCAAGGAAAAACAGCTTCAACTCTTAAAATGGTAATTAGGACTGGCTTCCGATTTCTTAAAGATTATGTTTTTCGAAGAGGGTTTTTAGATGGGTTTTATGGGCTCATGATTTGTGGAACTAGTAGTCACACAACATTTTTAAAATACGCTTATTTAAGGACGCTTAACCAGGGTAAATCCATCGATTAATGAGGGTAATATCTGACTATTTACTCTTAAGAGGTCCACATAAAAAGCAGGCTTACTTTCTGATGGCTATTATATCGGTAGTCTACCTACTAAATTTCCATGTGAATGATATTTGGACACCAAATGAAAGCTTCTATGCCGAGGCAGTAAGGGAGATGTTCGAATCAGGAAATTTCCTAGAGTTCTTCTATAACTACGAACCACGATATAACAAGCCACCTCTTACCTATTGGTTGATAGCAGCTTCTTCAAGCATTTTCGGATTGACCGAATTCGCTATTAGATTGCCAATTGTGTTAATGGGTATCGGGAGTATTTGGTTCACTTATTTAATTGGTAAACTCCTGTATGGTCCGAAAGGAGGATTATACGCAATGGTGTTGATGGCCTTTTCTGTTCAGCTACTTGCAGTTAAACAATATGCTTCTCCAGAAATGCCATTGACATTTTTCTTTACCCTGACGATGTACTACTTCATCAAAGGCTTCGATTTGCGGAAAAGCAAATACATGTTTCTAGCATTTGTAATGCTTGGATTAACTGTATTGACAAAAGGATTCCCATATATAATTGTAATTGGTGGAATTATTGGACTATACACTTTAGTAAAAGGTCCTCTCAACTGGAATAGAATCTGGAAAGACATTAAGCTACTAAACCTTCACATTGGAATACCAGTGACATTACTCATTGGTTTAAGTTGGGTGATTTTTATGTACTTGAAGGATGGAGCTGAATTTTGGGAAATCTATTATCGAGAAACATTTGGAAGAGCACTAAACAAGAAGACAAATGGAGCGAAGCCATTTTTCTATTTGGAAGTTATCTCCTGGAGTATCATACCCTATTCTTTAGTATTTGTCTACTCATTCGTAAAATGGCTGAAGAATTGGAAGAAATTATCCAGTGTTCTTTTTCCACTTTGTTGGTTTTTGGTCATGCTTGTGATTTTTACCATTGCCAAAGGAAAGATTCCAACCTATATGATTCAAGCACATCCAGCAATGCTTCTTATGATTGTCCCAGTATTACTTGAGGCAGGGCCTTCGAGTAATACTAATAAAATACTCTGGAAAACTAGCTTTGCTCTGCCATCAATTTTAATAATAGCAGCTAACTTTTACATAATCTATTTGCTCAACCTACCAGTGGTCTTATATGTACTACCCACCTTTATGCTTGCCGGGTTCATAAAATGGATGGTTCAATTTCGTAATAGCAATTGGCACGTGATGGTTCCCTTTTGGGCAATGACCGCATTCCTCATTTGCTTTGCCGTCTACCTGCCAAAAATGGAAAAATTCAGGCCTTATGACGAATTAGGTAGGGTGATAAATGAGCAAGAAGGAATAGACACAACAATCCCAATCTATATTCAAGAGACACTAATTCACAATATCCCTTTCTATGCTGAAAGGAAGGCCATACGAAATCAATCGATCATACAAATAAACATGGCCTCGGATAATACCGAAGGTATGCTTGCTCTTGTTCGTGATGAAGATTTAGACAAGCTTGATGGATTCAAGTCAATATGGAGTGGTATGATTTATGATTTTTCTAGTGAGTCACAATTCTTGAAATTTATCTTGGCCTGCATAGATGCGGAGCAGAGTGATTTCTCAAAGTTTGCACGCTTCCATGTCGTGACTAAAGGAATTCGTTAAGACCAGGACCATATGTAACCTGTGCCATCAAAATTCATTTGATCAACTAGTTTATAGTTTTTTGTCTTTAAAAAATTGACGAGGGCATCATGGTTTTGATTTCCTGACTGCCCCGGATGCGTCTCGATACTAAAATTCTTTACAAGAGAATATTGGTCATCTGTCATTCCATATAAAATAGCGTACTCAGAACCTTCACAGTCTAATTTTAGAAGATCCACATGGTCAAGTTTATTGGAGTTTATTACCTCTGCGAAAGTCAGTGTACCCACTTCAATTTTCTCACCTCTTCCATCTGTCTGAAAAACTCCAGCCATTGTTGAAAATTGATCCAATGTGCTAGAATAAAGTGTTAAGCCATTGGAATGATCAGCAACAGCCTGATTAAAGTTTTTCCAATCATGTTTACTATACTCCGATTGATACTTACTTAACTGATTATAGTTGAAAGGCATTGGTTCGTATCCGAATACTCTCGCATCCGGAAATTGAGAGAGCATATACAAACCAAAATATCCCACGTTAGCGCCAATATCAATAATAACTGGCTTAGTGGGCATCACAAATCCTTTCGGCAAGCCCTTTAAGTAGACACGGTCAAAGAAGCTCTCCTTAAAAGGTGGGAGCATCTTTCTAGGTACTTCAATTTCAAAACCATTCTTCATTATGAACTGAAAGGAATCCGCACTTCCAGCTTTAAAAGACAAATACTGTGGCCAATTTGAGAATTGACTGATCAAAGATTTGTACCTATTGAGTTTATGACCAAGTGACATATAGAAGCTTTAGAGTTAGGCAAAATTAAGATATTCCTATAACAAAAAAGGCTCCATATGGAGCCCTTTCTATTTCATTTGAAATAATGAATTAATATCTATAGTTATCAGACTTATAAGGTCCTTCAACCGTTACACCAATATATTCAGCTTGATCCTGAGTTAATTCATCAAGTTCAACACCAATATTTGACAAGTGAAGTTTAGCAACTTTCTCATCCAAGTGCTTAGGAAGGGTATAAACTGCATTTTCATAGGCATCTCTATTCGTCCAAAGCTCAATTTGTGCTAAGACCTGATTAGTAAACGAGGCAGACATTACAAATGATGGATGACCAGTTGCACAACCAAGGTTCACTAAACGACCTTCTGCTAAAAGAATAATATCATTCCCAGCGATGTTGTATAGGTCCACTTGAGGCTTAATCTCAATTTTACTTGCACCATGGTTTCCGTTTAACCAAGCCATATCAATTTCATTATCGAAGTGACCAATGTTACAAACGATCGTTTTGTCCTTCATTGCTTCGAAGTGTCTCTGCTGGATAATATTATAGTTACCAGTAGCGGTTACAATAATGTTAGCCCTTGGAATAGCCTTAACCATTGTCTGAACCTCGTAGCCATCCATTGCCGCCTGTAACGCACAAATTGGATCAATTTCAGTAACAATTACTCTGACACCAGCACCACTTAGTGAAGCTGCAGATCCCTTTCCAACATCACCATACCCAGCAACAACAGCTACTTTACCAGCAAGCATTACGTCAGTCGCTCTTCTGATGGCATCTACTAGAGATTCCTTACATCCGTACTTATTGTCAAACTTAGACTTAGTCACAGAGTCATTGACATTAATCGCAGGCATTGGAAGCGTACCTTTTTTCATGCGCTCATAAAGCCTGTGCACACCAGTAGTCGTTTCCTCAGAAAGTCCTTTGATTCCAGCTACTAACTCAGGGTACTTATCCAGTACCATATTAGTCAAATCACCGCCATCATCTAGGATTAGATTTAATGGCTTACCACCTTCGAAGGCAAAAATTGTCTGCTCAATGCACCAATCAAATTCTTGATCATTCATACCCTTCCATGCAAACACTGGAACACCAGTTTTAGCAATAGCAGAAGCCGCATGATCTTGCGTTGAAAATATATTACATGAAGACCAAGAAACTTCAGCCCCAAGTGCTGTAAGCGTCTCAATCAAGACAGCAGTTTGGATTGTCATGTGAAGACAACCAGCGATTCTTGCTCCCTTTAAAATCTGAGAAGGGCCAAATTCTTCTCTTAATGACATTAAACCTGGCATTTCTGCCTCAGCCAATTGAATTTCTTTTCTACCCCAATCAGATAGATTGATATCTTTTACTTTGTATTCAAGCGTTTCTTGCATGATTTATATATTAATTACGGCACAAAGGTAAGGTAAGACCGAAGGAATGTCAAAGATTGTGCGAAGATTAAAGTATGAATTCGATTTCTTTAAAGTCGAATACCCTCAATTTGCCGTCAACAGAAACGGATAAGAGCCCAGAATCAGCTACATCCTCGATGATTCCTTCAAACTCAAATTCAGATCGATACTTAAGTTTAGTTTTATAACCATACAGTGAGCTTAGATATTCTTCCTTAATCCCGGAGAGCCTACCTGCCTTCAGTCTCAAATAAAAAGCCTCAATATTTTCAACTAACCTTTGAAAAACATCCAGAAGTTGAAGCTCACACTTTAACTCGTTCTTTAGGGAAGTGGCACTGATCCCATTGAAAATTGATTGATTCACATTCAGGCCAATACCAACAACCGAATAGTCTAAATTTCTCCCACTTAAGCTATTTTCAATAAGAATCCCTGATATCTTTTTTCTGTTTACCAATACATCATTCGGCCATTTAACTGAACAATTAATATCGCCTAACAACTGTTTAACAGTAGCATTTACCGCCAGAGATATTGCCATATTTAAGAAGAACTGACTAGAAGCCTTGACAAAATTAGGTTTAAGGACAATTGACATTGTAATATTTTTACCAGCAGCAGTAACCCATTCATTTCCTCTTTGTCCCCTACCCTTTAATTGGTCATCAGTTATAATGACAGTCCCTTCAGAGATGTCAGACTTTCTAGCCATTTCCTTGGCTATGTCGTTGGTAGAGTGACAACTTGGCATATAAATAACCTTTTTGCCTAGAAATAAGGAGTTAGCAAGGATTTTGTACAATGAATTTTTAGTAATTTTGATCCTAAAATTAAGTTAAAATCACTTATACATTTGAATGAATTCTGAAGAGTTGAGCAACATCGTTGTAAAGGGGATGGAAGAGATAAAAGCCGAGGACATTGTAATAATGGACCTGAGGAAAGTAAAAGGTGCTATAAGTGATTTTTTCATCATTTGTTCTGGAAATTCAGACACCCAAATCGAATCTATTGCCGCATCTGTTGAACATGAAGTTAAAACAGATTGTAAAGAAATTCCTTGGCGTAAAGAGGGGTTTACCAACCGAGAGTGGATCCTAATTGACTATGTTAATGTCGTGGCACATATTTTCAACAAAGGAAAACGTGAACATTATGGTATAGAGGAATTATGGGGGGATGCAATCATCACTCAAGTCCCTAAAAACGCATAGTTAACATTATCGCTAGGAGTGCGTTATTAAGAAGGTTATAAAAATTAAAAAAATATAGAATGCCGGATAATCCAAGAAAGAAAAATATACTAGGCAAACCTGGTCCAGCGGGTAAAGGACCCAATAATCAGGTTTGGATATTCGTATCCTTGATTATTGTATTTTTCGCAGTATCATATTTTACTAGTCAAAGCACTGGAGTTGCTATAACACCGTCTCGTTTTGAAGATATGGTAAAGAGCAATGATGTTGCTCGTGTGGTTTTTATTAATGGTCAGAATACAGTCGAGGTTACATTAAAACAAGAGGCACTTCAAAATGCTAAATACAAAACTGAATTAGATGGCAATAGTGTTTTCGGCATGAATAATGGCCCGCATTACACCATTCAAAAGCAGTTTTTCTCTGCTGAAGATTTCAGAACGTATTACGATAATTTCGTTGAGACCAGCAACATACCAAAACAGCAGCAAGTAAGAACTGAATTTGATGACCGTACAACGGTAATGGATTTCCTAGCTACTTGGGGATTCTTAATACTTATTGTATTGTTTTTCTGGCTGATGATGCGCAGGATGACTGGTAATGCAGGTCCTGGTGGTCAAATATTTAATATTGGCAAGTCACGCGCTGCACTATTTGATGCGGAAAATAAGGTTAAAATAACCTTTGATAACGTTGCGGGACTAAATGAAGCGAAAGAAGAGGTCAAAGAAATTGTTGACTTCTTAAAGAACCCTTCAAAATTCACAAAACTTGGAGGTAAAATTCCTAAGGGCGCTTTGCTAGTAGGCCCTCCTGGTACAGGTAAGACATTACTTGCAAAAGCTGTTGCAGGTGAAGCTGCCGTTCCTTTCTTCTCACTATCAGGTTCAGATTTTGTGGAAATGTTTGTAGGTGTAGGGGCTGCAAGAGTACGTGATCTATTTAAGCAAGCCAAAGAGAAAGCTCCTTGCATAATCTTCATTGATGAAATTGATGCTGTAGGTCGTTCAAGAGGTAAAGGACAGATGCCGGGCTCGAACGATGAAAGAGAAAACACTCTGAACTCACTTTTGGTAGAGATGGATGGTTTTGCAACCGATTCAGGAGTAATTATTTTGGCGGCAACCAACAGGCCTGATGTACTCGATACAGCATTGCTAAGACCAGGTCGTTTCGACCGTCAAATTAGTATTGACAAGCCAGATATCGTGGGTAGAGAAGCGATCTTCAAAGTTCATTTAGGACCTATCAAGGTTGCCAAAGATATTGACCCTAAAAAACTATCAGCTCAGACCCCAGGTTTTGCCGGTGCTGAAATAGCCAACGTCTGTAATGAAGCTGCCCTAATAGCAGCTAGAAAAGACAAAAAGGCTGTTGATATGGAAGACTTTCAAGATGCCATCGATAGAGTCATTGGTGGTCTTGAAAAGAAGAGTAAGATCATTTCTCCAGAAGAAAAGAAAATTGTTGCTTATCACGAAGCTGGTCATGCAGTCGCAGGCTGGTTCTTAGAACATGCTGATCCTTTAGTAAAGGTATCAATTGTACCAAGAGGTGTTGCTGCCCTGGGTTACGCACAGTATTTACCAAAAGAGCAGTTTCTTTACCAAACGGAGCAACTTATTGATGAGATGTGTATGACACTTGGCGGTAGAGCTGCCGAAGAAATTATATTCGGAAAAATATCTACAGGTGCACTAAGCGATTTGGAAAGAGTAACCAAAGTAGCTTATAGTATTGTGACAGTGTATGGCATGAATGAAAGAATAGGACACATTTCGTTCTATGATTCAAAACAAAGCGAATACGGTTTTTCTAAACCTTATTCTGAAGACACTGCCAAAATCATTGATGAAGAAGTCAAAAAGATTGTGGCTGATGCCTACAGTAGAACAATCAAATTACTGACAAATAAGAAAGCAGAAGTTGAGACGCTTGCACAAGAGTTATTGGCTAAGGAAATTCTTTTCCAATCAGACCTAGAAGGCCTCATAGGCCCTCGACCTTTTGAAAAACAAACTACTTATGAGGCGTTTACCAATAATAATGGTAAATCCAATGAGGTAACAGATGCAAAGGTTGAAGAAGAAGAAGTCGTAGCGGTAGAACCAGATGAGACTGTCGCTGACGCGACTACCGAAGACTCAGCTGGTTCTGACACTTCGAACGAAGAGCTCAAAAAGGATTAGCTTTAAAGAATCGATACTTATAAAAAAATCAGGTTTAGCGACCTGATTTTTTTATTTGAAGAGGTTTTGCAACTTTTGTTTTGCTTCACTTATGAAACTAAACCCAGCATCAAACCAAAAAGTCTATTTCGCATCTGATTTTCACTTGGGTGTTCCAAGCCCTGAGGCAAGTTTAGAACGAGAAAAAAAGATCATTCGCTGGCTAGACGAATGCAAGAAAGATGCTCACACCATTTTTTTAGTAGGAGACCTTTTTGATTTTTGGTTTGAATACAGAACAACCGTTCCGAAAGGATTCTCCAGGTTTTTAGGTAAGCTTTCAGAGATCTCTGATGCAGGCATCAACTTGGTCATATTTACTGGCAACCATGATTTGTGGATGTTTGGTTACCTAGACCAAGAGTTAGGAGCAAAAGTCATTTACGACCCAATTGATGTATACCTGAATGAGACGAAGTTATTGGTAGGTCATGGTGATGGTATTGGCCCTGGTGATGAAGGATATAAGTTTCTTAAAAAGATATTTAGAAACAACTTCTTTCAATGGTGCTTTCGCTGGCTACACCCTAACATAGGAATAGGATTGGCAAACTTTTGGTCTGGTAAGAGCAGAGCTCAAGCCAATGATACCGAGCAAAGGTTTATGGGGGAAGACGAGTGGCTTTGGACTTTCGCAAAAGAAACCCAAAAGACAACCCACTACGACTACTACATTTTTGGGCATAGGCACCTTCCGCTTGACCTAGAGGTTGGAGAGAACAGCAAGTACATCAATTTGGGGGAATGGTTAAGTTACTGCACATATGCTGAATACAGCAAAGGAGAAATAAAACTCAAGACCTTTGAAGGTTAGTACCACGATATTACTGTTGCTTTTACTTAGCCAATATGCATTGGCTCAAAATCTGGAGAAAGTAAGTTCTTTTAACATAGGGTTTGCTCCCACCACAGCCTCAGTAGACAGACAAGGACACCTATACTTCTCTAATGATCAGGGTGTCATCGACAAATTTGATAAAGATGGAAAAGTAGTTTCTCACTTTTCACCTCAGAAACAGGGTACGCCAACTTTGATTGATGCGTGGCAAGGATTAAGGACGTTCGTATACTACAAAAGCTTTCAAGAGTACATTCTACTTGATCGATTCTTAAATGCCTCGGAAAGATACAAGATAGACTATAGTCAACTTAGTAGCTTTTCAGGGTTAGCGACACTAGCCGGTGACAATAACCTATGGCTCTTAAACGATCAGGAGCTCAGCCTAATCAAAACAGACATCAATAATGGAGAAATTCTTATTGAGAACAAACTCAACCTCAGCCTTGACCTTGAAGATTGGGATATTCAATTTATCAGATCTTATCAGAACTACCTTTTTTTAAGTGACTCAAAAGAAGGCATTTTAGCTTTCGATAACTTAGGGACTTTTGTAGAAAGAGTATCTGAGCAGTCTACTCCTTTCTTTACTTTTTATAAGGATGAAATTATTTATATCAGTGACCAGAAGCTGCACATGATTGACCTTTATAAGAAAACAAAAAGGGAAATCAGTTTACCCGATCTCCCTTATCAATTTGTGCTTATGGAAAACAATCAAATTTTCTTAGTGCATAATCAAACTGTAGATATTTTCAAGTTTAATTAGTGTTTGACGGACTTAACTCACCTGTAAAAATATCAAGAATCAGTTTTCTCAACATAATTCCATACTTCGCTTGAACCAATTGAAAATCTGCACTATTCTTATTATTCAGGCTCTGCAAATAAGTCACAAAGTCAATCGTACCACTCTCATATCTCGTTCTAGAAAATTCAAATGATGTGTTTAAGTTAATTAAGCTCTCTTTAGCCGCTGCATATGTCGTCTTTGCATTAACCAAATTTAAGTAGGCCTGCTGCACTTGATTAGTGAGGTTGTTTTTTGCCTGCTCTAAGTTTAATTCGGCATTTAGCAATTCTACCTTAGACTGTTGTATTGAAGTACGGTTTTGAAATCTTGTGAATAGCGGTATCCCCAAGTTTAATCCAGCACCTTTTCTTTCGTTTGACTTAAACTGAGTGTTCCAATCAACCACCTCGGTTCTAATTGGTGCTTGTGTTACTGGGTCCCTTTCTAACACATTTCTAAAATTTGAAGACCAGCCTGTACCCCATGAGGCATTTGCTGTCAAGCTTGGCATCCACGAGTTTTGTGAAATCTTCAATGACTTTTTTGAAGCCTCAAGACTAAATTCAGCTGACTTTAAGCTAGGGCTGAACGCTTCTGCCCTACTATAGATATCTCCAAACTCTTCCATCTCTTGCTCAAGCTCAGCGTCTGCAGTGCTAACACCTGAAAATTCATATTGCTCTCTAGCATCTAAAAGTAAAAGTTGAATTAAGCTCAATTCACTAATCGCCAATTGATTTTGAAGATTTACCATTGCAAGTTTCTGTTGCGCTATTTGAGACCTAAAATTATAGACTTGCTCCATACTCCCAGTACCAGCTCTCTCTATGCTTTCTTGTCTTGAGAGTTGACCATTGAGCAGTTCGAGTGTTTGGCTAGCAATCTTCAATTGCTCTTTTGTTGAGATTATATTCAAAAAAGAACCAATTACAGCTGACTCTGTAATTTGAATATTACTTTCAATGGTCTGAAGTGATGCTTCATACTGCAGCTTTCTTTGATCCATCGTAAGGACATTTCTAAAGCCATCAAATATCGTCACTCCTGCATTCAATGATCCACTACCACCAAGAGTAGTTGTATTCACCAAATCACCAACAGTTTGGTCAAATTGAAGCCCTTCACTCCAGCTATGACTAGCCCCAGCATTCAAGTTGGGTAGGAAATTAAACTTGCTTTGTTTGTAACCTGCGCGCGCACTGATCGCATTGTTTCTTGCCGTCTTGATACTAATATTATTGTCAAGCGCTATGTCTATGCACTCTTCCAGCGTTAAGGCCCGCTGTGCAAAGCTTAAACTTGCTAGCATAAACAGGCTTAGACATGTGTAAAGGATCTTTTTCATAATGGTATTTTCTATCTTTTGGCAATATTTTACCAGGAAGCCATCAAACAGCTTCATTTTAACGTTCATCTGCCAGGAGGCAAATGAACGTAACCCATAAGGGGAGAATTATTAAACTAGAGAGCTTTCTTTAGAATTGATGTTTTCAGAGACTACCTGACCATCGAATAAGTTGATTATTCTATGTGCATACTCAGCATCAGTAGCCGAGTGAGTCACCATTACAACTGTTGTTCCTTTTGAATTCAAGTCGCTCAATAAAGTCATTACTTCTTGACCATTAGTCGAATCCAAGTTACCAGTCGGCTCATCCGCAAGGATCAGGTTTGGCTTTGCAACTACTGCTCGTGCTACCGCAACCCTTTGCTGTTGACCACCAGAAAGTTGTTGTGGAAAGTGATCTTTTCTATGCATAATCTGCATTGTCTCTAATACTTCTTCTACTCTTTTCTTTCTATCAGCAGCTGGGTACTTCAAGTAAATCAAAGGAAGTTCAACATTTTCATATACTGTAAGCTCGTCAATTAAGTTGAAGCTCTGGAATACGAAACCAATGTTCTTTTTCCTTAACTCAGCTCTTTGACGTTCAGAATATTTTGAGACCTCTTCATCGTAAAAAAAGAACTCACCTTCAGAAGGGTTGTCCAGTAAACCAACGATATTAAGTAAAGTAGATTTTCCACAGCCTGAAGGCCCCATGATTGCCACGAATTCTCCTTCGCCAATCGCAAGGTTGACGTTGTTTAGTGCTGTAGTTTCAATCTCATCAGTATAATAGAACTTCTTGAGACCTTTTGTAGTAATTATGTTTTTACCATTTTCCATAATGTAAAAAGTTATCGGTTGTTTGAATTAATTTATTGTTTGATTACTAGTTTGTCTTTGTCATCATAACCTTCATATGATGAAAATATGACTTTTTCTCCAGGCTGTAAACCTTCCAGCACTTCGTAGTGACGTGGTGTCTGGTTTCCAATTCTGATTTGTCTTCTTGTCGCTACTGTCCCTGTCTCGTCTACAACGAATATCCAGTTCCCACCTGTGGTTTGGAAGAAACTCCCTCTAGGGATCTGAATTGCATTTTTCTCTTCACTTAACTGAAGGCGAATTGAGATAGTCTGGCCTCTTCGTACGCCTTGGGGTACTTGACCTACCATTTCTACTACAAATGTACCGCTATTAATTTCAGGGAATTTCTTTCTGATCTCTAGGGAATAAGTAGATCCTGCGAAGTCATAGGTGCCTACTAAGCCTTCATATACTCTTGGTAAATAATGTTGATCAACATTGGCTTCAATTTTGAAACCATTCAAATCATCTATCTGAGCAATGGTTGTTCCTTGCCCGATACTTTGCCCTATTTCAACATTCACCGTTGAAAGCAACCCATCTACTGGAGCGGTAACCCAAAGGTCATCTAGTTGTCCTTCAACAATTCTCAAGCTCTCTTGAGAGGTGACAAGGCGTTCAGTATTTTGATTTACTTGATTAACTGAATTAAGGGAATCAAACTCCTTTGTCCTGATTGTATTGACTCTGGTTGCTACCAGTCTGTCAAATCTTCGTTTAGAGTTGAGAAACTCTTGCTCCGAAATGACTTTATCCTTCCATAACTGTTGATTTCTTGTGTAGATATCTTTCGCTTCATCAATGTCAAAATCGATTGTAATTACTTGGGCGTTAGATCTAAACAAGGACTGCTTTAAACCGTTGTTCGTATTCTCTATCTCGTTTCGAAGACGGTTGGTTTGTGTTTGCTGAGTAATGTAGTTCATCTCAAGCTGACTATTTTCCAGTTTCAAAATAGTATCCCCCTTATGAACCTCTACACCTCCTTCTAAAAATTTCTCTTGAACATTCCCTCCTACCTTAGCATCAAGGCGAAAAGTTGCCTTAGGTTGCACGGTACCTTCAATGGGTATATACTCTTGGAATGGCCCTTCAACAACAGTAGCCATACTGATCTTTTCTAGATCTACATTGAGTTTTGAAGCCTTATCGGCAAAAACAAAAACATATAGTATAAGGAATACTAACCCTGCGCCACCAAGTACTGTAATGACCCGCTTGGCTGTGAATGTTTTCTTTTTGATTTTCTTGTCCATTGCTATTGTTATAGTGTTTTCTAATCCGTGCAGCCATAGACAACAAGAGTGCCACTTTTATATATACCTTATTTTCAGATACTTATGAGTTTATAGCATGGCGAGGGTTGTGTAAAAGTGTACAATTATAAGACACGAAATGATCGTATTCGAACACTTAAAAATCAGGAATAGTGAGGAGAGGGCATAAAAAAAGGCTCAGTATGGTCAGTACTGAGCCCAAAGGTCAAAAACTCAAAATATCTGAATTAATATTTAAATTAATTCAAAACAACGTTTGCAATATATGTACTTTAATCACTTTTGCAAAACCATCCCGCTCTAAATATTGTAACTTTTTATACCATCGGTAAGAAATATATGTACATACTCCTTTTATAAAACTCTTCCTTAAATAATTACTATAACACTGATTATTGCTCAAGCGAACCAATCTAAGTTCTTATGAGTAAAATCATCTAACCATGTTCATTTTCGATCAATTTTTGTTACGTAATCGGACAGTCAAGGAGCAAAAAACCATATATTACATACTTTAAGGCTATTGGCACTATTTAGGCTTAAGCAACCCCGTTCGAATAAACTAACGACACCGTGGATAAAGAATTAGGTAAGATTTTAATTATTGATGATGATGAGGATGTTTTAATAGCTGCAAAGCTGCTATTAAAAAAACACGCCAAAGAAGTTCTCATTGAAAAGAATCCTAAGAAGATTCCTTTCTTAATGAATAATGGCACCTACGATGTCATTCTTCTGGACATGAACTTTAGTAAAGATATTACCAGCGGTAAAGAAGGGTACTATTGGTTAGAGCAGATTCTGGAAGCCGATCCAAAAGCAGTCGTTATATTAATCACCGCCTTTGGCGATGTAGAAATGGCCGTAAAGGCACTCAAAGAAGGAGCTACTGATTTTGTGCTAAAGCCTTGGCAAAATGAAAAGCTTATTGGCACACTTTCTTCGGCAATCAAGCTCAAAGAGTCCTATAAAGAAGTTGACAAGTTAAAGAGCGCTAAAAAGCAGCTAGAAGACGACATCAACAAACCCTTTAAAGACATCATTGGAGATAGTCCAGCCATGAAAAATGTCTTCAGTATTATAGACAAAGTCGCAAGTACAGATGCGAACGTTTTAATACTAGGTGAAAATGGTACGGGTAAAGAATTAGTCGCTCGAGCAATTCACCAAAGATCATTGCGCAAAGACAATGTTTTTGTAGGTGTAGATATGGGCGCTATTACAGAGACCCTTTTTGAAAGCGAACTCTTCGGTCATAAAAAAGGCGCTTTTACTGACGCAAAAGATGATAGAGCCGGTCGCTTCGAAATAGCAACAGGTGGTTCTCTATTCTTAGATGAAATTGGAAACCTTGGCATGCCACTTCAGTCTAAGTTACTTTCCGTATTGCAGCAGAGGCAGGTGACGCGCATAGGTTCCAACAAACCACTAGACATTGACATTCGTCTGATCTGTGCTACTAACATGCCAGTATACGATATGGTAGCCGAAAATACGTTCAGACAGGATTTACTCTATAGAATCAACACAGTAGAATTACATCTCCCTCCGCTAAGGGAAAGACAAGACGATGTCACTGTCCTAGCGGAACACTTTACTAAAGTATATTGTGATAAGTACAGAAAGCCGCACAAGAAGCTAGCTTCATCTACCCTAAAGAAGATGACGAAGTACCCATGGCCTGGAAATATAAGAGAATTACAGCACGCCATTGAACGTGCTATTATCATGAGTGAAGGCAATATTCTAATGCCGGATGACTTCTTCTTTTTGGTTCAGAAAACAGATAACCCTTCCGAAGGAGTTGATAACCTTAATCTTGATGAGGTCGAAAAAAATGTTATTCTAAAGGCAGTGAACAAACACTCTGGCAATATCTCGAAAGCCGCCAAGGAGTTAGGCCTTACTAGAGCCTCATTATACAGGAGATTAGAGAAGCATGGGCTTTAAGAACTTTCGATTTCTGCTTATTGTCCGAATCATTTTAGTGATCGGAACGATCATGCTATTGGCATATGTGGTGTTTGAATCGCCCAATAGTGTTAACAGCACCTTTTTGATCTTAGTCATAACAATTCAGATCTATTTCCTTATAAGGTCTATTGATAAGACTAACAGAGAGATTACCAGTTTCTTGAGTTCAATCAAATATGATGACTTCACTACTACCTATCCCACTAGTGGCCGTGGCCAATCTATGAACGAACTCTATAATGAGTTTAATAATGTTATAAAGAAGTTCCGAGAGATTCGCGCTGACAAGGAAGCGAATTACCATTACTTCAGAACAATAGTTCAGCATGTAGGAATTGGGTTAATAACATTCAATAAGCTAGGTGACATTCAAATCATTAATAGTTCAGCAAAAAAACTGATTGGTGTAGAGTCGCTCAACAACATATTCGAATTGAGCAAAGTGAGTGCAAAACTTGTAGAATCACTTGTCAAATTAAAGACTGGAGGTAGTGCACTCATAGAGTTAACCAATGAAGGAACGAGGACTCAATTATCAGTATATGTCATTGAATTGGTTTTGAGAGGTGAAGAGTTCAAACTGGTTTCCGTTCAGAACATCCAAAGCGAATTGGAAGAAAAGGAAATGGAAGCGTGGCAGAACCTAATTAGGGTGCTTACACATGAAATTATGAACTCTGTAACACCACTTTCCTCATTGGCGGCTACGGTAGAAACTAACCTAGTAGACAACATCGAGGACGATGTGCCAATTGAAAAAGAAGAGCTAGAAGATATCTATCTAGCTGTTCAAACCATAAAACGAAGGAGCGAAGGCCTGATTCGTTTTGTTACAGACTTCAGAAATTTAACGAGAATACCTGAACCAAAACTTCAAGAGATTGAAGTCAAAAAGGTTCTTGATCACATTAGTTTGCTACTTAATCACGAAATGGCAAGCAAAGACATTGACTTCAGGCTGAATATCGTTCCCACAGGTTTAATGTTTAATATAGATAAAGAGCTAATTGACCAAGTCTTGATTAACTTACTTCAAAATGCAATTCATGCCTTAGACGAGATCGAAAGTGACAAAATGATCATCCTCAATGCTTTTATCAATGAATATGGTCGTCCAACACTTACCATTAGAGATAATGGTGTTGGTATTGACGAGGAAGCACTAGGCAAGATCTTTATTCCGTTTTTCACTACGAAGAAGCAAGGGTCAGGAATAGGTTTAAGTTTGTCTAAACAAATCATGCGAAAACATGGTGGAGCAATTACGGTTAAGTCAGTAATGAATGAGGGAACGGAATTTACCCTCAGGTTTTAATATTTTTAAGGAATCGTTTATCTTGCGCAATCATTTCATTCAAGATCGCCTAATGAGCAATACGCTAGAGAAAGTCATCCATATACTTGTTGAGAAAATAGGAATCGCTCCAACTGAAGCGACAACTGACGCGAACTTCATAAAAGACTTAGGAATAGACTCCCTAGACTATGCGGAAATAGTTATAGAATTTGAACAGACTTTTGATATTCGAATACCTGACAGTGATGCCGAAAGACTTCAAACTGTCGGTCAGGCCGTTGAATATATTGACGAGAAAATTTTAGCCAAGCTTTAGTAATATATAAGTCCCTCTTCTGGGCTTCCTATCCTTTTCTCATTCACTGATCCTACCCTATCTAATGCATGTAAGGCTAAGATTGCATCCAGGTCATGAGAAGTATTGACCGAACCATCGCTTACCATTTTGTACCCCTCATCTTGCATTTTAGTAAGAATAGCGCCAAAATCAACATCTTTCTTACGATAACCAAACGCTGTTAGCCCAAGCGCCTTTCCTGTCATCACTGGATAAACCTCAAGAACTTTGGCACCTCCTTTCTCAATTGATGACCTGAGTTTCATTGCACGAGCCGTCAAACCACCCAAAAACATTGGTGACATGGCTTTCAATGCTTTATCACATGCTCGATAATGATAATCTTCGAATCCAACAAGGCCAGTATAAACACCCGGCAAAGACAATGGCGCATCTATACCGATAACCTGAGGATTGTACTCCCTTACGAAATCAATAATCATCTGATCTGCATCTTGATTCCTTTTGGATTTCTCCAGCCGAATACCGTCTCCCATATTATAGGCGATTACTGTTGTGCCTGCTAATTTGCTTCCGTAGTCTACCCCAATGATCATAGTCAAATTTTTGATTCAAAAATAAAACTAAACCTTTCTTAGATTTGTTGTCTCCGCTAAAGAAAGGAATAATATGCTCACCTGGATTGATGTTATCAAATTTGCCAACAATGGCAATCCAACCCCAGATAGAAGGGTTGAAAAGACCGAGGATGAATGGAGAGAAATACTCACCTCAGAACAATTTCAAATTGCTCGACTAAAAGGTACAGAAAGAGCTGGAAGTGGCGCTTTTTGCGAAAGACATGAGCCAGGTTTGTATGGCTGTGTTTGTTGTGGTACCCCACTGTTTGATTCTAGGGTAAAATTTGAATCAGGCACTGGTTGGCCGAGCTTTGCACAGCCTGTTAAAGAGAATTCCATTGGATACATTAAAGACACAACCTATGGCATGACCCGAGTCGAGGTGGTATGCAATACTTGCGATGCGCACCAAGGACATGTGTTTCCTGATGGACCAGAACCAAGTGGTTTGAGGTATTGTATTAATTCAGCTTCTATGCAGCTGTTAGAGGACAACAAAAATGAAGCGACCGCAATCATCGGGGGTGGATGCTTTTGGTGCACCGAAGCCGTTTTTCAAAGAGTTCTAGGAGTAAGCCATGTCGAATCTGGATTTTCAGGCGGAAAGATCAAGAATCCAACGTACAGAGAAGTTTGTAGTGGTAGAACAGGCCATGCCGAAGTAATAAAGATCACTTATGATCCCGAGATATTAGCGTATTCAGACTTATTAAGAATGTTCTTCTCAACACATGACCCTACTACAATGAATAGACAAGGGTATGACCAAGGGACCGAGTATCGTTCGATCATTTTCTTTCAAGATGACAAGGAGAAAGAAGTCGCTGAGGCTGTAATGGAGGAGATGAAGGATTACTTCGATGATCCGATCGTGACGGAACTAAGCTCATTCGAAGCATTTTATCCCGCTGACGATGACCACCAGAACTATTACAACGACCACAGAAGCCAAGGCTACTGCACAGCCGTTATTGATCCGAAGGTCGCTAAACTGAGAGCGATGTTCACCGATAGGTTGAAACCGGAAATGAATTAATCAAAAGCCTCGAATCATCGGGGCTTTTTTTTGCTCCTAATACAGGTAGCCAAGAATAATTAATTTAAAACCGCTCCTTTGTCCTTTTGCCAAAAGGACTTTATAAAACCAAGGCTATACCAAACTCAAAGTTTGTATTTCTATTGATCAGGTTTGTAACAGTAAATCAACAGCTTGCGCGAAATTAAGAACAACCTGATCGGCAAAAGGTGATGGTTTGGCCTGAGTAACTTGAATAGTGCTCAAGCCCATTTTTTTTGCAGGAATCATATCGCTTTCTCTGTCACCGATCATCCATGAGTTTGAGAGATCAATATTGTGTTTCGTAATCGCTCTTTCGAACATCAATGAACCTGGCTTTCTGGATAAAGATCTACTGACCGAATCATAACCTGGAGCAAAGTAGATGTCGTCAAGAGCATTATCAGATGCTAACTGAATTCTTTCGTGACACGCCAGTACGAAGCTGTTATCATATGTGCCCTTAGCAATACCACTTTGATTCGTGACTACGACCAATAAGAAGCCCGCTGCTTTCAGTTTTTTCAAGCCCTCCGGAACTCCCTCTGTAATTTTGAATTCCTCACCATTGGTTACCTGAAAACCTAATTCTTCATTAAGTACACCATCTCGATCTAGAAATATAGCTTTCTTCATTTAACAGTTATTGTAACCCCCCTCAGCACTATTCATGGACTTAAAGTAAATTAATTTTGTTGACCTGCAGGCTCTATTTGAGATTATATTAGATTTGTGTCCTTCCAATGAGTGATAGCTTAGTAATCATACCGACCTACAATGAATGTGAGAACATCGAAGAGATGATCGAAGCAGTTATGGTGCAACCAACAGGCTTTCATTTACTGATCGTTGATGATGGCTCTCCTGATGGTACTGGTGGATTGATTAAGCAAAAAATGGCTGCTTATCCAGATCGTTTATTCATCGAGGAAAGATCAGGCAAACTAGGACTAGGAACAGCATATATTCATGGCTTTAGATGGGGGCTTAAGAGAAATTACGATTACATCTTCGAAATGGATGCGGATTTCTCTCACAACCCCAGTGACCTCAATAAGTTGTATCATGCCTGCAAGAACTTAGGAAATGATATGGCCATTGGCTCTCGATATGTCACAGGTGTGAATGTTGTGAACTGGCCAATGATGCGTGTTATGCTTTCTTACTTTGCTAGCCACTATGTTAGAATAGTGACAGGCATGCCGATAAGCGATACAACTGCAGGATTCAAATGCTATCACCGTAGTATTCTGGAAACCATCGAATTAGACAAAGTTCGATTCATGGGATATGCCTTCCAAATAGAGATGAAATTCTTGACTTGGAAATACGGCTTTAAGATCACTGAGGTGCCGATTATCTTTACCGATCGCACGAAAGGCGAATCTAAAATGAGTAGCGGTATTATCAAGGAAGCAGTGCTTGGGGTAATGCAAATTAAAATTGGAAGCCTCTTTCGAACCTTCAGACGCGACATGGAAACTATGCCAGAATTAGTCGAAACGAATGGCCTTGACAGGGCTAATTCTTGAAATAATCGCGGTTGGTATAATCAATACCAAAGCCACAATCACTAAAGTCAATACATTAATTCCAATAGTACTCAACCAGTTCCAATCAATAGGAACATGATCCATATAATAAGTTGAAGGCTCTAGAGGAATCAACTCGAAATAATACTGAAGGATACCAAATCCAATGGCAATTACATTTCCCAACAAAAGTCCCTTAAGCACTAATCGGACTCCATTATAAGCAAATATTCTTCTTATGAGTTTATTAGTCGCTCCAAAAGCCTTGAAGGAACCAATCATTTGAGTTCTCTCCATGATCAGAATAAACAGGACCGAAATCATATTAAAACAAGCAACAAACAGGATCAGTGTAATCAGGATGTAAACGTTCTGAGAAAGTAAGCCCAACCAATCGAAAATCTGAACGAATTTCTGATCGACTCTTTCGGTATAATGCTCTATACTAACTTTTTGAATGATCGAGTCATCAGCTTCTTCAAGCCGATCTATATCGTTGACAAAGATTTCGTAACCACCAACTTGATCTGCTGACCAATCATTCAAACTGCGGATCATATTGATGTCACCAATAACAATTTGCTCGTCAAAATTATCTAAGCCAGTATTAAAAATCCCCGTCACAACCATACTGCGCGTTCTCGGAGGATCCATAATGAAAACTGTAACCAAGCGATCGCCTAATTTCACATTCATCCGATCGGCCATACGCTGACTTAGCATCACTGTGTTTGTTACCAATTGTGCTGAATCAAAGACTGGAATTTCACCAGCAATTATATAATCACTGAACCCATCTCTATCAAATGAATCCCCAATCCCCTTAAAGAGCAGCCCAAAGTTCTCGCCCTCTCGATTGATCAAACCGGGTTTATGAGCAAACTCTTGAATATGCCTTACATACGGATCATTTTTCAAGGACTCCATACGATCTGCAGACATAACGATCGGTTCTTCTTCATAAGAACTATTCAGGGAAAACTTCTTGATCTGAATATGTCCTGAGAAAGTGAAAATCTTATCCTTTATGTTATTCTGGAACCCACCCAAAACCATAAATGAGATAACCATAATCGCTATCCCAAGGGCTACGCTAGCAATTGCTACCCGATGGATCGTAGACGAAAAGCTCCCCTTATCCGTGGCGTTGATTCTTTTAGAAATGAAATAAGGGAGGTTCAAGATTATGCTTAATTTTAACGTTGTTCCTCAAATATAAACGAAGCGAATGATTCGACTACTGCTCACCCTTTGCATTTTTTCTGTTTTTGCTTGTTCTCAAGCTCAAAACTTGCAACTCGGTGCCGAAAGAATGGACCAATACCTCCCTACCTTGGAAGGTAAAAGAGTGGCTTTAGTAGTCAATCAAACCTCTGTTATCAACAAGACACACTTGGTCGACACACTGATCTCAAGAGGTGTCAATGTAGTCAAGGTAATGGCGCCTGAGCATGGTTTTAGAGGTGAAGCACCTGATGGTGCCAAAATCGATGATACCAAGGATGAGAAAACTGGTTTACCCATCATTTCTATTTATGGAAGTAGTAAAAAGCCTAGCCCTGAAATGCTCAAGGATGTAGATGTTTTACTCTTCGATATCCAAGACGTAGGCATACGGTTCTACACCTTTATCAGCACGATGCATTATGTAATGGAAGCCGCGGCCGAAAATAACAAGGAAGTTTTGATACTGGATCGTCCCAACCCCAATGGTATGTACATTGACGGACCCGTGAAAGATGATGACGTGAATGGATTTGTAGCCATGCATCCCATTCCAATTGTCCATGCATTGACGGTTGGTGAATTAGCCCAAATGATCAATGGCGAGGGTTGGTTAGAAAACGGTGTGAAATCCCCATTGAAAATAGTCTCCATGCAAGGCTGGGATCATAAGTCGACTTATAGCCTGCCGGTAAAGCCATCACCCAACTTACCGAACGACAATGCGATAGCCCTTTACCCTACACTAGGCCTCTTTGAAGGAACTGTAGTGAGCGTAGGCAGAGGCACTGATTTCCCTTTCGAAGTCATTGGCCACCCTGATTATTCAAAAGGAACTTTCAGCTTTACACCACAACCCAACGCTGGGTCTAAATACCCTCCAATGGAAGGAGAGCTTTGCCAAGGCAAATATTTTGGTGAGTCAGAGGCACCACGAGAATTGAGTCTCAAATACCTGCTAGGTTATCACGCAGACATCAAGGATGACACGACCTTTTTCAGGTCTTACATCGACTTATTATCGGGCACCAAAAATTTCCGTAAGCAAGTGGAAGCTGGCTGGTCGGAACAAGAGATTAAAGCCACATGGCAACCTAAGCTTGATGCCTTCAAAGCCATGCGCAAGAAGTATTTACTATACCCTGATTTCGATTAAATGCATGATCTAAGAATCATATACATGGGCACGCCAGAGTTTGCCGTGCCCAGCCTACAAATACTAGTAGAGAACGGGTATAATGTAGTGGCAGTAATCACAGCACCAGACCGTCCCAAAGGACGTGGACAAAAGCTGACGACTACTCCAGTAAAAGATTATGCAGTTTCTCAAAATCTGCCAGTACTTCAACCTACCAATCTGAAGTCTCCAGAATTTCTTGACGAATTGAAAGGTTATAAGGCTAACCTACAAATTGTAGTAGCTTTCAGAATGTTACCCGTTGCTGTTTGGGACATGCCAGAAATCGGCACTTTCAACCTGCATGGATCGCTTCTACCTCAATATCGTGGTGCTGCTCCCATCAACTGGGCGATCATTAATGGGGAGAAAGAAACAGGTGTCACCACCTTTTTCTTAAAGCACGAAATCGATACGGGAAATGTAATCTTTCAGGAAAGAGAACCAATTGAAGAAGATGATAACGTTGGAGATGTCTATGCCCGTTTGATGAAGAAAGGTGCTCATTTAGTCCTTAGAACTGTCAAGGCAATTGAAGCAGGTGACTATCCTCAAGAACCTCAAAACGAGGAACAAGAGATTAAGCACGCGCCAAAGATTTTCAAAGAGACTTGCGAGATTGACTGGAACAAGTCTTCGGAAGAGATCTATAATTTTATTCGGGGCCTATCGCCCTACCCTGCCGCGTGGACAATGTTAAACGGCAAGAAATTCAAGATTTTCGAGGCTCAGAAAATTGACTTTGCCAAAGTCGGTGAGCAACCAGGGGATTTTGAGACGGATAACAAGTCTCACCTCCATATACAAACTGGTGGTAATGCCATTGCCATTACTCAATTACAGATGGAAGGCAAGAAGCGCATGGATATCAAATCGTTTTTAATAGGGAATAGCTTATGATTCGCACCATAGTTGTAGCAAAAGCAAAGAACAACGCCATCGGCAAGGACAATGATCTACTTTGGAGATTGCCCGATGACTTCAAGTTTTTCAAGGAAGTCACTGTTGACCATTTTGTAATTCTTGGCCGAAAGACTTTCGATTCACTCCCTGGTCTACTACCAAGGCGGACTTTTGTGATCATCACTAGACAGAAGGATTATGTTGCGCCCGATGGACACTTTGTGGTTCACAGTTTAGAAGAAGCCTTCGAACTCTGTGAAGTACAACATTCATTGAAAGAAGTCTTTATTATTGGAGGCGGTGTCATTTACCGGGATTCAATTGAGAACGGTATGGTAGATAAAATGTTGATCACTGAAGTAGATGCTGAGATTGAAGGTGCAGATACCTTCTTCCCAGAGTATAATCCAGAAGACTGGACGGAAGCAGTAAGAATCCATCATCCAGTAGATGATCGGCATAAGTTCTCCTTTGATTTTGTGACTTACACCAAGGTTTAAAATATGGCAAGTCTTCAGCATAAAGTAATTTGGATTACAGGAGCTTCTTCAGGCATTGGAGAGGCACTGGCCAAACAGCTATCTGGTGAAGGTGCCAAACTCATACTCTCTGCACGAAGAGTGGATGAACTAAATCGTGTCAAAAACGAATGTGCTTATCAAGAGAACATTAGCATTTTACCTCTTGACCTTGCTGATTCTGGCACTCATGAAGCCTCGACCAAACAAGCAATTGAAGCTTTTGGTCATGTAGATATTTTGATCAACAACGGAGGTCGAAGCCAAAGATCACTGGTTAAAGACACTATCCTTCAAGTAGATAGAGACCTAATGGAGGTCAACTATTTTGGTTCTGTAAGCTTGACCAAGCAGTTACTACCCTATATGCTCGAAAGAGGACAAGGACACTTTGTTGTTGTAACTAGCTTGACAGGTATTTTTGGTACGCCTTACCGTTCAGGCTATGCAGCAAGTAAGCATGCCCTTCACGGCTTCTATGATAGCATGAGAGCGGAGTTGGAAGACAGCGGCATCAAAGTAACCATAGCGGCTCCAGGTTTTGTAAAAACCAATGTTTCAGTCAATGCATTTCAAGGTGACGGCCAGTCACTTGGCAAAATGGACGATGCACAAGCCAATGGATTGAGTGCTGAACAATGCGCGGCTAAAATCATCAAGGCAATAAAGCGACAGAAGCGAGAAGTCTATATTGGCGCAGAGTCTTATGCCGCTTACGTTATGCGCTACCTTCCTGGCCTATTCGCAAGATTGATCAAAAAAGCGAAGGTTAGGTAAATAGCTAATGAATAATCCAAACCCCATGAGTGATTGGAATCAGTCCGAAAAACAAAAAGGCTTTTTGCGTTTCGCAAAAGCCTATAAAGAATTCAGTAATTCAGATAAATTTGAAGTGTACACAACAATTAGAGGCTTTACAAAACATAGAAACCTTTACTTAAAAAACTACTTGAGCTTTAAAAAGACACTGACAAAATTCAACAGCGACCAAAGCCTTTGGAATAATGCAAACAGTTTTAAACGATGGCGAATACAAGCAACCATTTCACGACACTTATTTAATTCTCTGTCAGCCATTGATGCCTACATACATTTTTGTGAGAATCAAAAAAGAAAAACTCCAGTAGGAATAAAGCTAGAAACTAAACTTGAAGCTTTAAAAAACGAATTGTTGAATCTACTTTTTAGAGCGTTGAGGAATACTCTTGCTCATATCGAACTACCACAGCTTGCTAATCAAATGAGTTTTACTGAATCCGGTAATGCTAACAAACTATTAATCTCAAAAAAGAGTTTTCAAGGGAGGGCTTACAAAGACAATCGCTTGAATGAGTTTTTAGACAAGGAATTGGAAAAATTCGATTTATTGCCACTGCTACAGGACTACTCAAGATTGATTGACATATTACACGAAAAAATAATTCTGGGTCTCACCTTCACCTATGAAAATGACATTAAAGCTCTCGATACTGAATTAAGTGAGCTAATTCTAGATTATCCAAATCAAAAAACTAGTAGTCTCATCAGCACCGACTTAGTTAAATTGAGGTATTTAAAATACCTATGCAAAGTAGCAGTATCATACAAGTTTTTACGTCATTCCCGCGCAGGCGGGAATCCCCTAATTAAACCGAAAAACCTCCTCGTTGAGCCTTCTCATTTCAGGATTTAAAGTTTTGATCTGCCTCTCCTTCCACTCACGGTTCCATTTTTTCATGGCCTTCTCTCGGGCTATTGCAGACTCTATGTCATCGAAGATTTCGTAATAAACGAGGTCATGGCAATTGTAAGTCTTGGTAAATCCTTTGTGCAAGCCTGTCTCATGTTGGTAGACTCTGGTTTCCAAATCAGAGGTAACACCTATGTATAAAACCGTTCGATGGGTATTTGACATGATGTATACATAGCCTCCTTTCTGCATCATTGAATTTACAAAGTGACGGGGAGATTCCCGCCTGCGCGGGAATGACGAACTGAATTTGAGATAGCTAACGAGATTAAGAATAGTCTAATTGAATTTAGCAGCTTACACAAACAAAAAAGCCGCCTCGATATATCGAAACGGCTTTCATGGTTCATTCTTAATTGAATACCCTAAACTCGAGCAGCAGGCTCTCTCATCCCTACCCAAGTAAATCTACGATTCACATAATCTGGATTCGTGAAAGAAGCATTTCCGGCAGGGTTTCCACCTGTTACGTGGAAGTCAGAGAATGCTGCATTCTGATTCACAAAGATCTGCCCTACTAGGTTAAATGAAACTGGCGTAGCCGCCAATGACATTTCGTCAGCAATATGTTCTTTCACCGCGGCATCTGTAGTATAAGCACCACATGAAATAGCACCGTATGACTCAGCCATTTCCTTCGCTAACGCAACAGACTCATTGGTGTCCTTAGTTTTGATAAGGAAGACAATCGGACCGAACATTTCTTTCGAGAATTTGTCCTTATCACCAGAGTTCAATTCAATCACCGTTGGTGTCTGTGTTCTAGCATTCTTGAAGTAAGGAATGCTTTGTTCAATGTTTCTAGTTTCCAACCAAGTCTTACCACCTATTGCTTTAGAAGCACCCACTGTTCTCTCTGCAGTAGCAGGGTTTTGAATAGTACCTGCTACAAATGGACCCGCTTTAGGGTTGTTGATCAATCCGTCAGTGAAATCAGCAAATTTCTGCGCGATCTCATCAAAGGAAACGACTCCATCAGGAGTTTTCACCCCGCCTTCGGGGATAAAGAAGTTTTGCGGAGCGGTACACATCTGTCCAGAATATAGCGCTACTGAGAAAGTAATATTTTGAATGACCTTGTCGATGCTTTCGACAGAGTCTAAGATGATCGAGTTCACACCAGTCTTCTCAGTAAACACAGTTTTTGGCAATGACTCTAGATAAGAGCCAAATTCAGAGTTTCCTGTAAAGTCGATGACCTTAACCTTAGGATGCTCCGCCAAGGCCTTAGCCAATGGTTTACTCTGTGTGTCCACCGCAAGCTGACAAGCTTCTGGATCGAAACCTGCATCTCTCAATGCGTTTCTAATCTCAGCCACAACTATGGCCATTGGCAAGATTGCCCCTGGGTGAGGCTTCACGATGACTGAATTACCCATCATCAAATCCGCATAAACACCTGGAACAGAATTCCATGTTGGGAAAGTTGAGCATCCGATCACTAAACCAATTCCTTTTGGAATAGCTCTCCATTCTTTATTGATCACCAAGTCATACTTACCCATAGGCTTAGTCCAAACTGTCGATTCAGGGAATCGACCTAGTTCTTCATATCCGGCTGCAACTGCTTCCAAAGCTCTATCGGCAGCATGAGGACCTGACGCCTGAAAAGCCATCATATATCCTTGACCAGTTGTATGCATGGTCGCATACGCGTTCTCGAAGAATCGCTTAGAGAATCTATCTAGGGAATCGATCAATACAGCAGCTCTATCTTCTTTAGATACTTTTCTCCATGAATGGAAAGCTCCTTCAGCACGGTCGATTAGGGTATCAATGGAGAAAGCAGGATACTTAGTACCTACAGGTTCTATGAAATATGGGGATTCTTCCTCACCGATCCATTCAGTTGCCCCTTCTTGCTTCAATTCTTCAAAGTTTCCTTTACGTAAGGCTTTAAAGGCATTCTTTCCATCCTCATCGGCTGTTTCTCCATATATTTTTGGAGAGGGATGCTCAGGATATTGTGCGTGAAAAACTCGTGTGTGTAAAGCTTCAACAGCTTTATCTAAGATCTCTTTTTGTGCAGATGTCAATCCCATAACTAACGTTTGTTTGGCTTCGAAATTAAGATAATGGATTGAGAATTAACAGACTTGAATTGCTATTATTAGACCCAATTGAAGAATATAAACCTTCTTATTGACAAATCTGTCAGCCTGAATCGACTCAGAACCTGTTTTATTCAAGTAAGTCCACTAAATTCAAGCATGAAAAAACTTCTAATCATCGTTTTCCTAATTTCTTTCTTCTCCGCATTCAGCCAAGAAGATAAAAGGACAAAAATCATTGTTCGCACCAAAGCCAAAGACGCCAAATTCATTGGCACAAGCATGGGTGGATCGATGATTGTATTGAGGGATGCACTCACCGATGAAATTCTTGCCAAAGGCTTGACCAATGGCGGAACTGGAAATACAGACTTAATTATGAATGCTTCGATTGAAAGGACTACTGACATAACAGAGGGTTCGGCATACTATGAAGCAAGCTTATACCTGAGTAAACCTCAATTTGTTACCATTCAAGCATTATCACCTGTCAACCATGAGGAATCCCGAGTCTTTGCTCAAACACAAGTTTGGATGATTCCTGGTAAGCACATGGATGGCGCTGGTATAGTTCTCGAGATCCCTGGCTTTGTAGTCGAAGGACTTTATCCTCAAACACATCAAGGTTTTTCAATTGAAACAGACAAAACCTTAGAATTGAAGGTCAACATGGTTATGATGTGCGGTTGCCCCATATCAAAAGGCGGCTTATGGGATTCGGAAGAAATTGAAGTGGAAGGGATGGTCTATATTAACGGAGCCTATTGGAAAACCATATCAATGTCTATTGCTGAGACGAATACTTTCACGGCAGAACTCACTTTAGAGAAAACAGGTAGTCACGAAGTGATCATTACCGCCTATCACCCTAGGTCTAAGAATACGGGAGTAGATCAGTTAAATTTCAGAGTATCTAATTAAAAAAACATGAGATTTTTAGTAGCCCTTAGTATTCTACTTTTTACGGCTCCCCTCTTCGCACAACAAAACGGCCCTTACGTTATCTACAATGCCAAGGGTAAAAAGGTGTCTTATAAAAAGATGATGAAGCAGCTGGAAAAACCTGATGTCATCTTCTTTGGCGAGCAGCATAACAATCCCATCGCACACTGGCTGCAATACGAAGTTACCACCGCTTTAAACGAAAAACGTGAATTAGTTTTAGGTGCCGAAATGATTGAAGCGGACAATCAAGACGAACTCCGAAGCTACCTTAAAGGAGAGATTGATGCCAAGGCATTGGATACCCTTGCTAGATTATGGCCAAACCATGCAACTGACTACGCACCGCTTGTCAATTTTGCCAAAGACAATAACCTAGATTTTGTCGGAACAAATATCCCTAGAAAATACGCCAACCTAGTCTATCAAAAGGGCTTTGAAGTGCTAGAGCCTTTATCAGATGAAGAGAAATCGTGGATAGCACCTACTCCGATTGTTTTCGACCCTAACCTCCCGCGATATGTGAATATATTAAGCATGATGGGTGATCACGGTACACCTAACCTAGTAAAATCTCAAGCATCAAAAGATGCTACAATGGCACATTTCATCAATGAATTTCACCCAGAGGGAAAGCTCTTTATTCATTACAACGGAGCATATCATTCGGATTATCATGAGGGGATTTTATGGTACCTGAACAAGTTGAATCCTTCGGCCAAGGTATTGACAATATCTACTGTTGAACAGGACGATATCTCCAAGCTATCAGCCGATCACATTGGAAAAGCAGACTTTATTATTTGTGTCGATGCCAATATGACGAAGACCTATTGATCTACAAAAAATAGTATTTCTATAAAACATTAGTTGCCTTTATTCGGTATACCTTTGCGATAGTAAATTCATTTAAATGAACGATCGCAAGACAACCAATTTATTACTCCTCATCATTGTGATTCCACTGGTCTTTTACCTGCTTAAGACCCTGTCCTTCATTTTCATTCCGTTGATCTCATCCATGTTCATCGCTCTACTTTTTCTTCCGCTGATGCGGTGGTTGAAGAAGAAAGGAAGTCCTAAAATAATCAGTCTGATCATAGTCGTTTTAATCATTGCAGCATTCTTCAAGCTAAGCGGGGAACTCATCCAACTCTCGAGCAAAGAAATACTCTCCACCGACAACGCTTTCTTTGATAAGGCAAAAGACAAGCTTGCCGCACTGATCTTTTCCGTTGAGACTTTCTTTGGCATTGATTTTCTCCAAGATGAAAACACCTTAGCGTCCTTCATCAATAAAGACACCTTAAGTAAAAATTTCGCACCAACCGTTGGGTTCATCACGGATACGCTCACCATGACTTTATCAGCTGCCTTTATGGTCATTCTACTCCTAGCCGGCTCTGTAGACATTCAGAAGGTCTTGAATAACACCATTTTCAAAAAGCAATTTTCGTCTGTTAAGACCTTTATGAAAATTGAGCAGGATCTAATCAAATTTATCAAAGTAAAGTTCTTTGTCAGCTTATTTACGGGTATTGGTATAGGGCTAGCCTGCTGGGGCTTCGGTGTGAGTTTCCCTGTGTTCTGGGGTCTGTTTGCATTCGCCATCAACTTCCTGCAGATGGTTGGCTCGGTCATCAGTGTGGTATTACTAGCAATATTCTCCTTTGTTGAACTCGAATCTGCTTCTTATTTATTATTCTTCATAATTACTATAACAGGCGTTCAGGTCCTTTTTGGAGGCATCCTCGAACCAATTTTTATGGGTAAATCATTCTCCATTAACGTAATCACCATCTTGGTAATGCTCATGCTTTGGGGATATGTTTGGGGCATTCCTGGTTTAATCATGTCTATTCCAATCACTGTATTCTTGAAAATATTGTTTGATAAGTTTCCAGCAACACGGGTAATCTCTGGCCTAATGTCAGGTAATTCTCCAGGCATTAAGGTGAAAATCGGTAGATTGTAGGGCAGATTTCAATACGTGTCATGAAAAAAATTGGCCTCAGTTTACTTGTTATATTAGTCCTTTTCATAGGATTTCTTTTAGGGAAAACACTCACTTTTACTTCCAATCAACTACAAGTTGATTTAGTTGAAAAAGCCATAATTCCTGACGGTGCTATCGAACGTTTGCAAAAAGCATTGCGCATTAAAACTATCTCTTTTGAGAAAGTTGAAGACTTTGATTCAACGCAATTCGAGGCATTCAATCAGCTTCTCAAGAACCAGTATCCAACTATCGACTCATTACTCGATCATCAAGTATTCAGCGAGTACAGCCACTTATACAAATGGCAAGGTTCAGACAGTCAATTAAGACCTATTGTCCTCATGGGACATATTGATGTGGTGCCGATCGCTTCTCCCGATAAATGGTCAGTCGATCCCTTTTCTGGAGAAATCAAGGAAGGGAAAATTTGGGGACGAGGTACAATCGATGACAAATTTTCAGTGATCGGCATACTTGAGGCGGTCGAAATGCTTCTAAAAGAGGGCTATGCACCGGAAAGAACAACCTACTTATCCTTTGGTCACGATGAAGA
>Ga0222675_1000174_pt1 | contig 33126 bp, 26 predicted proteins | sample AntAcemetagen868_FD_179818 | JGI IMG/M metagenome (GOLD analysis project Ga0222675, IMG submission 179818) | Saline water microbial communities from Ace Lake, Antarctica - #868 | ecosystem: Environmental > Aquatic > Non-marine Saline and Alkaline > Saline | place: Antarctica: Ace Lake...
CCGATCTGTCTGGCAGATCGCACAGATCGACGTCGGGGACTGAGGTGGTCTATCCCAAGATATTGGGGTGGAACGTGTCCGTTCGCTGGGTCACCTTCGCATTGATGGTGCTGGGTCTGGCAATGATTTTAGCGACAGCCTATCTTTTCGCCAGTTTGCAGGATCGCAGGCAGGTCATGCTGCAAAGCGTGCGCGAAGATGCGATGTGGGCGGTTTTCCAGACCAACCGTCAAGCGGCGCGGCTGACCCAGGTTGTGCTGGAGGCGCAGAATAACCCAACACCCGATGCGATTGACGCAGTATTGCTTGCCTTTGACTTATTGTATAGCCGGATCGCCTTGCTTGATCGGGGTGTTTTTTCGGATTCTTTTCAATCCTCCAGTGAATTGCAGATCATTGAGGCCGCCGTCAGTCAGGAAATACATGATCTGGCGCAGATGATTGATGCGCTTGCTGGTGACCGGTCGGCGGTTGAAGACGCCTTGCCGCTCATCCTTGCCGAGGCCCGAAAGGTCAATACGACCAGCAACGATCTTGTCATCGCGACCAATGCGACGCTGAACGAGGCCCGTGTTGCAAGCAGGCAGCAGGCATTTGCCTTGTATCAGCGGCTTGCCGTGGCTGCGGGGGTTGCAGCGCTGGTTTTCATCTGCACGATCCTGCTGCAATTCCTTGACCTGCGCATTATTTCCCAGACCCAGAAACAATTGCGCGAGCTTTCGGTCCGAAATTCGCGCAGTGCCGCCGCCGCCGAGGCTGCAAGTGCGGCGAAATCGATGTTTCTGGCCACGATGAGCCATGAAATTCGCACGCCACTGAACGGCATCATCGGGGCGGCCGATCTTTTGCGGACCGAGGATCTGGACCCTGCGCAATCCCGCCGCGTCCTCACAATCTGGCGGTCTGGGCATGTTCTGCTCGATATCATCAACGATATTCTTGATTATTCGAATCTTGATGCCAACGGCGTCACCTTCAACAATGCGCCTGTCTCGCTGCCTGATGTGGTCAGTCTTGTCCAGGATGTGTTCCAGGCACGCATTGCGGATGCCGGTCTTGCGTTCGATATTGATCTGCCCGCCATAACAATCATGACCGATGAAATCCGCCTGCGGCAGATCCTTTTGAACCTTGTGTCCAATGCGATCAAGTTCACGCCCGTAGGTCGGGTCAGCGTGCGTGGGATTCTTTTGGCGCAAGACGGTTTGCGCATTGAGGTGCAAGACAGCGGCATCGGCATTGCGCCCGAAGATCACGGCAAGCTGTTCCGCGATTTTAGCCAGATTGAAGGATCGGAATCGCGCCCGTTTGGTGGCACTGGGCTGGGCCTTGCGATCTGTCGGCGGGTCGTCACCGGTATGGGGGGACGGATCGGCGTCGAAAGCGCGATAGGCCAAGGCAGTGTGTTCTGGGTTGAACTGCCGGTCACGGTCCTGGGACCGGCGGCGCCTGTGGCTGTGCGCGCTATCCCGGTCCAGCCGGACGTGCCTCGCGATATCCGGGTGCTGCTGGTCGAGGATAACCCCATCAACCGCGAAGTGGCCGCGGCGTTGCTGCAAAGTTTCGGTGCGCGGGTCGTTACTGCCAATGACGGTAGCATCGCGCTTGATCTTGTGCAGTTGGCTGCCTTTGACATCGTGTTGATGGATTTGCAGATGCCGGTGATGGACGGTCTGGCAGCGACCCGCGCGATTCGCGGCCTTGGCATTGATTTGCCGATCATCGGCCTGACCGCCAATGCCTACGCCGAGGACCGGCAGCGCTGTCTGGACGCCGGCATGACCGATTTTGTGGCCAAGCCCATAACTCGTGACAAATTGGGATCTATGCTGCGTGGCTGCATGACCTTGCCCAAACCGGTCGTGGCAAAACCGACAGCCCCCACGTCCGATACCATGTTGGACATGGCGCAATTGCACTTGGTGCTGGATGAACTGGGCCCTGATCTGTTGTGCGATTTGCTGGACCAGCTCTGCAAGGATGCCGAGGCGCTTGTCCAGATGGTCAATACGGGTGCCGACGGTCCCGCCCCCAATCGTCTGGACGAGGCGCTGCATATGCTCAACGGGGCGGCCATGACGCTGGGGTTGCCGCGTGCGGGAAACCACTGCGAAACGTTGCGTTTGCAGAAAAAAAGCGATCCTGCGGCACTTGTCGAACTGGTCGCATTGGTCAAGCAAAGCACAAGTGCCGCGCAGGTTGCAGTACGCGACCGCGCCGGTGATCCGCGGCTCACCGCGCGGCGACCTGTCGCTAAAAAAAGCTGATGTGTCCGTCAACGCAGCACTTGATTCTGGTTTGGTCCACAAGCGCAGGCCGCACAATACAATGTCGCAAGACCCAACTTTCTAAGATGAGCGCTGCGACCATTTACTTTCATGACCAGTCGCATATCACATGATCGGCAAACTCGGGGCCGGTCATTCTGCAACATTCAGTGCGGATCGTAGCTGCGCCCCATGAACCGAGAAAGAAGACAAACAGATGAAATTCGTGCGTTATGGCCCCCGCGGTCAGGAAAAACCCGGATGTCTGGATGCGCAAGGCCGCGTGCGCGACCTTTCCGCCTATGTGCCGGACATCGCCGCAGCGGCCTTGTTGCCCGCCAGTATCGCGCGGTTGCAGGCGCTTGATATCGACAGCCTGCCGATTGTTCACGGCACCCCGCAGCATGACCTGCGGCTTGGCCCCTGTGTCGGGCAGGTCGGCAAATTCATCTGTATCGGGCTGAATTACGCCGATCACGCTGCTGAAAGCGGGCTTGCCGTGCCGCCTGAACCAGTGATTTTCAACAAATGGACATCGGCGATTGTCGGTCCCGATGATGACATCCTGATCCCGCGCGGGTCAGTCAAGACCGATTGGGAGGTCGAACTGGGCGTCGTGATCGGGCAGGGTGGCGCCTATATCGAAGAATCCGATGCCATGGCCCATGTCGCGGGGTTCTGCGTGATCAATGACGTGTCGGAACGCGCATACCAGATCGAACGCGCGGGCACATGGGACAAGGGCAAAGGCTGTGACACCTTTGGCCCCGTTGGCCCCTGGCTGGTGACGCGTGACGAGATTGCCGATCATGATAACTTGCGCCTCTGGTTAGAAGTGGATGGCCATCGCTATCAGGACGGCAGCACCGCGACGATGGTTTTCAAGGTGCCGCATCTGGTGGCTTATTGTTCGCAGTTCATGAGCCTGCAGCCGGGCGATATTATTTCGACAGGCACACCGCCGGGGGTGGGTATGGGGCAAAAGCCGCAGCGCTATCTGGCGGGGGGCGAAACCATGCGCCTTGGCATCGACGGGCTGGGCGTGCAGACCCAAAGGGTCGTCAATCAGGGTTAGGCGTTGCTGCGCCCAAAAATCGCCTCGACCTCGGCTGTGCCTTTGGGGCGCAGGCACAACAGGCCATCGCGGCGTTCGATCAGGTCGCGGTCATGCGCGCGCAGTACGGCGGCGCGGGCGCGCGGCGCGGTCCAGCGCAGGTGACTGACCAGCGCGCGCAGGGTGTTTTCCTCGGCCATGGCGGGGGTGTCCTGATGGGTGAACAGATGCGCCACCAAGGCGCGGCAATCATGGTCCAGCCGTTCGGTGCGTGCGCGCAACGCCTGCGCGACCAGCCCCTGCGCCGGTGCGAACAGCAGCGCCAACGTAAACCAGACGCCCGTCATGCTGGCCATCATGCCGCCGATGGATACGTTCCAGTGCAAGGCCAGAAAATACCCGCTGATCACGGCGGCCATCGCAAAGCCCACCGCCAGCATGACCATCAGCCACAGGCGGCGGGTCAGCAGATAGGCGGTCGCAGGCGGGACCACGACGAAGGCGATGAACAGGATCGCGCCGACTGCGTCGAAGGCCGCGACTGCTGTCACGCTGGTGAGGGTCAGGATCGCGTAATGCAGCACGCCGGGCAGAAACCCCAAGGCGGCGGCCAGCCCTGCGTCGAAGGTGGCCAGTTTCAATTCTTTCCACAGCACCAGCACAAAGGTAAGGTTGACCACCAGCACCGCCCCCAGTGTCGCCACCGCCACCGGCACATCCACCCCGAACAGCGCCACTGTATTCAGCCAGACAAAGCCGATTTCGCCCAACAGCACGCTGTCCACATCCAGATGCACATTGCGCGCGTTGATTGAAATCAGGATAACGCCGGCGGCGAAAAGTGCCGGAAACACCAGCCCGATGGCTGCGTCCATTTTGACCAGCCTTGATCGCGCCAAAAGTTCCGATAACACGACCGTCAGCACGCCCGTGACGGCAGCTCCCAGCACCTGCACTGGCCCCGATGTCTGGCCCGTCAGTAGCCAGACAACGATGATCCCGAACACGATGGAATGGCTGATTGCATCGGTCAGCATCGCATTGCCGCGCAGGATCAGGAACGACCCCAGCAGTGCCGCCGAAATGCCCGTCAGCACGCCGGTCAGCACGATCATCACAGGGATAGACTGGAAAAAGGCGGTGATCATTTGGTGCGCTGCTTTGTTTCAGGTTCGCCGGATAGGGCGGCCGCCTCGCTATTGCCTGCGGTCGTCAGCTCCCAATGCGGCGTAGTTTCGGGCGGATGCGTGACCGACCGGATCAACCCGCGGCTTTCCAGCGATGCCAGCGTTGCAGCGGGCGGTTTCACCCCCAAGGCCACCTGCAACATGCCGCGCTCGGAGGGATAGCCCGCGTCGTCATGCATCTGCGCAAAGCCTTGCAAGGTGGCCAGCACCCGCCCGTCGCTGATCCGCGCGCGTGCGCGTCGCGCGGCGGCAGCCTGCCAGACCAGACCGCGCCTCGGGGCGATCAGCAATGACACCATCACGATCCCTGTGGCGATCAGCACCACGACTGGTCCGGTGGCCAGCCCGCGTGTCGTGGCACTCACCAGCGCGCCGCCTGCACCGGACGCCGCACCGATGGCGGCTGACAACACCACCATCCCGCCCAGCGAATTCGTCCATTGCCGCGCCGCCGCCGCGGGTGCGATCAGCAAGGCCACCATCAGCACCACCCCGACCAGCTGCAATCCCACCACGATGGCAAGCGCCACCATGACGGTCAGCACTGCCTCTAACGCGGTCACAGGAAAGCCTTGGGCGCGGGCAAAGGCTGCATCGAAACTGACCAGCTTGAATTCTTTCCAGAAGGCCAGCACCAGCAATAATGCAACCAGACCGACCCCACCCATGACCCATAGATCGCTGCGCAGGATCGCTGCTGCCTGCCCGAACAGAAAGGTCATCAGGCCCAGACTGCCGGACCCGCCCTGCGTCTGGATCACGGTCAACAGCACGATGCCCACGGCGAAAAACACGCTCAGCACGATGCCAAGGGCGGCATCGGTTTTCAAGCTCGTGCGCCGCACGATCAGCATCATCACCAAGGCCGCCAGCGCCCCCGTGGCAAAAGCGCCGACCATCACGCTGCCCAGATCACGCCCGCCCGCGATCAAGAACCCAAGGCAGACACCGGGCAGGGCGGCATGGCTGAGCGCATCGCCCAGCAGGCTTTGGCGGCGCAGCACGGCAAAGGCCCCCAGCATCCCCGAAATCGCGCCCAGCAGCGCTGCACCGATCAGCACGGTCTGGACGATATCGCTGGACAAAAGGGCGATGATGGCCGTCAAGATGCGGCTTCCTCGGCCGGAACGGCGATCATCGCCAGATGGCGGCCATAGGCCGCACGCAGGTTGTCGGCCGAATAGGTCTGCGCGACGGGGCCTTGCGCGATGATGCGCACGTTCAGCATGACCAGCCAGTCAAAATAGCTTTGCACTGTTGTCAGGTCGTGATGCACGACGATCACCGTGCGCCCCGCATCGCGGAGCTTTTTCAGCAAGGCGATGATGATTGCCTCGGTGCTGGCATCGACCCCTGCCATCGGTTCGTCAAGGATCAGGATCGGCGCGTCCTGCACCAAGGCCCGCGCGATAAACACCCGCTGTTGCTGGCCGCCTGACAACTGGCTGATCTGGCGGTCGGCATAATCCTGCATCCCGACCTCGGCCAAGGCGGCCAAAGCGCGGGCATGTTCGGCCTTGCCCGGTCGGCGCAGCCAGCCCAGATCGCGGTAAAGGCCCATTTCCACCACATCGCGCGCGGTTGTTGGGAAATCCCAATCAACGCTGTGGCGCTGTGGGACATAGCCGATCTGCCCGCGCATCTGCCCGATGGGCCGCCCCAGAAACCGCACATGCCCCGCGACAGGGCGCACAAGGCCAAGCGCCGCCTTGATCAACGTCGATTTGCCCGCCCCGTTCGGGCCGACGATGGCGCACATCACGCCGGGGGGGATATCAAGGTCGATGTCCCACAACACCGGGTTCGCGCCATAGGTGACGGTCAGATCCTCGACATGCAGCGCCTGTTCAGGCTCGTGCAGGGTATCGTCACGCATCATCGCCCCTTTTCTGTGGATGGCGCTGTGGCGCGCTCACTCGATGGTCCAGTCGCGCGCCCAGCCGTCCAACGCCTCTGGCCAATCCGGTAATGTGCCACCGAGGGCTTCGGTCACGGTCACCGTATTGGCGCGGATCATGCCGATATAGGTGCCTTCGGGGGTTCCGTCATCACCCATGGCATCCGAAAACAGCGCGCCACCGATGACAACAGCATGGCCCTGACTTTGCACCTCTGCCACCAAGGCTTCAATGGTGCGGGGGTTGATCGTGGTTTCAACAAAGACCGCAGGCACGCCGCTGTCGACGACAAAGGCCGCCACATCGCGGATATCGCCGATGCTGGCCTCGGATTCGGTGCTGATGCCTTCGATGGCCTCGGACGCCGTGATGCCATAGCCGGAGGCGAAATATTCAAAGGCGTCATGCGCGGTGATCAACAGGCGCTGATCCTTTGGGATCGAGGCGATCGCCTGTGTTACCCACATGTGCAGCGCGTCCAGCTGGGCCGTGTAATTGGCGACATTCGCCGCCAGATCATCCGCGCAATCGGGGCGCTGGGCGGCGATGGCATCGGCGATCACGGGGGCGATCTGCGCCCAAAGGCTGACATCCATCCACAGATGCGGGTCGATCTGTGCGGCATCCTCGGCATCGCCCAGCAAGGTGCTGTCGTCAAAGCTCGCGCGTGCAAGGCCGATGGTCGGTGTGCGGTCGGTGAAACCTGCCAGCACCTCGGCCAGCCGCGCTTCGAGAGCGGGATCGACATACAGGATCAGATCGGCACCCGATAGCTTTTGCACATCCGCCGCCGTCGGGCGGTACAGATGCGGATCACTGCCCGCACCCAACAGCGATGTGACCGTGGCGCAATCGCCCGCCACATTTGCCGCGACATCCGCGATCATGGTCACGGTGGTCAGCACGTTCAGCGGCCCATCCTGCGCAAAGGCGGGGGTGGTGATCGCAAGTGCCGCGACCGTTGCGCAAAGCCGTGCTGCCACGCTTTGGGTGGACATGGTCTATCCTTTGATTCGTGTCTTCATGGCGCCATTTATGTGCAAATGCGAAGCGTTCGCAACTTATTTCACTGTCGCAGCCATACGCGCGTCAGTCCCAAGGCTGGTGGGGTATCGCCTGTGGTTTTTGCCAAGGCGCAGTCGGGTCATTCATCATGTTAAGCCACTATTAATTAACAGTTTTAAATGAAAAATTAAATGCGCGAAGGCGAAACTTAACATTCTGGCTCTTTGATCTTCTCGTGGTGGAACGGGGGTTCAGGAACATGAAAAATGCGCTTTGCGTTGTGTCGCTGCTCGTATTTGCGGCCTGCAATCCAGACGACATGTCAACCGACAACCGTCTGGACGTCTCGATCATCCCGCCTGTCAGCCGCCCGCTTGATGATATCGGCCCGACGGTGGGCGGGGATCCGTTTCCCTGGAACCGCTATTTCGTGACGGAGTTCGATCAGGCCGCGCTGGGCGCGATCCGTGCGTTGCCGGGCTATGTTGCGAATACGTTCCGTTTCAATCTCAGCGTCAGGGATCACCCCGTCTATGGCGGGTTCGGTGCGATGGTCACGGCGACCCCGCTTGCTGCGGCGCGGCTTGATTATGCGCTGTCCACAGGGTTGACCGGGGCAGGTCAGATCGTGTCGCTGATCGACAGTGGCGTTCGTTTGTCGCATGATCAATTCGCGGGCAAGGCGATCTATAGTTCCGGCCAGCCCCCGACAGCGCGCGAGTTTCACGGCACGGCAGTCGCCTCTGTCATGGTGGGCAACGGGCAGGGCGGCGGCACGCTTGGCTTTGCGCCGGGGGCGGATCTGCATCAGGGACATCTGAATTACAACGCCGGGGTGAACTGGCGCACGCTTGGCAACCATATGCGCGATGCGGCCAGTATCGGCGCGATTGCCTCGAATAATTCATGGGGGATAAGAGACGCGACCGTCCGCAGTACCGATGTCGCGGCCTTCGTGCGCAACACGCAAACCTATATCAGCGGCCTGCGGACATTTGCGGCTGATGGTGTCATCGTCTTTGCGCTGCAAAACGATTACCGTGCCGATAGCGCGAGCCTGATGGCGGCCTTGCCGCTGGGCGCGCCCGATCTTGAAAGTAGCTGGATCAGTGTCATCAATGCAATCCCCACCTTTAGCGACGTGGGCGTCACCAGTGCTGCCCGCATCTCGACGGCCTGCCTTGAAACCGCGCGGTTCTGCATGGCGGCGAACGGGCAGATCAAGGTCGCCACCGAATGGCACGATAGCGGCTATGCCATCGGTGTGGGTGCGTCCTTTGCCGCGCCACAGGTCGCTGGGTCCATCGCGCTGTTGGCCGAGGCTTTCCCCGACCTGACCGCTGCGCAACTGCGCGACAGGCTGCTGGTCACTGCCGACAACAGGTTCTTTGCCCATGATGGCGTGGTCACTTTTGCGCCCGGTATCACGCATGGGTACAACGCTGAATTCGGGCATGGCTTTCTTGACCTCAGGGCGGCCTTGCTGCCGATCGGGCAGGCGGTGGTGCCGCTGGCGGATGGCGGCAGTGTCGATCTGGGCAGCGCCGCGATCGTGGCTGGTGCGGCTGTCGGCGATAGTCTGGCGCAATCGCTGGCGGCTGTGAACATCGTGACAACAGATCAGATGCATGGCCATTTCATGGTTGCGGGTTCGGTTCTTGCGGCGGCTGCGCCCCGTGCAGACCCTGCCGCGCTGGCACTGATGGCGGGATTGCGCAGCGACATGGGCGCGGACCGACGGGCGATGCATGCGGCGATCCGGGGTGGAAACGCAGTGGCGGACGACGGGACCGGCTGGCATGACGCAACGGGTGCCGATCTGCTGGGCGGCGACGCGGTGGCGTTGACAGGACCCGGTGGCGATTTTCGCGCTGCCGTCTTGATGGGGGACGCGATGGCAGGGCTTGCGCTACACCAGAGCTTTGATCTGGGGCAGGCGCAGGCGCAGGTCGGGTTCACGATGATGCAGGCCGACGGGTCGATCCTGGGCATCGGCGCGCCGCAGGGCGTGGGCGACATTAGATCAGTCGCACATGCGCTGCATCTGGATGTCGCCACTCCGCTTGCGGCGGATATGGCGCTACGGATCAGTGCCGAAATCGGGGTTTCCGCGGGGCAAGGGGCGGGCGTCTTGGGTGATGTCAGCACGCTGGTCTATGACCGCGTCGGCCTGTCGGTCGCGCGGGCCGATGTCGGCACCAATGGCGATGTGCTGTCCGTTTTCGCCCGTCAGCCCATCGCAGTCACGCAGGGATCGGCAAGACTGGATCTGCCGGTCCAGATGTCAGGCAACGAGATTGGTTTTGTCAGCCATGACATCGGTCTTGCGCCGGCGGCGCGTCAACGCGATCTTGGCTTTGAATACCGTGTCCCTGTGTCACGGTCCGGCGATCTGAGCCTTGGCATGATGTACAGCCTCAACGATGGCAACATCACGGGCCAGGATGTGCTGTCGGGCTTTGTCGGTCTGCAATTCGGGTTCTGAGACCAGCACGAAAGGGGCTTAGTCGGGGGTGGTCGTTGTGCGGTCTGTTTCGGATTTGATACTGTCGCGCAGCGACGCGGCAAGTTCATCGGTCAAGTCAAAGCGTGTTTTAAGCGCTTCCAAAAGGGCCTCCTCGTCTTTGGAAATGACGCCGTCTGCGAACGCTTTGCGCAATTCTTGTTCATAGATGACTTTCCTGCGGACCAGTTGCTTGTTGAAAGAGCTTGCCATGATCCCTGTGAAAAGCGCGACCGTGGCGACACCCATGAACGCGGTCAGCATCGAAATGACTTTGCCTGCAGGAGTTATAGGCGACACATCGCCATAGCCGACCGTGGTCAATGAAATTACGGACCAGTACATCGCGGCAGGAATGGATGACAGCTTGTCGGGCTGTGCATCCCCTTCGGCATAATACATGAGCGCGGAGGTAAAGATGATGACGATGGCCAGAATGTATCCCACAGCCCCGAAGGCGCGTCGTTCATCATAGATGGCCTGCATCAAATCCTCGATCGCCGAGGAATAATGCGACAGTTTCAATAGCCGAAAAAGACGAAGAACCCGCAATATGCGCAGGTCGAGCCCGGGCATCAGCAGTTGCAGATAAAACGGCAGGATCGCAAGCAGATCAACCAGCCCATAAAAGCTGAATGCATATTTGCGACGCCCGCGCGAGGGGCTGTCAGGATACCGCGCCCCGTTGGCCCAAAGCCGAAGCAAATATTCTATGCTAAAGAACGCGATACTGAAAATTTCAAATCCATGAAACCAGGCGCTGTACACCTCATACATCGCCGAAAAGCTTTCGAGGATCACAGCCGTGATATTCAAAAGAACCATCGTCACGATCAGCAGGTCGCATTGTCGGCTGATACGATCGTTATCTTTGGTCTTTTCAAGTATCTGCATCAGTCGCAGTTGTACGGGTAGTAGCATGTTGAACCTCACGCGCGAACATAACTGAACGACTGTCTTGCCCAGTTAGAAACGGCCGGCGGGGTGCATTCTTTAGCAGTAGATCAATGATCAGGCTGGATAATGGATCATTTGCGATAGGCGAGCCGTCGGTAATGATCGGGCAACTACTCTCGCATGCTGATAAGCTGAGAATGTGCGCGCAAGTTTGATTGCTTGTAGCTTGCCATCAGGTCATTGAATTTGCTGCCCTGCACGGCGACATGTTCGCGCAGAACTGTTTCTGCAGCCGTGCTGTCGCCGGTTTCCAATGCTGTTAAAATCAGACGGTGTTCGGACAGCGACTGTATCATGCGGCCGCGCACCCGCAATTGCATCCGCCGGAAAGGCTGCAGGCGCTTGTGCAGCCGCTGTGCTTCGTTGGCTAGGAAATCGTTGCCCGAGGCGATATAAACCAACTGATGGAAATGTTCATTCTCGCGGTAGTATCCGTCGCTGTCACCTGCATGAGCGGCGCATTCGCAGGCGATCACGGTGGCTTTGATCTGTTGAAGCGTCTGTGGTGTGACGCGGCGCGCGGCGAGGCGTCCGCAGACAGCTTCCAATTCTGCCATCACTTCGAACATCTCGATGATTTCGTGAAAGGCAGGGTGGCGCACAAAGGCGCCGCGGCGCGGCAACAATTGCACCAGCCCTGACGCGGCCAGCGCCTGAAACGCTTCGCGCAGCGGGGTGCGCGACACGTTGAAACGCTCTGCCAGACGGATTTCGTCAAGGCGCTCGCCATCGGCGAAATCGCCTGTCACGATCATCTGCTCCAGCGCTTCGCGGACATGGTCGGCCAGTCGGGTATTCATGCTGGCATAGGTATCCTTAGATCACGGTCCGGGCAATGGTTTTTTGTATACAAAACGTTTGACATTGAATGCATAGCCGCGCAGCATCACGGTTGTTGCGGTTAAAAAGCCCGCAGCGCAGTTATCTGGGAGGATATAATGACAATTCGAACGTATGCCGCTGCTGCGGCAATCGCCGTTTTTGGGATGGGCATTTCTGCAGCTAGCGCCGTGGAACTACGCCTGTCGCATCAATGGTCCGTTGGCGATGTACGCCACAAAGTAGCTGAAATGATTGCGACCGATGTCGCTGCTGCCGGCGTTGATCTGGACATCAGGATTTTTCCGTCCGAATCGTTGTTGAAAGCGCGCGAGCAGTACAACCCTTTGTCGCGCGGTCAGGTGGACATGATCGTTTATCCGCTGTCATATTCTGGCGGCCAGCGTGGTGAATATAACCTGACCTTGATGCCGGGCATGGTGAAGAACCACGACCATGCGGCGCGGCTGAACCAAAGCCCCTTCATGGCAGAGATCGAAAACCTGCTTGCCGAAGATGACATCATGGTTTTGGTACACGGCTATCTTGCAGGCGGCTTTGCCAGCACCGGCGCCTGCATCACCCGTCCTGAACATGTCAATGGTATGAGCACCCGCGCTGCGGGCAAGTCATTCGAGGAAATGCTGGCTGCCGCGGGCGCGTCGATTTCGTCGATGGCATCGTCCGAGATTTACAATGCGATGCAAACCGGCGTGCTGCAGGCTGTGAATACGTCGTCGTCGTCTTTTGCGTCGTTCCGTCTGCAAGAGCAGGTCAGCTGTTATACCCCCGCCGGCGATGTCGCGTTGTGGTTCATGTATCAGCCTGTCCTGATGAACAAGTCGACCTTTGACGGGCTGAATGACGCGCAAAAAGCAGCGCTGACAGAAGCGGCGGCGCGGGCCGAGGCTTTCTATCTTGCCGAAGCCAAGGCCGAAGATGCGGCATCCGTCGCCGTATTCGAAGCTGCCGGTGTCGAGATTGCGCAAATGACACAGGATGATTTCAACGCCTGGCTGGAACTGGCTAAAACCAGTTCTTACAAGTCCTTCGTCGACAATGTGCCAAACGGGCAGGCGCTGCTTGATATGGCGCTGGCGGTAGAGTGATCTCGCAACCCCTAGGCTAACGGGTGGGCCAACCGAAATGTCGGTCGGCCTACCCACACCCTTCAAACCCCAAGCACCGGAGCCTGTGCCATGGCAACCATGCCCAATACCCGTGCCATTAACACGGGTGACTATACAATTTTGCGCCTGATCCACAAATTATCGACGGTCTGCGGCTGGATTTCGGCGCTGATGATCCTCGCCTCTGTCCTGATCACCTGTCAGATGATCTTTATCCGTTTCGTGTTGGAAAGCTCCACGATCTGGCAGACCGAAGCCGTGATCTATCTGATGGTCGGTGCCACTCTTTTGGGCCTGCCCTATGTCCAGAGCCTGCGCGGACATGTCAACGTTGACCTGATACCGATCTTGGTCAAGGGCCGGGCGCGCAAATATCTGGCGGGTTTCGTCTTGTTGATGACCATGTCCGTGGTCGGTGTCATTTTGTTTTTCTCGATAGAAAACTGGCATTTTGCCTGGGAACGCGGGTGGCGGTCCGAAACTGTCTGGGCACCGCCGCTTTGGATACCCTATCTGGCGCTGCCGCTGGGTTTTGGCATTTATCTTTTGCAATTGCTGGCGGATTTCGCAGCACTTGTGCTGGGTGTTGATCGCCCCTTCGGTCTGGAGGACAATTAATGGAACCGCTTTCGCTGGGTCTTTTGGTCGCTGTGATGACCATTGTCGTGTTGTTTTCGGGCGTGTCTGTCGCCTCGGGGCTGTTGATCGTGTCGGCGGGGTTCCTGCTGGTCTTTGACGGGATGCGATCGCTGGAATTGATGCCCGAGATATTTTTCGGCAAGCTGAACTCCTTCGCGCTTTTGTCTATTCCGATGTTCATCATCATGGGCGCTGCGATTTCGTCGACCCGTGCCGGAGCCGATCTTTACGAGGCGCTTGAACGTTGGCTGACGCGCGTGCCGGGCGGGTTGGTGATGTCGAACTTGGGTGCTTGCGCGCTGTTTTCGGCAATGTCTGGGTCAAGCCCCGCGACCTGTGCTGCCATCGGAAAAATGGGCATCCCCGAGATGCGCAAGCGCGGCTACCCCGACGAGGTGGCAGCAGGGTCAATCGCGGCAGGCGGAACGCTGGGTATCCTGATCCCGCCTTCGGTGACGATGATCGTCTATGGCATTGCGACCGAAACATCCATCGGGCGACTTTTTCTTGCCGGTGTGATGCCGGGACTGATGCTGGTCGGGCTGTTCATGGCGTGGTCGATTTTCCACACATGGCGCTTTGGCTCTGCCGAGGTGCTAGCGCAGCGTAGCTATACGCTGAAGCAAAAGCTGGAGATCCTGCCGCGCGTCATTCCGTTCATCATTATCATCATCGGCGTGCTTTATGCGATGTATGGCGGGATCGCGACACCGTCTGAAACAGCGGCGGTTGGTGCGCTGCTGTGTCTGGTGATCGCGATGGTCATCTACAAGCTGTGGTCGCCCAAAAAGCTGTGGACCATCCTGAGCGACAGCACGCGGGAATCCGTGATGATCCTGTTCATCATTGGGGCTGCGGGTGTGTTCAGCTATATGTTGTCATCGCTTTATATCACCCAATCCATCGCGGCATGGATTTCCGATCTGGATGTGAACCGCTGGGTGCTGATGGGGATCGTGAACCTGTTCCTGTTGGTCGCTGGCTTCTTTCTGCCACCGGTTGCCGTGATCTTGATGGCCGCACCCATTTTGCTGCCGATCATCCTTGCCGCTGATTTCGATCCCTATTGGTTCGCCGTGATCCTGACCATCAATATGGAGATCGGGCTGATATCACCGCCGGTGGGTCTGAACCTTTATGTCATCAATTCGATTGCGCCGGATATTCCATTGAAGAAAATCCTGATGGGGTCGCTGCCCTATGTCGGGTGCATGGTACTGGCGATTATCATCCTCTGCTTCTTCCCGGGGATTGTGACATGGCTGCCGGACCTTGTTATGGGGCCGGTCTGATGGCGCGCTCTTGGGGCCTTGGCAGCTGGGCGTTGGGTGATCTGCTGGGCACCCTGTTCGAACGGCGGGCGGCGGCTGATGTGACGGCCAGTGGCAAACCACTGACCACATTGTGTTGGGCGCTGCTGTCGGGGCAGGGCGAAGTATCGGGGATGAAATGCGCGGCAGAGGTGCTGATGCGTTACCGTCAGGCCAACACGGAAGAAAAGGCCGCATTCTTCCGGTTTCTGGCGGATGATATGGACCTTGATCCTGCCGCCGTGATCGCAGCGGCCCAAGCCTATGCCGACAAGGCCGATGCCGGCACCATGGCTGCCTTGCTGGATGTGGCCGAACCGCCGCGACAGGAGTTGTTGCGCAGACTCAACCAGGCACCACGCGGCACCGCCGATCTGGTGGCAATGCGGGTCGATCTGATGGAGGCGATCAAGGCACAGCCGGATCTGGCGCGTGTCGATCTGGATTTCCAGCACCTGTTTGCGTCATGGTTCAACCGTGGTTTTCTCGTGCTGCGCAGGATCGGCTGGGAAAGCCCGGCGAATATCCTTGAAAAGATCATCGCCTATGAAGCTGTCCACGAGATCCACAGCTGGGACGATCTGCGTCGCAGGCTGGAGCCACCGGACCGGCGCTGTTTCGCCTTTTTCCATCCGTCCATGCCGGATGATCCGCTGATCTTTGTCGAAGTGGCGCTGACCCAAGGGATACCGGGCGCCATCGGCCCCTTGCTGGCCGAAGACCGCCACGCCTTGACCCCGTCCAACGTCAATACCGCCGTGTTCTATTCGATTTCGAATTGTCAGGCGGGACTGCGGGGGATTTCGTTTGGCAATTCACTGATCAAACAGGTGGTGGATGTGCTGGGGCGCGAAGAACCGGGCCTGAAAACCTTTGTCACCCTGTCACCGATCCCCGGCCTGTGCCGCTGGATGGATACCCAGCGTGATGCTGCGCAGCCCTTGCCAGACACAGCCGCCGATGCCGAGGCGCTGCGGCGTGTCGCGGCGTGCTATTTGTTGCAAGCAAAGGCCGCTGATGGACAGCCGCTTGATCCCGTAGCGCGGTTTCATCTGGGCAATGGGGCGGAATTGCATGAAATCCATGCCGCTGCCGATCTGTCCAGCAAGGGGCAAAAGCAATCGCATGGGGCCATGGTAAATTACCTTTACGATCCCGCAAATGTCGAACGCAACCACGAGGCATTCGCGAGTAAGAAAACCATCGCAGCGGCACGCAGTGTGAAAGCGCTGGCCGTCGCGGCAAAGGACCAGAAGTAAAAGGACGATAAGACCGATGAGCAACCTGCTATATGACGTATTCTTTGCCCCACAGGCCGGGCGCTCGCGCCCCTTCTTGATCTTGCCTGATGGCGCACAGATCAGCGGCGGCGGATTCTTGGATATGGTCCACCGCGTTGCCAATGCATTGGTGGCCAGCGGATTGCAGCCCGGAGACCGCATCGCTGTCCAGATCGAAAAATCGCCTATGGCGCTGGCGATCTATGGCGGGGCGGTCGCGGCGGGGGTGGTTTTTCTGCCGCTGAACACGGCGTATCCACCGGCCGAGATCGACTATTTCGTGGGCAATGCCACGCCCAAGATGTTGGTCGCCGATGGCCGCCGCGCCGGGGCGCTGACACCTGTGGCACAGGCCCATAATGCGCAACTGATGGTGCTGAACGCTGACGGGTCCGGCAGTTTTGCCGATCTGGTCGCGGCACAAAGTGCGGATTTCACACCTGTTGCACGCGATGTCGATGATCTGGCCGCGTTTTTGTATACATCTGGCACCACGGGGCGATCCAAGGGCGCGATGCTGACCCATGGCAATCTTTTGTCGAACGCGCAGGTGCTGACCCGCGAATGGCAGTTTACCGACAGGGATGTGCTGCTGCATGCCTTGCCGATCTTTCACACCCATGGCTTGTTCGTGGCCACCAATGTGTCGCTGATGGCGGGGGGGACGATGATCTTTCTGCCCGGCCTGAACATGGACGACATGATCCGGCTGATGCCCCAGGCCACGACAATGATGGGCGTGCCGACATTCTATACGCGGCTGCTGGATGACCCGCGCTTCACGGCCAGTCTGACCGCGCATATGCGGCTGTTCATCTCTGGTTCTGCCCCGCTTTTGGCGGAAACCCATGTGCAATTCGAAAAACGGACTGGTCATCGCATCCTTGAACGGTACGGCATGACCGAAACGAACATGCTGACCTCCAACCCTTATGAGGGCGAACGGCGGGCAGGGACCGTGGGCCTGCCCCTTGCGGGGGTGGACTTGCGCATTGCCGATCCCGAAACGGGCGCAGCCTTGCCGCAGGGCGAGACTGGCATGATCGAGGTGCGCGGCCCCAATGTCTTTCAGGGGTATTGGCAGATGCCCGAGAAAACCGCCGCCGAATTCCGGTCTGACGGGTTCTTCATGACAGGCGATCTGGGGCTGATCGACGACAAAGGCTATGTCAATATCGTCGGGCGCGCCAAGGACCTGATCATTTCGGGCGGCTATAACATCTATCCCAAAGAGGTAGAGCTGGTGCTGGACGACATGCCCCAGATACTGGAAAGCGCCGTGATCGGCCTGCCGCATGCGGATTTCGGCGAAGCGGTTGTTGCGGTGCTGGTTGCCATCGAACAGGCCCCTGACATTGCCCAGATCGAAAAGGCGTTGCAGGATAAACTGGCCCGGTACAAGCAGCCCAAGGCCTATATCATCGTGCCTGAACTGCCGCGCAACAACATGGGCAAGGTCCAGAAAGCGGCGCTGCGCAAGCAATATGAAACCAAATTCAAAGAGGCCGCCCTATGACCACATCAAGAACCGTTGTCTTTGACGCCCCCGGAGGCCCCGAGGTGATGAAAATCGTCGAACGTCCGGTTGGCGATCCGGGACCAGGCGAAGTGCGCATCAGGCATCATGCCTGCGGGTTGAACTATATCGATATCTATCAGCGATCCGGTGTCTATCCACTTGCGCTGCCGCACGCCCTTGGGATGGAAGGGGCCGGCGTGGTCGAGGCTGTTGGCGCTGACGTCACGCATCTGTCACCAGGGGATCGCGTGGCCTATGCCGCGGCGCCGCCGGGTGCCTATTGCGATCTGCGGGTGATGAAAGCCACACAAGTTTGCCGTTTGCCCGATAGTATCGATTTTCGCACCGGTGCGGCAATGATGTTGCAGGGGCTGACGGTGGAATACCTGTTCCACCGTACCGTGCCGCTGAAGGCGGGCGATACTGTCCTGTTTCACGCCGCGGCGGGGGGGGTCGGCCTGATTGCCTGCCAATGGGCGCGGGCGCTTGGGATCCGGCTGATTGGCACCGCTGGCAGCGATGAAAAATGCGCACTGGCCCGCGACTATGGCGCGTCAGAAGTCATCAATTACGAGACAGAGGATTTCGTTGCCCGCGTCCGCGACATCACCGACGGGCGCGGCGTTGACGCTGTCATGGATTCAATCGGCAAGTCCACGTTCGAGGGATCACTGGACTGTCTGCGGCCGGTTGGCATGATGATCAGCTATGGCAATGCCTCGGGCAAGGTGCCGCCGTTCGATCTGGGTATTCTGGGGGCCAAGGGTTGTCTGCAACTGACCCGGCCAACGATTTTCATGCATATCGCGGAACGTGAAAAATGCCAGTCGATGGCATCGCATCTGTTCGACATGGTCGAGAGCGGCAAAATCAAAATCCACATCGGGCAAGATTTCGCATTTGAAAACGTCGCGCAGGCGCATCGCGAGATGGAAGCGCGCACAACAACCGGAAGCTCTGTTTTGACGCTTTGATCCACAGGCACGCGTTCCGTTTCGTGGCCATCTTCTTGGCCGCGTCTTGCGCGATCAGGCAAACCGGCCGAACCGACACAGGGCCAAACCCGGTCTTGACCGACGATGGCGCAACGGCGGGGTTGTCTATTTGTTCAACAACAGTATCAATCAGGGCGAATGACCTGATGCGGAGCAATACAAAATGACCCCACAATCAGTGCCAGATGCCGTATTCCATACGCGTGTGCGCAACCCCGATCTTGCCGGCGACAATCCGTTTGAATGGAAACAGCTTTCGACCAGTCATGTGTTCGCTGGAAAACGTGTTGTGGTCTTTGCCTTGCCCGGTGCCTTTACCCCAGCCTGTTCGGAAAGCCACCTGCCAGGGTATGAACGGCTCTATGATGCCTTCGTGGCACAAGGCGTGGACAGCGTTGTCTGCGTGGCTGTCAACGATGCTTTCGTCATGTTCCAATGGGCCAAATCCCAGAATATCCAGCATGTGTTCATGCTGCCCGATGGCAATGGAGAGTTCACGCGCAAGATGGGCATGCTGGTGGACCGGTCTGCGCAAGGTATGGGCATGCGCAGCTGGCGCTATTCCATGCTGGTCGAGAATGGTGAGATCACAAAACTATTCGCCGAGCCGGGGCTGCGTGACAATCCACCCGGCGTGCCGATGGCGGTTTCGTCGGCAGAAACGATGCTGGACTATCTGCAACACCATCACCAGCCCAGTTCCGTTTGACCGGCGCGTAGGTCGTGCCATTTTCGCAGGGTCAACTGATTGGCGCCTGCCCGTTGATCGGGGCTGTTCAGCATGCACAGCGCCCATCACCCATTGCCACAACCTGCCTGACCCCAAACAGACGAGTGCCTTGTCAAATCGGTGGTGCTGCGCGCGCGCTTACCAATTGACTGGCGGTGACCCTTTCACGATGGATCATATACAAGCCCGCGCCGATGATGATCGTGATGCCGGTCAGCGTCAAAGTATTTGGGAAATCGCTGAACACCAGATAGCCCAGCAAAGTGGCCACCGGCAGTTCCAGATATTGCAAAGGGGCCAGCGTCGCCGATGGTGCCAATGACAGTGCATAGGTCATCATGATATGGCTGATCGTCGCAAAGAACCCGACCCCGAACAGCCAAAGCCATGCAATCCCTTCGGGCCAGACCGGATCAAGCAGTGGTGATCCTGTTCCTTGGGCCAGCACCATCACTGGCAAGCACATCAGGCTAGCGATCAGGCCAGTGTGGAATTGCAACGTCACAGGATGCATCCGGCGTGACAGTCCGCGCGTCACAAGGATGTAGAACGCAAACCCCACAGCCGTGCCGAGGGGAAACAAGGCCACCGCACCAAATGCCGCAAAGCTTGGCTGAATGACCAGTAACACGCCGATAAATCCGACCAATGCGGCCCAGACACGGCGCGGCCCGACATCTTCGCCAAAATAATATTTCCCAACTAGCAGCACGATGAAGGGTGCCACGAACACGATCGCCAGCGCATCGGCCAGTGGCATGACGCTGATGGCGGCGATAAAGCAAAAGGTCGAGACCAGCAAAAGCGCCGCGCGAAAGACCAGCGCGAGCCATAGGCCGTGTGCAACCCGCAACGACAGCCCCATGATCCAGACAAACGGCGCCATCAGCCCGCATTGCCCGATAAAGCGCGCAGCGGTGATTTGTCCGACCGGTACGCTATCTGCTGCCAGCTTTGCCGCGACATCCAATAATGGCGCCGTCAGGCAAAACCCCAACATGAGGGCAACGCCTGCAAGGATGCGGTCCGTGGATGGCGTTGATAAGGAAGTGTCAGTCATGCATTACGCTTAGGATGTCGTTTCATATGCGTCCAGTCGGAAGTGCGATTGGTGATGGTATTCGCAAAACACGGTTGAGTGTCGTCGGCACCAGCAGCCACGTTTGCATCATGCGTTTCTTTCAGCGGTTGCCAACATCCCGCTGGCCAGTTCATCAGCCACGATCACGGTGGCGCAATAGCAAGACCCAAACCTGCGCGGGCCTGCAGCCGCATCGCCGATTGTCGCGCAAAGCCGGCGGGCATCATGCCGCAGCGGAACTTGATGGTGGTGGTCAGTTTCAAGCTTTACGTTTAAATAAGGTATACTTTGATTCACTTATTGTGCGCTGACGGTTGAATCCCTCAGCAAAAAAAACTGGAAAGAGGCCGCATTGACCAACCCAAACGCAGTTCTGATTGATCGTCACCCCGGGCGATCCACCCAAACACTTGGCCTTGCCAAAGAAATCGGCACTGACCCGGCTCTTATTCATGAGCCGTCGGTGGGCGTCGTTGGGACCAAAGGCGATAGCCAATGCTATCTGGGGGTTGCGGCTAAGGTCGAGGCGATCCACGAAGCCTTTCGGTCACGGATCGGAACGGGGCCAGATCAGCTTCGGTTCAGGTTGGTTCAGCCGGAATTCACCATCGCGACATCAGATGGCATGCGCAATGGCACACCGGAAATGCGCTACTCGCTGATCGGACGCGAAGTCACCCAAGACGCTTTGTGTGAACATTTCAGCGCGACCGGACTGGCAGGCACAATTGCGGTTGTTGCATGCGACAAACCACCTGTCGGCACGCTTGCAGCGATGCTTGAACATAACCTGCCGTCGATCATCATGTCTGACGGTCCAATTCATCCCGGTGTTGATCCCAAAACCGGCGAAAAACTGGATATCGTTACCGCTTTTCAGGCAGCAGGGCATCCAGACCCTGAATATCGCCACCACATCGCCTGTCATGCGTGCCCCGGCTTTGGCAGCTGTGGCGGTATGTTCACATACAACACCATGCAAACCTTTATTGGTGTGCTTGGCATGCAGCCATTGCACATGGTGGCACCACCGTCCGATGATGCACGCCGGTTGACAGAGTTCCCCAATGAACTGGTAACGTTGCTGGCCAAGATGATCGAAACGGATCTCAGGCCCCGCGATATCGTTGGGCGGGATTCCTTGCGCAATGCAACGATTGTCGCGATGGCGATCGGCGGGTCAACCAACGCGCTGTTGCACGCGCCAGAGATTGCCCGCGCCGCAGGCTTTGCCGAATTTTGGAAAGACATCATGACGCCGGAGGAGTTTAATCACCTGTCGCAACATGTTGTTCCGGTCCTGACCAATGCACGGCCTTATGGCAAATATTCCATGGTCGATATTGATCAGGTCGGCGGTGTGCAGGTGATCGTGCGCGAATTGCTTGAAGCGGGTCTGCTGAACGGCGAAACAATGACCTGTACAGGTGAAACATTGGCTGAACAGGTCGCCCGTCTTGGTGCAAAACAGGCCGATGGCGATGTCATTTATTCCGTAAAAGCCCCATTCAAGGCGACAGGTGGTCTGCGGATGCTTGGCGGCAACCTGTCACCTGACTTTTCCGCAATCCTGAAGCTGGCTGGCGTCGAAGGTGGGCTGGAAAACAACTTGTTCCGCGGCAAGGCCCGCGTGTTTGACGGTCAGCAATCCCTGTTGGAGCTGTTGGACCAGACCCCCGAGGTATTGCAGGACAACGATATGATCATTGTCCGATATGAAGGCCCAAGCGGCGCACCGGGAATGCCTGAAATGCTGGATCCGACTGCACGCATTACAACATTATGCCGCGAGCGCGGTATTGTTGTCGCACTGATGACGGATGCACGGTTCTCTGGCGGCTCGATTGGTTTGGTAATCGGCCATGTCGGGCCTGAAGCCGCGCTCGGCGGACCGATTGCATTTGTCGAAAATGGCGACGAAATCCTGGTTGATCTCAATATTAATCAGATCAACTGCACGCCGTTGAATGATCCGGACATTCTCGCTGCGCGCAAGCGCGCTTGGGATGACGCAGTCGCAAGCAATGGGGGCTTTCACCCCAGTTTGCCTGCCGCTGACACACGGTTGTTGCAACGCGCACGGCATATGGCGGTCCCGGCGATCAACGGGGCGGGTTTGCACCCGCATCGCACTGTGTGGGTCCGCAATCCCCGTGACGCCACGCCATCCGGCTTTGTCCCACATAACAAGTTTCGGACCTGAGACATCCGGTATTTTCACAGGTGCGGGCTTTATCTTGGCCACTGAGCTGAAGCAGCCCGATATTATCGAACGGGCCATGACATCTGGATCGAGCATGGCTGTTGCGATGGCCATGATCGCACCCGCCGCCTGCGTTTCACAATCGGCCTGATGTGTGAAAACCCCGTGCATGTTACGCACGGATTGCAGGTGACGGGTGATTTGGAAATTTGTATTCTGTCAGAGACCAACGATTTTCATTGATGTGATGGTCTCTGACAAACACGAAGCAAGTCATTCAGGCAGCGATGACCGCGCGGATGCGTTTTGCCACGATCACCTTCCGTAAGGTTTTTGGCTACTGGAAAGCGCTGGCCGTTTAGAAATCAGTCATCGTCACGATCGTCATTCCGGTCATCATCAGAATCGTCATTCCGGCCATCGTCATGATCGTCATTCCGGTCATCATCATGACCGTCATTCCGATCATCGTCACGATCATCATTCCCGTCGTCATTCCGATCGTCATCGCGGCCATCATAGCGGTCGTCATTCTGGTCGTCGCCGCGGTCATCATCACGATTATTATCGTCGTTATCATCGCGATCTTCTCTGACATTGCTGTTTCGCCGAGCAATCTCGCGAATATTCTCTTCATATTCGGTCTGGCTTTCGGTTTCAGATCGTTGGCTGACAACAGAGCCGTCAGCGTTGGACAGTCTAACTTCCAGCTTGCTAAAGCTCGGTCCATAGGCTTCAATTTCGGTGCGTAGAAAGCCGCGCGACACCTCGAAATGTGTATAGCCTTGGGCAAACAATTCTTGAATCTTGGCATCCACAAAGTCTTGTGCAATCGCTGGGCTTGCCATCATCGCGAATAAAAATAGGGCGGAGGTCATTTTCAGTTTCGTCATTTTCGATCCCTTTACGTCGGATGTTGGATTCATTGTTCACGCCGAGCCGTCTGCTATCTGTCAACTCAGGCTTGGCGATGGGGCTAAGATGATCGAAGCTAGGATACGTTCCTATTGGACGTAGGCTTGCATAGGGCCTGCTTTGCCAACATAAACTAAAGTCATACAAAGCAGAAAAGGCCCAAAAAATTGGACATAATGCCCAGATCGCCGATGTCAGGCCGCCGCGCTGCAAGACGGCGGGAGGTTTTTCTGGGGATGGCAGTTCTTCTGTCCTGCATGGCTTTCTTTGGGTTTGATGTGGTTGCCGATGTAGCAGCGCATCGCCTTGCGGGCGCGTCTTTTGCATCGGTAGAATTGGTTCACCTGATCTTTGAAACCGTTGCGGTATTTGGGCTGGGATATGCGGTGATCACGCTCCGGCAGTATTTGCGCCTTCTGCAAGGAGAGGCAGAATCGAGCAAGGAAACGATCCACATGCTGCGCGGAAACTTCGACGAAGTCTTGCGCGACAAATTCAAAGAATGGAGCCTGACTGCGGCGGAACGTGATGTCACTTTGCTCATCATTCGCGGTCTTAGCGTCGCGGACATTGCCGCCGCTCGGAATACCGCACAAGGGACCATCAAGGCACAGTCGACTTCGATTTTCCGCAAGATCGGGGTCGGATCCAAGACGGAACTGATGAGTGTGATCATCGATGAGTTTCTTGATACAAGTTATCACGATGGTATGAGCGCGCAATAATACGATCGCCCCTTCGCAGAGTATTTAGTGGCGCGCTGCCGTGCGCGCGTTTGACCTCTGGATCCAGCGGATCATAATGATTTTCTACTGACGCTTGTCTGTTGGGCGTTAAAACGTTGATATTTGTCGTAAAACGGGCCTTTTATCAACATGGTCAAGGTTACGATAGCGCAAGAAACGCAATCTTCCCTTTGCCGAGAACGTATGGATACCTGAAATGAAACGACTTGCACTTGATGCAGCAGACATCCGCATTCTCGGTGCGCTTCAAAAACACGGACAATTGAGCAAGGCTCGGTTGGCCGAGATTTGCAGCCTTTCGGCGACGCCTTGCTTGGCGCGGCTAAGTCGGTTGAAGGCGGCGGGATACATCCGTGGCTATCATGCCGACATTGCGCTGGGACAGCTGGCTGATTTCGCAAAGGTCATCGTGACTGTTTCTCTTAGCCGCCACAGGAAGGCCGACTTTGATCGCTTTGAGGCGTTCATAACCAGTCGCGATGAGATTATTGATTGCATCGCCACAGGCGGCGGGGTCGATTATATCATGGAAGTGATCAGCCCAAGTCTGTCGGCATTTCAAAGTCTTATGGAAGAGTTCCTGGCCGAAGATCTCGGCATTGACCGCTACATGACCTATTTTGCCACGCGGCAGGTAAAGTCCGGCATGCCGAACATTGCAAAGCTGGCCGCTGGCAACAGCAAATAGGCGTTTCGGTCCGATCGGACCTGTTTGGCATTTAAAAACGGCCTGCCCAGACTGCGCATGTGAAGTTTTCAGACCACTTTTATTGGGCGTCTCAGACAAGATCACGTCAGAATTTTGGTCGTTTGTGGTCGGGGGATCATGAACAAAAAGGGAGAATGTTCCACATGCAAGCAGACGATTTCGGTTTCGGCACACAGATCCGCAAGTCACCCTATTTCAATGCAACAGTGCGTTGGGGCGCCAAAGGGTTTTCGGTCTATAACCACATGTATATCCCCCGCGATTTCGGGGATGCGGAGCAGAATTTTTGGAACCTCGTGAACGACGCAATCCTATGTGATGTGGCTGTCGAGCGTCAGGTCGAAATCACCGGTCCGGATGCAGCGCGATTCACCCAGATGCTGACCTGTCGCGACTTGTCCAAGATGGCCGTGGGCCAGTGCAAATACATCCTGATCACAAACGCTGACGGTGGCATCCTGAATGATCCGATCCTGCTGCGCCTTGCGGAAAACCATTTCTGGATTTCGCTGGCTGACAGCGACATTCTATTGTGGGCACAAGGGGTTGCCATCCACTCTGGCCTGAACGTGACCATCCGCGAACCAGACGTTTCGCCGCTGCAACTGCAAGGCCCCAAGTCGGGTGAAATCATGCGGGCTTTGTTTGGCGACGGTATTCTGGACCTGCGCTATTATTGGCTGCGCGAGGTTGAATTGAACGGCATTCCACTGGTCGTGTCCCGCACTGGTTGGTCGAGCGAGTTGGGTTATGAAATCTACCTGCGCGATGGCGCCAAGGGCGATCTTTTGTGGGAAACCATCATGGCCACAGGTATGGAATTCGGGCTTAAGCCCGGTCACACGTCGTCCATTCGTCGTATCGAAGGCGGGATGCTATCCTATCACGCTGACGCTGATATGACGACCAACCCGTTCGAACTGGGCTTTGATCGGCTGGTCAATCTTGACACGGAGGCTGATTTCATCGGCAAGGCTGCCCTGCGCCGCATCAAGGACGAAGGTGTCAGCCGCAAACAGATTGGCCTGATTATTGATGGTGATCCCCTTGCCGGCCCCAACACGACGTTTTGGGAAATCAACCTTGGGGGCGACACGATCGGCAAGGTCACATCGGCCGTTTATTCCCCACGTCTGAAGCAGAACATTGCTTTGGCGATGGTGTCAGCGGAACACGCAAATATCGGGGCGGTGGTCGAAGTCGTCACTCATTCCGGGCCGACCACTGCAACGATCTGCGAGCGTCCATTCTACGACCCTAAAAAACAGATTGCAGCGGCATAAGGCATCGTAAGAAAGAATATCGAAATGTCACATCTTGCGATAACGTTGCATTGGCACCGCGCGGGTCCTGTATTGCGCACCGGTTTGTATTCGAACGAACATACGGTTCACTATAACAGCCGCCTCGATCTTCCGGTGGACGCAGCCCCTGACTGGGGCGGCGATCCCGCAAACACCAACCCAGAACAAGCCCTCGCTTCGGCGCTTTCAAGTTGTCACATGATGACGTTTTTGGCGCTGGCGGCAAAACTAGACTGGCCTGTCGCAAGCTATCACGATTACGCCGAAGCACATCTTGGCAAGAACGCCAAAGGGCAGATGTCCGTGGTGCGGATCGACCTTAACCCTGTGGTGCGGTTTGACACTGGCTTTACCGTCAGCGCAGAGGACTTGGCCCAGATGCAAGACCGTGCGCATCGGTACTGTTTTATCGCCAATACATTGGCTGACAGTGTCGAAATCAACATTCATTGAAATCCCAAAAGGATGAGCGTCATGTTAACATCTGATATCCTACTGGCCGATTTAGACGTGCATGGTATTTTGCGTCTGACGTTGAACGATCAGGGCCGTCGCAATGCTTTGTCCGAGGCGATGTTGACCAAATTACGCGTGGCGTTCGAAAATGCCAGTGCTGACCCAGCAGTTCGTGTCATTGTGCTGGCCGCCACAGGCCCTGCGTTTTGTGCAGGGCATGATCTGAAAGAAATGACAGCCGGTCGTGCAGGCGATGACGGTGGCAAAGCCTATTTTGCGCATGTCATGTCCCTATGTGCCGGCGTCATGCAAGGCATTGTGACCTGTACCAAACCCGTGATCGCCGAGGTGACAGGCGTGGCCACCGCGGCAGGATGCCAGCTGGTGGCAAGTTGTGATTTGGCCATCGCTGCCGACACAGCGCAATTCAGCACGCCGGGGGTGCATATTGGTCTGTTCTGTTCGACCCCGATGGTCGCCCTGTCGCGGTCTGTTGCCAGCAAACATGCAATGGAGATGTTATTGACCGGCGATATGGTGTCTGCCATGCGGGCTGCTGAAATCGGCCTTGTCAATCGCGTGGTGGCACCGGATGAATTGCATGATGCCACGATGCAGATCGCATTCAAAATTGCGTCAAAGTCGAGCATGACACTCGCCACCGGGAAACGCGCCTATTATGCACAGCGTGAAATGACGCTTGGCGATGCGTATGATTACGCCTCTGGTGTGATGGTCGACAACATGCTGGCCCAAGATGCATGTGAAGGTATTGGTGCCTTCATCGAAAAACGTAGGCCTGAATGGCAGGACGCCTGATTTATGACCACAAACCCCTACAATATTGATCTGGATCGCAATCCGGCGAACCATCTTCCGCTGACGCCGCTGACATTTCTAGACCGGGCTGCCTCGGTCTTCCCTGACCACATTGCAATCGTGCATGGCGCGTTGCGGCGTAATTATTCAGAATTTTACACGCGGTCGCGTCAGCTGGCATCCGCCTTGGTGCAGAACGGAATCAGGCGTGGCGATACCGTGTCTGCAATGCTGGCCAACACACCGGCGATGCTTGAATGCCATTACGGTGTGCCCATGTCTGGCGGCGTTCTGCATTCTGTAAACACACGGCTTGATGCGTCAGTGATCGCGTTTCAACTTGACCATGCCATGTCCAAGGTTGTGATCGTAGATCGCGAGTTCATGCCGTTGATTGAAAAAGCCTTGGCGCTGGCCAATGTCACACCACGCGTGATCCAATACGATGATCCTGAATTTTCGGGACCAGCGACAGCGACAAAGGCGCAGGATTACAACGCCTTCCTATCCACTGGTGACCCCGATTTCGATTGGCTGATGCCCCTTGATGAATGGGACGCGATTGCCATCAACTATACATCAGGCACGACGGGCGATCCCAAGGGCGTCGTGTCGCATCACCGAGGTGCGTATTTGCTGGCGCAGGGCAATGCGTTGACCACGTCCATGGCGAAACATGCGGTTTATCTGTGGACCCTGCCAATGTTCCATTGCAACGGATGGTGCTTTCCATGGACCCTGTCAGCGATCGTCGGCACCCATGTTTGCCTGCGTCAAGTCCGCCCGGAACCGATCTGGGCAGCGCTTGCCGAAGAGGGGGTCACCCATCTGTGTGGCGCACCTATTGTCATGTCTTTGATCATTTCTGCCCATCAGGAGGAAAAACGGACATTTGACCATCAGGTGCAGTTCTTTACCGCGGCGGCGCCTCCGCCAGAAAAGCTGTTGGCGGATATGAAAACTGCGGGCTTTGATGTGACGCATCTTTACGGGCTGACAGAAACCTACGGGCCAGCCGTGGTGAACGACTGGCACCATGAGTGGTCCGATCTTCCGCTTGCGGAACAAGCTACGCTAAAGTCGCGCCAAGGGGTGCGCTATCTGCCGCTCGAAGGGCTTGACGTGCTAGACCCTGAAACGATGCTGCCTGTCCCTCGGGATGGCGAGACTATGGGTGAGGTGATGTTTCGCGGCAATGTTGTGATGAAGGGGTATTTTCGCAATCGAAAAGCTACGCAGGAAGCCTTTGCAGGCGGCTGGTTTCACTCCGGTGATCTAGGTGTGCGGTATCCCGATGGCTATATTCAGCTCAAGGACCGCTCCAAGGACATCATCATTTCAGGCGGTGAAAATATTTCTTCGATTGAGGTGGAGGAAGCTCTTTATCGCCATCCTGCGGTCAAGACCGCCGCCGTGGTTGCAATGCCGCATGAAAAATGGGGTGAAACGCCCTGTGCCTTCGTAGAGTTATCGACAGCAGACGACGTGGATGCCGCCACATTGCGTGCGTGGTGCAAGGATTGGCTTGCGCCCTACAAGGTGCCAAGCATGTTTGTTTTCATAGAAATTCCCCGTACATCGACCGGCAAGATACAAAAATACATGCTACGCGAACAAGCGAAGGACCTTGCAGAAAAGAACAAGAAATCGACAAGCTTGTGACACGGCTGTTTTGATCCGATTGATCTGACATCATCGCGTTGAGCCGTGTGACAGGGTATTGCAGTGATTGCCGCGATATTTGTTTGCGCGAGACAACCGTGAATACACCAATGTCTATTCGCAAGTGAAACCCGAGCACAAACCGTGTTTGCACATCGTACGGTGACGCTGACCTTCAATCAGCTTGGAAAAGATTTGATCGTGCAATCCTCCAGGCCACTGTTCGAAACTGGATTAACGTCGATCAAGTGCACTGGGCGGCGTGCCACTATGACGCTTGATCACCCCAGTCACGCTGCGCGGACGCATTGACGGCCACCAGCCTTTTGCCGCCGTTATTCTGCGGCGCGAATGTCAGTTTACAAACTTTGGCTGTGGTGATGCGCTGTAGGTGGTTCTGACGCCCTGAGGCGGTGGGCCGAAATGTGCTGCGTCATAAATTGGTGATCAGGCTGTTGCGGTGTGTTCACATACGTCGGGTAATCCCATTGGCATTTATTTGTTAGGTAGGAAAACAATGATGTCTAAAAGGCTTTCACTGATCACATCTGCGCTTGCATTGGCTGCTGGCACAGCAAGCGCACAAGATCTGGCATTCAATCGCATCGCGTCATTTGCGACCATGCTGAACAATGCCGACAACATGGCGGAAAGTTCGTCCGAGATTATTTCGGCCTCTGGTGATGGCATGACCATCGTCTATTCCGACAGCCCATTGGGCGTGATCGGCTTGATCGACATCACCGACCCTGCCAATCCCCAGCCCAAGGGGAATATCGACATGGGCGGCGAGCCGACGGCGGTCTCTGTTATTGGCAATACAGCCTATGTCGGTGTGAACACCTCTGAAAGCTATACCGCGCCGTCCGGCCTGATCAAGGCGGTGGATCTTGCCACCGGCGCGATCATCGCCGAATGCGATCTGGGCGGCCAGCCCGACAGCACAGCCGCGGCCAAGGACGGCAGCTTTATCGCGGTTGCGATTGAAAATGAACGTGACGAAGACGCCGGCGATGGCCGCGTCGGCCAGATGCCGGCAGGCTTTCTGACGATGGTCGATGTTGTTGACGGCACGCTGGATTGCGGCACACTGCGCCGCACCGATCTGACCGGTCTGGCCGCCATCGGTGCCAACGACCCAGAGCCGGAATTCACCGACATCAACAGCCTTGGCGAGGTTGCGGTGACAATGCAGGAAAACAACCATATTGCGATCGTCGCCGCCGATGGCACGCTGGTCAACCATTTCAGCGCAGGCACCGTCGATCTTGACGGGATTGACGCGACCGACGAACGCGCCGCCCTGATCTTTACGCAAAGTGCGCAAGACGTGCCGCGCGAACCTGATGCGGTGCAGTGGATCGACGACAACCATATCGCCATCGCCAACGAAGGCGATATGGATGGCGGGACACGCGGTTTTACCGTGTTCCACAAAGATGGCACACTGGTTTACGACAGCGGGACGTCATTCGAATATGCGGTCGTGGAAGCGGGTCATTATCCCGACAAACGGTCTGACGCCAAAGGTGTTGAACCTGAAGGTATGGAAATCGCCACATTCGGTGACACGCCTTACATGTTCCTGCTGGCTGAACGTGCGTCGCTGGTCGGGGTTTATGACATGACCGACCCTGCCAATCCGGTGCTGGCGCAATTGCTACCATCGGGCATTTCGCCCGAAGGGGCTGTCGCAATCCCTGCGCGCAACCTGTTGGTCACCGCAAACGAACTTGACCTGATCGAGGACGGCGGCGTGCGTTCGCATGTCATGATTTTCGAATACCAGAACGCACCAGCCGTCTATCCAACGCTGACATCTGCCGGCGCAGATGACCTGATCGGCTGGGGTGCGATTTCTGGCATGGTTGCTGGTGAAAATGGTATCGTCTATGCCGTCAACGACAGCTTTTATGGCTTTCAACCCCGTATTTTCACTATCGACACGACACAGACACCGGCACGGATCACTGCTGCACTTGACATCACACGTCGCGGTCGCCCCGCGCAGAAACTGGACATCGAAGGCATTACCACCGACGGTGAAGGTGGTTTCTGGCTGGCCTCTGAAGGGCGCACAGACCGGATGATCCCGCATGGCATTTATCATGTGGACGCCGACGGCGAGATCACGCAGGAAATCGCCTTTCCTGCCGAACTTTTGGCCGTTGAAAAACGTTTTGGTGCCGAAGGTATCACGCAAGTCGGCAACACATTGTGGATCGCGCTCCAGCGCAATTGGAAGGACGACTTGGGCAACGACGCTAAACTGGTGTCTTACAACCTGGAAACCGAAGAGTGGGGCGCGGTCACCTATCCGGTGGATGATACCGAGACCGGCTGGATCGGGCTGTCTGAAATCACCGCGCACGGTGATCATGTCTACCTGATCGAACGCGACAACCAGATTGGTGCGCGGGCGGCAGTCAAGCAGATCACCCGCGTTGCTGTGAACCAGTTGGTTCCCGCCGCCTTGGGTAGCACGCTGCCCGTCGTGACCAAAGAGGTGGTCCGCGACCTGATCCCTGATCTGGCGACCTACAATGGCTACATCGTGGATAAGGTCGAAGGATTGGCAATCTTTGCAGACGGCACCGCTTGGGTATCAACCGATAACGATGGTGTCGATGATAGTTCTGGCGAAACATTCTTCTGGTCGGTCGACTTAAACTAAGTGCATCTTCGCGCTGCTTTACGGGGCCCCTTCGGGGACCCCAATGTGCTTGTGATGCCGCCCAAGTCCCGCTGTAAGACGCAATCTAAGAATATGATCTTGCCATTGCGTCCCGTCCACGCCCCCATTTTTACGCCTATGCTGGTCGCGGTTCAGTGGGCTTTCAGATGTGTCGCGCCGATCATCACAGACTTCTGTTCGCCCTGCGCCGCAGCGAGCCTGGTCATCGTCCACGGAAGATGCCTTTCTCGCTCCAACGCTTCCAGCGGCTGTAAAGCGTCGTGTGTGGACCATAGAAAGCAGTGGCGTCACGCCAACGTAGGCCATTGCGATTGATGAAGACAATCCAGCTCAACACACGCCGATCATCGATGCGAGGCGTTCCGTGCGACTTCGGGAAAATCAGGCAAGTGTAGCCATCTGCTCGTCGGTTCGCCAGTAAGGGTCGCTCGTATCACCGCTCCGATATCCGAGCGGTCAATCGCGCAGCGCAGCAAAAATCAATGCGTCCTGACCCTAATAGGCAAAGCCGAGTACTTTGCATTTTCGGATGCTTTCAAGCTGAGTCAATTGCGTGTTGACGATGGCCGTCCACATTTCCGTGCCAAACTTCTCAAGCAGATTTCCGTCGACTTTTTGTAGCTGTGCCCAACATTCACCGTGGCTGCTTGGCGGTATGCCCTCACCGAAAACCCCAGGGCAGGCCAATGCAGTGTTGCCGAGCTGATTTAGCGCTGTGTCGAAATAGTTTACCGACACGCCACTTATCGCGCGGCCAAGCGTGTTCTTGATCTGCAATGTCAGGATATAATCGGCAACTGCGCCTGTGTCATTGGAAGAAAACTCAAGTCTGATCCGGCAGTCCACGTCAGGTTCAGCGTTCGCCATGACGGGGGCCAACAACAAGAGTGCCAAGGCCGTGGTTCTTAAAATCATCTGCACGTCTCCGTCTGCGCCCAACCCGAGAATATCGCTATTCGCTCTTTGTTTACCATGTCGGGATAAGATCCGAAAGCAAAGCACATCTGCCAATTAGAATTACCAAGGCGGACCATGACGCATTTGTCGTATTTCTTAGCACCTTGCGAAACGGTACCTTTGGTGATGCATGCGCGCGCAATCTGAATTGGACATTCTGTCTAAGATCGCTTGTCAGCGATGTTTGGCGGGACTGCAAGAAATCAGCGATTTATCGCAGACCAGAACATTACATAATTCACACATCAAAAACGGTCCGGTCGACAGGGTGCAATGCGGGCGTCCG
>Ga0222675_1000179_pt1 | contig 32649 bp, 48 predicted proteins | sample AntAcemetagen868_FD_179818 | JGI IMG/M metagenome (GOLD analysis project Ga0222675, IMG submission 179818) | Saline water microbial communities from Ace Lake, Antarctica - #868 | ecosystem: Environmental > Aquatic > Non-marine Saline and Alkaline > Saline | place: Antarctica: Ace Lake...
TCTTGGTAGTGGCTCGTGGGCATCTACAGACTTGGGAAAAGTGATTAAGAACAAAAGCGCAGGCGAAGCAGGCGAGGCGAGAGTAATCTCTGTTGCCTCTGGTGTTGCGACTTGCAAGATTACCGTTGATTTTACAAACACTGACGCTATTGCATCCGGTGATTGGGAGATGTATTCAGGCGAGTTTACCAGTGGTAGTTTCGAGCTTTCCAGTTCAGCACAAGAAGAACTAACCGCAGGAACTGCTGTTGTATTTGAGTCTGCCAACACAAACTACATTTCAGTAACAATGCTAACTAGCACCAAAGCAATTGTGACTTATACGGATGACGGAAACTCCGGCTATGGGACAGCTTGTATCTTAGATGTTTCAGGTTCTACGATAACTGCTGGAACTGCTGTTGTATTTGAGTCTGCCGCTACATACAACATTTCAGTAGCAATGCTAACCAGCACTAAAGCAATAGTGACTTACCGAGATAACGGAAATTCCTCCTACGGAACAGCTTGTATTTTAGATGTTTCAGGCTCGACGATAACCGCTGGAACTCCTGCCGTATTTGAGTCTGCCAACACAAACTACATTTCAGTAACAATGCTAACTAGCACCAAAGCAATTGTGACTTATACGGATGACGGAAACTCCGGCTATGGGACAGCTTGTATCTTAGATGTTTCAGGCTCAACGATAACCGCAGGAACTCCTGTTGTATTTGAGTCTGCCACCACAATCTACATTTCAGTAACAATGCTAACTAGCACTAAAGCAATAGTGACTTACCGAGATGGCGGAAACTCCAACTACGGAACCTCTGCAATAATAGACACAGAAACCGCGCTATACGTCACAGACCAGCACGTATCCGCAATATCTGGAGCAGATACCGTAGACACAACATTTTATACTGATCTAAACAGCGTGACCGCAACGGAAACCCTAAACAGCCAGACAGCTAACTATGTGTTCTCATTCAATCCAACACTGGTTAGCGATGTAGTTACAGGCGGCAGTTTTATTGTCATAGGTAACGGAGAAACTGCGACCAGAACCATAGCGAGCTCGTTAGCTTCTGTTCACGGCGGGGTCGATGGCACTTGGTACTACAACTCTAATGCGACTTATGCCTCAGAAACTTGGGCATCGTCAACTATAAACACAACGGCTGGCGCTGTAGAGCAAGCACAGACGGTAGCGGCTAACAACATGAGCGGTACTGATGTGGGTAATGTTGCAGACGGCAACTGGCCTGCCTTTGGGACTAAGTTTGCTCTTGGCATTGTTTTAAAATCAACATCGACTTCTGCTACCCCTTCTGTAGATAAGGTTTTATTTGATTATGATGCAAATGTATTAAATCAAATATCTTACGGATACGAAATTGACATGCCATCGACCGACTTAGTTAGAGTAACAGCACCTTCTTCCGGTGGGCCTCGCAACGCTCGCGTTTACGTTAGCAAATAAGGAAAACAACATGAAACATACGCAGGCAGAACTAGAGGCCATTGTACATACAAGAATTGCGGCCAAGGCCATTCAGTCAATGCTGGATAACAGCTCTATCAGTAGAGGATACTCTTCAGTTATTTCAGAGTGCAGTTACGCTTCAAGCAAGGGAGCTTTTGGAGTAGAGGCTCAGGTAACTGTGGACTGGCGAGACGCTGTATGGAACTACGCATTTGAGGTGCAGAAAAACGTAGACAGCGGGGCAAGAGATAAGCCAACATTGGCAGAGATGCTTCAAGAGCTTCCAGACAGATAAGATCTTGAAGCGGGCAGAGTATTTCTTCTAGCTGGGCTTCAGCATCAATCATTATTTATGGCCCGCATAAGTATCACCATCTATAAAGGTTGACAGCTCATCGTCATTTAGGGATGGGTATTGATTTTTTAAAAAAAGCATTGTTCTTTCTTTGGCTCTTTGCGACTTCGATTGCTTTATAAAGTCTTCATCTTGATCTGTGTCGGTTAGTCCCTCGCAAACTTTTTCCACTATCTCTTGGAGGGCCACGGTTTCGGATGCTTTGGCAGTATCAATTTCTATGACCGCATCAGACTCCAACAGGGCTTTGACTCTATCGAGCAGCGCATTTACTAATACTTGCTGCTGCCAGCTAACCGTGGTTTGAAGCACATCAATCTCCGCTAATATCTCGCTCACTTCACTCATGGTTATCACCTATAGGGTTAAGGGTTTATCCGCATTCTCTAAGAATATTCTGAACCAACATAACGTCTCGCTTTCCGTTAAAATTATCGTATGACTTAAATACATGATCCTCTGGGTATGTGTTCAATGCATTTCTTAAGATTTCGGCCACATTGGATTTTGACAGATTGGGGTTAAGTTTAGACTTTTCATTCCCGCCTCCGTAATTACTTACAATTGCCTTTAGCTCTGCTCGGGTTTTGCCGCCTTCTTTCGCTATGCGCCGCGCTTCATTTTTATTCATGCTTATCGCCTATAAGGTTAATGGGCTGGACGGTCGCCCGAAGGAGTTAATTCAGGATCGCTTTTACGCCATTCATGGAACTGTTTTCGATATATCAGAAACTCAATCAGCCCGGCCAATATCTGAATCTTTTTATATGTGCGCTCGATAAGCCAAGCAATTCCCCACATCACGCAAAAAGTGCCGCTTATGTAAATGATAACTAAGCTCAAGCTTTCAAAATAATTCATTTGTTATCACCTATAGGGTTAATGTGGGGGGTGTCCCCAGGAGTGGAAGGAAGCTGGGTAATCCTAAGCACCCAAAACCCATCTCTCCGCTCTATCCATTCACCAATCCTTATAGATACACCCGCGTCATCCTCTACTTCAACGAAGCGTCCTGATTCAGGTCCTGGTGCCCCGTCAAAAACTATATTTATTGCGCCCATTATATTTTCCTCAATATTTTAGATTTCTCGCAAAAAAGCCTTTAATTGTTCCATGCTTGCAATCATTCATTGGCATCACCTATAGGGTTAATGACCCTCGCGTCCATCGCCTTTGTTAGTTCGTCAGATATAAGGGCATCGCGCATGGCGTAAACCCCTGTCCAAAACAACTCAGACTCAAAACGGCCTTTTAGCTTACTAGGAACCTTAACTGTCTCTGCTACAGCAACGTAGTTTGGCACTTCTTTCATCGGCTCGCGCGATATGGTTACTGTTTCGGGCTGGAGGTCACACACTGAGCAAAAACCCTTAGTAGTTCCATGCTTGCAATCATTCATTGGCATCACCTATAGGGTTAATGACTAGGACGTGGCAGTCGGCTTTATGGGCAATTGAAGCTAATCCTGTTTTCTTATCTGTACGGCCTTCGCAATTACAGATTTTCCAATAAGCGTCTCTGCATATCTCCTTAGCGGCCACTTCCACAGCTAGTAGGCGGGCTATCTCAATCTCCTGCGCGTCAATGCGCTCTTGTTGCTTTAAAACCATGTTGCGAAATTTTTGCACCTCAATGTCATTTATAGCGAATACACCCCGTATCGCTTGCCATTCCTCTCAACCATTGTAGTAACTACCTTATAGCCCTTCTTTCTAAGCTGGAAGGCTACATCACCAAGCCTTAGACACCCGTAATTCCTTAGCGCCATTAGTGGTGATACTGTCTTGCCATTCTTTAAGTCTCTAAGCATCATGTCTTGATATGTCATGGTCTTCCCCTTAGTTAATTATCTGCAAACTCTCTGGTTTTCCCACTGACGGGTTCTAGTGTTGTACACAGACTCCATACGACAGCGACTAGTGCCAATTGGGTTTATGCCAATAGGGTTAATAGGTCTAATCCGTGGAGCTTGGATAGGCGCTATTGCAGGTGATCTAATGGCAGGCACATCAATTACACTGTCACAAATCTGCTTTCTTATTGCTGGCGTACCTGCGTTGTAGTCATGGTCTACAAATACCCATCTACATGCGGCACTTGCGGTGCTTGATAGAGCTGTTAATAGTAATACTGCTAGTAATTTATTCATCTTCATCAATCTCCGATTCCATTTTGTCTACAAAGGCATCACGCCTAACGTTTTTAACTGATTCCTCAAAATACTGCTCATCTTCCCTTTCCTCTTCGTTCAAGCATTCGAGGCAGCATATCTCACCTAAATCCCCGTCTGAGTCATCAACCGATTCGGTTTCATCGCCATCTATTAAACAATCACATCTGTTGCAGTAGAACATGCTCATGGCTCATTGCCCCTGTCATCGTAATTAAGCTCATCAATAGCCAACTGCTTTACAGCATCTTTATCAACGCAGCTAGTAATCCATGTTTTTACTTTCCCGCACTCACTTCTAAGCAAAACGCTCTGCACTACAACGTCATAAGGTTCTTCTGGCTCATTTAATGTTTGAGCCCTGAATGGCTGCACCCAGCAATTAACCTCAACTTCAACTTCAATAAATACTTTTACAATCTTTTCATTTCTCATAAACTTCCCCTTAGTCTGCTAGTTTCATCATATCCTCATAATTCATGCCGCAAGCTGTGGCAATCCTAGTGAGCTTCTTAATGCTATCCGTTTTACCGGCCCTGTAATTAACTACCGTATCTTCTGATACGTTTAATGCCTTGGCTAGTTCAGGACTGCTAATATCCCCTCGAATCATCGCCATTTTTATACACTTCTTTATCTTGCTATCGCTCATTGATGTTGCTCCTTGATTAACCCTGACTATACTCTTAATCTTTCATCACGCAAGCAATACTTTTAATCCCCGTGATTTAATTACGCTTTAAATGAATTAGGGCTTGTTATCCCAATACTAAAGATATAAAGTAATTACTCAATTCATTAACGGGGATTCACAATGAGAACACTATTACAGCGATACGATTTTGTTGCAGAGAATAAGCAGGATAACGAAAACATTACTGGCGACGCTCTTGTGGGAATGGTTAGAGGCTTAATTGTTCGCATGGAAGACAATAACTTAACCGAGAGCGGCAAGCATGAGCGGATAGGCGAGCTTATCTGTGTGGCTATTCGTGAACACGTTGATATCCGCTTTGAAGAAATCAGCTCAGCACAAGATGATGCAACGCGAGATGATGAGCATATCCAAGCGGATAAGAAAGAAAGGGCTGGCGATTTGGCTGGCGACAACTACACGGCATATTGGGAGCGATCATAATGAGCAACGTAATAGAGTTTAGAGGCAAGCACCACACTAACAGAACAGCGCAATCTATCATTAACACTGAGATAGAAGAGAGCCTAGCAGATGCTCAAGCGGCTTATGCTAAAGAAGAGGCTGCTAAGTTGTTAAAAGGCCAGGACCTAATGAGCCAGTCATTATTTGGCCCAGTGCTTGAACACGCATTTTTCACACGAGGTATACGCGGCGATGAGTAATGAATTGGTAGAGTTTTTACAAAAAGCAGAGCCGAAATTTGATAACGCACCGGTTGGGATGCTGTTTGAACAAGAGCAAAGCTATGCAATGCAATTGTTTGCTGCGAACTCTTACCTTGAGAAAGTGGCTAGAGATAATCCTTTGTCTCTACTACACGCAATGTCAAACGTGGCGTCTGTAGGGCTGTCTCTGAACCCCGCAAAGAAGCAGGCATACCTTGTGCCTAGAGGTGGAAAGATTTGCCTTGATCCTTCTTACATGGGCATGTGTGACCTTGCGATTCAGTCAGGTACTTTGGAGTTTGTTCAGGCCAAAGCTGTCTACGCTGAAGACGTTTATACAAACAATGGTGTTGACGATAAGCCTAGCCATACCTTCAACGCATTTAAAGACCGAGGCGTTTTAGTTGGTTTCTATTGTGTTGCCAAGACTGTGACAGGAGCTTACCTCACCAACGAAATGAGCAAGGCTGAAACTGACGCGATTATGATGCGCTCGGAGTCTGGCAAGAAACAAATGGGGCCATGGATCTCAGACTATACCCAGATGGCATTAAAAACAGTTATCCGTCAAGCGTTTAAAACTTGGCCTAAGACTGAAAAGCTAGATCGCATGGCGCAAGCAATTGAGCTGTCAAATAACAATGAAGGGTTTGAGCCTTTGGTAACATCGCCAGAAATGAGCCAATATACCAATGAGCAGAAAAAGCACTTTGATTATTTGATAACCAATTCTGACGCTATGGGCATGCGTTGTTTTATGACCAGTATTGATGGGGGAATACAAGCCAGCCTTTATAATTCGTTTGAGAAGGGTACTAAAACAAAGTACAAAGCAATTGTCAGCACTCTTGAGCAGGACGGTCACAGCCAACTTGCAGATATTTTATTAGTTGTAACAGAGGCTTTGGCATCTGGTGACGATTCTGCCGCATGGGAAGTGCTTGAAGAGTTGCCGCAAGAGCCTATGGATTGGCTGCATAATAACTGCGAATCAGAAGTATATGACTATATCAAAGCTTTACAGCAGGAGAATGAAAATGAATCAGAACCAAATTAACTACCTAGACGCAACCAAGCTAACAATGGCAAACAGGGAGATATCACAACGGTGCAATCTATCTCCCAACACTGGCCGACACATAGCCAAGGAAATGGTTGATAAGGGCTATCTACTAGCTATTGGTGAAGGTGGATACAGACGCTATACACGAACCGAGAAGGCATACTCAAGCGAGGCGGATTCAGTGTTCAAACCTTGTGGTATTACTCCTGTTTACCCTTTCTGGCCTGTTCCTGCTGCTACTTTGCAGCGCGTACAACGCAATTACCCGAGCTTTAGAGCGTGAATAAGCGCAAATGCCGCAATAAAGCCTGTGGTAAATTCTTCCGGCCCAAAGTTACTGAGATATGGGTCAAAGAGTTCTGGTGCTCTCCTGAGTGCCAAGAAGCCATTGCGTTAGCTAACCTAGCACGTAACAGGGAGAACAGGATTAAAGCCAAGGAGAGGGCGGAGAAGAGGGTTAAAACGGATAATAAGAAAGCTGTTAAAGATTTGCTTAAGCATAACCATAAGTATCAGTTTGATTTGACTAAGAAGACGGCACAAGCATTAGCTAACCGGATTGACCACGAGAAGCCTTGTATCTGTTGCGGTACGATGAGGGGAGCAGTTCAGTTCTGTGGAGGTCACTATAAGACTGCTGGCGGGCATCCTGAAATGGCTTTGGATCTTAGGAATATCCACGGACAAGCTAATAAGCTCTGCAATATGGAGAAATCCGGCAACATAGCAGGAGATAAGCACAGCTACGGCTTCACAGAGGGGCTACGGCTAAGATACGGTCAAAAGATGCTAGATTACCTTGATGGCCCTCATCCTACTTTAAAGCGAACGTGCGAAGAGTTGATAGCATTAAGATCTGTTTACGCTAAAGAGATAAGATACATTGAGGAGCATGGTGCGCCGTCACGAGATTGGCGCAGTTTAGATAAATTAGGGGAATAATTATGAGCATATTAGCAGCATTTGGAATTGGAATACTTGTCGGCATTGTTATCTCTGCCATTATTATTGGCTATGCAATAGCTAATGCCGAGAGCCATCTTTAATCGTTTTTTCCGATGATGATCGGTTTACTATCGGAAATACCAATTGATAAGTCGTAAGCCGAGTAGTAAAATTGTTGTGTATTACTTATTGTGAGTAATCAGACTTTGTGTGGGAATGCTCAGGTTTAGGTTCCCGTTTTTTAAAGCACTATCCCTGTTGAAGCGGGGCTAACAAAAGAGTGGCTATGAAACCATAAATAGCCTTTTTAGATTTGGTCCCTTGGGAGCCTTTCTAATCGTTCAAGATTTGCCGCTCGGGCTGCTTCAAACCGAGGGACCAATTTTAAGGAGGTTATTTTGTCAGGCTGGATTTCTCTACAAAGATCAATGCAATCCCATTGGGTGTTCCAAGAGTCAGACTTACTCAAGTTTTGGGTGGCCTTGCTTATGGAAGCTAATTGGGAGACTAAAACCAAACTGTTTAATAAGAAGCTAATCACTGTTGAGAGGGGCCAAGTTATATTTGGCAGGAAGGTATGGTCCGAGCGTTTGAGCATTTCTGAGACTAAGCTAAGGCGCTACATTGACATGCTAGTTAATGACCACATGATTGACCAGCAAACAACCAGCCAATACTCAATGATTACGGTGCTTAACTACGAAAAGTACCAATATAACAACCAGCAAACAACCAGCAAACAACCAGCATATGACCAGCAAACAACCAGCGAACGACCACACCTTAATAACTTAAATAAAGATAATAAGTTAATAAGTGTTAATAAACACACTGGACGTATGGCACGTCCTACGATTGATGAATTGATAATAGAATTTGATTCACGAGTTATAGATCCTAACCAGCAAGCTGTATCATTCTTAAATCACTACGAATCTAATGGCTGGAAGGTTGGCAAGAATCCAATGAAGTCTTGGAAACACGCTGTAACGACTTGGATAACACGAGGCAAGGCAGATGCAAAAGGTAAACAATTTAGTCAACCAGCTAGGCAAACAAGATCAGAGCGGTCAGACCAGGCAGCAAGAGAATACATCCAAAAGAACCGTGTTCTCTACGGCATGGAGGAAACTTGAAGCTATGAAGTATGTTCACGACCCTATTGGCTCGACTGATTTTAAATATTGGGAAGCGTCCGTATTGGCTGACTTTAGCGAACAGGATATCCAGCGCGGAGCTAAGAGAGCTGAGGATTGGAAAGGGTTTATGGGGCTGGGAGACTTTAGAGGATTGTGCCGAAAAGAGCGCAACCACCTCAGCCACAGCCAGTTCAAAGCATTGCCACACAAGGCGATGGAAGGAAACGAAATTCAATTAAGATTACGAAAAATGAGAAAGGAGCTAGGATTATGAGCGGTGGGATAAACAAGGTAATCATTATCGGCAATGTTGGCAATGATCCAGAAGTTAAGCGCATAGATAACGGAAACGCTGTGGCTAACTTCTCAATTGCAACGAGCGAGACATGGAAAGATAAGGATTCCGGTCAAAAGCAAGAGAAAACCGAGTGGCATCGAATAGTTGTTTGGGGTCGATTGGCCGAGATTATCGAGCAGTATGTGAAAAAAGGCTCAAAACTTTATTTGGAAGGCAAGCTACAGACTAGATCCTATGAGCAAGACGGCGCGAAGAAGTACACAACTGAGATTAAGTGCCATGAAATGCAGATGCTAGACAGCAAGGGCGATTATCAGCAGGGCGCACCTAGTCAGCCACAGCAGCAGGCACAACAGCCACAGCAAGCACCGCCTAGCGGTTTCCACGACTTTGACGACGATATTCCGTTTTGAGGTAAAATAATGAGTAATAACTTAACAGATCAGCAGATACAGGACTACGTAGACGGCAGCAGCATAAAAGACCTAGCCTTAACCATTCGCATTAGTCATAGCTGTGTAAGAAATAAGCTATTCGATGCAGGTGTATTGCGGACGAGCGCTGAAGCTACAAGGCTTCGAATCAGAAATAGGGGCAAATTACCACCACCAAGCAGACTAACAGCTCAAGAGAACGGCATACACTATGATGCTGTCCTCTCGCAACTTAGGATAAGCAGGTCAATATGCAATTAGCCCTGATTAAGATGCCTGGCGGCATGTTCCGGCCTGCTAATGAATCTGACGCAGAGATAGTGGAAAAGATAGCTAATAACCGTTATGTAACCGCTGACATTAAGCAGGTGCGAAACCCTGCTTTTCACGCGAAGTTCTTTGCCCTATTAAACTTTGGCTATCAGTATTTTGAGCCTGAGCCACAGATGATAAGGGAAATGGAAGCGGTAAAGAATTTTGATAGATTCCGCGAAGATGTAACTATCCTAGCGGGGCACAGGGAGGCCGTGGTCAACATTAAGAACGAGGTTAGGTTCGTGGCTAAGTCTATTAGTTTCGGGAGTATGGATGAGCTGGAGTTCAACGAGCTGTATAAAACTGTATTCGAGGTTATATGGCGGTTAGTTGTGTCTAAGGTCCACGGTATGACTGAGGAAATCGCACAGAATACAATCGATCAAATGTTGGGGTTTAGCTAATTAGCACCCTAGCCAACAGTGTAGTAGTATGCTTTAAGTATTTGATTAATCGCTTAAAAGGTATGATGGATAATGAGCAGTTCTATCGCAGCAGAAGTTATAACAGACGCAAGCCTCAACAAGATGGCCTCTCTCATCAAGCTTGTGGCGGTAATATTAATATCCTTTGCGCTCTTGCTATCAGGGCTGACTTATAATCTAGGCTTAATCCTTGGGGATTTAGAAACTAAAATAGGGGTGTTAGGGGCGCAAACAGATAGCTTTCAAAAATCAACTAATATTAGATTAGAGCGATTAGAGCGTCAATTCGACACCTTATGATGATAATCAACACCTTCAGAACCTATCAGAAAGACCATACTGACGGCAAAGTGTACGTTAATGGCAATTACTTCGGCAATAGCTTAGAAGACGCAGGACGGCCACCAGGCGTTAAGATCCAAGACGAGACGTGCATCCCAGAATTTACCTACCAAGTAAAAATTACTCGATCCCCTGCTTTTAAGCGCAACATGATTGTATTGTTCGACACTGAGTATGACCACAGCATAAACAGGCATGGGGTAAGGTTTACGGGTATTAGAGTGCATGGCGGAAATAACATCGAACACACCTCTGGCTGCGTGATAGTGGCTAAGAAGTCAGACGGCAAGGGCAAAGTATCAGGAAGCCTTGAGCGCGAGCTTACAGTGCTTGTACAGGCAGCATTAGACGACCAACAAGAAGTCTACTGGGTTATCTCCGAGATATGAGGCAAACTCTAACAGAATCATTGATTAAAACGCTTGAGCTGGTAGAAGCAGGGAAACTTGATGCTGATGCCAGATTTGCGCGGATCAACTTCGATGAGCTATTAGAAATATGTAATTCATGCGGCAGTAAAGGATCTAGACTTCCTGTGCCTCAAACAGCATGGGGCTTAGACTTGCGGCCAATGTGCCAGATACATGATGCTGACTATTATTACGGGCAGACGCACGAGGACAAGGAGCGAGCTGACAGACGGATGAGGAACAACGGGCATAGATTGGTAAGGTTGTTCTCTGTGTGGTTCCTGAAGCCTGTTAGACGGCTGCGAGTGCTTACTTATTACAAATTAGTTCAAACATGGGGCGGGGAAGCCTTTTGGGATGGGAAACTGGAGAAAACAGAGTGAAAATACTATTATTTATATCGTTAGTCGCCCTCACAAGCTGTCAGAGCGCGTTGACTGTATTAGATGGCGCAACACACGCAAAAGGAACTGTTCACGTTGAAGGCTCGTTCACAGATTCGGAAGCAGATGTAGATTTATGTAAAGTGCCGAAAGAGTATACAGTAGGGCAGGCCATAGAGTATTGTAAGGACTAACTAATTGGAGAACATCATGCCTAAAGGTAAAGGTTACGAAAAATAACAACGACTTACGGCAGGGCTGGCTGTCCCCCTTCTTCCCGTTGTGCCAGCCTTGCCACCTACTTGAGAGTGACCCTTGCGCCCCTGCTGTTTTGGGGCTTTTCTTTGTCTGCAATATAATACTATACTTAATGGTAGATGTATGGTTTACTAGATGCTAATTAACAAAGGGGAAGATTATGAAAACTGAAGATCAGATTAAAGCAGCAATTCTTTGGCTCGAGGATTTAATGACGGCTACAGACAGAGGTATTGGGCAGACTAAAGAAGAACTTGGCAATAAAGCTATAGGATTTTGCTGCTTAGGAAGGGCGTGTGTAGTTACCAAGATAAAATATCGAGGACTAACGGCCACTTCTTCCGCTTTGGTTGGAAAGGTGGGGCTTCTTAGCGAAGTAGGGGCTAGTCATTACGAAAAGATAGAGCCCCCAATTACTGAGGAAGACGATATAGGGATGCTAGTAAGCAGTTGGACGCGAAGATCCACACCAAGTTGCGCACAAATGAACGACAAAGAAGGCTATTCATTTAAAAAGATATCTAAACGCCTCCAAAAATACCCTAATCAATACTTCCTGCCTGAAGTAGCAAAAGGCATTAAGGAACACTTCGCATGAGTTTCTGCAATCATTTAACATCTATCAGGAAGATGATGGGCCTAACACAAGTAGAGCTAGGCAGGCGATGCGGCATAAGTGGCGCTCATATATCACAGTACGAATCAGGTAAACGAGATCCCTCATTTGCTAATCTAAAGAAGATCAAAGCAGGTACGGGCTTTAGTTACGATAAATTAATTGATGGGATATAACGGGGTGTTAAGTGAATAAAATCCAAGTAGGGAAGGAGATATTCGAGATAACGCCAGCATTTTACGCGGGCATGATCTGCGCCAGGCTGGGCTATTCAATGACAACTAACGGCGGCAAGACAGACTTAGAGCGTGAAGAGTTTGATAGTGGTTACAATGTACAGGTGGCGATGATTGGCATCGGCCAGCCTTTTGAATTAGCGGGGGAATAAAGACTAGCCCCATTAGAGGGGCTTAGATTCAAGGAACTCTATCAGCTTAATCACCAACTCTCTGTCTGTGCTGGCTTGTAAGAGCCTCTTAGCCTCATCTACGGCTTTTGCTTCGTTAGGTGGTAGGAATGCTTGGAAGTTACGCTTACCTTTCCTATGGGCGTTAGAGTCGCTCATATTGGACCTCCAAAGAATGTGAATAGTACGAAGAGAAATAATGCTGCGATAACCCCAGCACAAAGTATTTCGTTTAGAATGCGTGTTAATAGTTTCATAATCTGTTCCCGTTGTGTATTTGCGTTCAATGGGAGAACTATAGCCCTCGTCAAGACGTGTAGCAAGTGATTATGATAATAAATATACATAAATGGTATAATGTCTTTAAGTTAATGATTAATAAAGGGGAATAAAGATGAGCGAGCTAAGAGCGTTTAACGTTACAGGTATTAAGCAAGATATGAGTGAGACTACGCGCACAGTATTAGCCAAGGACGCAACAGAGGCAGTTCGCGACATGATACCTACCTTTCACCACGTTACCCTTGTAGAGCCTGTGAAGGACACAGAGGAGACTACAACCACGAAGTTTAGCCAAGATATTACTAGCAGGAGTTTTGAGGGAGTTCGTGATCTACCTAATCCTCCTGAAGAATCCAATAGAGCGCTAGGTAGTCTTGCAGGGGCACAGCAAAGGGTTGATCCTTCCGCTACTTACTATGATGGCATCTAGCCCGTAAAGCCGAATAACCTAAATACTGAAGAGGGGAGACGGCAAGCGAAGTATAGTGAATAAGCCTGATCAATGTTAATATATCACTACAAGTCAACAAGTAATTAGCTGGATTAAGAGATATGGAAGACAAGGTAGCCAATCCTTCTCACAGACCCCCAAGAGTATTCACAGGGGAAGAAATTGCAGAGTGCAAAGACCTATCTGACGTATTAAGCCAGAAACAGCTAGCTATGTATTTTGGTTGCACTCCCAATACGTTACGTGCGGCCTTTAAAAGACAGCCAGAGCTTTCTGAGGCGTATAGGAAGGGGAAGGCGCTTGGAATTACCAAGGTCGCTAAATCATTGGCTCAGAAGGCTCTTGACGGCGATGTTACAGCAGCCAAGTTCTACCTATCTCACCAAGCAGGATGGACAGAAACCAAGAGGAAGGAGATAAGCGGTAGAGATGGTGAACCAATTGATGTTGATGTGGATATGAAGTGGACTGTAGAAATTGTCGGCAATGCCTAAGATGCAAGTGCCTGAGAAGCTGGGCAAGTTCATCAACACTCCCAAAAGATTTAAGATAGCCATTGGTGGGAGGGGATCAGGCAAGTCAATGACCTTTGCTGACTTGTGCTTAATGGATGCAATGACCAAGAATGTAAAGACGGCTTGTTTCCGAGAGTTTCAGAACTCCATTGATGACTCTGTCCATGCTCTGCTTAAGTCCGAGATAGAGAGACTCTCTCTGCAAGGCTTTGAGGTGCAGAACAACCAGATCCTTTTTAATGATGACCCAATGTTTAAATTCAGGGGGCTGGCTAGAAATCCTGAAGGGGTTAAGTCGATGCACGGCTTTCGACGGTTCTGGGTCGAGGAAGCACAGACAATAAGCGCAGACAGCCTCAAGGCCTTAACTCCTACACTGAGAGAGGAAGGGTCAGAAATATGGTTCTCTGCTAACCCCAGGTCTAGTGCTGACGCATTCAGTCAAAGGTTCATCAAGCCCTACGAAAAGGAGCTTATTCGAGACGGCTTCTACGAAGACGACCTACACCTAATAATAATCATCAACATTGAAGACAATCCCTTTGTGCCTACGGTCCTCCTAGAAGAGATGGAGCACGACAGAACGTCTATGTCTCCCGCTCTTTTCTCTCATATATGGAAGGGAGCATTTCTGGATGATGTTGAAGACTCAATTATCCCTTCAGAGTGGTTCGATGCAGCTATAGATGCTCACGTCAAGCTGGGCTTTGAAGCAACCGGTGCGAAGATAGCCTCTCACGATCCGTCTGACGAAGGCGGTGATAGTAAGGGCTGGGCATTACGCAAGGGTTCGGTAGTGCTAGAGGTTGATGAGATGGTGACAGGTGATGTCAATCAAGGTATGGACTGGGCCTTAGCCAAGGCTAGAAACTGTGGCGCGGATTGGTTTGTGTGGGACTGTGACGGCTTAGGCATATCATTAAAGAGGCAAGTAGACCAAGAGCTTGAGTCTACTAAGATGCAGAAGCACCAGTTCAGAGGCTCAGAATCTCCTGACGATGCTAACGTCCCCTATTCTGGAAAGGACTCGAAATCTAATAAGGACACCTTCTTAAATAAACGAGCTCAGTATTGGTGGAGGCTTAGAGACAGGTTCTATGCTACTTATCGAGCTGTGACTAACAACGAGTACATTGACCCTGAGCTTATGATCTCATTATCATCTGACATTGCTGTATTAGACCAGTTGCGCTCTGAGGTTTGTCGAATCCCACAAAAGCGCGGGAACAATGGTAAAATACAGATAATGAGCAAAATAGACATGGCTAAAAAACCTTACCAGCTACCCTCTCCGAACATGGGTGACGCGCTAATGATGGCTATGTATTCACCAAAAGCGGTTCTGAAGTCTGCTACTACACTCACATTTAAAGGATGGGGCTGAGATGTCTAAGTATGAAAATGAGCAAGGCGAGAACTCTGAAGACGAGTCGGCTGAATACACTGGGGCTGATCTATCTTATAAGGATAAGTACGAAGAGCATCAGAGTGTCGTTAATCTATTATCGTCTTGCCAACAAACTGAAAGCGATAACAGGGATAATGCCAGAGAAGCTCATCTCTTTGTAGATAAGAAGGATGGACAGTGGGAGCCCCAATGGTGGACTTCTAATGTAGACAAGCCCCGCTATACCTTCGATCAGGTTAGCCCAATAGTATCTCAAATATCATCAGAGATTGAGCAGGCAGACTTTGATATACGAGTCTCTCCTTCTGGAGGCGATGCAACAAAAGATATCGCTATGACCTATGACGGCATTATCAGGAACGTAGAAAACCTATCCAGTGCTAAACAGATATACGCTCAAGCCTGTCGCGGAATGGTTACAAGTGGGTTTGATGCGTGGAGAGTTAGCCAGAAGTATGCAGATGACAACTCATTTGACCAGGATCTCATGCTTGAGAAGATAGCCAATCCTATCGACAGGGTATGGTTTGATTCATCTGCCGAGCTTCAAGACAAGTCAGACTCTCGTTATGCTTTCGTTTTGCATCCTATGGCCCCCGATGAGTACGAGAACAGATGGCCCGAAGGATCTGGAGAATCAGTATCTCAGGACAGAGATGGAGACGCATACTTTGACAAGGCTGAGGCTGTTGTAGTCGGAGAGTTTCTGTATCTTGAGAGCGAGGATAAAGAGCTGGTAATGATGTCTAACGGGCAGGTCCACGAAGTCGATGATGACTTTGAATCTGTTGTTGATGACCTTGAAAAGATTGGGGTCACAGAGATTAAAAGACGAACGCGAAAGGGTCATATCGTTTGCTCGAGATACTTTGATGGTAAGGATTGGTTAGAAGAGGCTAAGAAGACTGTTTTTAACAGAATACCCGTTGTCCCGGTCTATGGTAATTTTAAGATATTCGAGAACAAGACTATCTATTACGGCGTTGTACAGAAATTACTGGACCCTCAAAGGGTTCTAAATTATGCGCTATCAAGAGAGATAGAAGAGGGAGCCTTAGCACCAAGGGCCAAGTATTGGATGACCCCCGGTCAAGCGGCAGGGCATGAGAAAACTCTCCAAACCCTGAACACTAATGCCGATCCCGTACAGTTTTACAACCAAGACCCTGAAGCTCCTGGTATCCCCCAACAGCAGGGTGGGGCGCAGATTAACGGCGGGCTAAGAACTATAGCTCAGGCTATGCAGGGGATGATGAACGCCTCTTCTGGCATGTTCGCGGCCAACATGGGTGACAATCCTAATGCCCAGTCAGGAGTGGCTATCCGCCAACTACAAAACAAAGGCGACAATGCTACTTACAACTACACTAGGGCTATGGAGATTGCTATAGGCGCAACTGGCCGATTGTTAAAAGATGCCATCCCTAAAGTATACGATACTCAGAGAGTTGTCAGAGTGCTAAGAGAAGACGACACTTATAATATGACTGACATCAATAATCAGATTATCGATGAGCAGACAGGGAAAATAGTAACCCTTAATGATTTATCGCAAGGCATCTATGATGTTATATGCAAAGCTGGGGCCAGTTTTAAGAACCGTCAGCAGGAAACAGTCGAAGCAATTACCAAGCTCGCGCAAGTTGATCCTACGTTAATGCAGATGGCTGGTGACTTGTTATTACAGAACATCTCTACCCCTGCTGCTACGCAGATATCTGAGCGCAAGCGAGAGCAGATGCTTTCTGCTGGCATTATTCCAGAGTCTCAATTAACTGACGAAGAACGGCAGGAAAGAGAACAGGCGCAGGCACAGATGCAGGGCCAACAACCACCTGACCCCGCAATGGTTATGGCTCAAGCCGAGCAGCTAAAAGCTCAAGCTGAAATGCTCAAGGCTCAGATAGACCAAGAGAAGCTCAATAACGAAAGGATAAAGCTACAGTTAGAAGCTCAGAAGCTACAGATGCTTATGGCTGACAACCAATCAGATGCTCAGATAGACGGCTTCAGGGCTGAGACTGACAGAATGAATACTCAGGTCAAGGCAGAGCAGGCTGGGGCCACGATAGATATGAGCAACATAAAGTCATTTGGTGAAGAACTTAACAACCAGCAGAAGATTACTCAAATGCAAGAGCAGCAGAGAATTAAGGAAGAGGAGCGAATGAGGGAGATGCTTAGATCTTTAAGCCCTCAAGAGTTAGAGGCTATAGCCAATGGGCGTTGATCTTAGGGCTTTAGCTAGAGAGGTACAGCGAGAAAAACTCCTTTCCTCTGAAGTCCCTAGATTTCAGGCAACAGTAACCAACAATACTGGTATTAGGTCTACATTACGCAATCTAATGAGAGATGGGATAGACGCGACAGGCTTGGAAGGAGGCTATAGGACTGGACTTCTTAACCTTGCCGATGGCATTAATACGGCAGCAGACTTCGCTCCCGTGATAGGAGACGCTATAGCCCTAGAGGATGCAGGTAGATCCTTTAATCAGGGCGATATGTTAGGAGCTGTAATTAACATGGTGGGGGCGGTCCCTATAGTGGGCGGGCTTGCATCCAAGGCAGCAAAGGGCGCAAGGTCTACACTTAGAGATATAGGCGAAGGTTCTAGCAATCTTTACCCGCACGCAACAGACTTTAATATAGATGATTTAAAGCCTTTAATCAGCGACTCGCTGAGGGTAAACAAAAGTCAAACCTCAGGGCCGATACTTGTATCTAAAGGAGCCGACGGGAAGCTAACCATTATGGACGGTTCTCATCGTTATTGGGAGGCAAAGGATAGAGGAGAGAGAACCGTCCAAGGCTATTTTGACCCTGCTGACGATGCAACTTCTCGAATGACTCTCAAGCAGTCTATTCAAGCCGCTCCAGAGTATAATAGGTCTACTCTAAGAGATATATCCCCAGCAGGAAGCCAGTCATCACTGAGGGGGCTGGACCCGTCAACAGCGGCAAGGATGCAGAGATCCGAAGAGGGTGGTTTCTTGCCCGAAACTGTTTATACAGGTACGTCGGCAGATATTGAAGAATTTAATCCCAAAGAGTTTGGCGGGTCTGTTACAAGGGCTAAAAGCGCAAAGATGGGCACTTGGTTTTCAGATAATCCAGAGGTGTCTGCTGGTTACGCTAAAATGGCCTCGGAAGATATGCCCGTTCAAAGGCTGGTAGATGCCTCAAACGCAGCAGAAAGAGCGGGAGAATGGGATAAATCGCACGATTTAATGGCTCAAGCGGAAAAGTTAGAGCAAAGCGGCGAGCTTATTGACGGGGGAGGGCAGAACATAATCTCGGCAAGAATACGCGGCAACTTGTTTGAGGTCGATGTCGATGGGGCAACAATGTCAGATTTAGACGATAGCCAACTTGCTACTTGGGCCACCAAGGCAAAGGAGGAGGGGTTTGACGGCATTAAAATTAAGAACTTCTCAGATAATGCGGATTATGGAACTTACACACCTGCAACTCATTACCTTATATTCGACCCTAAGAACATCCGCTCTACTAACGCAGAGTTTGACCCAGCCAAGGCTGACAGTGCAAACCTGCTATCAGGGATATACGGAAGGTCAATGTCTGGGGCTGCTTAGATAGGGCTCTATCCCACTAAACCCGTCAGCTCGTCTACCATCTCCTTGATTACCTCTAGAGTCTCCTCAGTGTGACCCTCGTCTTCTATCGCCTCTCTTATCAACTGCATTAGTCTATCTGCCATTTGAGAAGGGTCGTCCGTTTCAAACAATTCATATAAATCATTCATAACTATTCCTTATCAGTTTTGTTGATTTGGTCAATCTAACCACAATGTATTGCTTTTGACCATAATATGGTATTATTGGCATTAATACAGGCACACATCCTTATCTGTGGCATTTACCTACAAGGGCAAGATATGAGCGAGCTGCAACCGGAAGACAACTACGAATTGGATGATGAAGACGTTTCATTAGAAGAGGAGGAGGTAGAGACCGAAGATCTTGATGAGGATCAAGATGCCGAGTCAGCGTCGGAGTCGCAGGAAACTGCGAAAGTAAAGTTTAGTGTAGAACAGCAACGTGTCTTTGACGATGCCATTAACAAGAAGGTCTTTAAGTCTCACGAGAAGGAACGAAAGTTTCAGCGAGAAGCAGAGGACCTTCAAAGGCAACTGACAGAGCTACAAGCAAAGCTACCTAAACAGGGCAGGCCACAAATACCCCAAGCACCAGACCCTTATGCACTTTCTGACGAGGAGTACAAAAGGAGTTACGCGCAAAGGGATGAGGCCATGCGAAATGCTTTTGCTTATGACCAACAGCAGAAGGCGATAAGCCAACAGCAGCAGAGTCTTAAGCATGAGCAAGATAAAAAGCAGTACGAAGCTTTAAACGAAAGGGTTGAGTCTTATTCTCAGGCAGCTAAAAGGCTAGGGGTTAAGGCAGAAGAGTTGCAGGTCGCGGCTAATGTGGTGGCGCAGTTTGGCATCAATAACGATGTAGTCCAGTTTATTCTGGATGATGAGCAAGGCCCATTAATTACGACCTATCTCTCTAAGAATCCAATCGAACTGGAAGAGTTAAGCCATCTATCGCCAGCTCAGGCTGCGGTACGGATAGCGACCCAGATTAAGCAGAAGGCTGCTGCTCTTAAACCCAAGGTAAATGGCGCTCCAGACCCTCTGGAAAGCCCCCACAGCGCAGGAAAGTCTCCTAAACCTAGAGGACCGGCAGGCGCTACATTTGAATAGGATTAAATTAGCATGGCTAATAATTTACAAGCAAACGTCACCCGCAAAGTTGCGCGGGTCTTTTTGGACGCATTTGAGTCTTCACGTGTGGTTACGAAAACAACCAACACTCAGCTACTAAGCGGCAAGTTCAGTCCTTCTAGCGGCAGTACAGTGGACTTTAAACGTCCCCACGATTACAACTCTATCCGCACATCTGGCGGCGATATCTCTGGATCAGACAAGTCAGACATCATTGCAGGCAAGGCGACTGGTACGGTTCAAGACTACTTCACCGCTGCTACAGAGTGGGGGAATGTTGAAGAGGCTTTAGAACTAGATCAGTTAGATACAATCCTTGAGCCAATGGCTAGACGTATTGTTACTGACTTAGAGCTAGATTACGCTAAATTCATACGCACAAACACTGGCCTTAGCTATGGCGCTCGCGGTACTGCCGTTGACGCATGGTCAGATATTGCTGGTGCTGGTGCAATGATGGACGGTGTCGGTGTACCGATGTCGGATGAGAAGTATTACTTGATGTCACCTTTTACCACTACTGCATTAGCGTCTGCTCAGACTGGCTTAACGGCTGCTGACGGGCTTGTTAGAACAGCATGGGAAAAAGCACAGATATCCAATAACTTTGGCGGCATGATGGCTTTATCGACCAACTCACTGTCTAGCTACACTTCTGGCTCAACCGTTGACCGAACTGGCGCATTGTCAGCAGCGCCTAACGCTACATACTTGGCGGCTAAGGATACAATGACTCAGACTTTGGCTATTGATGCCTTGGGAACTGGGACCATCGTAGCAGGAGACCAGGTGACCATAGCTGGAGTGAATCAGCTAAACATTAGCACTCGTCAGGTATTGCTTGATGCGGCTGGTGCGCCGGTTCCTTGGGTCGGCACTGTACTAAGCACTGTGACCATCAATACTAATGCAGCGGAGATTGTTGTATCTGGAGCGGCTATCTACGAGGCAAACGGACAGTACAACACTGTTGATGCTGCCCCTGCTAATGATGCGGTGGTTACTATCCTCGGCGCGGCAGGCACTGTCTATCAGCCTAACTTGTTCTATACTAAGCAAGCGTTTGGATTAGGCACAGTTAAGCTTCCTAAGCTGTACTCCACAGACACTGTTGCTACAACTAGCGATGGTATGTCTATTCGGATCTCTAAGTATGCCGATGGAGATGCCAACACGCAAAAGATTCGTTTTGATTTACTTCCAGCTTATGCCTGCTTTAACCCGTTCTTCGCGGGTCAGGGTTACGGCGCTTAAGATAGTAAAATAGTCAAGGGGAGCTTCGGCTCCCTTTTTCTAATCTCCGCATAAAGAGGTCACATCATGCCAATGGTTAAAGGTAAGAAATTCCCATACACCAAAGCAGGAAAGAAGGCTGCTGAAACCGCAAAGAAGAAAGGCAAGAAACCGGCAAAACCGGCGACTTTTGAATAATGGCAACAGTGGCTCAGGTAGCAAAGGCATCTCTGCAAAGGATCTTAGTACAGGCTTCTGAAGCTCCGCTTGAGGCATCTGAATACCAAGACTTCATCTTTGCAATGAACAATTTTATGGCACAGCTTGACGCTAATGGCATTATGTTAGGCTATACCGAGGTCAATGACCTTGGAGACATAGTAACAATCCCTACGGGAGCTTTGAGGGGGCTTATCGCTAACATGGCTATCGAGGTGTCCCCTGACTATGGGGGAGTAATTTCTCAGGCGCTAGGCTTGGCGGCCAAAGAGGGGCTTTCGACCATGAGAATTATCGGTCAACAAATGGGTGCAACATTAAATCCAAGCACTCTCCCTGTTGGCTCTGGCAATGAGGATAGGTCTTTTGGGTTTGGTGGGAACTTCTACCCAGACCAAGAGGCGGAAATACTAGCCGAATCTACTGGCGCAATAGGCTTAGAGGTAAGTACCGTATGACTTATAGGGCTCAGGGCAGAAAGAAAAGCCTATTCATAGCAAAAAGCACTGTCGAGGATGGTGCTTTTTTTGATTATGTCGTAAATGGTTCTAACTTCAAGATACCTTACACTGATTTTCTTTCAGGTCTTGGTGTGACGGGAACCATAGTCCAAGCGGGCGCGGTTACTGGCGCTCCTGTTTTAGATACTGACGGATCTGTCAATAAGATACGTAATATTGAAAATGGTTCTGGAGTAAGCGCAAATGTTTCGGCAGGCAATGGGATAGTCTTAACACATACTTTTACTGCTGACGCGACAGGAACTCCCCTGCTCCTTAATACTACAGCTACCAATCCTGTTGTGGCGAGCCTTGTCTCTGGCACTGGTATCTCGCTAACAGCTACAGGCAATTACGTTACTGTATCGGCAAGCGAGGCATCAGTGGCCTTTGCTAAAGTTACAATGCAGGGAAACACAACAGACACAGTGATAGCGTCGACAGCGACTCCGGTTTTGGTAGCAGGAACCTTTGTCTCAGATAATGAGTCAGGGTTTACTGGCAACGCTGCGGGGAGGATCACTTACAATGGGTCAGATACCCGAAGGATCACAATTCACGCTATACTAAGTCTAACAGTGGCGACAGGAACCTATAGGGATATGTCTATCTATATAGCCCTAAATGGAGTGGTTAGGGCGGATACAAAGGTAACTGCGACAACTTCTGCAAGCTATTATAGAAACCTATGCTCCTATGCAAATATTGAGATGTCCACAAATGATTATGTTGAAATGTTTATTCAGAACGAAACTTCTACTGACAACCTAGAAGTGTTAAGTGCAATCTTTGGCGCGGAGGCTTAAATGCCTGTTATTGAGCTACCTATTGCCAATGGGTTCTATGTCAGCGACTCACTACCTATTTCAGCGCAGGAATGTACTAATTGGTATCCGAATATTACTCAAGGAGGCTTGTTCGCTGAAACTCTCTTTGGTACAGAGGGGCTCGTGCAATTAGCAACATCTGGGGATTTTCAAGAAATTAATCGAGGCTCACATGAAATGGCTGGAAAGCCATATTTTGTAAACGGGACTGTATTGTACAGGCTGGATCAATCTGGCGATGACTATACGCTAGTTGCGCTAGGGACTGTCACAGGGGACGCTCGTGTGTCGATGGCCGACAATGGCACTCAGATAATGGTCTTGGTTCCTGGAGGCAATGGGTATATTTACAATCATGTAGACGATACCTTTGAGCAGATAGTTGATGATGATTTTGACGCTAATGGTATCCCTCAGTTTGTGGTGTTTATTGACGGCTATTTTTTAGTAACAACAGACTCAAAAAAGTTTATTGTCAGCTCTATTAACAACGGGATGGAATATAACGCGCTAGACTTTGGAACCGCAGAATCTGATCCAGATGATATTGTGGCGCCTGTAGTTTATAAGAACCAAGTATTCATAGGCGGCAGCGAGACGTTTGAGGCATTTCAAAACATTGGGGGAGCTGATTTCCCGTTTCAAAGAACTGGATTGTTCCTACAGAAAGGATGCTTTGCTCCGTACTCCCTAATTAATACACAAGATACTTTTATGTGGGTCGGCGGTGGTCAGAACGAGTCGACTGCTATTTGGGGTCTAAGTGGCAATTCAACGGTAAAGCTATCAACGACAGCAATAGACGCAATCTTATCAGGTTTAACAGAGTCCCAAGTCAAAGCTATTTACGGCTGGGTTTACGCAAGCAAAGGGGCATACTTCATAGGCTTCAGCCTGCCGTCCACAACGCTCGTCTACGACACAGCATCTCAGAGATGGCACGAACGTAAGTCTGTCATTGGAAGTTCGCTAGGAGCGTTTAGAGTGGCCTCTATAGTCAAGGCATACAATCAAATTCTTTGCGGGGACATAGTAGACGGGAGGATAGGAAGATTAGACCCTGACGTTTATACCGAATACGGTAGCGAAATTATCCGAAGAATTGCAACTCAGCCTTTTCAAAACAACATGCAGGCCGTTTTCTTTCCTAGCTTAGAGCTTACCGTCGAGTCAGGAGTCGGCAATGATGCCGTACTAGACCCTCATATTACATTAGAAAGAAGTAAAGACGGCAAGACATGGAGCGGTCCAATATCCAGAAGCATTGGTAAGATAGGCGAGTACACTCACAGAGCAATCTGGAGACGCAACGGAAGAGCCGCTCGGTTTGAGATATTTAGATTCACTCTAACGGACGCGGTAAAGCCTGTGATTATTGGACTTACTGCTAACATTGTTGGGGGTGATAAATGACGGGTCCATTGCTTAATGTAGCGCAGCCAATAGTTGAATCAAATGGAACGATGGCATCGCCTTTCAGACAATTCACACAGGATGTAAGTTTAAGCATCCCTATAATTGGAGCGGGCAGTCCTGAAGGGGTTATTGGGGCTAGACAGTACAGCTTATACATTGACAAAAATGGATCTACTGGATCTATAGAATACAGGAAGATGTCTCCATCAATTACTGGGGATATCTTAAAGGGCTGGGTAGCGGTATGAATCAATTAGTAAATATGAAGCACAGAGAACAGATGGCAGAGCTTGAGAAAGCGATACTTGAAAGCCCTAATAACATTAAAGCTACTGAGCTTGAGTGCAATCATTACTTCAGCCACGGGCTCTATACGAGAGAGCTACACATACCCGCAGGGGTGGTGATTACCGGCGCGATCCACAAATACTCCAATGTGAATATACTATCAAAGGGAAGGGTTGTAGCTATTACAGACAAGGGTAGGGTAGAGCTTGAGGCTCCTTACACTCTTGTCTCGGGAGAGCTTACAAAAAAAGCTATTTACGCAGTTGAGGATGCTGTTTGGATTAACTGCCTTCCTTGGGATAAAGAACCGAGCGTTGAGCTGGTTGAGCAGGAATACATTATTCCTACATACGAAACAATCGATGGCGAAAGCCTAGATAAATTATTGGAGAAAGAATAATGGCATTCGCGGTAACAGCAGCAGCACTTGCAGGAGCGGGCGCAAGCCTTGTCGGTTCTGGCTTGGACTATAACGCCAGAAAGAAACAAGCCAAACTCCAAGAAGAGAACCGTCAAGATACCCTTGGCATAGTTGATTCCGCATACAATAGAGGCATAGAAGCCTTAACCCCTGCATACAATAACGCACAAGGCGCACGACAAGAGGGGATGAATAGAAACCTATTGCTGGCAGGACAGACTTTTCTACCTAGTATGGAGACAATGCGAGAAGGCAGCTACATGGCTCGGCAAGCACTGCTGGCAGGAAGAGAAAACAGCAGAAATGCAATTCTTGGCAATGATGTAGATTTTGGCGCTTTGCAGAATCAACAGCTCACTGACAGGTTCAGTGGTTTAACTGGATTGACTAACCCAGAGCCAATGAACTTTTCTTCTATGGCCGTGCCTACTTATGCGGATTCCGGGGTGTCTGAGTGGACATCATTCGACGCGCAATCATATCTAGCTCAAAACCCAGACATAGCCCAAGATTATGAAATGAACAAACAAGCCTTAATTGAAGGGGGCGATCCTCAGTTTAATACACTGGAGGGGTTTGCTAAGTCTCACTATGATAATTTTGGCAGGCAAGAGATAGACGCTGGACTTCGGCCAGCTTTAGGCGGTCCAGCAAGGAGCTTGCCTCAGTCTAACGGCGTTCAAAATCAACCGTTTACCGCCCAACAAGTTCAAAACATTTTTACAGAATCACAAAGATCACCACTAGGAGGTCGCAATGTCCCTGGCTAAACTAAAAAGGTTTACAATTCCCGAAGCGGGTCAGGACTTTACCGCTGAGGCAGTAAACGGGGTTACGGCTTTATTAAACGCGGGAGAGGTATCGATAAACGATGTATCCTCACACTTTGGGGTCGACCCTAATATAATAATCCAGAGCCTTACAGGCAGCGACCCTTCAGCGTTTACTCAGAACACAGGAACAATGGCAGACGCAGAAGCCATGAATAGGCTGGTGTCTTCTGGCGTTGCCAGCATTCAAGACGTGGCGAATTTTTATTCAGCGCCTCCTGAATTTGTCGAAGAGATATTCACTAACGGGTTTAATTATTCCCCCGCTCAGATGGACAATGCAAGGCAGGGTGTCAGTATAAATACTGGAGTAACTAGCACTAACTTTGAAACCCCAGAAACACAAGCTGACCCGAGGACCGGTCTAGCTGGCTCAGAGCAGGCTCTTACTGGTGGTGTGACAGCGGCTATCAACGCATTAAATGCTTCTAACGCTCAGAACAATGCCATGCTTCAAGCCCAGTACAATCAAGGCTTAGGCGTTGCAACAGACCAAGCTCAGATAGCCCGTGATGACATTACCTCTAGCACTGCTGAAGGCATAGCGGCAATGAGGGCTGCTCAAGGAACGGCTACTGGCAATCTAAATACAAACTATCAAGCTGGGTTAGCTTCGGCTGAAAACCAAGCTAATGTAGCCCGCCAAGATATAATGGACAACACCCAGCTAGGCTTAAATGCCTTTGGTGCTGGAACAGATCAGGCGAGAACAGATATTAGTGGAGCCTTTGGCCGAGCCGAGGGAATGTTCGATCCTTTTCGTCAAGCGGGTCAGAATGCTCTTGGTATGCAGCAGGCATTATCTGGATCTCTTGGGCAGGAAGCATTTGATCAGGCGTACAATGAATCCCCTCAGATGGCTTTCTTGAGAGAACAAGGAATGCGGGCTAACCTCGCAGGCGCAGGAGCTACAGGAGGCTTAGGCGGTGGTAATGTCCAGAAAGAATTGCAAAGATTTGGTCAGGGCTTAGCCTCTCAGGGCTTGCAGCAACAGATTTCTAATTTAAGTCAGTTATCAGGTCAGGGATTAAACGCAACAGGCAGCGCGGCAAGTACAGCAATGTCAGGCGGCACTAATCTAGCGAACCTTGCGTCTTCTCAGGGTCAGGCTGGGCTTCAGTCATTCTCTAATCAAGGCTCCAACCTTGCCAACATAGCCAGTGGTTTAGGTAGTCAGCAGTTAAACACTCAGACAAGTTTGGGTAATAATTTAGCCAATATCAATGTTGCTGGTGGTCAAGCTGAAATGCAGGGGCTAACTAATGCCGGTGGTAATAGAGCTAACATAGCTTCAGCACTAGGCGGCCAGGCTCTCGGAACCAGCACAGGGCTGGGCAATGCGTTATTCCAGAATAATGCTAATAGCGCCGATCTTGTATCAAGATTTAACAATAACTTAGGCATTAACTTGGCAACAGGCAGAACTAATGCCGGTAATAACATTGCGGCAGGTGAGACTAATACAGCTAATAATTTAGCGACCTCGTTTGAAAATGAGGCAGCGAACACGCGAGGCATTATTAATGCACAGCGCAACATGTTGGTTGAGATGGTTGATGGCGGGTTTATTGATGAGGCTGCGGCGCAGACAAGGTTTGGTGAGATGTTGGCCCAGTCAGAAATGAGCAGAGGCAACGCCCAAGCAGGGGTTCCTTTTACACCTTTCGTTAATCCTAATTATGCTCAAGGGATTGGCAATGCGCTTGATGCGGCTGCGTTAGGATCTAAATTAGCGGGCGGGGGGGATAATCAAGGCGGACAAAACTATTCCCCAGTTCAGGTTCCCTCGTTTAGAGACATATTTAATTAAAGGATAGCGCAATGGATATCGCAAGAGCATTAGGCGGGCTAGGAGCAGCCTTTAAGAACGAAGTCCCACAGTTCCGAGAGCGCATTCGTAATGAAGACATTGATCGGATGGCGATGGATGATCGAAATATGGCAATGGATGACAGACGCCTAGCCCAAACAGAGAAGCGCCAAAAGACTTTATTTTTGGATGCTCGCGTAGCCTCAAGGATGTTTGATGAAGGAGACTACGGGTCAATTGTTGAACTATTTGGAGACAGAGAGAATCTTCTTGGCGAAGATGTCAATAAGAGCGATTCTATTGAGATTAAAAACTTAGCCAGGGCCGCTTCCAATAACCCAGAAGCGAAAGCTAGGCTTGGGCAGGTCTTAAGCAGGATTGATAATATGGGCATGGATTATGGGGTAATCCCTAGACCAGAAGCTCCTAAGCCTTTGTCAGCGGCAAGCATAAACCAAAGTGGTCAGGTTGTTCTTCCAACTGCGGAAGGGGGCTTCCGAGCCTCTCAAGTAGAAGGTTTTACGCCTAACCAACAAGATAGAGCGGTCTTCCAAGACATTAATAGCATCACTAGATTTGTTGATACCGGAGAAAGGGTTCCTGTAACCGATGGGGCAATGTCTTTATCTGCTATTCAGGGTGGGTCTAGTGACATGAGCATATTAGATCAAAGAGCCGAAGAACAGAGTCGTCTAGACAGAACCATCCCTCCTTCGTTATTGAGAGACTTAAGCCCATCTATGCAGGCAGAGGCTCAAGAGGTTTGGTCAAGCTTGGGAGGAGGTTCCGCATCGATGACAGCATATAACGCACTTTTAAAAACTGACAGAGAGCGCGGGCGCAGAGGAAGCCTAGATCAGACTCTTTCAACTGTGTTTCCTTCTGCCACAAATGATGAGCTGGGACAATTAAGAGCCATAGTGGATCAGGCTGAGGATGTTGAGACAGGGATGGCGCTTGCCACAACGACAAGAGAGCAGCAAAAAACAAACAAGAAAGGAAGAGAGGTGCAACAAAACGCGCTAATAATAGCTAAGAGAATCCGCAACAATGGAGATTTAAACGCTGTCTTAGGTTCTAAACAAGGAGCTTCTCAGCTCGGAGATCTTGCCCACAGAAATGATCCTGGAGAGACTGACGCTATAGTCGATATTGAGAACTTGCTCAACATGCTAACAGCAGACAATCTATCTATGATGACGGGTGTCCTTAGTGAAACAGATATACAGATTATTGCTGACGTAGCAGGCGGCGGATTGAACAGGCTTCGATCAGAAGGTTTATTCAAAGCCGATTTAGACAGGATTATAACCTCTTTGTCTAACTCACTTATTCGCAGTCAGGGCGGTTTAGTAATCACTGGCGAAGAGACTCCTATGGGGCAGAGCGGAGCCCCTATGAGGATGCTATTTGATGCCGAGGGCAATCAGATATGAGCATAGAAGCCATACTAGATGACGGCACTGTACTGGAGTTCCCTGACGGGACCGATCCGGCTGTTATACGAAGGAAGGTCAAAGAAATAGTTACGGGCAAGGAGACTAAATTTGACTATGGCGGGGATAGAGGGGCGATTGACGCTTTCATGCCTTTTAGACGAGAAATTATACAAGAAGAAACAACCATCCCTACTGGGCAAACATCTTTTGACAGAATGGGGAGAATGCAGCAGGGATTTGAACCCATACCTGCCGTCCTCGGAGAGAATGAGTTTGGTCTTTCTTATATGCCTATTGTAAGAGGAGCCAAGCAAGCGGCTGGATTTATAAGAGACGTTTTTATTGGTGACGAAGAAGAGCGGGCGGCGGTAGGTGAAACAATAGAATCTACAGTTCGAGCCATTCCTAGCTTGTTGTCAGGACAGATGGAAGCCTTCGGAAGCGAGACTGGCTCGGTATATGATCCAGAAACTCAGACCCTTACTGAAGCCGATCCTATTTTGTTAGCTGGCATGGGCATTCCTGCGGCATCAAGGGTGGCAGCGTCTACGGGTGTCAGATTGGCTGACGCTTCGGCTGATCTTGCTGCAAGGCCCGTAAGAGCGGCAAACGAAGCGAGAGAAAGAATATCATCACAGTTTAGAGACTACGAAAGCCCAGCACAGCTAGAAGCTGCCGAGAACATGCGTCAAGGTGGATTGCCTGCAACAAGAAACTCAACTGCGGGATTTAGAATGGAGGAGGTTATTGACCCTGACAATACTTTGCCTGTGTTGTTTGAGCGTCAAGGCGGAACTCCTGATTACATGGCAGAAGGGCGAACCTTTAAGGCCGTAAAAGACCCCATTCAAAAGGATGCTATAAGGCAAGGGTTTGATAAGGGTCTTATTGCGATGATCCGAGAAGGCAGTCCTGTGGACAGAAAAAACATGCTGACCTCATTAGGGATCATGGAAGAAGCGACAAATAACACACGAGCAAGAATGACGGCTAGAACAACTGACGTAGCCGGAGATTCTGTTTTGAAAAGGTACAATACTGTAGCAAGGGAAAATAAGAAGGCAGGAGAGGGAATCGATAGATTTGCAAAGGCAAACATGAGGACATCTTCTGTAGATTTTTCTGAGCCTGTAAATGAGTTTAGATCTACGCTAGAAAACATGAACGTAAGGTTTAACCCAGATAACAGTCTGGACTTTTCAAATGCTGACATGCAGGGCATGGCTGGAGTCGAGGGGTTTTTAAACAGAATTGTAGGAAGAATGAGAAGCCAAAGGAATATGAGCGCATACGAGGTCCATACTTTTAAGAGATTCTTAGATACTCAGCTTGCTTACGGCAGGTCAATGGAAGGTCTTGAGGGGGATGCAGAAAGAGCGGTAAAGAATCTCCGAAGACAGCTTGATGGGGTGTTAGATAATAAATACCCTAAATATGATAAACTCAATACTAAATACGCAGAGTCAATAACGGCATTAAAAGCCTTTAAAAAGGCGGTAGGCCCAAGCATTGACGTAGAAGGAATTGGGGCAAATAGCGCCGTCGGTACTGCGGTCAGGGCTGTTGGTTCTAATAGGGTTACTAGAGTTAATTTATTAAATGCGCTAAATGATTTGGACGGTCTATCTGCTAAGTATGGGCAGAAGTTCAACGATGACGTTTTGACTCAGGCGCAATTTACAATGGAGCTAGACAAAATATTTGGGACCAAGGCAGATACAGCGTTTGCGGCACAGTCAGCGGTAGACACAGCATCTAGAGTTCCGATGTCGGTTTCTGGGGTTGCTATGGAGGGATTGCGTCAAGGCGCGAACAAGATCATGGGAAGAGATGAGAAAAAACAATTTAGAGCAATGGAAAAGCTTCTCAAAAGCTTTGACTAACTCATACACGCATAGGATAAGACAATGGCAAGATTCGGAAATTTTGATCAATATCTAGGAAACGATGGCAATCCTTTGGTATCGGGGAGACTGTACTTCTTCGAAACTGGAACAACTACTCCGAAGACTACCTATGCAGATATAAACAATAGTATTGCGAATACTAATCCCGTAATTCTTACGGCTTCGGGAAGGCAGCCTAACGTATTTTTTGAAGGCGTAGCCAAGGCCATTCTGACAGATAGCGCAGATGTCCAGATAGCCGTCCAAGACCCCGTAGGAGAGACAGGAACCGATTTCGGTAACGAGTGGATAGCCACAAGGATATACAGCGCCTTAGACGTTGTGAGAGGCTCTGACGGCATCTATTACAGATCTTTAGTCAACGCTAACCAAAACAATAACCCTGTTAATACTTCAGGCTCGTGGGCTTTGCTTTACTCTGTTCAGTGGAATGCAGGGATAACTTATGCTGTTGGCGCTTTAGTTACCTATGACAATTTGCAATATCAGTCTTTGCAGGGGACTAATTTAAATCAAAACCCATCTACAGCAGGATCTTATTGGGTTTCTCTGCAATTTGCATGGTTATCAACAATCACTTACTCGATCCATCAGAATGTTATAGGCACTGACGGCGTGCTTTACACTTCTTTACAAAACTCGAACACAAATCAGGTCCCGGCATCTAGTGCTGCATGGTGGGTGGGTTCAAGCGCAGCGGCGGCTAGTAGCGCCTCAGCAGCGGCAACGAGTTCCGCTGCGGCGCAAACAGCAGAGACTAATGCTGAAACGGCTGAGACTAACGCGGAAACGGCTGAGACGGCGGCGGTTGCGGCTAAAGACCTAGCGGCTCAACAGGCAACGCTGGCAGAAGCTGCGGCTGCGGCTGCCGATGCTACGGCTAACGCGGAGCTTTGGGTAAGCGCGGGAAGCTATACGGCAGGTCAGAATCGTTACTCGCCTATCAATTATCTAACCTATCGGGCAATTACTACGCATAGTGGGGTTTCTACTGATCCGAGCTTAGATGCGACTAATTGGGTGGCTGTGTTTGGCGCTTCTTTAAGCTCTAACACCTTCACAGGCACTCAAGACTTTACAGGGGCAACGGTTTTGGGTATCGACGCAGACCCAATTTTAGGTTTTGCCAACAAATCAAGCTGGGCAGATGGCGAGCAGATAAGCATTGCATTAGACCCATCCGCGTCGGCTATAGCTAAGGCCCACGTTTCCGTCTACGAAGAGATACCCCAGACAGACGTTACAAACTCTATATGGGACGTTATTACAAACGACTTAGGCTTTACGCTAGTAGACTCTGCTTATTCCGTAACACTAACTCCTGCGGCTACAACTGGCGGATCTATAGAATTTACTCTTGGTAGTGGCTCGTGGGCATCTACAGACTTGGGAAAAGTGATTAAGAACAAAAGCGCAGGCGAAGCAGGCGAGGCGAGAGTAATCTCTGTTGCCTCTGGTGTTGCAACTTGCCAGATTACCGTTGATTTCACAAACAGTGACGCTATTGCATCCGGTGATTGGGAGATGTATTCAGGCGAGTTTACCAGTGGTAGTTTCGAGCTTTCCAGTGCAGCACAAGAAGAACTAACCGCTGGAACCCCTGCCGTATTTGAGTCTGCCGCCACAGACTACATTTCAGTAGCCATGCTAACTAGCACTAAAGCAATAGTTGCTTACCGTGATGGCGGAAACTCCTACTACGGAACAGCTTGTATCCTAGATGTTTCAGGCTCCACCATCACCGCAGGAACCCCGCTTGTATTTGAGTCTGCCAACACAACCTACACTTCAGTAACAATGCTAACTAGCACTAAAGCAATTGTAGCTTACCGTGATGCCGGAAACTCCTCCTACGGAACAGCTTGTATTTTAGATGTTTCAGGTTCAACGATAACCGCTGGAACCCCGCTTGTATTTGAGTCTGCCACCACAAGCTACATTTCAGTAACAATGCTAACTAGCAC
>Ga0222675_1000183_pt1 | contig 31898 bp, 54 predicted proteins | sample AntAcemetagen868_FD_179818 | JGI IMG/M metagenome (GOLD analysis project Ga0222675, IMG submission 179818) | Saline water microbial communities from Ace Lake, Antarctica - #868 | ecosystem: Environmental > Aquatic > Non-marine Saline and Alkaline > Saline | place: Antarctica: Ace Lake...
GCTTTGCGACTCTTTGCTGTTCGTCCCAGAAGCCTCTCTGTCCCACTGCAGAATTAGAATATCATTCAATTATTCTAGCTCAGGCTAGGGCATATTAGATTGGCTTCTTGATTTTTCGAGGTGCCCTCGAGCAACTACCGGATCCGATTGACGCCGCCCGGCCAGCTGAGAACCAGGATCAGAGCGCTCGCTGAGGCAGCGGGGGATCAAGCGCCTTCTGGATGCCGTCCCAGAACTGATGCCGCACCACCAGGGCACGCTGGCCCAGTGTGCGGGCAGCCTCCAACCTGGCGCCTGAGCGGCCGCAGAGTTCACCCAGCATCGCCAGGGATCCAGGGCCATGGGCCTCGCTGTCGATGGCGACGTGCCTGTGCAGATACCAATGGAGTGATGGAGCCTGCGGCGCTGGAATCAGGGCCCTTTCCAGCAGGGTCTTGAACAGCTGCGGCACCAGCAGTTCGCGGCCATGGGTGAAGGCGGCCGCCATCGCCAGGACACTGCCGCTGCCGATCACTTCAAAGGTGAACGCCATGAACTGGCGGCAGGGCTCAGCCACGGCCAGCCCACTCAGGGCCGCGTTCAACCGAACAGGATTGAGGGCCCAGGGCTCCACCCCCTGCAACCGGGCCATCAGTTGCTCGATCGGAGCCGTGCAGGCACCCACCTCCCCCATGGCCAGCAGATAGATCTTCAAATGGCTGAGATGGCTTGCTCCAAGAGCGTTCGCCGGGGCCAGGTCCCGTTCCTCCTCCGCCACGATCTGATGGATCAACGCCAGAGCCGCGGCCTGGCCGAGCGATGGACCGTCGCTGCAGGCCTTGGCCAGCTGATGTTGTAGCGCTCGGGCCAGCAGCAGGAAATCCCATACGGCAAACACGTGGTGTTCCATAAACACCCGCAGGGAAGGCAGGGACTGGATGGAGCCGGCCAGCGGGTGATCGAGCAGCTCCGTGGCTGCGGTGGTCACAGCCCCAGGTCTGTCAGGCCGGGATGGTCTTCGGGCCGCGGGCCCTGGGGCCAGAGGAAGAGGCGCTCGGATTCCTGAATGGGGATGTCGTTGATGCTGGCCTCCCGGCGACGCATCAATCCCTGCGCATCGAATTCCCAGTTCTCATTGCCATGGGCGCGAAACCACTGGCCTGCTTCGTTGTGGCATTCGTACTGAAACCGCACAGCGATGCGGTTGTCGTGCCAGGCCCACACCTCCTTGATCAGGCGGTACTCCAGTTCATGAGCCCACTTGCGCCCCAGAAAGGCCTCGATCTCCAAGCGGCCGCGGATGAACTCCGAGCGGTTGCGCCAGACGCTATCTGCGCTGTAGGCCAGGGCGACCTTGGCAGGATCGCGGGAGTTCCAGGCGTTCTCTGCCATCCGGGCCTTCTGGATCGCGCCTTCGCGATCAAACGGAGGCAGGGGTGGTTTCTGGGTCACGGTGCGGGGGTGAAAGAACTTGGGGGGTTTGGGGTCAAGGAATGTGGCGTGCCGTCACGGCTGCGACACCACCGTCACCATCTGATCGGCTGCATAGGCCGCCAGGCTGCTCTTGAGTTTCAGGGCCTCCTCATCGGTGCGGGTGCAGGCAAAGCCGTAGCGGGCCCGCACTCGCTCGGAGGCCTGCTGCAACCCCGCCAGGCCGCGGGTCTCCAGCTCCGCCACAGACAGCTGGCTGCCCGGAGGAAGGTGCTGCAGGATCACGGTGGAGGGGGAATAGAGCTCGGAGCTGAGGCCATCGGGCCACTGCAAGGTGAGGTGGACTTCAGGCACCGGGGATAAGCGGACCGACCAGGGCCATGGTCCCAGCACCCCGTGAGATGCACCGTGCCTTCCGTCACAGCAGCGGGATGGCACCAAAGCCCGTGAGCGGTTGCCGCCCATGCCAGAGCTGGCCTTGGGCCTGTCCTGCGCGCAGCACCACTTCCGCAGGGCCGTCCTGAAAGCGTCCGATCGGAGCTCCATGCAAGTGGGGATCAGCTGCCGAGGCCTCCAGCAGGGCCTCTGATCGGGATGGCTCCACCGCCAGCAGGTAGCCGAAGCTGGGGAAGCAGGTGAGCCAGGCCTCCTGCTCCACCCCTTCGGGAGGCTGCAGCGTCGCCAGGTCCAGCTCCAGGCGACAGCCGGCCGCCTCGGCGAACATCACGGCCGTGCCCACCAGGCCTCCCATGCTGATGTCCTTGGCGGCATGCACCAGGCGGGCCGCGGCCAGCTCCACCAGCAGTGCCAGGTGGCGGCGTAGCCGCACCGGATCGGCGTCGGTGGCGGCATCCCAGAAGGGGTAATGGCGGTGAAACCGGCCGCGGGTGTTGATCAGCAGATGGCAAAGGTCGCCGGGCCGGGCCGCCCGCGCCGAGAGCACCGGGCCCGGAGCGCTGCCGAGCACGGCTACCGAAAGGGCGTTGTAGGGGCTGTGCAGGTTGGTGTGGCCACCCACCATCGGTACCGCAAAGGTCTCAGCGGCCACCCGCATGCCCTCAAGCAGCGGTTCGGCCTGAGCGGGCCCGGTGGCCCAGAGGCTGTTCACCACGGCGAGCGGGCGGCCACCCATGGCGGCGATGTCACTGAGATTCACCAGCACAGCACTCCAGCCCGCAAACCAGGGATCGTCATTCACGAGCTGGGGATCCATCCCTTCGCAAGCCAGCAGCAGGGGTGAGCCAGGCCCCGGCAGCAGGGCGGCGTCATCGCCCAGAGCAGCCGCCGGCCCCAGCTCCGGGAAGGGCAACAAGGGAAATAGGCGTGCCGCCGCCTGGATCTCGTTCTTGCCCCGGAGGCCCGGGTGCCGCTGCAGACGCAGGCAGAGTGCTTCTAGATCAGCGGGGGTCAAGGGGCCTGGAAGCTCGGGCGTGGTTCCTGGGCCGGGCGGTAGTAGGTCAGGTCGGCCTCCATCAGCTGATGGGGAAGTCCGCGGATGTCGAGCTGCTCCAGGGAGTGCCAGTGCAGGCGGCGGAAGAAAGGCACGTTCTGGCGCTGCACGGTGGCCAGAAAGCGATCGCAGCCCCAGCCATGGGCGGTGGTGACTGCCTTCCAGATCAGCCCCTTGCCGATCTGGTTATGGCGGCGGAACTCGGGGTCCACCCCCAGACGGCCTCCCTGCCACACCCTGTTGCTGAGCTCCACGATCCGCACCACGCCCACCGCCTCTCCGGCCCGGGTGCTGCCGTGGGGAAGGGCGACGATCGGGTAGGCCCGGGCATCGAGTTCGTCGCGATCGGACGCTTCGAAGAGGTGCTGCTCCTGGCAGAAGATGCGGCTGCGCAGGTCCCAGTAGCTGGGCAGGAGCCGGCAGTCGCCCCCCAGCAGATGGAAGGAGAAGACATCAGAACGGGCCGTGGGGGAGAGCTCGAAGTCCTCCGACTCGAGGGCCAGGCCCCAGCGCACCGATGGGGTGAAGGCGGCCGGGGCCGAGCTGGGGCTGCGGCCGATGTCGTGGCTGCTGGGATCAATGAACAGCATGGAAACGGGAGGCGCTCTGGAGAAGGAGCTCAGGCGAAGCAGGTCAGGAGGAGGTTTCGAACAGGGACAGGGCCGAGCAGGCTCCGCACTTCGCGCAGCCCGCGGCCATGGCTTCGGCGCTGATGTCGGACTGGCCCAGCCGCTGGCCCACGCCCTCGTAGATCTCGACCATGAAGTCGCTGCTGGGGGCCGGATGGTGTTGCAGGGGAGTGCCCGAGATCGGCACGAAGGGCACCACGAAGGGGTACACGCCGATCTCAATCAGGCGTTCACTGCAGGCCATCAGGTCGGCGGCGCTGTCCCCCAGCCCCGCCAGCAGGTAGGTGCTCACCTGCCCCCGGCCGAACACCGCCACGGCCTGGGCGAAGGCCTCGAAATAGCGCTCGACGCTGAGCTCAGACTTCCCCGGCAGGATGCGCCGCCGGACGGCCTCGTCCACCACCTCGAGGTGCATGCCCAGGCTGTCGATCCCCGCCTGTTGCATGCGCCGGTACCAGCGCGGATCGTCGGGGGGCTCGCACTGACCCTGGATCGGCAGGTTCACCCGCGCCTTCACCGCCGCTGCCGTTTCGGCCATCAACCGTGCACCCCGGTCGTCGCTGTTGGGGGTGCCGGTGGTCATCACCAACTGGCGCACGCCATCAAGGCGCACCGCAGCTTCGGCCACCTCGGCCACCTGCTCAGGGCTCTTGCGCACCAGCGTGCGCCCATCCTCCAGCGACTGCTCAATGGCGCAGAACTGACAGGACTGGCTGCGGTCGCGAAAACGGATGCAGGTCTGCAGCAGGGTGGTGGCCAGCACATGGCGCCCGTGCAGCAGGGCAATGGCGCTGTAGGGAATGCCCTCCGCCGTGCTCAGGCTGTAGAACCGCGGCTCCGGCGGCGGCTCCACCTGAGCCAGAGGGCCGCTGCCCTCACTGCTCAGGGCCACGGCCCCATCTGCAGCTTGCTCCAGCCGGAATGGCGAGGCCTCCGAGGCGGTGTTGTAGACGGGCACCATCACCGTGGCGCCGTCGATGGTGAGGGCGCGATGGTCCGACGGACCGGCGCCCCCCCGACGTCCGGGGTTGCCGGCCACGGCGGAATCCACCACCCCTTTTACCTGCAGCTCCGTGATGAAGCGGCCGAGGGTCTGGTTGGCCAGGGTTGGCTTGGAGGGATCAGACAAGGCTCTGCTCCACCAGTGGCGCTGCCAGCTCCGGAGCTGCTGACGGCAAAGCTGTGGACGGCGGGCAGGGTGGTGCCTGGGCCATCACCTCCACCTGGGTGGCCGGCGCGGCATTCAGCCGCAGACCCAGCAGATCCGGCCGGCTGTAGTGGCCCACGCTGTCCATCATGCGTTTGCGTTTTGTGATCAGGCTGGTGTCGAGGCTGGCGATCGCCAGGCCCTCACCCTCCGGCAGCGGACCGGCCAGATAGCGCCCATCGGGGCTGATCACCGCTGTGTGACAGCCCCCCTGGAAGGCCCGCTGCAGGGAAGGATCGGGGGTGATGGCGGCATGGTCAGCGGGATCCAGCCAGGCAGTGGCGCACACCACAAAACAGCCGGCCTCCAGGGCGTGATGGCGCATGGTCACGGCGGTCTGCTCCGAGAAGATCGGGCCCACCAGCGAACCCGGGAACTGGGCACAGTGGATCTCCTCCCCCTGACTCATCAGAGCAAAGCGGGCCAGGGGGTTGTAGTGCTCCCAACAAGCCAGTGCACCGATCCGCCCCAGGGCCGTGGGCACCACCTGCAGGCCGGCTCCATCACCCTGGCCCCACACCATCCGCTCGTGATAGGTGGGCGTGATCTTGCGGCGCTTCAGCACGAGGCTGCCGGTGTCATCAATCAACAGTTGGGTGTTGTAGAGGCTGCCGCCGTCACGCTCGTTCACCCCCAGCAGCACATGTAGACGATGGCGCTGGGCCGCTGCGCAGACCTGGCTGATCTCGGCGCCGGGGATGGACACGGCCTGCTCATAGAGCTGCAGATGGGAGGAGCCCATGCGCACCGGCGGCTCGACAAACGAGAAGTAGGGGTAATAGGGGAGAAACGTCTCGGGGAAGACGATCAACTCCACCCCCGCTGCTGCCGCCTCGGCCATGGCCGCCAGCACCCGAGCCAGAGAGCCTTCGAGGCTGAAAAGAACCGGGCGAATCTGGGCCGCCGCCACGGTGATCGTTCTGGCCATGGGAAACATCCGCAACAGGTGACCTTCAGAGGGTCCAGGTGTCGAGAATGAAGGCGCCTTCGTTGCGGTGCATCAGCACGATATCGAGCACATCGAGGGGATTGATCGGAGTGATCCCGGGGATCAGCGCCCCCTCGCCGTGGCCATAGAGCGCCTGCAACGCAAAGCGACAGGCATAAACTTTGCCGCCCTGGCCCATGAACTTCTGCAGGCGAGCGTTGAAGTTCAGATGGCCATCGAAGGCCGCATCACCCAACTTGGGAAATCCCCGTTGAACCCCCAGGGTCACCCCTGGTCCGTAGAGAAGGATCGAGGTTTCAAAGCCCTTGTTGATCAACCGACTGGCCTGGAGCAGGTTCACCAGACCGATCGAGCCTTCAAAGGCCACGGTGTGAAACGTGATCAGGGCTTTTTCGCCAGGCTCCGCTTTCACATCGGGAAAGACTTTCTCCTCGTAATCCACGAGAAAATCGCCCGCCTGATTGGCGGGACGGGTGACTTCGGGCATGGGTTGGAGCTGTCCGTATCGAATTGAAGGTCTGAACCTCCCACACGTTTAGTTTGTCTTTATGTGGCCAATGCAACCAAAACTCCCGCACGCCGCCCAGCCAGATCCGCTCCAGACGTGACAACGGCTACCAGTGATTGGCTTGAGAGAACGGAGAATGAATCACGTGACTGAACGTGTGCCCATGCCGTCTGGGGCTCCCTTGCCAACCCGTCATTCGGTGGTGGTGGTAGGCGGCGGTCAGGCTGGGTTGGCAGCGACGGCCTGTCTGCAAAGGCGCGGCATCCAGCCCTTGGTGCTGGAGAAGCATCAGATCGGCTACGCCTGGGAACAGCAGCGCTGGGACTCTTTCTGCCTGGTCACCCCCAACTGGCAGTGCCGGCTGCCGGACTTTCCCTACGACGGCGATGATCCCGATGGGTTCATGGGCCGCGGCGACATCGTGGCCTATGTGCGCCGCTTCGCCAGCAGCATCGCCGCCGATGTGCGCGAGGGGGTGAGCGTGGAGCGCCTCAGCTGTCGCGCAGGCCGCTATTCCCTCAGGACCACGGCGGGCGAGATAGAGGCTGGGCAGGTGATCGTGGCCACCGGTGGGTACCACAAACCGAGGCGCCATCCTGAGGCAGAGCGCCTGCCCGCCGGCGTCCTGCAGCTCGATGCCCGCGACTACCGCAACCCAGAGCAGCTGCCCACGGGTCCAGTACTGGTGGTGGGCAGCGGCCAGTCCGGCTGCCAGATCGCAGAAGATCTCTTTCTTGCCGGCCGCCGCGTGCACCTGAGCGTGGGCTCGGCGCCTCGCTCACCGCGCCGCTACCGCGGCAAGGACGTGGTGGATTGGCTCGATCGCATGGGCTATTACGCCATGCCGATCGACCAACACCCGGAACCCCGTTTAGTGCGGAGCAAGACCAATCACTACCTCACCGGCCGCGATGGGGGCCGGGAAATTGACCTGCGCAGCCACGCCCGCCGGGGCATGGTGCTGCATGGTCGCTTGCTGGGTTTCCTGCAGCAGAGGATTCACTTTGCTGACGATCTGGCCGCCAACCTGGATCAAGCCGATGCGGTGTATTGCCGCATCCGCAACAGCATCGATGCCTACATCGAGCGGGAGGGGATCGAGGCCCCGCCAGAGCCGCCCTACCAGCCCTGCTGGGAGCCGAGTGCTGACGCTGAAGACAGACTCGACCTCAACCAGGAGCCCCTGGCCGCAGTGATCTGGTGCACCGGATATGGAGCTGACTTTGGTTGGATTGACGTGCCGGTATTCGATGGAGCCGGCTATCCGGCCCATGACCGCGGCGTGACCCACAGCCAGGGGCTCTATTTCCTCGGGCTGCCCTGGCTGCAGACGTGGGGTTCCGCCCGCTTCAGCGGTGTGGCTGATGACGCCGAGCACCTCGCCGAAACCATCCGCCTGCGGTTGCAGCTCACCGATGCCCGCCATGAGCGGCTGGAATGCACCGCGCTGCTGGGCTCCTGAGCGGGATCAGAAGTGGCAGGGCCATTGCTTGGTGGCGATCACCGGTATCCACCAAATCAAACGACCGGACGGACACGGCCTAACCCATCACCGCCTCACCACGCCGGTGAATCTCGCGGGCGTAGTCAGTCCAGACGCCCTGGCCCCAATAGCGGAAACAGCTGGTTTCCAGCAGCAGCACCTGGAGCAGCGCCTCTTGATAGGGCGGGGTTTTGGTCACGGCAGGATCCGCCGCCACCAAGGGATCAAACACCTGGTGGAAGCGGGCGCTGAGCTGGTTCATTGGCTCCAGCACGTTGCCGTAGCCCTCCACCCAACTGAGGTTGTTGGTCCACGACGCTCCCGCCATTGAGAACTGGGGATCGTTGGCTTGCAGTTCAGCGATCGCCGCTTCGGTGGCCTGTGGGGTGGGCGCGCTGCCAGTGGTTTGGCTAGCAACTTTTTGCCAGAGCTTGTGTTGGTGGATCGCCTGAATGTGCGGGAATTCAGCTGCGCTGACACCGGCGGCTTCCAGCAACTCCAGATATTCGGTGCCATTGATCGCCACCGTGCCTGATTGAGGGCCTGAATCACTCCCCATAGCGGCGATTTTCTGATGGGCCTGGATGAAGGCTGAGGGGAATTCATTCATCATTACGCCGCCATTTTCGCCGTCGGCAATCTGGGACACCAGCGCAGGGATTGTGGTTTCCCCCAGCCCTTGATGGCCCAGCCCTAACGCTTCGTAGCAGGGCTGCATCTGACCCACCAGCTTGGTGTCTGAGCCCTGGGTTTTGATCAGGGCGGTGATGGACACCGACTCGCCGCTGGAGTTGCGCGCCACCAGTTGGTTGGGAAGGTACTTCTGCTCCTGACTGAGGCTGGAGCCATCGAAATTCTCCACGCTGTGCTCCTGCACCAGCAGCCACTGGTAGCCGCACGCGCGCAGGGCCTTGATCAATTCATAGAGGGTGTCGGGGTGGTTGGGTAGGGCCATTTCCGGCGGCGAGAATCCCTTGACCCGTTGCAACGCCTCAGCACCGAAGATGGCGGCGAAATGCTGTTGCCAGGCCAGGATCTGCAGCTTCAGATCGGGGATCGGCGTAGAGGGAGCTACGGCATGGCTCCAGAAACTGCCCAGGAATTCCACATGGGGTTGCAGATTTGGATCGCAGGCGAGTTTTTTGAGGGCATCGAGAATGTCGAGGCGACCCATCTGCTCAAAACCCCAGAGCAGATTGCCGGAATAATCCAGCATGATCCGAGGGTTGCAGCCCTCTGCAATCAGCTGGGGGATGATCTCAGCGAGACGCTTGTAACAGTGGGCAAACGGTTCGGCGTTGTGGTTATCACCCTCGCCGGGGTGCTCCAGCATGTACTGAAGATGGGAGATCAGCTCTCCACCAGCCCCAGCTGGAATCGTGGGCTGGTGCATGTGCAGGGCGCAGGCAAAGCCTGAGCGGATCTGCTCCAGCTTTAAGTTGGTGCGCGGCAGAAAGACCGGGCCGGCTGGCTGCACCAAAGCGAGGATCTCGGCTTCGTCGCCAGCGATCGGCGGTAGGGAACGGGTGGTCATGGCAGGAGCCAGGGGGTGATCAGCTTCAGTTCGACCTCGGCAAAGTCGGCATCATCCCAGTGGCGAGCTGAGCGTTGTGGGCCAGGACGGTGGCGGCAATCACCGCATCGATTTGCTGAATAACCGGGCTTTGGTGCTGCCTTCGAGGTTGCGGATCCTGAGAGGAGCCATCGACAGGCTCTCGCTTCTGCTCAAATCAAGGTTACCAACGCTTCGTGTCGAGCAGCAGGGCCTCCCTCACGTCTCGATTCCAGGCGAATGTCCCACCGCTGCGACGAGATCGGCGCGGGCAACCGTCCGCTGAATGGGTCAGATCGTTTCAATCGGATTAGGCTGCCGGGTGTTAGAGCGGCCCTTGGCAGGCCAAGCGGCGCTATTCAGAGAACTTTCCTTATGTTTGATGACTTGATGGCTCTCCCCGTGCAGAAACTACCTCTCGCTTTGGTCACTGGGCTTCTGGTTCTGCCGCTGCTGACCCCTGGCACAGCACAGGCTCAAAAGCGGATTCCCAAACTCCCGGGATATGACCAGTGTCCGCTCGGTTATGTGAATGACCTGAAGCAGCATTGCAATTCATTCATCTATTACGAGGTGACGCCCACCGCTGGAAAGCCCTGTCCATCGGGATGGATGAACATTGGGGCTGGCTATTGCAAGAAGAAAACACTCGGAATTTTCTGAGGCGCTTGGCAAGGTGAAAACTCGAGCCGTTTATCTCTGGCGTGGGGGCGGATGCCGCTCTGGAGTGGGCTCTGATCAGCCAACAGCTCTCCGCTGAGCTGGGCCACAAATGGCAGGGACGTTGGTTACTCCACGGACCAACGCGGGTCTCCGTTGAGAAGCACATGCCGGAATGATCAGGTTAGTCGACTAAACTGGTTGAACTCAAGCCAGCGGTGGTGGCCATGCGTCAGGTGAACATGCACGACGCCAAGACTCACCGGTAACGGCATCACCACTGAGCGAAGCCGAGCGCGATGAGCTGCGGCGCGGGCTGTTGCTTGGCAAATCCCGCACCAGTGCGCCCTGGAGGTGGCTCACATCATTCCAAGAAGTACTCAATGGCCGGGTGCTGCTCACACCCATAACCGGACATCCACGTGCTGAGAAGCCGCCTGAAAGTCTTGATCCGTTGTGAGCAGCGTCAGGTCGTAGCGCTGGCAAAGCTGGATGAGCAGGGCATCAATCGTGCCGATCTGGACACCCCGGCGGCGGCAGGAATTGCGGATGCCGGCGGCGGCGATGTGATCCTGCTTATCGGGCTGAAGAAAGGCGAGCACGGAGAGGCGCTCCACGAGCTCGTCACGGTTTTTGGGGCCGGCAAAACCCTGCAGCACTTCCTGGAGCACCAATCCGGTGGTGAAGACCTGGTCGGCACCCTGGAGCGCGGCCCGGAGTGCACCCACCTCAGGCACGCCCTGCTGGCCATCACGGCGAAAAGCCAGCGACCACACCGACGTGTCGACCAGCAAACTCACAGCTGGCGATCACGTTCGGCCTTGTAGTCGTAGCCGGGATCCCACTCGAGCTTGCCGAAGAGCTCCGCCACCTGGCGCTGTTCCCGGCGCGCGATGAACTCCTGCAGGGCGCGGGTGACGGCGGCTTTCTTGGTGGGCTCACCGCTCACACGGAAGGCGTGATCGAGCAGGGCCTGATCGAGAGCGAGATTCGTGGCCATGTGTGACCTCATGGTGAGGTGTCTACACAATAGTTCCTCCGGCCTGGTGGAGGGGGCATGCAAAGGCATGGCGCCTGGTAGGGGCTTCTCCCCCACCTACGAACGCCTGGGCGACTACTTGGCGGGGCGGATGCGCATGAGCCCCATCGACCAGCCGCTGATGCTCATGGAACTGCTCGGCCGCCGCAGCCCAGCCCCCGCCCAGGACATCGCCCGGCGGATCCTGGGGGAAGACGTGACCCAGATCGACACCTACGTGCAGCGGGTGCTCACCGGCAACGGCATCACCGCCTACGGGAACGACGCCTACAGCCTGATCGGCGGCCTGCCTGGGCTCACGGGTTGGGCCGATCGGTCTGTAGCCGTGAGCGAATCAAGAGCGGATCGCGGCGACAGTCGAGGATGGCGTAGATGTCGATTCTTTCCTCCTCCACCAAGTAGTAGAGCGCGAATGGGAATCTTCTGATTAGCAGCCGATGGAAGCCGTCGACCTTCGAATGGATGCCAGCGTACAGAGACAAAAACCGGACATCGGCTTCAATGGCGTCAAGAAAACGGTCGCCAAGGCCGACGAGTTGGCGCTCATAAAATATCCAGCCATTGCGGAGATCATCCCTGGCGGCGTCAAGAAGTCTGATGTCCACGGAGCTCAAATCTCAGCTCAGCGATGGCAGCATTCCAGGGCTGAAAACGGTCAGGATCCTGCCGTACCTGCTCACGGCGTCGCTCTAATTCATCGCGATGCCAGGAGGGGGAATCGACCTGATCGGGCGTAGCGGAGAGATCTGCCCAGAGGAGTTCCATCGCCTCGAGCTTCTCTTCCAGACTCATCTTAGCTAGAGAGAAATGTGCCGCCATCAGCCGAGGCCTCCGAGGGAGCAATCTCACCACTGTAGAGCTGATGCAAATGCAACCACGACAACGATCCAGACCACACGTTCAGAGGTTTGCTGTTCAACTCACCAGTGCCACCCCCTGTCCCCTCCCCCACCTACGAACGCCTGCGCGACGACGTGACGCGGCCGATGCGCATGAGCCACATCGATCAACCGCTCATGCTGATGGAGCTGCTCAGCCGCCGCAGCCCAGCCCCAGCCCAGGACATCGCCCGGCGGATCCTGGGGGAAGACGTGACCCAGATCGACTACTCACCGTCAATGGCGTGACCAGCTACGCCAACGACCACTACCGCCTGTTGGGTGGCGACGAACTGAGCGACGCCGAGCCGACAGCGCTGCTCACGCCATTGGCTGGATTGGCTCGATCGCCGGCAGCACACTTTCCAGAGCCTGCTTGGCCAGCTTCAGATCATGGCTCCCTTGCATCCGCAGCCAGAAGCCCTCGCTCAGACCAAAGAACCGGCAAAGGCGCAGATCGGTGTCGGCAGTGATCGCCCGCCGCCCTTTCACGATGGCGTTGATGCGGCTCTCGGGCACATCGATCGCCTGCGCCAACCGGTACTGGCTGATCCCCAATGGCCGCAAGAACTCCTCCAGCAGCACCTCGCCGGGGTGAACGAGCATCGCGTCAGTGATAGTCAACGATTTCGACATCCTCTGGCCCGGCTTCCGTCCAGTGAAAGCAGAGCCGGAACTGGTCGTTGATGCGGATGCTGTGCTGGCCATGGCGGTCTCCCCGGAGCGGCTCCAGGCGGTTGCCTGGTGGAATCTGCAGATCGTTGAGGCCTGCGGCGGCATCAAGAATGGCGAGCTTGCGCAAGGAGAGCTTGCGGAAGGCCACGCGAGCGATGCTCCCAAAGCGCCGCACCGGCTTTCCCGAAAACAAGGCCTGGGTGTCTCGGCAACGAAACGACCTGATCACACCGCTACCTTACCACCGCCAGGCGTAGGCACGTCAAGCGGTGGTACAGGGCGACGGCGATCACGAGCTGACATGGCGGCCTGGCTTGCCTGTGTTCTTCCCCTTACAAGTGCCACCCCCGTCACACCCCAGCGAGGATGCGCCCATGCCACTGAACGCATGAAGCGAATGGGCGAGACACGCCGATCAGTGGCTATCGAGCGTCAGCGGACAGGATCCCCACGAAAAAGAAGCGCGGCCCCAAAGGCCAGCCCTCATAGGTCCAGGCTGCCGGTCAGCTCTTCGATCGAGCAGCCCAGCTGAGCGGCCACGTCCTTGAGGATCTGGCGCAGGGTGCCGACCTTCACGGGCTTGTGGGCGGGAATTGTGAGGTGTGGCTGCCTGTCTGTCGGGTCACCGCGTAGCCATGGCGTTGCAGGCGCTCAGCCAAGAGCTGGCCGTTGACGTCCCGCGGAATCCTCACAGGGCCAGCAGTTCCTGCCTCACGTGATGAAGACGGATCAGGGGTGGCGCCTCGCCGGGATCGAAATGGCAGACAACGGCATCGCGGATCTCCCGGTGGAGCTCCTCGAGGGTGCCTGCCTCGGTGTGGATCGCTGCACCGGCAGCACTGGCCCGGAAGGAGCCATCCTCCGCTTCCTCCACCACGAAAAGGATTTCCTGCATGGCCGCCTCCAGTGTCACCACTCTTGCAGTGGAGGAAGGGATCCTGCTGCTGACTGGGCAGACGGCCTGGGGCGGCACAGTCACACTCGGAGCCGGATTGGCTGCAGCCGCCACGCGCCCAATCCAGAAGGGATCCCAGCAGGGGCGATGACCTGACGGGCCGCCCAAAGCCAACCCTGGCCCTCTGCTGCGTTCCGCGAGCAGCGCGGCGAGGATGTGGTCTGCCGGGCAGAAGTCTTCGGCTGCGCGCATGGCTTCCGCCGTCACAGCTCAGCCTCAGCCACCTGGTCCAACTGTGCGGCAAGGGCTGGCAGGCTCTCGGAAACAATCTGCCAGATGGTGTCGTCTTCCAGGCCAAAGTAGGCATGGGCCAGAACATCACGGAGACCAGCAATTCGCCGCCAAGGAACCTGCAAATGGCGCTCCCGGATCTCCGCAGGGATCTGCTTAGCCGCTTCGCCCAGCACCTCCAGATTCCTCAGCACGGCATCAAGCGTCAGCTCATCATCGAGAAACTGTTGCTTGGTGAGGCCACTGCTGTAGCGGAGCACCTTGGTGCAGCACTTCCGAATGTCCTGAAGAAACAAGGTCCAGTCGCGACCCTGGTGCTGCTCAGGCAAGCGGAAGGGCCTCCTGCTCAATGCGTTGGCGTAATTCCGGGCGAAGTCCGCGCCGGGTGACCAGATCCACCCGAGCGTTGAGCAGATCTTCCAGGGCCAGCTTGAGATCCATGTACTGCTCAAAGCTGGGGCTGCCTGGGAAATCCACAAGCAGGTCCACATCGCTCTGGTTCGCTGCCGTGCCGTGGAGCACAGAGCCAAACACCCGCAGATCCCGACCACCGTGGGCAGCGATGAGCGCCTGCAGCTTGGGCGCCAACTGCGACAGCTGCTGGAGCGTTGGGGGTTGGCTGGCGGTCATGATGCCCATTCTGCTGCCCCTCGCCAGTACCGCCCCGATCCCGGGCCGCGCGGCTCCAGGGCCCGCAGCACGTTTTGCCATGGCCTTCCCATCGGTTTTGGGTATGGAGGGGACTGGGTTGGCTGCAGCCGCCACGCGCCCGCGCCAGAAGGGATCCCGGCAGGGGCTCCGGCCTGACGGGCCGCCCAAAACCAGACCTGGCCCAAGCGCCCGGCAGCCGCCAGCACCGCTCCATGCCCCCTCCCACCTCCCCCACCTACGAACGCCTGCGCGACGACGTGACGCGGCGGATGCGCATGAGCCCCATCGATCAACCGCTGATGCTCATGGAACTGCTGGGCCGCCGCAGCCCCGCCCCAGCCGAGGACATCGCCCGGCGGATCCTGGGCGAAGACGTGACCCAGATCGACGACTCACCGTCAACGGCGTGACCAGCTACGCCAACGACCACTACCGCCTGTTGGGCGGCGTAGCCGAAGGCTTCTGCGTAGCAGTAGAGCTGAGCGTTGCCGAGCGCGATGAGCTGCTGCAGCTCTGCCGCCAGCGCCTCAACACTTTCCGCGCCCGTGGCCGCTGCGAATGCTGCGGCGCGGGCTGTTGCTCAGCAAATCCCTCACCAGCGGGCCCTGGAGGTGGACCACATCGTGCCCAGGACGATGAGCGGCTCCGACGACCTCAGCACAACCTGCAGGCCAGCGACACCCTGCGCCGCTCAGATCAGAACGGCAAGGTGGCCGCCACATCCGAGAGACGGATCAGCAGGGTGTCGGGGTCGATGGGTGAGGGATCAAAACCCATGTGGAGATAGAAGCTGCGGGCTTCCGTGGACGCTGCATGAACCACGATGCCGCGCACGCCGATCTGTGTGCTGGCCTGCAGCACCCGCTCAAACGCATCGGCGAGCAGTGCGCGAGCGATGCCTCGTCCCTGGACACTGCGGCAGACCGCCAACCGCGCCAACACCACCACTGGAATGGGATCGGGCATGTTGCGCCTGAAACGCCCAGGGGCTGAGGCCACGGCCACCGAGCCGGAGGCCAGGGCTACATAGGCCTTGACGATGTCGTCGCCATTGCAGACCACGAAGCTGCGCGTCGCACCGCCCTTCTGGTTGGTCAGTGCACGCTGCTGAAGCCAGTGGTCAAGGCTGGAATCGCCACAGTCAAAGCCGACAGTGCTGTGATGCTGCGCCAGCGGCTGCGGCGCCTGCAGATCCATCAGCGCTGCCAGGGCTTCGGTGCCGTCATGGTGCGTTGTAGACGATCCGATGGGGTGGGCGGAGCGTCGAGCTGGCGAAGAAACAAGTCGAACTGTTCAGGCGAAATGGCCTGCCAGGCCTGCTGCACCAGCAGCTCACGGGCGGCATTGCGGGCCGCCTGCAGAACGAAGTCGGTTCGGGTGAGGCCAGAAGTACGGACCGCGCGATCGATCAGCGCCTGATCGTCGGGCGTGACCCGCAAGTTCCAGCTGAGTCGAGGAGTGGCAGCCACGGATCAACAGCAGGCGTTAAGCAACCCTAGCCCTTTCAGGTAGACGTTGTCTATCCACATGATCATGGTGCAGGCCGACAGGGGCATCACGCTGGGACTCCGTCGTGGTGGACGTGATGGCAGCGCGAGTGGGCAAGGGTTGGAGCGGATGCTCTTGTCCGTTCCCCCGCTGGATGAGGCCCAAGTGTTGCCGTGGCCTGCCCATTGGTTCTGTAGATGAAGGGGACTGGGGCGGCATAACCACACCCGGAGCCTGGTTGGCTGCAGCCGCCACGCGCCCATGACAGAGAGGATCCCAGCAGGAGCGCCAGCCTGACGGGCCGCCCAAAGCCGGACCTGGCCGGAGCCCCCGGCCACCGCCACCATCGCTCCATGCCCCCTGCCCCCTCCCCCACCTACGAACGCCTGCGCGACGACGTGACGCGGCGGATGCGCATGAGCCCCATCGACCAACCGCTCATGCTCTAGCCGAAGGCTTCCGCGCAGCGGTTGGAACTGCTGGGCCGCCGCAGCCCCGCCCCGGCGCAGAACATCGCCCGCCGGATCCTGGGCGAAGACGTGACCCAGATCGATTGCTCACCCTCAACGGCGTGACCAGCTACGCCAACGACCACTACCGTCTGTTGGGCGGCGTAGCCGAAGGCTTCTGCGGAGCAGTTGAGCTGAGCAGCACCGAGCGCGATGCGCTCACCAAGGCGCGGCTGGGGCAGGGGTTGTTCAGCAATCGGGTGTCGAAACTGGAGCCGGCCTGCCGGGTCACGGGGCTAGCGCGACAACAGTTTCTGGTGGCGAGCCACATCAAACCCTGGCGGGATTGCGACAACCGCGAGCGGCTCAGCGGTGCCAACGGCCTGCTGCTTTCCCCCCATGTGGACAAGCTGTTTGACCGTCACTGGATCAGCTTCGATTCCGGGGGTGCACTGCTCTGTGAGCATGAGGCGGCCCGCGATGCGTTGCGCTGCTGGGGGATCGATGGTGCCAACCTGATCCGGCCGTTCAGCCGCGAGCAGGAGACGTTCTTGCATGCCCATCGGGATGCCCTGAGGCACTGAGGCCGATGGGGTCAAGAGGCTTGGGTTGGTTTGGCCCTATAAGGTTGATCTGGCTGGCCAGGGCGTTTGATCACGGCGTTAATGAGATCTTCCTCCGTGATTTCAGGGATCTCTTCGTATTCTTCGGGTTGGATGACATGGGCATCCACACGCTGAAGATCAGAGTGGATCTCGCCTTTAGTAGAGGTGGGGGAGAAACCGATTTTGCTCTCTTTCATTGGCCTTTCGCATGGAGATGATGTGCCTGATGCCGCAATCCAACGCAGACGATTCTGATTTCACCATAGTCTCTCCTTCGATCGGGGATCTCGATCATGGGCCCGTTGAACACGCTCTCGGCATCAAGAAAATCCAGGTCGCGCTGCTCCAGGGTTCGCAGGCGCTTGGCCGGGTCAAAGCTGATCACCGGGCAAGAACCGCTTGATGAAGGCAGCCGCCGGCATGGGACCGCAGCGGGGACTCCAGCTGCTGCTACCAGGAATCCGACGCCAACACTGCACCTCAAGGTGGGGATCGGTGCCGGGGGGAAACCGCACCCGGTAGCGATACTCGGCATCGGCGGCCTGCTCGGGGCTGGCCAGGGGTTCCGCTTGCTGCTGGCTTCTCAGGAAGGCAACAAGGAACCCGGAGGCGTCAGCGGCTTCACGCAGGGCTACTGCAAAGCGCCAGGCGGCTCCGGTGGGGTAGCCGTCGTGATGGAGGTAAACGTGGCGCTCAGGGTCGCCGGGAAAGCCGGTGAAAGAGAAGACGGCGCGGGTTGCCAAGGGGCTGGGGCTGCTGTAATCGCAAGTACCACCGGTGTATCAGCAGCTCCGCCTGGGCCAGCACGGTCTTCACGGTGCCGACCTCCAGGATCGTCGGGGAGAACGTGACCCAGATCGACGACTCACCCTCAACGGCTTGACCAGCTACGCCCATGACCACGAACGCCTGTTGGGCGGCGCAGCCGCCACCGCACGCCGATCAGTGGCTCGATCAAGTACCGCGTGCTCACCCGGGCCAGTGCGCCCTTGAGGTGGATCACATCATCCCCAGAAATGCCCATGCAATGCCGGCAAGCGCGACACGGATCGCACCGACTTTCGCGGACTCCTCGCCAGCTACCAGCACAGGCAGGAGACCAGAAGCCGGGTGCTGCTGGAGAACGAACTGGCGCTCTGCATCGCCGATGCCTACCCGGTGAGTGAGGGGGCACAGCCTGGTGATCCCCAGGCGCCATGTGGCCGACGGGCTGGAGTTGCACCAGCCGGAATGGAATGCGGTGGTGGAGCTGCTCAAGCGCCGTCGGGAGCAGCTCGCGGCTGATGATGCCGAGATCAGCGGCTGGAATGTGGGGCTGAAGTCAGGAGAGGCGGCGTGGCAGACAGTGTTCCATGCCCATTGGCATCTGATCCCGCGGCGAGAAGGGGATTGTGAGCAGCTGCGGGGTGGGGTTCGGGGTGTGATTGCGGAGCATCAGAGCTATTGAGATGTGCTCTGTAGACCAGCATCCAAGAGATCAGATAACGGTTGCAAGATAGCTTGAAGGAGAAAGCTTGCATGATTCCGAGAAGGCACCAGCAAGAGTGAAAAGACGAGGCTTCACATTGAATCCAAACAAACGGTAGAGATGATAGTGAGATGCTTCTGATTCAGACACCGCAAGTTCATTTCTGGATACGAAGAACGGAGTTTCTCGCCCATATTTTGTTGTTTTTACTTCAATGAGCCTATCGGCGCCAGTCTCCTCATACGAGAGAATATCAAACCCGGTCCCATCCCCCCGCGTTTGCGATGTGTGCTCGACTTTCTCGGCAAGCCTCTCTTTGCCAAGGTTGATCAGCCTTGCACGCTCAAAGTTCAAGACAAAGAGCTCACCAGCAGTACCAAGCGAGCGATTACGCGCTTCTCTCTCCAAGTAGTTGACTGAGATACATGTCCTCGTTGCCTGAAGGCTTTCTCTACTAGGTTCCTGGTCTCGTGGTTGCATGGCTGGCGGTTTGGTGAGCACTCTAAGAATGTCTTCAACTTCCGGCACCACGATCGACCTGTCAGCGTCTGCGGCCGCAACATTCAGGAGCTGGCTATCAGATACAAGTCTCTCGGAAACAATGTCATGCAGCAGGCCTTGATAGTTGGATCGAGGCTTGTAACCAGTAATATAAGGGAATCCCAGGTCAATCAGCACCGCACTGATATTCGCATGTTTGAACTCAACGGACTGCTCCGAACGACCTGAAAGACGCTTAATCAGCGCGCGCCGGTGAGCTGCTTTATTGTAAGGAACCCCGGAGAGTTCAGCAGCAAGCATGGCGAAGTAGTCTGCCACGGTTTCTGCAACTTCCTCTCTTGACCAGTCGGTAGCCATTTCTCGAGACGCTTTGAATACCATCTTTCCCGCTTGTTATACGCCGGATTGATGCGCACTGGCACATTGATCATCCAGCTTGACCCTGGTTATGGGAGCGTCGGAACCTGGGGGGTTCCGACGCCATACTCAACCTGCAGGGACTCTGCTTCCGCGGTGTGCAGGCCAGCGACGCCAGACGTGAGGTGGATTGCGTGTTCTGCGCACTGGAGGGCAGCGGCCGGGTGCTGCTGGAGAACGAGCTTGCCATCTGCATCGCCGATGCCTATCCCGTGAGCGAGGGGCACAGCCTGGTGGTCCCGCGTCGGCATGTGGCCAACTCCCTGGAGCTGCACCAGCCGGAGTGAAACGCCGTGGTGGAGCTGTTGAAGCTAAGGAGGGAGCAGCTGAGCGCCCAGGACGCCACGATCAGCGGCTGGAACGTGGGGCTGAACTCAGGCGAGGAGGCTGGATAGACGGTTTTTCATGCACATTGGCATCTGATTCCAAGGCGGGAGGGTGATTGTGAGGAGCTTCGGGGTGTAGTGCCTGGGGTGATTGGGGGAAGAAGGGATATTGAGACTGGATTCATTAACGTTCAAGATCAGTGGCTGGACGAATCACTACGCATTTACACAACAGCGTTAGCCCCGCACGGTGGATCTTGATGCTAAGTGGGCTTCTAGAGTCTGTCTAGGATAACATCCTCAAGGCCACTGCAAGGACAGCTCTCCCCTCTGCTGGAGGGCTTGTTGGAGGCCTTACCATATGCGCATGGTCCTCCAAGCATCCCCCACGCCCTCTGTTGGGCAACCTGATTCCCAGTCAAGGCTCCGCTCACTTGAGCTGTTTGCCGGTGGTGGGGGAATGGCATTGGGGCTGCATGCAGCTGGTTTTAATCATTCGGCTTTAGTTGAGTTTGACTCTAAAGCGTGTGACACCTTAAGACATAATGCTCGCTGCTGGGCAATTCACGGCAGCAAAAATCAAGCATGGAAAGATAATGCTGTCATGCTCCATGATGTTCGTCATATTGAGCTTGATGCTATTGAGAACTATGATTCATTGGATCTACTTGCTGGTGGGCCACCATGTCAGCCATTTTCTCTTGGAGGCATTCATGCTGGAATGAATGATAGCAGGAATATGTTTCCCGCTGCTCTTGCCTTGGTTAGGCGTTGCAAGCCTAAATTGGTTTTGTTTGAAAATGTAGCCGGCCTATTAAGAAAGTCGTTTGCTCCTTACTTTGATTACGTAGAAATGCAGCTTCGAGATCCAGTGTGCATCCCAAGGAAAAATGAAACCTGGGCTGAGCATGCTGAACGAATCAGAGTCCGCATTTCACGAGACTGTAAGCCTGATTATTACGTTACCAGGCAACTTGTGAATGCGGCTGACTTCGGTGTTCCTCAAATTCGCAAACGTGTTGTTCTAATGGCTGTTCGTTCGGACATCTCCGACTGTCCACTGCCACCGATTACTCCCACTCATTCTGAGGCATCGCTTCATTATTCTCAGTTTGTTTCTGGTGATTACTGGGATCGTCATAACCTTATCGCTCCACCAAGTCGAAGCATAAGCAAGGCAAAAAGCTCATCCGAACAAAGTAATCTCCTCTCGCCAAGACTTGAGCCTTGGCAAACAGTTAGAGATGCTATCGAGGGACTGCCAGAACCTATCGATGGGAAGCCACATCCAGACTATTTAAATCATATAGGAATACCAGGTGCTCGTTCTTATCCAGGTCACACGGGATCAGATATTGATCGCCCGGGTAAAACAATTAAAGCTGGAGTCCATGGCGTATGTGGTGGTGAAGCCATGATTCGTTTTAATGATGGAAAACTAAGATATATGACCGTACGTGAAAGTGCACGCATTCAGACGTTTCCAGATGACTATGAGTTTCTTGGAGCGCGTTCGCACGCAATGAGACATATTGGAAATGCCGTTCCCGTCCAGCTCGCTAAAGAAATTGGGCTTCATATGAGATTTCACTCTGGAATGTAGCCTCTTATGACAAGAGATGCTGCCACGACATCCCGGATCATGGGGAAGATTAAGAGGCGAGATACAACGCCAGAGCTTATCCTTAGAAGAGCTCTACACAGGATGGACATTCGATACAGAGTCGATACTAAGAACGTTTACGGCAGGCCTGATATATCGATCATGAAATATAAACTTGCAGTTTTTGTGGATGGAGACTTCTGGCATGGAAATGAGCACAAGGTCCGAAAACTATCAAAACTCGAAGATCTCTTCCCAACCAACGCTGGGTTTTGGTGTAGTAAAATTCTAGGGAATATCGAACGAGATAGACAGGTAAACCAAAGGCTTATGCAAGAAGGCTGGACAGTAATTAGAATCTGGACCTCAACAATATTTCTAAATCCTAATGAAGCGGCAGAATCCATCTACAAGGCTCTCCAGCACCTAAAAGGGACTAGTAATTCCGTAGATTCTTGCCTAGGGCATTTATCGTGACACTCGTAGATAGATTTTCAGATGGATGTGGCTTATTCGAGTTTGATATTGCGACTCCTCTTTTTCAGCAGTTAGCTTCTGACTTCGATCTACTTGCTCCTTTGCCCTTGCATGATTTAAATCTGACTTCAGTAGAAGAGAGGCCTGGGATCTATGGTTTGCAGCATAACGGCTTGGTTGTCTATATCGGCAAGGCTGATGACAGCGCGAAGAGTAGGTTGGAGAAGCATCGCCGACAGCTACAGGGAAGAATTGGAATCTCACCAGGCGAGGTCAGCTTTCGTTGCCTTCATTTTGCGCACACATGGGATGCATTTAAACCCGAATCACATATGATATCTCTCTATTCACCAAGCTGGAATTCTCGCGGATTTGGCCCTAACGATCCAGGAAGAAGACGAGACAAGACCCAGCTTGCAGATACCCACTGGCATGTCCTTTATCCTGTTGATCCTGAATATCCATGCTCGGAAATCCCCCCGGGTACATACGATGTATTAGAGTTGCTTAGACTGGTTTGCAGGCACACCCCATACTGGATCAGATTTCAAGGAAATAGGAATGGTGACACAGCCGAAGAAAGACGCTTGTACGAACAAGCTCACGCTGACTTTGCGGCTTCCCGGATAATAGTTATTCAAGAAAGTGGCATGAGTGTGCGTAGCCTTCTCCTCTCGGCAGTTCAGTCGTTGCCTGCGCCTAATCAGTGGCAGCTGACTCTCCTTCCAAGCCATATTCTGCTCTATAGAGAAAGAGAAGAAGTGTATCCGAAAATGAGGTTGCTCTGGCCATTACCCGGCTCCACCTAACGCTCAAGATCAGCGGCGGAACAACCACACATATTGACCAAGGAACAAACGCCGTCCGTCCGCTGAATCTTGTTGTGAGCCAGGGCCAAGCACGGAAAGTCTAATGGCTGAATAGTATTCAGCATATCCTTATTCCGCATCACCCATAACGGTTATACCTAAGTCTTGGGCAACGTCTAAAATCTTCGCATTGACCATTGTGAACTGAGGTAGTGCCTGCTCGAAGTCAGCATAACCGTCCACTCCTTCATCAGCTTTTAGAATAAGAATTTCCATTATGCAGTAAAGTTCTTCTACCATCCTAAGTGATTCTAGAGGGAAGATTCGCTTGGCAATTGCTTTTGTATAATTCTTCTTCATGGCTTCACTCTTTCATACCGCTTTGAGGGACTTTGGCCAAGAGGGATCAAATGTTACATTTCCCTCGGATACGGCATTTAAAAAACTGTAGTTGTCCTCAATAGACTTGATACTTCTAATGTTGGCTTGAAGCTCTGCAAGCACTTTGCTCCTAATCTCCTGCTGCTCTTTGTGTTGTGCGAACACTTCGCGAATCATTAGGGCAATCACCGCCGAAAGCAGGGGGCCAAGAAGAAGAACATCTTCTTTTAAGGAAAGTCCAAGATCAAGAAGGGTCGGAGCTAATAGTATAAAGAGAGAAATGATCGCCGCTTTCTTTCTAGTGTCTGGTGAGTCAAAGAAGGCTTGGATGTATCCGTTCTTCCAGTTTACCCAAATCGTGAGGAGGCCCAAGCCAAGTAGAATATCAACAAACAGAGAAGCTCCATGATGACTGATTAGCTTTGAGTGGCATTCTTGCATTGCTAAATTCTCAGTGGAACAACTTACCAACATATCAAACGCGTAAACAGAGGATCAGCCTGCCTCAGGCAAACTTGTAATTGGAAGATTCCGCATAAATCCCCAGCTGCCGCTTTTGCTTCCGCATAAGAAACAGATCGGATCTTGCCTTCACTTAGCCGATCTGTTGCTGGAGCAAGCATCCGGCCTTGTTGGTCAATGCTGGCTTTCATTTTATCCGGATTCGGATAACATCGCAACAATCCAGTCCCATTCCTGGCTGGGGATCCACAGCAACTACAGCAGTTCAGGAGGCTGGTTTCCCATACCCGACTAGGCCCCACCCCCAGGCCTCTACCAGCAACTCCTCACCGAGGGCCTAGAGCAGCAGCTGCGCCAACTCCAGGAAGCCCTGGTCGAAACCATCGGCCTGGATCCCCAGGAAGCCCCGCGCCTGTTGGCCCGGCACCTGGCGGGTCTTGCCCGCATTGCCCTTGAGCACCTGAGCGGTGGCGCCACCCCTGAGCACCAGCTGGCCTTGGTGAACCAACTGGTGGGCCTGCTCCAGAGCCATGCACCCCGGGCCATCTCCACGGGCAACCTGCTGCATCCCTCCGCCCGGCTGCTCTCGGAGATCCGATCCACGGCGCTCCTGCCCGGCGCCAGGCCGCCACCTTCCGCCAGGTGCTGCGCGATGGCTCCTTCGGTGAGCTGCTGGTGGATGGCCAGCGTCCAGGCCAGTGGCGCCATGTGTTCGCCTCGGTGCAGTCGCTCGCGGCGATGGATCCGGCGGGCCTGGCGCCGGGCACGTTCGACGTGGTGATCGTTGATGAGTTCCACCACGCCGCCGCCTCCAGCTACGAGCGCTGGCTGGCCCACCTGGCGCCGTCCCTGCTGCTCGGCCTCACCGCCACTCCCGAACGATCAGACGGGCTCGACATCCTCCATTGGTTCGGGGGCCACACCGCCGCCGAACTACGGCTCGCGCCTCCACGACGGCACCGACCTCTCGCAGATCGAATGGCGCCGCAACGGCTATGCCAGCGAGGCGCTCACCAACCTCTACACCGCCGACGACGCCCGCCTGCGCCTGATCCTGCGCGAACTCGAGAGCAAGATCACCAACCTGCACACGATGCGGGCCCTGGGCTTCTGCGTGAGCGTGGAGCACGCCGGCTGGATGGCCCGCAAGTTCGCCGATGCCGGCCTGCGCGCCGCCTCCTTAGATGCCTCGAGCTCCCGCGACGAGCGCGCCGAGCAGATCCGCCGCCTCAGGTCTGGTGAACTGCAGGTCCTCTTCGCGGTGGATCTGTTCAACGAAGGGCTCGACATCCCCGAGATCGACACCGTGCTGTTCCTGCGGCCCACCGAGAGCGCGATCGTGTTCCTGCAGCAGCTCGGCCGCGGCCTGCGCCTCTGCCCTGGCAAGAGCTGCCTCACGGTGCTCGATTTCATCGGCCAGGCCCATCGCCGCTTCCGCCACGACCTCCGCTACCGCGCCCTGCTCGGCGGCAGCCGCGACCAGCTGCGCCAGCAGATCGAAGCCGGCTTCCCCTTCCTCCCCGCCGGCTGCAGCCTCCAGCTCGATCGCGTCTCCACGGAGCGGGTGCTTTCAAATTTGCGCGAATCGCTGCCCAGCCGCCGGCCCCAGCTGCTGGCCGAATGCCGTCGCCTCGGGGCCTGCTCGCTGGCGGCGCTGCTGGAGGGGCTCGGCATGGAGCTGGGGGAGTTTTATCGGGTGGCGGGGTGTTGGGCGTTGCTGCAGCGGGAGTTGGGGTGGGGGGCAGGGGCAGCCTCCGGGGAGCCCACGGCGGATGAGGAGCGGTTGGGGCGGGGTATCGCCGGCGGCCTGCTTCATCTCGACGACCCCAAGCGCCTGCGCTGGCTGGTGGATCAGCTGCAGCGGCCGCTGGCGCCCGATCCGGCGAGCTTCGATCCTGTTGCCGAGCGCCAGTGGCGGATGCTGCTGGCCCAGCTCTGGGGCAATGGCCGCAACCATGTGCCCCTCGCAGAGGCGTTGGTGCGGCTCTGGGCCGCCGCCGCCATTCGCGCCGAGCTGGTGGAGCTGTTCGCGCTGCTGCTGGAGCGCACCGACCTCCTGGTGGCGCCGCTCGCCTGGCCGGCTCTGGCCGCTGGCGAACCAGCCCCGCCGCTGCCCCTGAAGCTCCACGGCCGCTACTCCCGCGCCGAAGTGTTCGCGGCGTTCGGGTTATTGAACGAGGCCCGCCCCTTCCCGGGCCGCGAGGGAGTCTTTTTTGATGAGGCGTCGCGCTGCGACGTGTTCTTCATCACCCTGAAGAAGTCCGAGCGCTTGTTCTCCCCCACCACCCGCTACAACGACTACGCCATCTCGCCCCGCGAGTTCCACTGGGAGAGCCAGAGTCTCACCCGCGAAGCCTCATCCACCGGCCAGCGTTATATCCATCACCGCGAGTGCGGCAGCCGGGTGCTGTTGTTGGTGCGGGAGGAGAACAGGCGCGGTGGCGTGACGCTGCCGTTTCTGTGCCTCGGCTTTTCCGACTACGTGAGCCACGAAGGCGAACGCCCGATGGCGATTCGCTGGCGGCTGCAGCGGGCGATTCCGGGGGCCTTCTATCCGCAGCTGGCGGTGGCAGTGTGAAGGGGTTCAGAATTTCAGGATCTTCCGGCCGCTGCCAGCCCTGTCAGGATGGAGTGAAAGCCGTAGGTCCATGGAACTGACAGCCGTGCTCAGCCCAGCCGAAGAAGGCGGCTATGTGGCCTTCAACCCCGAAACCGGCACCGCAAGCCAGGGCGAGTCCATTGATGAAGCACTTGCAAACCTGCGCGAGGCGACATCTTTGTATCTCGAGGAGTTTCCACTCGTTTTGACGGGTCACCCACTGGTCACGATGTTCAGCATTCCTGCCCATTCCTGAACTTCCGCACCTTTCTGGTCGGGAGGTCATTCGGGCATTGGACGCCTGGGGTTCAGCGCTGTCCGGCAGAACGGAAGCCACGTGGTGATGCGCTGCGGTAGCCGAGGTTGCGTGGTTCCTTTGCATCGACCGGTCAAGGTGGGCACCCTCGCAGGTCTTCTTCGCCAGGCTCCGGTCGACGTCAGTGAGTTCCTCAGAGTTCTTTGATCCCGCACGATTGATGGCCGCCTCAGTGGCATCTCCTCCTGGGCTGGCGGTGGTGGTTTAAGGGGGCTCTCCCCCTTCAAGCTCTCCTATCCTTGGGGTTCTGGATGATTGCCATGGCTCTCGCCATTGAGCTCAACGATGAACAGTCCCGGGCCCTGGCCGAGGTGGCCGGGCTGCTCAACGTGCCCCAGGAGGTCCTGGCCTCGGACGCCGTCCGCGATCTCCTCAGCCGGCCCTCCGCAGACTTCGAACCAGCCGCATCGAACGTGCTGGCAAAGAATGAGGAATTTTACCGTCGTCTGGCGTGATCCGCTATCTCCGCCTCAGTGAGGTACTGGAGCTGCACCGCCGATTGATCGCCACGTTCGGCGGTTCACCCGGATTGCGGGATCTTTTCAGGTGTTGATCTCTATCCCACTCTCATCGAAAAATCTGCCGATCTTGGCTTTTCCCTGATCAAGAATCATCCCTTTGTGGATGGCAACAAGCGTGTTGGCCATGCAGCCATGGAAGTGATGTTGATGCTTAACCGCTATGAGTTAACCGCTTCCAACGAATCCACCGAAGCCGTTGTTCTTGCCGTGGCCTCCGGAACGCTTGATCGGCAGGCATTGACCGAGTGGGTTAGGGAGCAGATCAAGCCCTTGGGATGAGGTTGGCGGCCGATTCCGGGGGTGTTCTATCCGGAGCTGGCGGTGGCGGTTTAGCCTTGTGCCAGACCACTCCTGAGCGTTCCCAGTCGGCCATGGACGTCAGTGCAGAAACGTTGATCAGCCAGTTACGCCAGCACGCGCCCGTCTGTAGTGAGCGTTTCGGCGTGCACAGCCTGCGATTATTCGGCTCCTGGGCGCGTGGCACAGCAACATCGAGCAGCGATGTGGATCTGCTGGTGGCCTTCGACGGCCCTGCCACCGCCAGACGCTTCTATGGCCTTCAGCTGTTCCTGGAAGATCTGCTCCAGCAACCTGTCGATCTGGTGACAGAACAAGCACTCCGGCAGGAGCTCAGACCTGCAGTGGAGGCGGATGCCATCCCCCTCTGACGGCAATCCGAAACGTGACTGGTGCCGCACCCGCGACCTGGCCCTCGGCCCCTCCCGGTTCCATTGGCAGAGCCAGTGCCTCGGCTTTGCCGACTACGTGAGCCATGAAGGTGAGCGGCCGCTGGCGATTCGCTGGCGGCTGCAGGGGCCGATTCCGGGGGCGTTCTACCCGGAGCTGGCGGTGGCGGTTTGAGGGAACCCACGACTCCACTAACCTGACTCCATGGACACGGCTGCCCCACTGCTGCCCTTGCTGATCGACCGGCTTGAGCCGCTCAGGCACCTGTGCGATCGCTACGGCGTGGATCGGCTTGAAGTGTTCGGCTCGGCGGCGAAGGGCCTGTTTGACCCTGCCAACAGTGATCTGGACTTCATCGTGCAGATGACGGGCCAACGTGAACCGGGCTATGCCCGGCGCTTCTGTTCCTTTGCCGATGAATTGGAAGCCCTCTTCGGCCGTCCGGTGGATCTCCTGACGGAATCCATGATCCACAATCCCTATTTCCGCAAAGACGTGGACGCGTCACGGCGGCTTCTCCTGGAACTCTGAACATGCGAATGGAGGCGCTGAAACGCCTGCTTGACGCCTTTGAGGCCATCGAGGCGATCCCAGCGTTCTTGATGTCATCCCCGATCTCCGCCGCATCGTGGGTACCCGCAACAGAATCATTCACGTCTACGAAACCGTGGATCAGCTGATTCTCTGGGATTCGATCCAGAATGACCTCCCTGGCCTCAAAACCTCTCTGCAGGATGTACTGAGCAAAGACGCCCCAATGCCTTAGCCAGCGACTTGAACGCATCCAACGCCTGGATGGGCCTCGTCCTCCCCATCACTCGAGATGCGGCGTCTCCACGCTGCCGTTCCTGTGCCTGCGCATTGCCGGATCCATGAGCCACGAAGGCGAACGGCCGATGGCGATTTATCCGGAGCTGGCGGTGGCGGTGTGAGGGGGGCGCTGAGGCTGCTCTGCTGCGCAGCCTCAGCGCAACGTCAGCAGTGAAGTGTTGGGTTCCTTGATGAACGACACGATCACATCCCGCCTGGTCAACAGAATCCTGGAAATGGTTTGAGTGCTGGTATTGCCGACAACTAGCCACAGCACCTTGGGTGGTGCACCCCGTAAAAGGCTCAGTCCACGAAAGTCATCATCCTTCGTGACGATGGTGAACCCACGCTGTTGAGCGAAACTCCAGATTTCAAGATCCGCTGCACCCTTGAGGCCCGCATCGCGAATGTGGATGCTGCTTGGAAAGAAGCCAGCCATTGCAGATGCCAGACGAGGACTGAGATTTTCATCAATCAGAAGGGGCCCAGCCATCGAAGCAATCACGCGGTCGTGAGGTCACTCAGGCGCTTCTCACGATCTGCCGCGTAGCTCAAGACAGCCTGAAGATGCTCCACCCGCAGGTCAGGAAAATCGGCCAGGATATCCTCCTGACGCATGCCGCTGGCCAGGTACTCCAACACATCCGAAACACTGATACGGGTGCCTGCAATACAGGGTTTGCCGCTTCGGATTCCCGGCGTGCAGGTAATCAGAGGAGTTGCTTCTCTCACCGTAGATCCATCCAGCCGCTTCTATCAACGATAGGCGAACCAAAGGGTCACCATCAACGAGAACGAACGCCCGATGGCGATCCGCTGGCGGCTGCAGCGGCCGATTCCGGGGGCGTTCTATCCGGAGCTGGCGGTGGCGGTTTGAGGGGGCCGCTCCCCTTTCGACCTCTCCTGTCCTTGGGATTCCGGAGGACTTCCATGGCTCTCGCCATTGAGCTCAACGAAGAACAGTCCCGCGCCCTGGACGAGCTAGCCGGGCTGCTCAAAGTACCCAAGGAGGTTCTGGTCTCCGCCGCTGTCCGCGATCTCCTGAGCCGACCCTCCGCAGACTTCGAAGCAGCCGCATCGAACCTGCGGGCAAAAAAAACGAGGAGCTCTACCGTCGTCTGGCGTGATCCGCTATCTCCGCCTCGGGGAGGTACTTGAGCTGCACCGCCGATTGATCGCCACGTCGATGGTTCACCCGGATTACGGGACATTGGCTTGCTGGAAGGATCAATCTCCCAGCTCCGCCAGACTTTTTCAGGTGTTGATCTCTATCCCACTCTCATCGAAAGGCTGCAGTTCTTGGCTTTTCCCTAATCAAAAACCATCTCTTTGTGGATGGTAACAAGCGTATCGGCCATGCAGCCATGGAAGTGATGTTGATACTCAACAGCCATGAGTTGGCCGCTTCCATCGAATCCGCCGAAGCCGTAGTTCTTGCTGTGGCCTCAGGAACGCTGGATCGGCAAACATTGACCGACTGCATCCATGAGCTGTCCTGGATCTCCTTGCCAAGTCATGCCGTAGTGGCCGGTGATGGTCGATCTCCCGGCAGCAGTTGCACTGGGAGAGCCAGAGCTCGCGCGCGGCAGCCGGGTGCTGGCTCGGCAAAAGCGCTCCAGCCTGGGAGCCGTGATCAGTGCGCTGGCTCGCCGGACCCTGGTGGCGCCAGCGTCAGGCTCCAGCTCCGAATAACCAGAGGTCCGACCATCGCAACGGCCTGCCCCTGCTGCCATGGATGGAGAAGGGAGCACCGGTGGATCTGGAGCTCGTGAACAACCTGCGCGACGAGCTGGCGTGAGTGCGGCTCTGCTCGATGTGCAGGTGGCAAATGGATGGGCCACCTGCCTGTTCACAAAGAACGCTGTCCTGCGCATCCTCGGCCAGCCGCGCTATCCCAACAGCCCGGGGCCGCCGGCGGTGGTGGCCCCTCTGGTGGCGGAGCTGATCCGCCACCCGCAGCATCCGTTCTGGCCAGACTCGCTCAGCCTGCTTACCAGAGCCATGTGGATGCATCGCGGTGGCCGGCTGGTGAGCTTCGATCGCCGCCTCGGCTATGAGGGGGTCGCTGGCGGCCGCGAGGCCCTGTGCTTGCTTGAGGCTTGAGACGGGTCGCCAACGTGGGATCGGCTCACGACGAACAGCTGTAGTGGGACACGCCACCGGCGTTGAAGAATTCTCTGGGCTTCAGGCGGTCGTAGATGGCCGCCAGTTCCGCCGATGGCTCGTCATAGGGATGGCTGAACACCTCCTGCAATTCCTCGATCAGGCTGGTGTCACCTTGCTCGGCCTGTTGATAGGCGGGCGCGATCAGCCACTCGCGCCAGGTGATCTTGGGGTTGACGCGCTTCATCGCTTCGGATGTCACGCGGCTGTCGCCGCTTTCTGTGATGCGCTCCCGCCAGCGTTGCAGCCAGTTGTTCCACTGCGCATCGAGTTGCTCTGAACTGGGCAGGTAGAAGCTCTCTTTCAGGGCTGAGAGTTGCTCGGGAATGTCAGAGAGCCTGCGGAAGAAGATCGTGTAGTCAACCTTGGAGAGAACCAGGAGCTCCAGTAACTCGTTCACAAGCGTGGGGTCGTAGTGGATCAGTCCGAGTTTTTTGGCCCACATGGCCTCGATCTCCAGGGTCATCGCTTCAGCGAAGCCATCGTGGATCTGATCCAGCCGCGCCAGGGCTTCGGTGTTGCCATCGAGCAGCAGTCGGATGGAGGCCCAGAACATCTGATAGTTGGCTTCGGCTGCCACCGGTTGGTTGAAGAATGAAAAATGCTCGCCGCCGCCGGTCCAGGGCTGAAATCTGGGCTCGAACAGTTCGCAGAAGCCGAAGGGGCCGTAGTCGAGGGTGAAGCCTCCTGCGGCGCAGTTGTCGCTGTTGAAATTGCCCTGGCAATAACCCACGCGCATCCAGTTGGCCACCAGCGAAGTGAGCCGTGCGCGAAACAATCCCGCCAGCTCCACTAGCTGATCGCTGAACTCCAGGCCCGGATCAATTTCCTGCCGGTAATTGCGCTCAATCAGGTGACTCGTGATCATCTGCAGTTCGTTCAACGCACCCGGATGGGCCTCGCTGCGGGCGCGACGGGCGAACAGCTCCAGTTGGCCCACCCGCAGAAACGACGGGGCCACGCGTGTGCAGATCGCCGCCGGGTTGTCCACCAGGATGTCGGGATCGAACGACCGGGAATTCGCGGAATACCAGGGCCTGCGCACGGTTTCGCCTCGCGACATCACCAGCATCAGCGAGCGTGAGGTGGGAACCCCAAGGGCGTGCATGAACTCCTGAGCCAGAAACTCGCGCACGCTGGAGCGCAGCACGGCGCGTCCATCAGCGCCGCGGCAATAGGGCGTGGGGCCACCGCCTTTGAGTTGCATCTCCCAGCGCCTGCCCTCGAAGACGCCTTCGAACACGGAAATGGCCCGGCCATCGCCGTAGCCGTTGCCGGTTCCAAACGGGCACTGCTGGTTGTACTCCGTGCCGTAGATCGACAGGGCATAACCGGTCGCCCAGCCAAACGGTCGCATCGGCCCCTGCGCCACGCTGATGTCGCCGGAAAACAGTCGGATGAACTGGTCGTCCTGGGCCAGCGCATCGCTCAGGCCCAGCTCGTGGAACAGGGTTCGGCTGTGGGCAACGATCTCCGGCGCTGGAATCGGCGTGGGTGTCACCGGCACGTAATGGCCTGAGAACACCTGGCGGGGCCGGT
>Ga0222675_1000187_pt1 | contig 31600 bp, 26 predicted proteins | sample AntAcemetagen868_FD_179818 | JGI IMG/M metagenome (GOLD analysis project Ga0222675, IMG submission 179818) | Saline water microbial communities from Ace Lake, Antarctica - #868 | ecosystem: Environmental > Aquatic > Non-marine Saline and Alkaline > Saline | place: Antarctica: Ace Lake...
GCCTCCAGACGGGCCCGATCGGCGGAACTGACGGTGAAGCTGATCCCGGTACGCATGCGCAAGACTCGCATGCCACCGAACCAGCGGGAATCCCCAACGGGATTCCAGTGTTAGATTTTATCCACTAAGGGTAGATTGCCAACAGATGCGAAGTTCAGTCAAAGATGTTCATTTCACCATTTAGCGTAGACGCCCCGATCTTATAATGGGCTTGACAGAACGACCTTTGGATGTGAACGGTAAGCGGCTTACGCGAAAAAGCACCCTCGGGTGCTGGTCCGGCGCTTCGCCGGATCTCACTTGATTGTTGGTACTTATCGGCCGCGGAAGGTCCTCGGGCCTTATCGCCCGTAGGGACGCTCCGCTCGATAAGGCCCGACGACCTTCCGCGTCTTATGTGGTAAGTGCTGATAGGCGGCGAAATACCTGATTTGGTAGAGTGCGTGGATCTTGGAACCCTCCGGGTCCACGCACCGACCGCCATAATATTTGTCTGTGGTGGCCCCACTAATGGAACTGCCATAAGGCCAACGTCTCTTCGAGACGCTTTCCTAAGATTTTCAGATTCGAGCCACTTTAAGGACTATCAATCCCTCATTGCCGAGGAACTAAACGCATTCTTTCCTCGCGGCCAGTACAACGACATCCTAAGCTTTGAATCCGATATTGCGCAGATATCGGATACTATTGTCCTGTTCTCAGAAAGTTTTGGCAGCGCCGCCGAGCTGGGCGCATTTGTAATGGTCGACGAGATTGCCCGAAAACTCTTAATAGTCATTGACGATGAACATTATAATGCGAATTCTTTTATTTCACTTGGTCCCGTTAAAATGTTAGAGAATCTTTTTGGCGATTCGGCTGTCTGCGTTCTTAATCGTCATTCTATTGGAATAACGAATATTCGCAACATCGACAGTCTCAACTTATCTGAATTTGAAAGAATATTCACATCCTCGTTTCACAGTCGCGCGAGCAGCAAAAAGAAAGAGCATACCACTCTTGACAATAATAGAAATGGGCACATCGTAAAAGTTATTGTAGGACTAATTCAACACTACGGCGCCTTGACGATCGAAGAGCTAGACACCTATTTGTATTGTATAAATATAACAAAATCTGAGACTGAATTAAGAAACCTATTGTTGTGTGCGGAGTTCGCCGGTTGGATAGTCAAGGATAGACGGGGCCTCAACACATACTATGCGGCGACGGTCGAAAACGCTGCGCTACAATACAAATTCCTGAACGGAAGCCCGATTCGTGATCGAATCAGGTGGAAGTCAGACATTTACGCGTACTGGAGAACGCACGATATGGACCGCTTCGCGAGCATCCAACAAGCTGCGGAGAGGATGGCGACATGACGGGGATTGCAGAGCGCATCAGCGTTCACACCGGACTCCCCGAAGCGGTTGTCCGACGGATCGCTAGAACCGCCCCAGTACGCTATAAAGAATACACAATCCCAAAGCGAAATGGTGGATACCGAAGAATCTCACAACCTGCTCGAGAACTTAAAATTCTTCAACGTTCTTTGATAGATATTTTACTGAATCAATTACCGATTCACGATTCGGCTATGGCATATAGGGAAGGATTATCAATTTGCGAAAATGCAGCGCGGCACGCCCAAAATGGGCCAATTCTAAAAATGGACTTTAAAGACTTTTTTCCATCAATCATAAAGAATGACTGGACAAAATACTGCCGTAAGAATTGCGTTATCACAGATCATGACGATCTAGATATAACGAGCTCGATTCTTTTCCGGAAACCGAAAGGAGGAGGACGCCTTCAATTAGCCATTGGAGCCCCCTCTTCTCCAATTTTGTCAAACATACTCATGTTTGAATTTGATAAACAATTGGTCGAGAAACTTTCAGAAGATGGCGTCATCTATACTCGATACGCTGATGACCTTACATTCTCTGCACCCAGAACAGGATTTCTTAATCGGGTTATAAAAAACGTGCGGGACACGATAAGAGAAATTTCCCACCCAAACTTGACAATAAATGAGGAAAAAACAACATTTGTTACAAAGAAATACCATCGCGTCGTAACCGGTTTAACATTGTCAAATGACGGGCGAGTAACAGTTGGTCGGGCTCGAAAGCGTCTCTTGCGATCGATGATACACCGCGCTTCCATTGGAGAACTTGATCAAGAATCAATCGAACAACTGGCTGGGTACATTGCATTCGTTCAATCGGTCGAGCCTGATTTTATCGCAGATTTACTTCGGCGATATGATCCGAGTCTGCTTAGGAGTATCAAATCGGCGCCATTCGGGCGTCGAGAAGGGTCAAATTGACCAAGACGCCCCTACTCTTGCAGCCCCAAAGCCGACTCCAGGCTGCCGCGGGCCGAGATAGAACTGATACTACTCCGCCGCTGCCGCCCGGCCGTTGCCGGACTGCCGGCTGACCAGCCGGGCGTACAGCCCGCCCTTGGCCACCAGTTCGTCGTGGCGGCCGATCTCGGCGACCTTGCCACGGTCGAGCACGACGATCCGGTCGGCGCCGCGCACCGTCGACAGCCGGTGGGCGATGACCACGGTGGTCCGGCCCTCCTGCAACCGCTCCAGCGCGCCGCGCACCAGCCGCTCGTTGACCGCGTCGAGATGCGAGGTCGCCTCGTCGAGGATCAGGACCGGCGCGTCCTTCAGGAACGCCCGGGCGATCGCGACCCGCTGGCGCTGGCCGCCCGACAGGCTGGCCCCGCGCTCGCCGACCCCGGTCGCCAGGCCATCCGGCAGGGCGTCCACCAGATCGCCCAGCGCGGCGTGCTCGACCGCGGCCCGCAGCTCGGCGTCGGTGGCATCCGGCCTGGCCATGCGGATGTTGGCCTCCAGCGAGTCGTTGAACAGGTAGGTGTCCTGGGCGACCAGGGCGACCCGGTCCAGGACCTGTTCGATCCGGTGCTCGCGCAGGTCGTGGCCATCCAGCAGCACGCGGCCGGACTCCGGGTCCCAGAACCGCATCAGCATCTGCGCGGTTGTGGTCTTGCCGGCGCCGGATGGTCCGACCAGGGCCACGGTCTCGCCGGCCGCGACCTGGAAGCCGACCCCGTCCAGCGCCGGGCGGTCGGTGCCGGGATAGCGGAACCGCACGTCCTCCACCGACAGGGCGGCACCGTGCTCGGGCCGGGCGGTGTCGACGCCGGGTCCGTCCTGCACCACCGGGGTCTCGACCTCGACCGCGTGGATCCGGCGGGTGGCGCCGAGGGTGTCGGCGAGCTGGCGGCCGATCTGGGCGATCTCCGAGACCGGCAGGAACGCGGCGATGCCCAGCAGGGTGAGCAACGGCAGCAGGCCGGGGTCGATGGCCCCGGCGGCGGCACGCGACGCCCCGGTGACCACGATCGCGAGGCCACCAAGGCCGGTGAGCACCTCCAGGATGCTGTTCTGGGCGGTCAGCTCGCGGAAGAACGGCATGCGGTGACCGACATGAGCGTCGGTCAACCGGTCCAGGTCGTCGCCACGCACCAGTTCCTGGCGGTTGGCGACGATCTCGCCCAGGCCCTGGACGGAATCGACGGCATGGGCCGCCAGCTCGCCGGCCGCCTCGCGGGCCTTGGAGCCGAGCGTGTCGACCCGGCCGCGCATCAGCCACGGGCACAGCCCGACCGCCAGCAGGAACGGCGCCAGCGCCAGCGCCAGCCAGACATCCGCCCAGGCCAGCGTCGCCAGCACCGCCGCCGGCACCAGCACCGCCACGAAGGCCGGGGCCACGGTGTGGGCGAAGAAGTACTCGACCAGCTCGACGTCCTGGGTGGCGATGCCCATCAGGTCGCCGGTGCGCCGCCGCACCAGGTAGGCCGGCGCCAGCTTGTCGAGCTTGTCGAAGATCGCGATCCGCATCTCGGCCAGCAGCCGGAAGGCGACATCGTGCGCCAGCCAGGACTCCGCCCAATGCAGGATGCCGGCCAGCGGTGCCATGACGAACAGCCAGGGCAGCAGCGGCTCGAAAGGCCGGCCCTCCTTCAACGCCAGCACGATCAGCGCGCTGATCACCCCGACTCCGATGAAGGCGACGACGCGCGCCACGCCGAACACGAAGGTGGCGGCCATCTTGCCCTTCCACGGCCCGATCAGGCCGAGCAGCAGGGTGACCAGCTTCGTCCAACCGAGCCCGTCCGCCGAAACGATGCCCTCGGTCGGACCGCCCAGCACATCGTAGCGCCGGGCGGCGGCGGATTCCGCCTCCTCCGGGGCCGGTGCCGCATCGAGGTCGGCGTCGTCGGCCGAACGCTCGGCGTCGCGCACCTGCTCGGCCATCAGCGAGGCATAGACCCCGCCCCTGGCCAGCAGTTCGCGGTGTGGCCCCTCCTCGACCACCCGGCCCTCGTCCAGCACCAGGATGCGATCGCAGTCGACGACGCTGGAGAGGCGATGCGCCAGGATCAGCGTGGTCCGGCCCTGCATGAGCTTGTCGAGGGCGGCCTGGATGGTCGCCTCGTTCTCGGCATCGACCGCCGACAGCGCCTCGTCCAGCACCAGGATCGGGGCGTCGCGCAGGATCGCCCGGGCGATCGCCACGCGCTGGCGCTGACCGCCCGACAGCTTGATGCCCTTCTCGCCGACCGGGGTGTCGTAGCCCCGCGGCAAGCCGTCGATGAAACCATGGATGTTGGCGGCGCGGGCGGCGTCGATCATCTGCGCCTCGGTGGCGTCGGGCCGCCCCAGGCGGATGTTCTCGCCGATGGTGCCGTGGAACAGGAAGGCATCCTGCTGCACCACGGCGACCCGCGACCGGATCGCCTCGAACGGCAGGGTCCGCAGGTCCTCGCCACCGATCCGCACGGTCCCGGCATCGGGGTCGTAGAACCGCAGCAGCAGCCGGACGATCGACGACTTGCCGACGCCCGACGGGCCGACCACGCCGACCCGCTCGCCCGGACGCACTGTGAAGCTGAGCTTCTCGTGGGTAACCCGGCGCGACCCCGGGTAGGCGAACCGGACGTCCTCGAAGGCGATGCCGGGCTCCAGCGCCCGCACGTCGCGGGCCGGGGCATCCGCCACCGGCGGGACCGCGTCGAACAATTTGTACAAGCCCTGGGCCGCCGACAGCCCGACCATGCCCTGGTGCAGCACCGAGCGCAGGTCGCGCATCGGCCGGAAGATCTCCACGCCGAGCAACAGGATCACCAGCAAGGCCCCGAGATCCATGGTGCCGGCCTCGACCCGGTAGGCCCCGAGCGCCAGCGCCGAGGCGGCCCCGAGCGCGATCGAGGCGTCGGTAATGCCGCGCGCCAGGGTATTGGTGCCGAGCACCCACATGGTGGTCTGGAACAGGTGCCGGGCCTTGGCCGCCAACACCTCGGCGCGTTCGGCGGAACGGCCGAAAGCCTTCAGGGTGGCCAGCCCCTGGATCGAGTCGAGCAGCTCGGCCGCGAATGCCGCATAGGCCTTCTGGCGGGCGATCGAGTTGGCGGTGTCCTTCTTGTGCCAGGCCGCCGGCGCGAACAGCGCGACGACCGCGAACCCGCACATCACCGCCGCCACCGGCAGGTCGAGCCAGGCCACGAAGGCGAAGATCAGGATCGGCGTCAGCGCCGCCACCAGCAGCTGCGGCAGGTACTGGCCGAAATAGGTCTCGAGCTGCTCGACTCCGTCGATCAGCACCAGGGTCAGGTCGCCGGAACGCTCGGCGCCGACATAGGCCGGGCCCAGCGCGCTCAGCCGCTCGAACAGATTGCGGCGCAGCCGCTTCTGGACGATCGCCGCGGTCTCGTGCGCGACCATGGTGCGCCACTGCTCGAATACCCCGCGCAGCACCATGACCACCGCGATGCCGACGGCCGCCGGGGCAATCTCCGACAGGCCGTCGCCGGCGAACACCCGGGCGATCAGCCAGCCCAGCAGCGCCAGCCGCGCCACGCCCAGGGAGACGGCGACCAGGCCGATCAGCACCGCCCAGGCGATCCGCCCGCGCACGCCCTTCGTGAAGGCCCAGAGACGAGGCTCGAAATGCATGTGCGTAGCTCCGGTTTGCGAACGAGTCGCAGGACCATACCGCCGAACAGTTTCGTTCGTCCGTAGACAAATACGAGAATCGACCGTAGAGAATTGTACAGTAAGCTGATGGGGCCTTGGCACTATGGTGCGGTCATGATCGGAGATTGGGACAATTTGCGCGTGTTCCTCGCGCTGGCCGAGGAAGGCAACCTCACGGCGGCGGCCCGGCGCCTGCGGGTCAGCCATCCGACCATCGCGCGGCGCATCAAGGCCCTGGAGGAGGAGCTCGGCACCCGGTTGTTCGACCGCCTGCCCGACCGCTTCCAGCCGACCGAGCAGGCGCTGGAGCTGCTGCACGACGTCAAGGAGATGGAGCGCGCATCCCTGTCGATCGATCGGCGCAGCGCCGGCCTGTCCGGCTCGCATCTCGGCACCGTGCGGATCTCGGTCGACGAGACCATGGCCGAATTCCTGGCACGGCACCTGATCGAGTTGACCGCCAACCACCGCTGCATCGAGTTCGAGATCGTGGTCGCCCACACCTCCGCCAACCTGTCGCGGCGCGAGGCCGACCTGCTGATCCGCAGCCGCCTGCCGGATCTCGCCAGCGTGGTCGGCCGCAAGCTCGCGACCTTCGGCTACGCGGTCTACGGCACCGCCGCCTTCGCGGCGCAGTCCGACGGCAGCAGGGCCGCGCTCGTCGAGCTGCCCTGGGTCGGGTTCGACGAGGAGCACCAGTACATGCCGGGGCAGGCCTGGCAATCCACCCTGCTCGGCAACCGCAAACCGGCGATCCGCACCAACAACGGCGTGGTCCTGGCCAACGCGATCCGCGGCGGCAACGGTGTCGGCGTGCTGCCCTGCTTCATCGGCGACATCGATTCCGGCCTGGCGCGCCTGACGCCGGCGGTCGGGGAGGCCGCCACCGACCATTGGATGCTGGTGCACAGCGACCTGCGCACCGTGCCGCGGGTCAGGATCGTCATGGACGCCCTGGTGCAGCTGTTCCGGGCGCACCGCGCCGAGGTCGAGGGCACGGCAGCGGAACCGACCCTGGCGATGTCGGCCTGAGCCGATCTTGCAACCGTGTCTTTCTCCAATCATATTCAATCAGAATGATCGGCAAGAGTTCGCAAGAGAATGGCTGCTGAAACACGGGTGTTGACGGCCCATGTACCGGTGCCGCTCGCCGACAAGGTCGACGAGATGGCTGCGCGGCTAGAGCGATCTCGGGCCTGGATCGTCAAGCAGGCCCTGTCGACGTGGATCGCACAGGAAGAGGAACGCCGGCGCCTCACGCTCGAGGCCCTGGACGACGTGGACGCCGGCCGGGTGGTCGATCACCAGGCGGTCCAGGAGTGGGTCGACGGGCTTAGCGCCGAAGGATCCCGACCGCGTTGATGAACGTAAGGTGGACCGGAAAGGCACACTCGGATGTGTCGCGGCTCTACGATTTCCTGGCATCGGCCAACCGCCAGGCCGCCGCCCGCACGGTCCAGGCGCTTGTCGCCGCGCCGATCCGGCTGCGCGAGCATCCTCGTCTTGGCGAACGGCTGGATGAATTCGACCCACGAGAGGTCCGGCGGATCATCGTCGGCGCCTACGAGATCCGGTACGAGATCCGGGACGCGACGATCTACGTGCTTCGCCTCTGGCATGCGCGCGAAGATCGCTAGGCCAGACGGATCGATTGCCGACTTTGCCAGCGTGATGCCTAGCATCCGCCAGTTCGACCACGCACCGGAGTTTCCCATGACATCCACCACCGACTTCGCCGCCGAAGGCGGCTGCACCTGCCGGCAGATACGCTACCGGGTGACCAGCCGGCCGATGTTCGTTCACTGCTGCCATTGCCGCTGGTGCCAGCGCGAGACCGGCGCGGCGTTCGCCCTGAACGCCATGATCGAGGCCGATCGGGTCGAGCTGCTGAGCGGCGTGCCGGAACCGGTCGCCACTCCGTCAGCGAGCGGCAAGGGCCAGCGGATCTGGCGCTGCCCGACCTGCCGGGTCTCCGTCTGGAGCAACTACGCCGGTGCCGGCGACAAGATCCGCTTCGTGCGCGTCGGCAGCCTGGACGAGCCGGACCGGCTGCCGCCCGACATCCACATCTTCACCGCCTCCAAGCAGCCCTGGGTGGTGCTACCGGAGGGTACGCCGGCGGTCGAGGAATTCTATCAACGCAGCAAGTACTGGCCGACCGGGAGCCTTGAGCGCCGCCGGGCTGCGATCGGCGATTGACGCTCAGGCGCCGGTCAGGCCGGCGCCGCCCGGCGAGAACATCCGCGACAGGATAGCGACGCCGAGCGCGATGTAGGCGGCGCAACCGAGCGCGATCGCCTCCACCGTGACACCGGCATCCAGCAGCACTCCGAGCAGCACCGGCGACAGCGCGCTCGCCACCACCGAGCACGCGGTCACCATCGCCCGGATCGCGCCCAGGTGCCGCACGCCATAGAGTTCGGCCCACAGGGTGCCGAGCAGGGTCGAGCTGAATCCCGCCGTCATCCCCGCCGACATCAGGAACAGGTATCCCGCCCACACCGAATCGAAGGCCGCCAGGACCAGCAGCCCGAAGCCGATCGGTGCCAGGTAGAACCGCGAGGTCCGGCGCGCGCCGATTCGGTCGATCACCGGCCCGGCAATCAGGGCGGTCCCGACCTGGCAGGCTCCGTAGCCGATGTATCCGGCGACGAAGGCCGCGAGCGTCCAGCCCTTCACCTCCGCCAGGTGGACCTGGTGGAACAGCACGCCGGTGACGATGAAGGACGGGCCCATCGCCGCAACCAGCACCCGGTGGAAGACCCGGTCTCGGACCACCTGGCCACGGGTCCACTGCCGGACGGCGTCAGATCCGTCGCCGCTGGCGGTGCGGACCATCAACTCGGCGTGACGCTGGCCATGGGTCGCCAGGAGCACGAGCGCGGCCGGCACGATCAGCACGAGCACCAACAGCCCCGTGCCGCCGTAGGTTTCGCGCCAACCGAACGCCGCGATCCCCGCCACCACCAGGACCGGGCACAGCGCCTCGCCGACCGGAAAGCCCAGGGTGGCGACACTGACCGCCTTGCCGCGGACCGAGGGGTCGGCATAGCGCGCGGTCGCGGTGACCGCGGTGTGCGACGCCAACCCCTGGCCGAAGAACCGCAGCAGGAAGATCGCGATCCCGAGCGTGACCGGCCCGGCCGCCAGCGCCGCACCGGCCGCGGCGAGCGCCAGGCCACAGAGCACGGCGGCCGCGAACAGCCGAAGATCGACCCGGTCGATCAGGCCCCCAGCCCACACCAGCAGGAAGCCGCTGGCCAGGGTCGCGACCGAATACACCGCGCCGAATCCGGCATGGCCGAGGTCGAAGTCGTCGCGGAACTGCTGCGAGAACAGCGAGATGAAATAGGTCTGGCCGATACTGGACGCGAACGCCACCAGCAGCCCGAACGCCAGCAACCGCCAGTCGGCCCGCAGCAGCCTCCAGCCGGTCAGCCTCACACCGGCCATCAGCTTCGCCAGCGCAACGTGGTTTCACGCACCGGGTTCTCGAACGGCGTGCCGTCGCGGCGCCAGGCGGCATAGGCCTTCTTCAGGCGGAAGTACCACTTGGCCTGGATATCGGCATCATTGATCAGCATCAGCGTCGGGTTGTGGACCAGGCCGCGCTGCTGACGCACCACGACATCGCGATCCTGGGCCAGGAATCGCCGTATGAACGGTGCCAGGACAGGCTTCAGCAACGACAGCAACGGGACCGTCCAGAAGAACATCTGATGAATCTCGGTGGTCGTCGCGTCGATCGGCGTGACCGCCGTCACCCCGCACACCCGATGCCGCCCGATCTCGATATCCTCGATCCGCAGGCCGGGCAGCTGGAACCGGATCTCGGTGGTCGGCGCGCCGCCGAGCAGCTTGTAGGCCGCCGAGTTGCTGGACGGCTGATGCCGCAGCATCGCGAAGCCGAGGTCGCTCGGCCCGAACCGCTTGGCCTTCTCGTGGATCGACTTGCGCGACCGCCACCACCAGCTGGTGTGCACGAACGGCCCGTGCGCCGGGTCCATCAGGCCGATGACGGCATGGTCGATATGGCAGGGGAAAGTCATCTGCTGCACCAGGCCCGGCCGCCGGCCGGTCACCGACGGCAGCGTCGGCGGCGGTACCGCGGGCTCGGCCGTCGAGCGCGGGTCGGCCGGCATGTACACCCAGATGCCGCCGTGCCGGTCGATCGTCGGATAGGTCCGCACCCGGATCTTGCCGACGTCCATCGCCTGGTCCGCCGTGAGCGACGGAATCGCGGTGCAGCGACCGTCCTGGGCGAACCGCCAGCCGTGGTAGCAGCACTCGACCTCGCCGCGGTCGAACCGGCCGTCCGACAGCGGGATTCCACGATGCGGGCAGATGTCCCGCATCCCGAACACCGAGCCGTCGTCGGCACGCCCGAACACGATCGGCTCGCCGAGCAGGGTCTTGGGCAGCATCGCACCCGGCCCGAGGGCGGCGGACGGCATCGCGAAATACCAGATGTCGCGCAGGAACTCCTGATCGCGACCCGTCAGGTCGTGACGCGGCTCGGGGGGCGATGGTTCGGAAGGCAGTGGATCAGCTGCGGGTATCGGCGTCGCCATGGCGCGGACAGTGCCATCGGCCCCGGGCCGTGGCAACTGCGTGCGGACCGCCGCCGGTCAGGCGATTTCGTTGGGGCAGATGCTGCCGGCCGCGGTGTCCCCGGCCAGCGCGTCGGCCGGCATCCGGGCGACATGGGTGATGAAGCAGTCGATGCCCCGGCCGCCCCGGGTGACCGGCAGGATCAGCTTCTCGTGCAGCACCCGGCCGTCCTCGCGCGGGTAGACTTCGGAACGCTCGATCCGGACCAGCAGGTTGATCGACACGAATGGCCGCCGCGTGACCAACGCGCGATCGTAGCCGGTGCGCACCGCCTGGAGAATCGAAGCCGGATAGCTCGACATCAGGCGGCCGGTCAGGTCGACACCAAGATCGTGAGCGACATCGCTGCCGCATACCCGGCACAGATAGTCATCGAGGTCCTCGTCGCGATCGTGGACGCAGAGCGCGCCGACCAGACCGCCGAGTTCGATGACGTCAAAAGCGTCGCGGGGCACCATCCACTCGCCGTGTCCGGCGGCCATCCAGCGCGCGAACAGTCGACGATTCGACTCCGTGACGAGCACGCTCTCGTCGCCCGGTCCGAGCGATGCTTCGCGCACCTTCGACCAGTCGAGCCTGAAGTCATATCCGCGCGAGATCGTCATCCGACAGCGGTTCCCCCGTACCCTTCCGTCGCGCGTCTACGCTAATATCGATTCCAGCATGAATCCAGCACTATCAAGCGTTGTCCTGAGGTCGTCGCCGTCACGCGGCATTGGACATGGGAGCCGCCGCCACCCGAAGATCGGGGTCGACCGAGACGGAGATCAGACATGGCGGCCTGGATCGAGATGATCAAGGACGAGGATGCCGGCGCCGAGCTGCGCGATGTCCTCGAACTCGCGCGAACGCCCCACGGCACGGTGGATAACGTCATGCGCGTGCATTCCCTGCGGCCGAACACGATGCGCGGGCACGTGATTCTGTATCGCGCGGCCCTTCATGACGATGCGAACACGCTGCCGGCATGGCTGCAGGAGACCATCAGTTCCTACGTGTCGATCCTCAACGATTGCCCGTACTCGCTCGCGAATCACTGGGCCAATGCCGCCCACCTGATCGCCGACGGCGACCGCGCGGCACAGATCCGGGCGGCGCTCGACGCCCGGTCCCCGGAGATCGCCTTCGCGGGTCGCGAGCTCGCCGTGCTGCGCTACGCCGAAAAGCTGACGCTGCGCCCCGGGGAGATGACCCGGGCCGACGTCGATGCCCTGAGGGCGGCCGGCTTGAATGACGGCGAGATCCTGGAAACGAACCAGATCGTCGGCTACTTCAACTACGTCAACCGGCTGCTCAACGGACTCGGCGTCGAGACCGACGGCGACATCGTCGGCTACTACCCCGGAGACGGCTGATCGGGCCCGGAGACGGCTGATCGAGGTCGAGGCGGCGCCGTCGGGCCCCGCCGGCCTCAGTACACCAGCTGGTCGTCACCGCCGGAGCCGCCGATCACGATCTCGCCGCGGTCGGCCAAGTCCTTGGCGGACTGCACCATGGCCTGCTGCGAGTCCTCGACGTCCTTCAACCGGATCGGCCCGAGCGCCTGCATGTCCTCGCGCATCAGCTTGGCGGCGCGTTCCGACATGTTCGAGAAGAACAGGTCGCGCAATTCCTCGGACGCGCCCTTCAGCGCGATCACCAGCTTGTCCTTGTCGACCGCCCGCAGCAGCGTCTGCACGCCGGCCGGGTCGAGCCGCGCCAGGTCCTCGAAGGTGAACATCAGCGAGCGGATGCGCTCGGCCGCGTCCTTGTTGCGTTCCTCCAGCGCCGACAGGAACCGGCTCTCGGTGGCACGGTCCAGGTTGTTGAAGATCTCCGCCATCATCTCGTGGCTGTCACGCCGGTTGGTGCGCGCCAGGTTGGACATGAACTCGGTGCGCAGCACCCGCTCGACGTCCTTCTCGATGTCCTTGTTGACGGCTTCCATGCGCAGCATGCGCATGACGACCTCCATGGCGAAGTTCTCCGGCAGGGTCGCCAGCACCTTGGCGGAGTGGCCCTGCTGGATCTTGCCGAGAATTACGGCGACGGTCTGCGGGTACTCGTTCTTCAGATAGTTCGCCAGAACCTGCTCGTTCACGTTGGCGAGCTTGTCCCACATGGTGCGGCCGGCCGGACCTCGGATCTCCTCCATGATGTCGCCGACACGGTCCTCGCCGAGGACCTTGGTCAGTAGCCGCTCGGTGGAGTCGAGCGAGCCGACCAGCGAGCCGGTCGACGAGACCTGCTCTGCGAACTCCACGAACAGCCGCTCGACGATGTTGGACGACACCGTGCCGAGGCCGGCCATGACCTGGGAGATCTCCTTGATCTCCTCGTCGTCCATCTGGCCGAACAGCTTGGCGGCCTGCTCCTCGCCGAGCGACATCAGCAGGATCGCGGCCTTTTCCGGGCCGGAAATGCTGCGGTAGTCCTCGCGAACGCGCATACCCATGGTGCCGATCCTCGATCCTCGATTGGGTACGTATTCCCGATCCGGGACGATCGCCGAATCGGCACAATTCTCTCAGGAGACCGTCGGATTGTCACGGGTCTCAACCGGATGGCGAGGGCTACCGGTCCGAACGCCGCCTCAACCCCTTGCCGACCCCGCGGGCACCGGTATGATGCGCGGCGCGACTGAACGGGGGACTCCATCGTGCGTCGATTCCTGCTGGGCTTGGCTACCCTGCTCGCAAACGTGGTCCCGGCGACCGCCGAGGAACCGTCCTTCATCAGCCTGGGCGCCGGGTACTATGACCTGTTCGACGACCAGTCGGCGGGCGAGGCTCGCCTGGAATACCGGTTTTCGGAGCAGGAAAAGCTGTTCTTCTTCACCCCGTTCGTGGGCGTGAGCGCGACCAGCGACGCCGGTACCTACGGCTATGCCGGGGTTGGCATCGACGTGTTCTTCGGCAATCTCTGGGTGGCGACGCCGAACTTCGCGGTCGGGGTCTACGGGAACGGCGACGGCAAGGATCTCGGCTACCCCATCGAGTTCCGGTCCGGTCTGGAGGTCGCCTACCGCTTCGACGACTACTCCCGGCTCGGCCTGTCGTTCACACACATCTCGAACGCCGGGCTGGATGAGCGCAATCCCGGGGTCGAGTCCCTGGTCGTCGTGTACTCGATGCCGTTCCAGACGCTCTTCGGCGACTGATCCGGGCTGGATGCCGAGGGCCGGCAGTCCCACCTCGGCTCGATGAGCCGCATTCCGATCGCCACCCTTGCCCTGGCCCTGGCCTTGAGCGCCGTGTTCGCGTGGCAGTTCAGGCTCGATGCCTATGACGACATGCAGGTGGTCCTGGCGTTCGGCGTGGTTCCGGCCCACCTGTGGGGCCTGCGCATCCCCGCGCCGCAGATCGATCTCCTGACGCCCGCCCTTACCCTGGTCACGGCGCAGTGGCTGCACGGCGGTGTCGGCCATCTGGTCGGCAACCTGGCCGCCCTGCTGTTCGTCGGGCCTCCGGCCGAGGCCCGCACCGGGGCGTGGCGGCTGCTGGCAATCTTCCTGGTCGCCGGCGCCGCCGGCCTCGCGGTCGAGGCCGCCGCGACTCCCGGCTCCACGATCCCGATCCTCGGCGCCAGCGCCTCGGTCGCCGGGCTGATCGGCGCGGTCGCCCGGCGTGCCCCGCAGGCCCGCGTCCAGCTTCGGGTGCCCTCACGAGCGCCAGGGAGCGGCTTCAGACTTCGGCGCCTGGCGGTGCCGGTACTGCCGCTGGTGGCCGTCTGGCTGGTCGTCCAGGTGACCGGAATCGTCTTCGAGGAGGGGGCGCCGGTGGCCTTCCTGGCGCATGCGACCGGCTTCGTGGTGGGGGCGCTGCTGGCCGGGTCAGGCGGACTGGGGTCAGGCGGACTGGGTGCGGACCGGCGGCAGTAGCATCGCCGGTCGGCGGCTTGGCGATCACATGGTGGTCGAGGGGGCCGACCGCTCCAACCGGATCAGCCGGTCGAGACCCGGAGCCATTTCCCCCAGGATGAAGTCCGCCCGCTTCTGCGGGCTGCCGGCATGGTTCGGGAACTTCTGCTCCCACGAGTTCAGCTTGACGGTCAGGCCGCACAGCACGCCGCCGATGGTCTCGTGGTGTGCGATGATCAGCCGGTGCAGCGCCTGGAAGCTGTCCATCGAGATGTTCTCCCAGAAGGTCTGGGAGTTGCGGTCGAACGACTCGAACCGGCCGGTCACCGAGCTCAACACCTCGTTCAGCCCGTCGTTGACGAAGGAGCATTTGTCCATCAGCTGCCGGTTCTCGCGCAGCATGGTAGTCTTCACTTCCCCCATCCACTCCGTGAACTCGTCGAATTTCGGCACGATCTCGTCGAGGCACTGCCGGAAATACGACAGCGACAGGTAGATGTCGCCGTACTTCTCGAGGAAGTCCGGGATGTCGGCGATCGTGATACCCATCATCTGGGCGATCTTCTTCATGTTCTTCAACGCGATCTCGCGATCGATGTTGGTGAACATGTGAATGATCTGGCCGGAGTTCTCGATGTTGTCATTGGTCGCGCCGAACACGTTCACGACCAGCGGGCGCGTGAACGACTTCATGTACTCCGTCAGCTTCCCCTCCATGCTCGAAGACAGCTGCAGGTCGGAGGCCGAGCGCACGTCGATCTTGAGATCGCGCAGGGAGTTACGCAGCGAGAACACGTCGAAGCTGTTGAGGTCGCCCAGGCGGTGCAGGACCTCGAGATCGGCCGCCACGTCCTCGGGGTCAGCCTGGATGAAGTCGGGCAGCGACTTGATCGAGATCAGCCCGATCCCGGCATCCCGGAACAGCTCGATCTCGGATTCCAGGCGCGACGTCTTGATCAGGCGAGCCCGGCCGAGAGCCGCCAGCCGCAACGGTACGATCTTCAGAGGCAGGGTGTGTAGCGAGTCGCGATCGACCTCGTTGAGATCGTCGTGCGCCTTCGGCGGTTCGGCGGTCACGATCGTCATCTCGGCCTCATTCGGTCCATCACCCTCTCTCGACCACCCCGAAGGTTATCACCCGTCAACGGTTAACGGAGGATGAATCATCGTGGTCGGCTGGATGCCCCTTGACCTTCCGGTTACTGGAAGCCCGATATGACCTCCAGAACGACGGAGAACCCCATGTCGCCCGCCCTGCCGCAAGCCCGAGAACCGCGAGACGCTCACACCAACCCTTCCGTTCCAGCCGCCTCGATCCACCTTTCCGTGCAAGGAATGCGGTGCGCCGGTTGCGCCGGACGTCTCGATCGGGCACTCGCTGCCGCCGACGGCGTCTCCGCCGCCAGCGTAAACCTGGCCACCGAGAGCGCCGAGATTGCCTACGACCCCGGGCGAACCGACCCGGCCGCACTGGCGGCTGTCGTGGTCGCTGCCGGATTCAGCGTGCCGGCGACCGACCTGGTGATCGACGTCCAGGGCATGACCTGTGCCGGCTGTGCCAGGCGGGTCGCCGCCGCACTCCGGGCGGTACCCGGGGTGATTGCCGCCGACGTCAATCCGGCGACCGATTCCGCTGCCCTGCGCCTGGCCTCGCCGGTCGCCGTCGACGATCTGGTCTCGGCCGTCTCCGGCGCCGGCTACCGGGCATCGCTGCGCAGTGGCGCGGCGGTGGCCGAGCCGGCAGATGCCGACGGCCGCATCGGCCGCGACGGCCTGATACTGGCAGGCGCGGTCCTGCTGACCCTGCCGTTCGTCGCGCAGATGGCGGCGATGGCGCTCGGGCTCGGCTGGGACCTGCCGGCCTGGCTGCAGCTGACGTTGGCACTGCCGGTGCAGGCGATCGCAGGCGCCCGATTCTACACCGGGTCGTTCAAGGCCCTGCGGGCCGGTGCCGCCGACATGGACGTGCTGGTGGCGCTCGGCACGTCGGCCGCCTTCGGCTACTCGCTGTATGCCCTGGCGACCGGCACCGGCCACCTGTACTTCGAAGCCTCGGCCGCGGTCGTTACCCTGGTCCTGCTCGGCAAGCGGCTGGAGGCGCGCGCCAAGCGTGGCACCGGCCGGGCGGTGCGGGCGCTGATGGCGCTGCGCCCGGAGACCGCGCGCATCGAGCGCGACGGCGAGTCGGTCGAGCGTCCCGTCGCCGAAGTCCGGGTCGGCGACGTCGTGCGGGTTCGCCCGGGCGAGCGGGTACCGGTCGACGGCAGCATCCTGGAGGGCGAGAGCGCCGTCGACGAGGCCCTGGTCACCGGCGAGAGCGTTCCGGTCGACCGCGCGACCGGCGACATGGTGATCGCCGGGTCGATCAACGGCACCGGACACCTTCGGGTCCAGGCGACCGCGGTCGGAACCGACACCACGCTGTCGCGCATCGTCCGGCTGGTCGAGCGGGCGCAGGCCGGCAAGGCGCCGATCCAGCGCCTCGTCGACCGGGTCGCGGCGGTGTTCGTGCCGGCTGTGCTGACGCTGGCGGTGGTCACCCTCGGCGGTTGGCTGCTGGCCGGGGCGACCCTGGAGACCGCGCTTATAGCGGCGGTATCGGTGCTGGTGATCGCCTGCCCTTGCGCCCTCGGGCTCGCCACTCCGGCGGCGATCGTGGCCGGCACCGGCACCGCGGCGCGCGCCGGCATCCTGATCAAGGACGTGGCGGCCCTGGAACGCTCGCATGCGGTCGACATCGTGGTATTCGACAAGACCGGCACGCTGACCGGCGGCCGGCCCCGCGTCGTCGCCGTCGAGCCGTTGGCCGAGGGCTGGGACGCCGACGCCGTGCTGCGCCTCGCGGCGGCCGCGCAGAGTCTCAGCGAGCACCCGATCGCCGCCGCCATGGTCGACGCGGCCACTGAACGCGAACTGGCGCTACCCGTGGCTTCGGCGTTCGCCAGCCGCACCGGCGCCGGTGTCGTCGCCACGGTGGACGGCCACCGCGTGATCATCGGCAATGCCGGCCTGATGGCGGTCGAAGGCCTCGCCGACACCGCCGCCGACCGGGTCGCGACGCTGGAGGCCGCCGGCCGCACCACCGTGCGGGTGGCGGTGGACGGCCGCGTCGTCGGCCTCGTCGCGGTCGCCGACACCGTGCGCCCGGGCGCGGCCGAGGCTGTCGCCCGCCTGCGCCGGTCCGGCATCGAGACCTGGCTGCTGTCCGGCGACGCCCGCGCCGTGGCCGACGCCGTCGCCGCCGAGGTCGGCATCGACAAGGTGCTGGCGCCGGTCCGCCCGGAGGAGAAGGCCGCCGCGATCGAACGGCTGCGCGCCGCCGGCCGCGTGGTCGCGATGGTCGGCGACGGGATCAACGACGCCCCGGCGCTGGCCGCCGCCGACCTCGGCATAGCCATGGGGTCCGGAACCGACGTGGCGCTGGCCACCGCCGGCGTCGCCCTGCTGCGGTCCGACCCCCGGCTGGTGCCGGCGGCCCTGGCGGTGGCCCGGCGGACCCGCGCCAAGATCCGCCAGAACCTGTTCTGGGCGTTCGCCTACAACGTGGTCGGGCTGCCGCTGGCGGCACTGGGTCTGCTGTCGCCGGCCATCGCGGGTGCGGCGATGGCGTTGAGCTCGGTCTGCGTGGTCGCCAACGCCCTTACCCTGACCCGCTGGAAGCCCGATGCCTGAGATCGCGATGCCGGAAGCGATGCGAGCCGACGCCACGGTGACGGTCGGCGAGGCCGGCGACGCCGCCGGTCTGCCGGCCAAGACCCTGCGCTACTATGAGGAGATCGGCCTGGTCGTGCCGGAGCGACGCGGCAATGGCTACCGGGCCTACCGGCCGAGCGACGTGCACAAGCTGCGGTTCCTGAAGCGCGCCCGCTCGCTCGGCTTCTCGATCGACGAATGCCGGATCCTGCTGTCGCTGTATCGCGACCCGGATCGCTCGAGCGCCGAGGTCAAGGCTCTGGCGGCGCAGCACCGTGCCGCGGTCGAGCACAAGATCGCCGAACTGCTGAGCCTGCGCGACGAACTCGACCGGCTGATCGACGCCTGCCACGGCGACCATCGCCCAGACTGCCCGATCCTCGACGAGCTGGCCGGCGGCGAGTGAACGTCGGCGGGCGCATGAACGGTGAAATGCGCGTTCATTGAATTGCCATAGCGCATGAATTGAAGAACACTGGACGTTGGAAACGCCCAGCCATGAATGAAATGTCATCAAAACCTGGAGAGTCCGCGACCCTGAGCGAACGGGGCGCCCCGGCCGCCGTGTCCGTGCGGCGGCGACGATCGCCTGCGTTCTGGGTCCGGTTGTCGCTGTTCGTGCTGGTGCTCGCCGTGCTGGCGGCGCTGGCCGCGGCATGGGGCCGCTCGGCGGTGTTGTACGTCCACGAAACCGATGCCCGCATCAAGGCCGATCTGATCGCCATCGCGAGCGAGGTCGACGGCCGGGTCATCGACCGTCCGGTCACCGACGGCGACACCGTCACCAGGGGCCAGGTCCTGCTGCGGCTCGACGCCCGCGAGGCGACCCTGCGGCTGGAGGAGACCGACGCCGTCCAGGCCACCCTGCTGGCCGGGGTCGGGCGGCTGGACGCCGAGGTGGCGATGATCCGGGAGCGGACCGCGAGCCGGGTCGCCCGCGCCCGCGCCCGGCTCGAGGAGATGACCGCCGGCCGCGAGCTGTTCGAGCACGAGCTCGAGTTCGCCCAGGCCGACTACGAGCGCGCCAAGTCGCTCGCCCGCACCGGCGCGATATCCGCAGCCCGGCTGGATCGCAGCCATACCGACTTCCTGCGGGCCCGCCAGGAGCTGACACGGTCCGAGGCCGAGATCGCCAGCGCCCGCGCCGGCATCGACGAAGCCAACGCCGAGCTGTCCGAGGTGGCGGTCAAGACGGCGGAGCGTGCCCGGCTGGAGGCCGAGCTGTCGGAGGTCGCGGCGCGTCGCGAACGGCTGCGCGTCGACCTCGGGCACCACACCATCGTCAGCCCGATCGACGGCGTGATCGGCCGCACCTTCGCGTCGGTGGGCGAGCGGGTCGAGGAAGGCCAGCGGCTGATGTCGATGCACGACCCGGAGGCGATCTGGGTGGAGGCCAACGTCCGCGAGACCGAGATCGGCCGGATCGGCCCCGGCCAGCCGGTGACCATCACGGTCGACGCCTATCCGGGCGAGCTGTTCGAGGGCCGGGTCGATCGCGTCGGGCAGGCTGCGAACAGCCAGTACGCACTGCTGCCGCGACTCAACGAATCCGGCACTTTCACCAAGGTGACGCAGCGCCTGGAGGTCCGGATCGCGGTCACGCAGCGCGACGGCCGGCTGCGGCCGGGCATGATGGTCGAAGTGGTGATCGACGCGCCGAATCCGCGGCTCTGGTCGTTCTGACGACGTGAGCGCCGCCACCGACGCCCTGCCCGCCGCCCCGCCGGTTGCCCCGCCGGCCATCAGCAAGCTGGGAGTCACCGTCACCACCATGATCGCCATGATCTCGATGATCATGTCGTCCACCATGGTGAATGTGGCGATCCCCGACATCATGGGCGCGTTCGGGATCGGCCAGGATCAGGCACACTGGATGGCCACCGGCTTCCTGTCGGCGATGACCGTCTCGATGTTGCTCAATGCCTGGCTCGTCGGGCGGTTCGGGCCGCGCGCGTCGTTCCTGGGGGCGGTCGCCATCTTCGTGGTTGCCAGCGTGATCGGCCAGACTTCGCCGAGCTATGGCGGCCTCGTGCTGGCGCGGGTCGCCCAGGGGATCTGTGCCGGCATCATTCAGCCGCTCGCCATGAGCACCGTGTTCCTCGCCTATCCGCCGGAGGAGCGCGGCCGCGCCATGGGCTGGTTCGGCATGGGCATCGTGCTCGGGCCGACGATCGGCCCGACCTTGGGCGGCATCATCGTCGACACCGTCGCCTGGCGCTGGGTGTTCACCGCACCGGTACCGATCATGGCGATTTCGGCGGCGATGGCCTGGATCTACCTGCCGGCCCGGGACCCGGCCGCCCGCCGGCCTGGCCTGAACCTGCTCAGCTTCGTCCTGATCACCCTGGCCATCGGGCTGTTCCTCAACGGCATCACCGAGGGCCAGCGCAACGGCTGGGACGCGCATCGCAGTTTCCTGATGCTGCTGGGGTCCGCGGTCTGCTTCAGCTGGTTCCTGTACCGCGAGGCCGGCCATCCGGCGCCCTTGATCCAGCTCCGGCTGTTCTCGGTCTGGCAGTACACCGCCTCGGCGATCGTCGCCTTCGTCTTCGGGGCCGGGATGTTCGGCACCCTGTTCCTGATCCCGGTCATGGTGCAGACCGTGCAGGGCTTCACCGCCACCAAGGCCGGGCTGATGCTGCTGCCCGGCGGCATGGTGGCGATGGCGGTGTTCCCGATCGCCGGCCGGCTATCGCAGAGCGTCCCGCCGATCTGGCCGATCTCGTTCGGGCTGCTGGTGTTCGCTTTATCCTGCTTTTGGCTGACCGTTGCGGAGATCGCAACCGGGTTCTGGACCCTCGCGCTACTGGTGGCGCTGGGCCGTGTCGGCCTCGGCCTGGTGATGCCGTCGCTGAACCTGGGGGCGATGTCGTCGGTGCCGCGCGACCTCGTGCCGTCGGCCGCCGGTACCATCAACTTCATCCGCATGACCGGCGCGGCGATCGGCGTCAACGCCCTGGCGATCGTCATCGACGGCCGCATCGCCAGCCATACGCAGGCCCTGATCGCCACCCAGACGCCTGGCAATGTCGCGCTGACCGAACTGCTGGCGACGCTCTCCGGGCGTCTGGCCAGGGTCGGCGTGGCCGAGGGCGACCGCCACGGCGCCGCGCTGGCCTATGTCGGCCGGCTACTCGACCTGAAGGCGCACGAACTCGCCTTCCATGACGGTTTCATGGTGCTGACGGCGGCGTTCCTGGCCGGACTCGTCACCACGTTGCTGCTGATGCCCCGGTCGACCGGCCGACAATAGCCGGCCGCCGCCGGCGCTCAGGCCTGGCGATCGACCACCGCGCCCTTTCCGAACACGCCGGCCTCCTGGAGCTTCTGCTGGATCTCCAGGAGGTCGTCTTCGGTCAAGTTCTCGGAGTCGTAGCCTTCGAAGATCGAGGCGAGCGTCTGGAGCTGGTCGTCCGACAGCTGCGGCCGTGGCGGCGGGGCACCGTCCGGGCCGCCGCCGGGACGACCAGCGCCTCCGGGACCGCCCGGACCCTGGGGGCGGAACTGCTCGGCGTCGAAGCCGCTCTCCTGGAGAAGCTCCTTGAGGTCGCGCGACGGCGCGATGCCGGCATCGCGCAACTGCTGCTTGATCTCGTCGACATCCTCGTCGGAGAGCGACTCCGGATCGTACTGCGACAGGATCTCCTGGGTCGCCGACTTCTGGTCCTCGGACAGCCGGGCGGCGGGTCCACCCGCCTTCGAGAACAGGGAGGCGATGTCGGGATTGATGGTCGTCATGGCGAGCGTCTCCTGGTCGATGGGATGATGCCGAATGCCCTTCTGGCTCCCAACGGCCCGACTCCTTCGGGCGCACTCCCTCGATCGGCGTTCGGCGGGCCGACCATGGCCCGTGGCCGCGTTAATGTGGGTCGGCGGTGGGTTAAGAAATGTAAAGCCGGCGGATGGATGCAGACGGCCGGCTCGCCTGCAGGTATGACCATCGGCGGAGGCGGCGAATGGCGCGCGTGTTACTGGTCGACGACGACATCGAGTTCTGCGAGCTCCTCGCGGCTTATCTCGTGGCCCAGGGATTCGAGGTCGAGGCGGTCCATGGCGGCGAGGCCGCACTGGCCCGGCTGGCACGCCGGGACCGGCCCGACGCCGTCTGCCTGGACTTCATGATGCCGCAGCCTAACGGCCTGGAAGTGCTCCGCCGCCTGCGCCGCGACAACGACTGGATACCGGTGCTGTACCTGACCGCCAACCAGGACGAGACCGACCGGGTCGTGGGGCTGGAGCTCGGCGCCGACGACTACGTGTCGAAGACCAGCAGCCCGCGCGAGCTGGCCGCCCGGCTGAAAGCGCTGATCCGCCGCGGCGGCGTCGGCCGCGGCGACGACGACCGGCCGATCCGGGTCGACGAGCTGTCCCTGGTCCCGAGCGAACGGCGAGCCGACCTCGCCGGCCGGACACTGCCGCTGACCAGCACCGAGTTCGGGGTCCTGCACTACCTGATGCGGAATGCCGGGACCGCGATCTCCAAGGAGGACCTGAGCCGCGCGGTACTCGGCCGCGGCCTGTCGCCCTACGACCGGGCCGTCGACGTCCATGTCAGCCACATCCGCAAGAAGCTGTCGGTGCACGAGGGCTGGCAGAACCGGATCCAGGCGGTGCGCGGCGTCGGCTACCAGCTCCTGGTCTCGGCCTGACGGGGCGGCGCGGATGAAGCTGCCGCGGGCCGGGCTGTACTGGCGGATCTTCGCCCTGCTGCTGGTCGCCCAGGTGGTGATCGCGGCTGGCTCGGTGGCCCTGACACTGCTGCTCAACCGCGCCATCGACCCGGCGCCGGTCGACTGGCCGTCCCTGGCAGCGGACGCTGGCAAGGTCTACCGCGATGGTGGCCAGTCGGCCCTGCGCGACTGGCGGAAGCTGCGGTTCCGTGACGGCATCGTGGCGTTCCTGGTCGACGACGAAGGCCGCTCGGCGGACGGTGACGCCCTCCCCCCGCCACTCGTCTATTGGGTGCTGATGACCCCCGGCGACGAACCGCTGCGGCGTGACGGTCCGCCGGGGCGCTGGAGGATCCAGCTGCCGGTTCCGGCGGAGATCCTGCCCGGCTACCGGCTCGTGGCGATGGTCGACGAGGGCCCCGGCGGTCGATCCGCCTTCCTGTTCCGGATCGCCACCGTCGCCGTGGTCGCGGTCATCCTGATCGCGATCGTCACGCTGTTCCTGACACGGTCGCTGGTGCAGCCGATCGTCGACCTGCGCCGTGTCACCCGCAGTGTCGCCGCCGGCGAATACTCCAAGCGGGTCGGCATCGGCGCATTGTCGCGCCAGGACGAGCTGGGCGAGCTGGCCGCGGACTTCGACGCCATGGCCGAGCGCATCCAGGAGCAGTTTCAGGCCCAGCGCCAGCTGTTCCGCGACGTCTCGCACGAGCTGAAGTCGCCGCTCGCCCGGCTGCAGCTGGCAATCGAGCTGCTGCGCGAGGCGGCCGACGACGACCGCGGGCGCTGGCTGCCCCGGCTCGACAAGGAGGCGCAGGCGCTGTCGAGCATGCTCGACCGCATCCTGGTGCTGGCGCAGGTCGAGCCGGGCTCGTTCGAGGTTCGCAAGGGCGAGGTCGATCTTGAGCCGCTGGTGGCGACGCTGGTCGAGGACGCCCGCTTCGAAGCCGCCCAGAAGGGCCAGACCATCGAAGTCTCGACCGCCGGACCGGCCGTCGTGCGCGGCAACTGGGTGCTGCTGAACAGCGCCATCGAAAACGTGATCCGCAATGCGGTCCACTACGGCCGCCCCGACAGCGCGATCACGGTGGACCTCGCGGCCGCCGCCGACCGGGCGACCGTGACCGTCGCCAACCGTGGCGAAAGCCTGCGCGGTGCCGACCTGCAGCGGATCTTCGAACCGTTCTACCGGGTTCCCGGCATGCGGACCGGCGCGCCTTCCGGCCAAGGCGTCGGCCTGGCGATCACCCGCAACGTCGTGCAGGCCCACCAGGGCACGGTGACCGCCAGCAACCACCCCGAGGGCGGGGTGATCGTCCGCATCACCCTGCCGACCGGCGGGTAGTCTTCGACATTCGCCCCGGCGTGCCGCAATACGCCTCGACCCGGTAGCCGCCCGGATCCATCGCGAAGGCGGCGGCGGTACCGTCGTCGGCGGGGACCGGTTGCGGGCTCGCCGCATAACTCTCATGACGGTTATGCACCTCAGGACCCAATCCTTGTCAACCGACATGACGGTTAGTACACTTGACGCATGAACATGCCGACCCTGGGCGTGCCTCCGGGAGTGATCGTCCCGGCGCCGCGCGACGATCTCTGCCTGGAATTCGCGAACACCCGGTATTGGCGGGGCAGCGACCCGGCGACCGAGACGCTGACCTCCCCCGAGGCCCTCCTCGACTGGACCGCGTCGACCGGCGGCCTGCCGGCGGTGATCGCGGCATTGCGGGAACGCTGGCGCGGCGACCCCGGCGAGGTGTTGCGCCGGCTGGACGACGCCCTGCGGCTGCGCGAAGCGCTGTTCGCGGTGTTCACGTCATGCGCCGGCGGAACCGAGCCGGCGGGCGACGACCTGATGACCCTGAACGCCGGCCTCATGCGCGCGCCGCCCCGGGTTCGCCTGGACATGCTCGACGACCGCTTCGCCTGGCGGATCCCGGTGCCCTCCGGCCTGGACGCCCTGATGACCCCGGTGCTGTGGTCGGCCGGCGACCTGTTGACCGGGCCGCGACTGTCCCGGGTCCGGGAATGTGCCAACCAGCGCTGCCGGCGGCTGTTCCTCGACGACAGCAAGAGCGCGAACCGCCGCTGGTGCTCGATGAGCCAGTGCGGCAACCGCGCCAAGGCGCACCGCCACTATCTGCGGCACCGGAACAGGCAGTAGCTCAGGCCTTTGAAAGACCGAGCGGGGCGTTGAAACCGCCGCGGTCGGCGGGACCGACGCTCAGGCCGTCGGCTCGCCGGCGCGTACCGCGGCGATGTAGGCCCGCAAACCGGCCCGGATGTCGAACCGCGGCACATAGCCGAAGACCGTGCGCGCCCGGTCGACGTTCAGCGCGCCCTTGCGGACCGCCGGCACCGAGGCGCCCGACAGGCCGTGCTCGAAGGGACCGTCGCCGGCCGAGATATCGGCGTCCGGCACGATCTCCTTGATGACGGCGACGATCTCGGCCAGCGTCGGCGCCCCGCCGCTGCCGAGATTGTAGACGTCGTGGGGATGCGCCGGGTGGTCGAGGGCACCGATCACGCCGGACACCACGTCGTCGATATAGGTGTGATCGACCGCCATGGCAGCACCCCACGGCAGGTGGAACGGCCGGCCCTCGACCGCGGCGTCGACGAAGGTCTTGGGAACCCGCGCACGCGGCAGGCCCGGCCCGTATACCCAGCAGGTTCGCAGGTGGATCACCTCCAGGCCGTAGAGCGTCGCGAAGGTCCGGCCGAGATGCTCGACCGCCAGCTTGGAGATGCCGTACGCCAGCACCGGGTTCTGCGGATGGGACTCGTCGATCCGCTCGGCCTGGAACTCGCCATAGGTCTCCTCCGAGCTCATATGGACGATCCGGCGGATACCGAACAGCCGCGCCGCCTCGAACAGCGTGAGCGAGCCACCGATGTTGACGTCGAAGGTCCGGTGCGGCGACAGCACCGACGCCGGCACCCCGACCACGGCGGCACAGTGAACGACCGCGTCCGGCACGTCCTGCCGGATCACCTCCGCCAGTGCCGCCCACTCGGTGATTTCGCAGACATGAGCCGACACTTCCGGATGGGCGGCAGCGATCCGGGCCAGGGCCGGCCCGACCGTCACGTCGATCCCGGTCACGCGGTCGCCGCGCGCCGCCAGGGCGGCGACCAGGGCCGAGCCGATGAACCCGGCGGCGCCGGTCACCAGGATATGGGTCATCGCCAACGCTCTAGTGGATTCCAACTGTCGGGGTCGTGCCAGTGTCGGGCCGTCGCAACTCTCCGAGTATGGTAGCATCGGGCGTGCCGATGCCGGAATATACCGTCCCGGATGCCCGCGATACCGGGATTGACGGGCCGGCCTTCGCACTGTCTCAACGTCATCCCCCAACGGATCCGAGAGAAACCAGGATGGCGCCGCAGCCCCCCGCCGAAGCATCCGCCACGCGTCCTGGCATCGAGATTCTGCAGACACGCTGGGGGCCGATATACGGCTTCGCCAACGACAAGGGCGTCTCCGAGGCGCTCCGGCTCTACGGCGAATATGCCTCCAGCGAGATCGCCCTGTACGACCGCCTTCTCGGCGCCGGCGAGGCGTTCATCGACGTCGGCTGCAACATCGGAGTCATCGCGAAGGCGCTCAGCGTCGCCCGCCCCGGCCGGACCATCATCGGGCTGGAGCCGCAGCCGGTGTGCTTTCGGCTGGCGGTGGCCAACACCCTCCACGACGACGGCGTGACGATCTACCCGCTGGCGGCGTCCGACCGGACCGGCATCGTGCCGATCGACGAGATCGACCTGAGCCGGGCCGCCAACTACGGCGGATTCTCGATCGACGTCAAACGGCCATGGCCGCTGAAGGTGCCGTGTCCGACCGTTCGCCTCGACGCGTTCCTGGCGCCGCGGGCGCCCAGGCCACGGCTGGTGAAGATCGACACCGAGGGCATGGAGGTCGCGGTGCTGCGCGGCATGACCGGCCTGGCCCACGACCGGCTGGTGGTCTCGGCCGAAGCCGACCGCCGCGACCTCGTTCCCGCGCTCCTGGCCGAGTTCCACGCCCTGGGCTGCCAGTGCTACGCCGTCTATTTCCGGCCGATCCCGACATCGAACCCGCGATTCGACCCGACTGCCAAGCACTGCAACACCAGACATGTCCACCTGCTCGGCTTCGTCGGCCGGCCGCCGGACTGGTTCAGCGAAATCAGCGGCATGTGGCCGATCGGGACCGCGGCCGCGTTCGACGAGCTGTGGGGCAAGTATTTCGGCCAGGAAACCGCACGCCCATAGCCGGGCGAGACCGCCGGCCGGGTGCCGGGCCGATCCCTGCCGCGCCCTGCTACTGCGCCGCGTCGGCCTCGCTCGCGATGCCGGCGCGTTCGAGCCTTGCGGCGGCGAACTTCAGTTCGGGGATCTTTCCGAACGGGTCGAGGGCCGGGTTGGTGAGGAAGTTGACGGCGGCCTCGGTGTAGCAGAACGGCACGAAGACGACGCCGGCGGGCACGTTCGGGTCGCTGCGGGCGGCGAGATCGATGGCGCCGCGCCGGGTCGCGACCCGCACCATGTCGCCGGGCGCGATGCCCCAGCGCCCGAGGTCGTCGGGGCTGACATGCACATGGGCTTCCGGCTCGATCGCGTCGAGCACGCTGGCGCGCCGGGTCATCGAGCCGGTGTGCCAGTGCTCCAGCAGCCTGCCGGTGGTCAGCACCAGCGGGTAGGCCGCGTCCGGTACCTCGTCCGGCGGCAGGATCTCGGTCGGCACGAACCGGCCCCGGCCGCTCGCCGTCGGGAAGCCGTCGCCGAAGATCACGCCACGGCCGGGCTCGTCCGGCCCGGCGCAGGGATAGGTCACCGCGTCCTCGCGCTCCAGCCGCTCCCAGGTGATGTTGGCGAGCGACGGCATGACCTGCGCCATCTCGGCGAACACCTCGGACGGACCGGCATAGTTCCAGTCCAGGCCCATCCGCCGGGCGATCTCCTGCACGATCCACCAGTCCTGGCGCGCATCGCCCGGCGGGTCGATCGCCTGGCGGCCCATCTGCACCTGGCGGTTGGTGTTGGTGAAGGTGCCGGATTTCTCCGGGAACGCCGAGGCCGGCAGCACCACGTCGGCGAAGGCCGCGGTCTCGGTCAGGAAGATGTCCTGCACCACCAGGTGCTCCAGCTTCTCGAGCGCCGCCCGGGTGTGGTGCTGGTCCGGGTCCGACATCGCCGGGTTCTCGCCCATGATGTAGACGCCGCGGATGGTGCCGGCGTGGATCGCGTCGGTGATCTCGACCACCGTCAGGCCCTTCTTCGGGTCCAGCGCGGTGCCCCAGAACGCCTCGAACCGGGCGTGCACGTCGGTGTTCTCGACCAGCTTGTAGTCCGGGAACATCATCGGGATCAGCCCGGCGTCGGACGCGCCCTGCACGTTGTTCTGGCCGCGCAGCGGGTGCAGCCCGGTGCCGGGGCGCCCGACCTGGCCGCACATCAGCGCCAGCGATATCAGGCAGCGCGCGTTGTCGGTGCCGTGGGTGTGCTGCGACACCCCCATGCCCCAGAAGATGATGGCGCGCTCGGCGTCGGCATACACCCGGGCGACCTCGCGGATACGCTCCGGCGCGATCCCGCAGATCGGGCTCATGGCCTCCGGCGTGAACGGCGCCACGCTGGCCTTCAGGGCCTCGAAGCCCTCAGTGTAGCCGTCGATGTACTGCCGGTCGACCCGGTCCTCGCTCACGATCACGTTCATCATGGCGTTCAGCAGGGCGACGTCGGTGCCCGGCTTGAACTGCAGCATGTGGGTGGCGTGGCGGGTCAGGGCCTGGCCGCGCGGGTCCAGGACCACCAGCTTGGCGCCGCGCTTGGCGGCGTTCTTGATGAAGGTGGCGGCGACCGGGTGGTTGACCGTCGGGTTGGCGCCGATCACCACGATCACGTCGGCGTTCTCGGCCTCCCGGAAGCCGGCGGTCACCGAGCCGGAACCGATGGTCTCGATCAGGGCGGCGACCGAGCTGGCGTGGCACAGCCGGGTGCAATGGTCGACGTTGTTGGTCCCGAAGCCGGTGCGCACCAGCTTCTGCACCAGGTAGGCCTCCTCGTTGGAACCCTTGGCCGAGCCGAAGCCGGCCAGCCCCTGGCCGCCGTGCACGTCCCTGATCGACCGCAGCCCACCGGCGGCGCGCTCCAGCGCCTCGTCCCAGCCGGCGGCCCGGAAATGCGTGTACGGGTTCGCCGGATCGAACGGCAGCGACGCCGACTTCGGGATGTCCTCGCGCCGGATCAGCGGCGTGGTCAGGCGCTGCGGGTTGGCGATGTAGTCGAAGCCGTAGCGGCCCTTGACGCACAGCCGGCTGGAATTGGCCGGGCCCTCCTTGCCGTCGACCCAGGCGATCTCGTCGTCCTTGATGTTGAAGGTCAGCTGGCAGCCGACCCCGCAATACGGGCACACGCTCTCGACCCGGCGGTCGGCCTTGCCCTTGAACAGCCCGAACGCGTCGAGCGCCGTCTTCGGCATCAACGCGCCGGTCGGGCAGGCCTGCACGCACTCGCCGCAGCCGACACAGGTGCTCGCCCCCATGGCGTCGTCGAAGTCGAACACGATCTTCGCCTGGTGACCACGGTAGGCGAGGCCGATGACGTCGTTGACCTGGACCTCGCGGCAGGCCCGGACGCACAGGTTGCACTGGATGCAGGCATCCAGGTTGACCGCGATGCCGGGGTGGGAGGCATCGGCGGCGGCGGTGGCGGTGGCGAAGGAGGCGGCATCGGCGGCGTCACGGGCGGCGAACCGGCTGGTCTCCACGCCCTGGGCTTCCGCGAACTTCCACAGGGTGGAGTCCGGCTCATGGGCCTCGGCACGGGCCGGCTGGTCGGCGACCAGCAGCTCCATCACCAGCTTGCGCGACGCCTTCGCGCGCTCGGAGGCCGAGTGCACCTTCATGCCCGCGCTCGGGGTGCGGATGCACGAGGCCGCCAGCACCCGCTCGCCCTCGACCTCGACCATGCAGGCCCGGCAGTTGCCGTCGGCTCGGTAGCCGGCCGCCGGCTTCCAGCACAAATGCGGGATCTCGGTGCCGAGCCGGTCGGCGACCTGCCAGATGGTCTCCCCCGGCTGTGCCTCGACGGCAACGCCGTCGAGCTCGAAGCGAATGGTTGCCGGCATGACCGTCTCCGTCATCGCTGCCCCAGTCATCGCTGCCTCCGTCATCGCAGGTCCTCCGGGAAGAACTTCATCACGCTCAGGATCGGGTTGCCGGCCGCCTGGCCGAGACCGCAGATCGAGGCGTCGCGCATCACCGTCGTCAGTTCCTCCAGCAGCGGCCGGTCCCAACTCCCGCCGGCCATCAGCCCGACGGCCTTCTCGGTACCGGCACGGCACGGCGTGCACTGGCCGCAGCTCTCGTCCTCGAAGAACCGCAGCAGGTTCAGCGCCACGTCCTTCATGTCGTCGCGGTCCGACAGGATCACAACCGCGTGGCTGCCCACGAAGCTGCCGTGCTTCTCCAGCTGGCCGAAGTCGAGCGGCAGGTCCGCCATCGCCGCCGGCAGGATGCCGCCCGAGGCACCGCCCGGCAGGTAGCCCTTGAAGCCGTGGCCGTCGAGCATCCCGCCGCAATGTTCCTCGATCAGTTCGCGCGCCGTCGTCCCGGCCGGCACCACCCTGACGCCCGGGTTCTTCACCCGTCCGGACACCGAGTAGCTGCGCAGTCCCGGATGACCGGGTTTGCCCTGGGCCGCGAACCACGCACCGCCCTTCTCGACGATGTCGCGCACCCACCACAGGGTCTCGACGTTGTTCACCAGGGTCGGGCGGCCGAACAGGCCGCGCTGGGCGACATAGGGCGGGCGGTGGCGCGGCAGCCCGCGCTTGCCCTCTATGCTCTCGATCATCGCCGACTCTTCGCCGCAGATGTAGGCGCCGGCGCCGCGGCGCAGATGGATTTGTGCGTGCGGCGTCAGGCCGGCGGCGGCCAGCGCGTCGATCTCGGCGCGCAGCACGGCCAGGATCTCCGGGTACTCGTCGCGCAGGTAGACGTATATCGCGTCGGCGCCGACAACCCAGGCGGCGATCAGCATGCCTTCGAGCATCCGGTGCGGATCGCGTTCCAGAAACCAGCGATCCTTGAAGGTGCCGGGCTCGCCCTCGTCGGCGTTCACCGCCAGCAGCTTCGGTCCCTCCGCCTGGCGCACCAGCGACCATTTGCGGGCGGTCGGAAAACCGGCGCCGCCCAGCCCCCGCAGGCCGGCCGCCTCCAGCTCGGCGATCACCGCCTCCGGCGTCAGCGCCCCGTCCAGGCAGCGCCGCAGCAGCGCATAGCCGCCCTCGGCGCGATAGTCGTCGAGCCGCGCCGGTACGGCCGCGGCCCGGTGGTCGTCGCCTGCCAAGACCCCTTCGACCGCCGCGATGTCGGCATGCTCGACCAGCCGGTGGCCGACCGCGGCGACCGGCGCCTTGTCGCAGGCCCCCATGCACGGCGCCCGGACCACCCGGACGTCGCCGCCGGCCGCCTCGCTCAGCGCCTGCAGAAGCCGTTCGGCCCCCGCCAGCGCGCAGCTCAGGCTGTCGCAGACCCGCACCGTGACCGCCGGCGGCGGCGCCGCATCCTCCTTCACCACGTCGAAATGGGCATAGAAGGTCGCCACCTCCCAGACCTCCGCCATGGCCATCCGCATCTCGTGGGCCAGTGCCGCCAGGTGCCGGGCCGACAGATGCCCGAAATGGTCCTGCAGGACGTGCAGGTGCTCGATCAGCAGGTCGTGCCGGCGCGGAGCGGCGCCGAGCAGGGCGCGGACCTCATCGAGCGCCGACGGATCCACCTGCCGACCCTTGTTGAACGGCCG
>Ga0222675_1000198_pt1 | contig 30374 bp, 20 predicted proteins | sample AntAcemetagen868_FD_179818 | JGI IMG/M metagenome (GOLD analysis project Ga0222675, IMG submission 179818) | Saline water microbial communities from Ace Lake, Antarctica - #868 | ecosystem: Environmental > Aquatic > Non-marine Saline and Alkaline > Saline | place: Antarctica: Ace Lake...
TTGTATGGGCATGTTTAATGCCATTATTCCTGATCACTTATTGCACAAAACTGGTCTGTTTAAAGAAAGACTAAGTCAATCCACCTTATATGCAGCCATGAGGAATGTTTCCTCAGAAGAAGCAGAAGAAGTATTGCAATGGTTGTTAGATAAAGGATTGACCTTTAACTGGGGTACCAAACCTGAAACCGAACTTACAAGGGAACAAACTCTTGAGCAATGCAAAATGTATGTGGCTGCACTAAGGTTAGCCAATAAGTTTGGTTGTGACACCATCGGTATTCAGTACCAGCAAGGGCTAAATGAACTAACCCCAGCCAGTGATCTTGTAGAAGGCTTGCTAAACAATACAGAAAGACCTCCGGTGCTTGATGAGCAAGGAGTTGAAATTGTCGCAGGTAAAGCACTACCTCATTTCAATGAAGTAGATGAATGTGCCGGGCTAGACAGTCTGATTACTTACAAGCTTTGGGATAAATTAGGATTGGTTGGAGACAATACCCTTCATGATTTAAGGTATGGAGAAAACTTCACGGTCAATGGGAAGGAAGAATTTGTATGGGTATTCCTGATTTCAGGCGCCGCACCTCCATCGCATTTTACTGGTGGATATAAAGGAGCAAGCAGTGATAGACAACCACCAATGTATTTTCCATTAGGCGGTGGGAGTTTAAAAGGAGTAAGCAAACCAGGACATATCGTTTGGAGTCGGGTTTTTGTGATGGATGACCAATTGCATTGCGACCTGGGGACAGGTAAAGTGGTAGAGTTGCCTGCTGAAGAAACACAGAGAAGGTGGGACATGACAACCCCTCAATGGCCGATAATGCATGGCGTTTTAGACGGAGTAAATCGCGATCAAATGATGGCAAGGCACAAGGCAAATCATATTCATGTTGTTTATGCAACAGATAAGGACAGTGCACTTGAAGCTTGCTATGCCAAGGCGGCCGCGATGAATGAATTAGGAATTAAAACGTCACTTTGTGGCCTGTAAAATGAGAAAAACAATACTTACAGTACTAGCAATAACCGCTGGATTGATGCTGAACTCCTGTGGAGGAGGCAATGAGAAAAAAGCTGAAGCCCAGGAGAATGTTCAATTGGCACCCAATGATATTACAGGGAAATATCACTTACCGGAAAAACAAAAAGTAGGAGAAGGAGCACTCGTACATGCCGAACTTATCTACCCATTGGACGATCGACCTACACCTCAGGTTCACGCTTCCACTTTGGTGGAAACTCCCTCAGGAATAGTTGCCGCTTTCTTTTCAGGAACGCATGAAAAAAACCCTGATGTAGGGATAAGGGTAACTCATTTGGAAAATGGAAAATGGACAAGACCTGTAGAAGTAGCAAATGGTGTTCAGAATGATAAATTGAGGTATCCTGCCTGGAATCCAGTGCTGTTTCAACCCAAAGAAGGTCCTTTAATGCTTTTTTATAAAGTAGGTCCAGATCCTAGAGAGTGGTGGGGGATGTTGATCACTTCGGATGATGATGGCAAAACTTGGTCTGAGCCTAAAAAGCTTGGAGAAGACCCAGCCATTGGCGCCCTTTTGGGTCCAGTAAAAAACAAGGCTGTTCAACTTGAGGATGGGACTATAATCGCTCCTACAAGTACAGAAAGGAAAAAAGATGACGATACCTTTTGGATGGTTCATTTTGAAATCAGCAAAGACAATGGAAAGACTTGGGAGGTTGTAGGACCTATCAATGACGGAGTTGAGTTTGATGCGATTCAGCCTAGCATTTTGTTCCATAAAGATGGTTCGCTTCAGATTTTATGCCGTACCCGACAAGATGTGATTTCAGAAAGTTGGTCTACAGACAATGGTCAAACCTGGTCACCTATGACGGCTACTTCACTTCCCAATCCCAACTCAGGTACTGATGCCGTGACTTTGGCAGATGGCAGACAACTATTGATTTATAACCATAGCACCAAAGAAGGGGAGGAACCTAAAGGGAGAAACATTCTGAATTTGGCGATTTCTGATGATGGGAAAAATTGGAAACCATTTATGACCCTTGAAAACGAGCCCAATGAATCAGGATATAGCTATCCTGCCATCATCCAAAGTAAGGATGGAATGGTTCATATGACCTATACGTATGACAGAAAAACGGTTAAGTATGTAGTGGTAGATCCAAGTAAAATTTAATAAAGACAATTATAACCAGAATATTGTAGGTGTTTTTTATGCCTATTTATACGAATAAGAAATGCACAGAGATTTAAAAAAAGAACCATTAAAAGGTATAATACCTCCTATGGCCACGCTTTTGTTGGACGATGATCATTTAGACAAAGAAGGAACAATCCAACTAATAGAGCACCTGATAGCTGGAGGTGTCCATGGTATTTTTATTCTTGGTACTACCGGTGAATGTACCAATATTTCCTACAAATTAAGGAGGGAGCTTATAACATTGTCTTGTGAAAAGGTCAATGGCAGAGTGCCTGTGTTGGTAGGTATTACGGATACTTCTCTTGAGGAAAGCTTGGCTTTAAGTCGCTTGTCAAAAGAAGCTGGTGCTACAGCAGTAGTGGCAGCACCACCCTATTATTATGGGTTGGGAGAAAGTGAATTGATCACCTATTTCAACAGGCTTGCGGATAACCTGACCCTTCCATTGTATTTGTACAACATGCCTTCGCATACGAAAACAATGATGACACAGAAAGCTGTTTTGGAATTGTCAAAACACCCAAATGTTTATGGGCTTAAAGACAGTTCAGGACAAGCCGTGTTTTTCAATGCCATGATTTATGCTTTCAGGAATAGACCTGATTTCACTTTACTTGTTGGGCCTGAAGAAATGATGGCTTCAACAGTTCTGATGGGTGGAAATGGTGGCGTAAGTGGAGGTGCCAATATATTCCCTAAACTTTTTGTGGACCTATACAATGCTGCTGATAAAGGTGACTTAAAGGAAGTGTCCAGGCTTCAAGAAATGGTAATGGAGATTGCTGATGAAATCTATGCTATGGGTTCTTATGGATCAAGTTTTCTTAAAGGATTGAAAGCTTCTATGTTTATCCTGGGTATAGGTACTGGCTATTTAGCTACGCCACTATCAGCCTTTGAAAAGGACGAAATTGAAATAATTAGAAAAAAACTGATTGGGCTTGCTGCCTATCAACAATACGTATAACCCAAATATGCCATAGTGATTTAACATTTGTGATAAAAACATATTAGAACCAATCAATTGTTGTGAGGTATTTGCCTCCAGCTGTGCTGATTGTCTAATGAATTCACCACGCAGTGCAAATCCTATGGCATAATCAGTGTTAAAGCCTGAAATAATCATTTAAAAAAGTAAAGAAGAATGGATTTACCCCTTATTGATCTAGTTGTATTTTTGTCATATATGTTGGCCATTATCCTTTTTGGAGCCTCCTTTTACTTTAAAAAGCGTTCGGCAAACGACTATATTACAGGAGGGGGACGATTGCCTTCTTGGGCCATAGGGATGTCCATTTTTGCTACTTTTGTAAGTAGTATCAGTTTTTTAGCACTGCCTGGAAATGCCTATTTGTCCAATTGGAGCGGATTTGTATTTAGCTTGTCCATACCAATTGCGGCAGTTTTAGCGGTCAAATTTTTTGTCCCCCTGTATAGAGGAATAAAAAACCCGTCAGCCTACTATTACTTGGAAACTAAATTTGGCCCATGGGCTAGGACCTATGCCTCCATTTGTTACTTGCTAACACAATTGGCAAGAATGGGAGCCATTATGTATTTATTGGCTTTGCCAATGAATATCATGTTTGGGTGGAGCATTCCTGTTATAATTATAATTACAGGGGTAAGTGTACTTATTTATTCTATTATGGGTGGTTTTGAGGCCGTTATCTGGACAGATGCCATACAAGGGATAGTCCTCATTACAGGTGCACTAGCCTGTTTATTGATCATTATGTTTTCCATGCCTGAAGGGCCCGGGCAGGTATTTACCATAGGAGCTGAGCATAATAAGTTTAGCTTAGGTAGTTTTGGCTTCAGCTTATCTGAGGGTACTTTTTGGGTGATATTGATATATGGACTTTTTATTAACCTACAGAATTTCGGGGTGGATCAAAACTATGTACAACGTTATCTTAGTGCCAAATCAGATAAAGAAGCAGTTAAATCTACCTTATTAGGTAGTCTTCTTTATGTTCCTGTGTCACTTCTGTTTTTCTTTATTGGTACAGCACTTTTTGCTTATTACCAGGCCATGCCTGAATTGTTGCCAGAAGCATTTCGTGGTGCGGATCAGGCAGACAAGGTTTTCCCTTATTTTATCGTCAGTGGTTTACCTGTGGGGATGACGGGATTGCTTATTGCTTCCATTTTTGCTGCAGGCATGAGTACGATCTCCACTAGTATTAATAGTTCGGCCACTATTATACTTACAGATCATTATAAGAAGTACATTTCCCCTGATATAAGTGGGAAAGGAGAAATGAGGGTGTTGCTTTTCTCTTCATTTGTTATGGGTGTATTGGCCATTGTTGTAGCGATCGCATTCAATGGAGTCAAAAGTGCTTTGGAAGCTTGGTGGGCATTGTCGGCTATATTTAGTGGCGGTATTCTGGGTTTGTTTTTGCTTGGTTTCATTGGTAAAAACATCAAGCAAAAATATGCAGCCATTGGTGTTGTTCTTGGGGTATTGGTCATAGGATGGATGAGTTTATCACCAGTAATTTTAGAAGAAGGCATGAGGTTTAGAAGTACCTTTCACGCCAACCTTACCATTGTGTTTGGTACTGTCGTCATCTTCTTGGTAGGGTTTATCCTTTCAGCTATTGCCAATAGAAAAAGCTAATTGCTAGGAAATAATGGTTAAACCCGGAATCCTGATTCAAAAAACAAATGATGGCAGCGTAAAAGAGCTTTATTCTTTGAACAATAATCCATCATTTGAACTAAGATTTGACAGCCTTGATTTTTTGGTTCGTTTTTGGTCAAGCCTGCCTTGAAGCAAAGCAACTCATGGCCTGCCTTGAAGCAAAGCAACTCATGGCCTGCCTTGAAGCAAAGCAACTCATGGCCTGCCTTGAAGCAAAGCAACTCATGACCTGCCCTCAGCTGCCTAGCGAATCAGGGGGAAAGATGAACAGAAGGAGTAAGGTAAACCTTTCTCTATATAATGAAAATTAGGGTTTAAGGTTAATATTTAACCCCGAAAACCTTCAAAACTTAAATGAGTTTGATGGAATTATTAAAAAGAGATTATAACGGCCTATCTAATGTTTTTTCGGGAAGCAATTTCATCCCGTAATAGAGGAGCCATTGCATTTTTTGGGTTTCATTTATTTTATTCTTTAATTCCTCTCGAAGAGTAAATGAGCATGCTGATTATAATTAGTAATATAAAAAGAACAGCATATTCAAATTGTAACCAAATGTAAGATCTGGCTTTGATTCTATAACTTAGATTGGCGAGTTTTTTACCTTCCAATAACTGGATTTTTGACAATTCCTTTAAATCGTTGAACACACGCTCAAAATCCGAATTGAATCTTAGAACACTGTTCTCATAGTTTTTTTCCGAGGTTTCAAGGCTGCTAAAATAACTTTGAATTTCAAGCTTATTTGATACCAATTCCTTGAAATCATTTAGATATTGTTCCTCCTTGGGCGTAAGATAGGTTCGTTCAAAACTTGAAATAATGGCTAGTATTTGTTCATGATAGTCAATCACCTGATTCTTGACAGCCAAATATTGCTCGAAGGATTCGGTATTGGCTACCACCAAGCGCATTCTGAAAAGCAGTTCAGTGACATTGAAAATATAGTCTTGGACAACCAGCCTATCTTCATAAACAGTAACAAAGGAAGCTTCTAACTCATCTACGTTACTTTTATCTACAAGACTTTTGGCAAAAATGAGGAACAAAACAAGAATTAAGGCAATGGCGATTTTTGTTTTGAACGTTAAGAAGGTTTTTCCTGACATATTTCCTTAATTAAATTTCACTTTAAATAATGACCTGTTTTTCTTTGCTTTTTTAGTTGATAGGTAAACCTACTTTATCAATTAAAGTTCATATTATTAATTAAGGTATTAATTTCTGATTAATCAACCAAAGAGAATTTTATTATTATCCATTAGAAATAAGCTGAAGGAAGGGTGAAGGTGAAATTTGTACCCTTATCTAATTCACTAAAAACCTTTACATCTCCTCCATTTTTCATGATAAAATCTTTCGATAGTTGTAGGCCTAGACCTGTTCCTTTCTCACCTTCTGTACCATATTGTCGCTTTCCACCAATTTCTTTAGTAAAAAGATTTTTCAAGGTCTCTTCAGACATACCAATACCATTGTCTTTAACAGAAATTTCCCAAAAATCCTGACCGTTTTTTTTACTTGAAACGATTATTTCCCCGCCTTTGTGGGTAAATTTTAAGGCGTTATTTAAAACATTTCTTAGTACCAGATTAATTTGATCTTTGTCTGCGAAACAAATAGTGTTTTCTTCCAATTGATCAATGATTTGTGTCTTTTTACTTTCGGAAATAGGTTGATTTAAGTTGATGTTCTCATTTAACAATTTTTGCATGGATATTGCGGTAGGATCAGTTACTATCCCTCTCATTTGTCCTCTGGCCCAGTTAAGTAAATTGGTGAGTGTAAAGTGAACTTGCTCTACCTCATTTCGCAATTGAGTAGAAACCATTAAAAACTCCTGTTGATTCAACTTTTCATCAACCACATATTGCATAAGCCCTTTTAGACTATTTATAGGGCTTTTTAGGTCATGACCAACAATACTGAAAAGTTTATCTTTGGTTTCATTGACCTGGAATAGTTGATTCGTTATTTTTTCATTTTCACTTTTTTGCTGTAATAACCTTTTGTTTAAATCCTGAAATTCATCTTTCTGTCGGGTGACAAGTGTCTTGGCTTTTATTTGGGTTTTTATAGACCTAATAGCAAGTAAGAAAGCAATCAGAAGGATAACAAGAATGACGGTAACTCCATTACGGATGTTTCGCTCCATCTTTTTCTCGTTAAGGAGTTCCTTTTCCTTTTGACTTTGCACAAGTTCAGCTTCTTTTTTGTCAAATTCATACTTTAAGCTAATCTCCTGAATTTGTTTCTCAGTTTCTAAATTGATAATACTGTCCTGGTATAATTTGTGTAATTTGAAATGATAAAGTGCCTGCATGCCATTATTTTCCATTTCAAAAGCTTTGCTCAGTAGCAAATGACTTTTGTCAATATTACTTTTGATATTGCTTTCCACAAAAATATTTAAGCTTTCTTCAATATTTTTCCTTGCCTGTTTTATCCTCTTCAGATTTAATTGTGCTTCACCGATTCCCAGTAAGTCATATCCTATACCGACACGGTTCCCTCTTTTTTTGTCTACGATTAGAGCTTTTTCAAAATATTCAAGTGCAGCCTTAAATTCTTCTTCAATGAATAAAATTTCACCAATATTAAAATAACTTACCGATATAAGCTGCCGATTATTCAATTCTAACCCCAGCTCAAGAGCTGCATTGAATTGCTTCTTGGCTTCATCCAATTGACCTTTTTCTTTATTTACAAGGGCTATATTCATCCTGGAAGATGCAATGCCTGTTTTGTCCTTAAATTCTTCTCGGATTTTTAATGCCTGGGAATGGTACTCCAAGGCTTTATCAAAATCACCAAAATCCATAAACACCAAGCCTAGATTATTTAGCGTTTTGCTTTGTTCTAGTTTAGATAGATGCTCCTCTTTTATTCCAAGGGCTTGCAAATAATAGCTGACAGCATCGGCATAATCCCCTATCTCGTAGGTGTTTAGACCCATGCTATTGTAAATATTTGCTAAACCTAACCAGTATTGCTCTTTTTCTGCAATGGATAACCCTTCCTTAAAAAAACGCATGGCCTGATTGTACTCACCTTTGATATTGTGATAAGCGCCAATGTTTCTATAGGCATCTACCATACCTCGGGCATAGTCGATTTGCTCACTCGCATTTAGACTCTTCATTGCCAATAAAAAAGTACTGTCTGGATTTCGGTTGTAATACAGTTCCCCTAGACGGTTCAGTTTATCTATATAATCAAAATTAGGGCTGAAATTTTCTTGGTTTTCACTGGCTTGTAATTTTTCAACCTGGCTCTGAATAGTTTCTGTTTGAGCCAATAAAGAATGCGTTGCCAATACTACTGACATAATGACAGAAGTAGAAAAAATTACTTTAAAATTTAAAAACGCAGTCAAAGGTTTTTGGTTGTTTTAATGTTCAATTGTCTTGATCTAACTCCTTGCATATTTAGAACCCATTCGATACAGTTTATCACCTTTCTTAAAGATATTTTTTCTCTGATAATAGGGGATTTAAAGCCCTAATAAGCCCATCTTATTAATATAAGAGATTTATACTTGATTTAGTGGCTTTAAGTTCTTTTATTCCTAGAATTTAAAATAACCAATGAAAGGAATCGGTGCATTACATTGCTTCCCACCTAGTCTCCCCAATAATTAAACATGTAGGGAAGAGTGATATTTCAACACAGATTATGCAATAAGATTTGCAGTAGCCTGTTCCAATTTTTTTCGGGAAATGGTGTAATCACAAGAAAATAGCAACGTTTGACTGATTTTGTCCGCCGCGGCGGATCATCACGTAGTAGAATGGCTACTGAATATTTCGGTTTTAACTATTTCTTAATATAAATAACCCCTGTTTTGCCATGTCTTCCTGCTGTTGGTAAGTAGCATTTTCTGACCCTTAAGAGAGATACAAAGTTATTGCTAAAACATTAACAATCGAATATTAATTGATGGAATTTAAAGTTATTAAGGTATTTTAATCTTGGTTTTGATACGTTTATCTGTCGGTAAAATGTATCGTGTTGAATAACAGATATTTATGATATATTTTAAGGCTTACTAATAAATTTTTATTTTATAATTCTTGGAAATAATTATGCAAAAGGATTCCTAATAAGCATCGTATTCCTGAGGTTATTAGTGACTTGGGGATTGATACTATACATCAAAACAAGCTTTCTCATACGAATATCAATTGGGTGACCTATTTTGCTTGTGCTTAGGAGTCTTTAACCCGAATGATGGAAAAGGATTCGTGATAGCCTTTTCTTACCCTTCTCAGGAAGAGATTATATCAGGTAATTCCATGACTATTTCCTATTTCGGATTTAGGTATCTCTTTTACAGTTGTTATAAAAACCTGATTTTTTTGAGAATATTAAAGTTGGTAAGTGGATTACTTTTTTAAATGCTTGAAATTTATTTTTAGCTTTAAGGTTCAAAATTGAATTTATAAATACAATGAAAAATACCAACCCCACCTCGACTGAAGCCTGGAAAACACTCTCAGCCGCTACCGCTAATCCTTTAGCAATAAAATCCTTGTTTGAAGAGGATCCTCTCCGATTCAAAAAATTCAGTGTCCAGTTCAAGGATATTTTACTTGACTATTCTAAAAACCGAATAGATGAGAAAATTCTTTCTTCGCTTTTCGATTTGGCAAATCAGACCAGTCTTAGGGAGGCTATTGAAGACATGTTTGTAGGTAAACCGATCAATGGGACAGAAGGCAGGTCTGTACTTCATACCGCATTGAGGAATAGGTCCAATGTACCTGTTTATGTAGAGGGTAAGGATGTGATGCCCGAGATCAATGGGGTGTTGGATAAGATGAGGGTTTTTTCTGAGAAAGTTTCCAAAGGAGTTTGGAAAGGCTATACTGGTAAACCCATCAAATCACTTGTAAATATAGGTATTGGAGGGAGTGATCTTGGTCCAGTTATGGTAACAGAAGCACTGAAACCTTACCAGCATCCGCATATAAATACCTATTTTGTTTCCAATGTGGATGGTTCGCATATCACAGAGGTGCTAAAACAAGTAAACCCTGAAACCACCTTGTTTTTCATTGCCTCTAAAACCTTCACCACTCAGGAAACGATGACCAATGCGCACACCGCAAGAGATTGGTTTTTAGAGCATGCTCATAATGAAGTGGAAGTAGCCAAGCATTTTGTAGCCCTTTCTACAAATGGAAATGCCGTCAGTGAATTTGGTATTGACCTCGATAATATGTTTGAATTCTGGGATTGGGTAGGAGGAAGGTATTCCTTATGGTCTGCCATTGGGTTGACCATCGCTTGCTCTGTGGGATTTGATAATTTTAGAAAACTGCTGGAGGGGGCACAAGACATGGACAAACATTTTAGATCGGAATCATATGATAAAAACCTACCTGTCTTACTCGCATTAATTGGCATTTGGAACACCAATTTCCTAGGTGCTACTTCAGAGACTATTCTTCCCTACGATCAATACATGCACCGGTTTCCTGCTTATTTTCAGCAAGGGAATATGGAAAGTAACGGGAAATATATAGACAGAGAAGGTAATAAAGTCAACTACTCAACAGGCCCTGTCATTTGGGGCGAGCCTGGAACGAATGGACAACATGCATTTTACCAATTAATCCACCAAGGTACTCAATTGATACCTTGCGATTTTATTGCTCCTGCTCAAACCCATAATCCGGTAAGTGATCATCATTCAAAGTTAATGTCAAACTTTTTTGCACAAACAGAGGCTTTAATGAACGGGAAATCACTAGAAGAGGTGAGGGAAGAAATGAAGAAGGAAGGGAAATCTCCTGAAATTATTGATAAAATTGGACCACATAGAGTATTTGAAGGAAACCGGCCCACCAATTCTATTTTGGTGAAAAAGATAAATCCTTCGACTTTAGGTGCTTTAATTGCCATGTATGAGCATAAAATATTTGTTCAGGGTGTGATATGGAACATTTATAGTTTCGACCAGTGGGGGGTTGAGTTAGGAAAAGTCTTGGCGAAATCGATCTTGCCTGAATTGAAATCTGAAGAGGAGGTAGAATCCCATGATTCTTCTACCAATGGGTTAATTAACGCATTTAAAGATTTCCGAAAAGGTTAACCTTGATGAGTTAATAGAATATTATTTATGACTGCGTGCTAAATTCATTGCCAATTCCTGTCTAATCTGTTATTCAGTGAGTCAGGAATTGGTTTTAAATTTTTCCTGGAAGCGATTCCATTGCGAAATAGAAGCGTTATTGCTTATTTAGGATTTAAGCACACAATTATCACTTTCCATCCCAATTGTTGATTGACTCGATAATGTATTTAATTTCTGTTTTAGTTAAGATGGGGTTAAGAGGGATACTTAGGGTTTCTTTGTGAATTTTTTCTGTTAAAGGTAATTTCCCGAAATCCGTTTGGCTATAAACGGGTTGAAGATGGGGTGGTTTGGGGTAATGAATGGCTGTTTCAATCCCCATTCTGGAGAGGTATCGAATTAGGTTTTCTCTTTTTGGGACCAATAAGGTAAACAAATGCCAGGTATGCGAAAACGGTTGGTTTTGCTCGGGAGCCTTCGGAAGAGTCACGTGCATTGGGTCAATTTCCTTTAGATAGGAGCTAGCTATTTCGTTTCTGTAGCGATTACTTTTATCTAAATAAGGGAGTTTTACATTGAGTACACCCGCCTGAATTTCATCCATTTTTGAATGCGTACCGAAATACTCGAACACGTATTTTTCTCTGCCCCCATAATTGCTCAAAGCCCTAATGGTGGAGGCAAGCTCAGAGTCACTAGTGGTGACGGCCCCGGCGTCTCCTAAGGCGCCTAGGTTTTTTGTAGGGTAAAAACTATGGGCTGCGGCATGCCCTAGTGCACCAGTTCTATTTCCATTATAAATACTCCCCACTGCTTGAGCATTGTCCTCAATTAGTTTGAGTTGATGTTTTTCTACAAAATGTTTTATCTCCTCACTGAATGCATTTCTACCAAACAGATGAACCAATAAAAGGCCTCTGGATCTTTTGGTGATTTTTTGTTCAAGAGAAGAGGCGCAAATGTTAAAAGTAGTAGGGTCCGGTTCAACGGGAACTGGAACCAAACCCTGATTTGAAATGGCTAGGAAAGTTGCAAAAAAGGTGTTGGCTGGAACAAGGATTTCATCCTTTTTTTCTAAAACCCCCATTACCAGATAAGCCCTAAGAATTAGTTCAAGCGCATTGGTGCCATTCCCTAGGCTGACACAGTGTTCCGTACCAATATAGCTTGCAAAGTTCTTTTCAAATTTCCCAGAGATTTCCCCATTGACAAACTGACCGCTTTGACTTATCTCTAAAAGCGTATCCGTGAGTTCAGGGTCAAATTCCTGATTAATGGCTTTTAAATCCAGAAACTTTATTGGAGAATTTTCCTTCATTTATTTAAAACTTAAGTTAAGACACGAAAATAATTAACTAGGAAGGATTGATACCATTAAATGAGATAAACTCACTTAAAAAATCTATTAATATTTAGTTTTTTGGTTTTTCAGGAATGGTCTGCATTGGTAGATTCCCCGTATATTAGATTAAAAGGATATTAAAATGCGATTATTGATTTACTGTTTACTCTTGTTTTTGTGTGGGGCCTGTTCTTTGAGGGGAATTACTGTTTCGGAGAATATTACTTATATGGACGATGGTTACCTAGGTGAAATGCCTGAAAAAAGGTTAAACATTTTTAGGCCTAAAAAAATTAAAGAAGCCCTTCCAGTCTTGGTGTTTATCCACGGAGGTAGTTGGAGGTCAGGGTCTAAAGAAAAATATAGCTTCATTGCTAAAAGGTGGGCCAGGAGAAATATCGTTACGGTCATTATTGATTATCCCTTAAGTCCGGAATATAAAATCCACAGTATGGCCAAAGCTTCTGCTAAGGCATTGAATTGGGTGGAGGAAAACATTGCGGATTATGGGGGAGATCCTAAAAAAATAGTAGTCTCTGGACATTCAGCAGGTGGACATTTGGCTAGTCTTATTGCCATTCGGGATAATTATTTCGATAGTCTGGGAGTTAAAAGCCCAATTGCAGCTGCAGTTTTAATCGATGCAGCAGGTTTTGATATGTACCATTATCTTAAGGAGAAAAAAAATGCACCAGGGACTTCTCATTTGAAGACTTTTACAGATTCCCCTGAAGTATGGAAGGATACCTCTCCGATCTATTTTTTGCATGACAATATGCCCCCAATGCTTATCATGATGGGTGGAAAAACCTATGAAAATATTCTTGTAGGTACCGATAGGTTTATGAAAGAATACAAAAAATATGAACCGGAGCCCAATTTTAAAGTACAAAAGAACAAAAGGCATATTCCTATGATGCTTCAAATGGCATATACTCCAGGTAGAGGATTCAGGTGGGTTACTAATTTTGTTAAAGCAGTAGGTGAATAATTTAACCCGGATTCTAAGACCTCGGCAAAAGTAACGCAGGGCAGCTAACTTGACTCGAGATTTTGTCAGCATTTTTGCAGAAAAAAAGCAACAATACCGCCAAAATCGTGTTGTCCTCATCATTTTCACCAGGGGCTCACACCCCTGGCTACAAAAATCTCACCCCTTTGGGGTTTTTGGGATTTATTTAATTTTAAAGTCAACATCAACATAGAAAGTAATATTAAGCTATAAAGAGTTAGATGGAATTCTAAGACCTGGGCAAAGAGTAACCTAGGGGAGCTAAAGTAGGTGGAAATCTCCTTGATTTAGGGGTTGAAGTTTTTGGAAATTGATTCCATCTATATAATAGAAGGTCTATTGCATATTTCGGGTTCAACGTAAAAATTTGGCGGCAACCACTTTTTTTTCAGCCCTGTTTATCCCGACAAGCCCTCCAGTTAAAGGGTCTACCCCAATTCCTTGACCTGTAAATGGCGATTCATACTGTTTTATGAATTTTAGTATTTTACCGGTTTCAGGTAGGATTAAATAATACAATGTTTTTTCATCATGACCAGTGACTAAAAAGCCATGTTCCCAAGCCACACCACCAGAAATGCTCATTTTACCCATCTCTTCAATTATTGACTCGGGAAAGGTCCATTTTTGTAAAACCGTCCATTGATCATTCATTCTTGCCAGGTAAGTGAGGTGATTGTATTCACCATAATAAGCAAAAAGGGCGTACCAATAACCGTTGGCTTTGACAATCCATGTAAGACTACCTTCACTTTGTTCCAAATTGATCGTTTGTGTTAAAGTGAGCGTTTTGGGATCAATTAGTCGCATACTACTGCTATCTGGCTGATTTGGATAGTTTGAGTGGGCACAATATAGGATACCTTCGCTCAGAAACCCACTGTTTAAATGTTTGGTGTGTGGATAGCTTCTGGAAGCCATTAAGCTTCCTGAAGTTCTGTCGTATTTACTAATAGAATGGTTGTTTATGGCGAAAATATGCTCTTCAGAAGCTGCTGCGGCCTGTCGGGCGTCGGCAGATGGCCATTCTTTTATTTTTTTCCAACTTGATTCTTTTGTAGAATTATTGGTAAATAAATTTATGTGGGTATTCTTTTCCAATTGGTAGGGAGCTGCTACCAACATTAGATCACCTGCGCTTGAAACATTTAAACCTGCAGCTGCTTTAAAGTCCACCGAAGTACAGGTATCAAATATTTTAGAATTTATTTTTATGATTTTAGCAGATGAAGGCTCTAGCTGAAGGTGAAATAAGTCTGCAACTTGTTCTCCATTGTCATTTTTGGCAGTACCTACCATGTATAGCTTGTCTTTTTGGTCCGAAAATAAATTCAGATTTTGGTAAGACAACCAATGGGTATCAGACCATTCAGTAGTCATTTGGCCTTTTACTTCTATAGAACTTTTTAGAATGAAGTTTCCCTTTCCAGCATAAAAATCCTGCTCAGGACAGGAATAAAAGTCCAGTACCCGACTGTCCCAATTGGCAACCAAAATCAAAATTTGACCTCGGAAAGCGGTGATTCCCACTGCCCCGGCTGTCACCCGCTCGTAACCCCCTTTTCGCTCTATGGTATAAATAGGCTGGCCAAATGGATTTTCCGCTTCTAAGTTATATACCTGGAGATACGCAAGGTTTCTTTCGTAATTGTCTTCAATACCAACGGCCAAGTACTGATCAAATATTTGAAATCCACCGGCATGGCGTAGTGGAGAATGCATCAATGTATCTATGGACAATACCCTGGATTGGTCCCCCAATTCCATTTTTACCATATAGCTAAGACTCTCGGAGCTACCGCTAAGGTATACACTTCGGTCATTATATAGCTGAATGCCTTGAAGATGGCCTCCGGAGGTGTTGAATGAAATATTATTTGTTACCAAAAAGGGCTCTGGCTGGGTGTTTAAATCTTCAAAGGCTTTCACGAAATCTTTGATTTTGCTTGTATCAGTCGGAGCTTCTGAAACAAGCAATGACAAAGCCGTGAACCAATGCAGCAGGAAGGTAAATAAAAGGGTCATCTCGCGTTTTTTATTTTAGCATAAAGTAAGCTCTTCGACAGACAATCACAATCAATACTATCGGAATGTCCATAAAAATCTGTGTTCAGACCTATATCCTCAATCCACCAAAGGATATCTGTTCGTATATAGCTTGAAATGAAAAGGTAAATCTATTCCTTTTAGACCTTTTATTTACGAATACATTAGGGTGTATGGGTAAGTAAAGCTGAGAATAAATAAAATAAATGCTAAATTAATTTATGGATTAATGTTTGTGGTAAATAGTGTAGTTTTCAAACCATAAAACTAAAAGTCCTATGGAACCTTATCAATTAAATATTTTAGATAAAAGTCCAGTTACGCACGATACCTATGTTTTTAAAATAGAAAAACCAAAAGGGTATTCTTTTGTGCCAGGGCAAGCCACAGAATTAAGTTTATTAAAGAAGGGCTGGGAGGACGTAAAACGACCATTTTCTTTTACAAGCCTTCCAAAAGACGATTTCTTGGAGTTTACCATTAAAACTTACGATGACCATGAGGGGGTCACCAAAAGGTTAGGAAATGCTCAGCCAGGGGATAAAGTGGAAATAGGTGATGCCTGGGGCGCGATTGCTTACAAGGGTGAAGGTGTATTTCTGGCAGGTGGAGCAGGCATTACGCCTTTTATTTCAATTCTAAGAGATTTGCGCCAAAAAAACGAAATTGGTAAAAATCAATTGATATTTGCCAATAAAACCAATGATGACATCATACTTTTTCCAGAATTGAAGTCCATTCTGGGACATAAATTTCAAAATATCATCGAGAATCAGAAAGACACAGCTTACGATCGGGGAAGAATTGATAAGGAATACCTTATGGATAAAATCAATGATTTCAAGCACCAACATTTTTACGTTTGTGGCCCTGAAGGATTTATAAAAGCAGTAAGTGCTGCATTGGAAGAACTGGGTGCAACTCCCGATGCGCTGGTATTTGAGAAGTAATTTGTAATTTAAGGGAAGGAGATTTCTATTGATTAGAAATCTCCTGTATTTTTATTGTATTGCTTCAATGGCTTTCTCAAGCTTTTCTTTAACCTCTTTTGCCAAGGGTTTTATTTCATCTTTCCCTACCGGAACCATGGCTATCTCAGGGTCTATGGCAGATACCTCTATTTTACCATTTTCAAGTTGCCTTATCGTTGCATTACAAGGCAACATGGCAGACATATTAGGGTCGATGGTCAACACCTTGTCTGCAAAACCAGGATTACAAGCACCCAATATCAGGGTAGGCAAATAATCCTTGTCCAGTTTCTTCTTCATGGTGGCCTGAATATCTATTTCTGTGAGCACACCAAATCCTTCATCCTTAAGCGCTGCTGTTACCTTATCTTTTACGTCTGAAAAAGGTTGCGGTTCAAGTGTTTTATTGAAATAATCAAGTTCGTAAAATTCAAGATCATTTAAACTGCTATCGGCGCTCAGTATAATCTTGAGTTCTGGATATCTGTAAAGCGCTGTCACAGTTTCTTAAAATTTATTTAGCTTTTACCTCGTCCATTTTATGGGAATTGACAGGGCTGAGTGGATTTTCATTTATTAGCTTTGAGATTGATAACTCCCGGAAAGCAAAAAAGGCTGATCCTTCACGATCCAGCCCTTTCTGTTAACCTAAACTTAATATTAACGTCTTTTAATTTATGGTGATACCCCAAGTAATGTCAATATCACTTTCTCCGTCATTGGAGGTGGAGGCAGCCGATTTAATGTCTGGTTGGTGTTTCAAGATCACTCTAAAGGTACCCATAGTTGCTTCACCAGTTGTCCAGGTAGTTTCCAAACCAAGTGGTTCTCCATTATCATCTACATCCTCATAATTGACCGGGTCAGCTCGGTTGTTGGCTCCAATATTTCCGTCACCTGTAGGATCAGTAAATAAACCGGCAGTCCAGCCGAAAAAGAACATGTGTTCATCTGCTTCTTCTTCCACTTCTTCAGCTATTGATTCGCCTCCTATGCTATTCTCTAAATTCAATGTGAGGGTGTAGGAGGTGTTAGCAGCCAGCACAATATCACTTACAATTGCCAGTTCTTCAGGACCTTCTCCATCAGGATCCTCGGCAGAAGCCACAATGGCTGGTCCACCTCCATCAGGGGCAAAGGTTAACGTTACATCGGTTATGATTTCTTCTTCGTTTTCAATTTCCGGGGCTTCATTATCAGTACAGCCAGCAAGTGTCGTAATGCCAAGTAGCAATCCCAAGCCCAATAAATAATTCATTTTTTTCATACTGTTTATTATTTTAGTTTGAATATACAAATGACAATATTAATAAAAACGCAACAGTGTTGCAATATTTAGAACTTATATTTAATAGATAAAGTGAAATTGATTCCCAGATCATCTGCAAAGTATCTTAGCCTGTCCGTATAGGTTCTATAAGAGGCATTTAAAAGGTTATCAACCTTGAAAAGAAAGGAAAGCGGTTTATAATCTGCAGACCATACGAAGCTTGCCAGCAGATAGTCTTTGGGTGGGGGAAGAAAATCGAAGTTTGAGCCATCCTCGGCAAATAGGTTTACACCATCGGATTTCGCATCCAGTAGCTCTCTTACCGTTATTACCCTTGGCGCACGATGCTGCTCGAAGAAATAATTGAGCTTTATGCCAGCCTCCATGGAAGATAACGGCCCCCATTTCCTTCTCTTAAAATTGATACCGTAACTGATATTGGGGGGAGGCAGGCCAATGAGGTAATCATCGTTCCCTACATCTTTTGCCCATAAATAATTGGCACGTATTTCAGAATACCAATCATCGCTATGTTTAACATTGGTGCTGAAATCAGCCCCTATGAAAAGGGCATCTGACTGCTCGAATAAAAAGAAAGGAAAGGCCCCTCTTACTGTGGTAGTAATTCCACCAGGTCTTGAGTAAATGTAATTGGCTACATAGTTGGCATAGCCAGTTAGCTCCGCATCCCAGGCTACACTTTTCCATTGATAACTATTTACCCACTTTAAGCCCATCTCAGAAGGAGCGGGTTTTTCTTTTTCGGTAAGAATGTCATCAGTAATAATATTATTGTTTTCATCCAGCTCAAACCTCCATAACCCATAATCAATGGAGGACTGGTGGCGACCAAAACTGTAAAGTTCTGAAATATTTGGTGGTCTCCAGGCAGTACCTATGTTAGTCCTGAAAGTTTGTCCTGACCTGGTCTCCATTCTATAGCCAAGGGTTACCGAAGCGTTCTGATAGTCAATCTCATTACTGTAGATGTCATTGTTAGGCTCCCTGCCAATCACCGATGAAAACTGATAATCGTATCGGGCACCCATCTCTAGCCAATCTTTTTCGGTAAGTTTCCGGTTTTCAATTATATAAATCCCTAGGCGAGAATTTTTATAATTTGGCACAAAGGGTACAGTGTTGGTGCCAGGAATATTGTTGTTCTCCTGGAAGAGTGTTTGAATGCCAATACTCCCCAGCCAGTCACCTATTTGCGGATGTTTCCAATCCAAATCCAGTGTATGGCTGAACAATTCCAAATCAATGACAGGCCTTGAATTATTCGTACCCCTTCTTACATCAAACTCCTGCCGTTGATTGATTTGAAAGGCGTATTGCATTTCCAGTGATTGATTTTTCCCGAACCATTTTCCTTTAAGCTTAAAAAGATCATGCTGTACCGTTTGCCTTGGGTTGTTGATTTCGTAAGAAAACGGTTGTGTATCTGGTGGTACTTCACTCTCTATGGCATTTATCAGATCATCTAGATTACCAGTGACGGATGCCCGTAAAATACCCAATTCCTGATCAAAATGAGAATAGTAGAAGTTCAAATCCAGATTGGTAAAATGGTACCTGGCTCCCAATGCCAGGCTCTTTTCCTTCTTACCAGTGTTGGTAAGCTGGTAATTGGGAGCTGAAAGATCTCCTTGTTGGATCCAGGAGGCTTGTGCCATGAAGGCAGTGCGGCCAAAACCTTTTTGCAGTTCCATGCTTCCTTCAGCAGACCGTCCATTGGATTTCCCCGTTACACCCGCAACGCCATGCAGCGGCTGTAAAAGCTCTAATTGTGGGGCATCAATTAACAATACACCTCCAAGAGCATCTGGCCCATAGCGGACTGTCGCAGCACCTTTTATCACCTGCAAATTATTGATGAGCGATGGGTCTATTTCAGGGGCATGTTCCGAACCCCAGTTTTGGAATTCGTGACGAACTCCATTGTTGATGATCAGGATACGGTTACTACTTAGTCCATGGATTACCGGCTTTACTATATTCTGGCCTGTTTTGATGACTGTTACCCCTGAAATGTTACTGGCCAGATCGGCCAATGATCCGGATTGGTTTTGCTGCAGGTCTTTAGCAGAAATTGAACTGACCATACCCGATAGTAAATCACCGGTATTTTTCTCACCTTCAACTACCACACTTTTCAAAGTGACATCTAATGGCGCAAGATAAATTTTCTGTAGTTCGTGATGGATATCGTGATGATGAATGACTTTTTTATAGCCAACAAAAGAAAATACCAAGTCAAACTCTTCTTGGCATATATTTATAATTTTAAAATGACCTTTTTCATCGGCCACAGCACCCTTCTGCGTTCCCTCTACTTGCACTGTCCCATAGGCCAGTACCTGCCCACTGGACCGGTCATACATGGTGCCCTCTACCATAAATTGGCAATCAGTAGTTTGCGCCACCGAAAAGTAGCACATCAAAAGAAAGCACGCAGATAGCAATGCTTTTATAGTATTTACCCTCAACGCATAAATTCTTCTTTTCATAAGTAGTATCAATACTAAAGGGAGTTTAGTTAATTAAACGCAATAAAGTTGCAATTTAAGAGTTCAAATCGACTCTGAAAATCTTATGGTGATTTTAATGAAAGATTGTTTTGACCGGACGGTGAGGGGGATAAGGGGCGTTACGGTAAGAACTTCTACTGCGTGTGAGGACTAAAAACTTTTTAATAAGGGCAAACGGAAAATTGACCAAATATCTGATCAGCTGCATCATCTAAAACTTCCTTGTCAAAATCATCAAAATAAGCTTAGGTTGTATATTAGCCCGAATGTTTTAACATATCACCAAATTGGTTTTTTTGATCCCCCTTTATGCCTAAAAACTCAGGTTATCAGAAACATGATCGCGATAAAATGTAAAACCGTCCCAGCTAGAACAAAAACATGCCAAATCGCATGGGCGTAAAGCATTTTTTTATTGGCATAAAAAACAGTGCCTATCGTATAAGCCAAACCCCCTGCTGCAATCAGGTAAATGATTTCCATACTGAGGTTGGCCACCAATGGTTGTATAAGGAGCAAGGCCATCCAGCCCATACCTAGGTACAATAGGAGCGATAATTTTTCAAACCTGCCAATGAAAAATATTTTAAAAACAAGTCCCAGGAAGGTGATGGCCCAAACGATTCCGAAATACACCCATCCTTTAGTTCCACCTAACCCAATCAATAAGAATGGTGTATAAGTGCCTGAAATTAAAAAATAGATACTTATATGATCAATGCTACGTAAAATAGGTCTCAATTCTTTAGCGTGGATGGCATGATAAAGTGTAGAAGAGGTGTAAAGCAGTAGCATAGTGCCTCCAAAAACACAACAACTAACCACATGTAAAACTGAACCATTCAAAACAGAAAATACCACCAAAAGTGAAATGGCAACTATAGAGAATAGAATTCCGATCAAATGAGTTAGTGTATTGGCAAACTCTTCCCTTATCGTCTGTTTTCTTTCTACCTGTCTGGCCATTGCTGCGTTTTTAAAGAATATAGTAAATATCGGTTTTTTAAGTCAATATTTTGGATGCTTGGGTAGGAAAAAGGTTTTCTCATCAGTACAATTTGAAAAAAAGGCCTCGATTCTAATCGAGGCCTTTTCAAAATATTACAAGGAGTAAGATTGAGTTTGAGGTAAGATCCTCTTAAAAAACCGACTAAATCGTCACTGAGAACCCTTTTTAGGGGGTTGTTTAGCCGAGAAAGGGTATGGCAGTCCCACCTAATGTTGCTCCTGAGCTTGTCGAAGGTGTCTCACTGCTTCCTCCACTCGAAGCCCTCCTTAAGCCTCGGAAGGAAGTTTTTTTATGAAATTGGGTCGAACTCAAGTTATATACAGTATGATAAATAATTACATATACCTCTTAACATTTCTCCTTCAGAAGAAACAGGAATGAGGCAAATCAAAACAACTATGTGTAATTGTTTAATAGAATCAATATAATAAATAGTTGTCGCTGAATTACTGCCTTAAATTAGGGTTTATGTATTCTGTAATAGCATTGGCTATAATCTGAATGCTATAGATAATATTTTAGTGCCCTTAAATCAGTCCGTAATTTCCGGTGTTTATTTAAATATTCTATACTCATATCCTATCGTAAAAGCCAAATATTGACCGTTATATTCATGGTAGTTGTCGGTATAGGTCTGGCCTTCATAAATGACTTCGTGAAAATCCCTTGTTACCAGGGGCCCTCCTGTATTGATCCCCCACATCGCATCAACAGAAATTCTTCCCCTTTCATTCAAATTATAAAACAAGCCAACTTCGGGCCTTATAAAGACACTGAATCTTCTGTTGACTTTAGAATCGCCATAAACATAAATGTCTGTTACCGGTTGCTTGTCCCCAGACCTGATTACTATTCTGAATTCATCTCCCGAATATTTATAATCCTCAAAACCGGTATAGTTTAAGTGAACAGATAAGGAAGTTTGAAATCCAATCTTCCCATCCGGAAGTGAAAAATCTTTTCTAATCGAAGGGCCTATTGACCACAAATCCAGCAGAGGACCATTTCCTTTGGGATTTCTCCTACCAGGTTGATAGACATGAAGTTCTGCGGGTGCGTGAATATAACCTAAATCAATTCCCAAATACAAGCCCTCTGAAACTTCCTGTCGGGCGTAAAGATTGTAAGTCATCACACGTGTACTTCTTGATAGCAGAACAGGTAGTGAACCTGTATTTTCCCAATGAGTACTTAATGCACCGATCCTCGCCCCTACATATATATCCTGACTAAAAGCCATTGTAGTTGAAGTCAAAATGAGGGCAAATGCAATAATAATTTTATTTACCATGGTTTCAATAGCCTTTAGAAATATTTTCCAAATTAAAACTCCATTCAGTAGAACCATTTAAAGCACTGCCATGGTCTCCACCTATTTGAATGAAGAACTGAGTGTCTAAGGTAAATTTTCTCAAATGAATGATGATCGATAAAATGAAACTACTTTTTAAATTCACTAAATAAATATAAAAATAATTTAATAAACAATTTTTTAGTTTCATTTTTTATATGTTTTTTAAATACTATTTCTAGAAACTAAATATTTTTAAATTATTACGCATTAGAAATAATATTAATAATGTTAAAAAGAGGTGTAAATTTATTTTTCCTGAAATTATACTATTGATAACTAATTTCATATAATTTTTATTAAAGAAAATAGGGTTTAATTTTACCGATCAATATTTCTCAACTTTTATATAAGAAAAATAGCTTGTGAAATAATAAAAGTACAATCGCTAAAATTAAAAAAAATGCGTTGTCTACCTAATCTGCACGAGCCAGAACCAAAAAGGAGGAGGTTTTTGTAAAGCAGGGCATGGACTTACCACCTACTACCCACCGGAAAAAAGCGGACAAAATACATAAATATTGTCTGACAAGACGTGGAAAAGAACTGGCCACAGCTGCCCAAAAACTCAGGGAAACGGTACTGGTCCCGGCTACTGATTATTGAACTTTTGCCAAATGGGGCAAGAATATAATTGGTAAGGCTGGTAAAGCTTCTTTTAATAATTCAATAACATTACGCTAAAGCCGAGATGTATAGAATGGTTGTCAGGGTAATTTTGTACTTTTGCAGGAACTTATGAAAGCAAGAACCTTAAAAAAAGATAAAGTCAATATCATCACCATGGGTTGTTCCAAGAACCTTGTAGATTCTGAAGTGTTGCTTAGCCAACTAAAAGGAAATGGTATTGATGCCCGGCATGAATCAAATGCTCTCGATAATAATATAGTGATTATCAATACTTGTGGCTTTATAGACAATGCCAAGCAGGAATCTATCAATACCATTTTAGAGTATGCAACCGCTAAGGATCAGGGCTTGGTGGACAAAGTTTATGTAACAGGATGTCTCTCTCAACGGTACAAAGACGATCTGGAAAAAGAGATTCCTCAGGTGGATGCTTTTTTTGGAACCAGAGAGCTTCCCGCATTATTGAAAAAATTTAAGGCTGATTATAAGCATGAGTTGGTGGGAGAGCGCCTACTTAGCCACGCCTCGCATTATGCCTACATGAAGATCTCCGAAGGATGTGACAGACCTTGTGCCTTTTGTGCCATTCCGCTAATGAGAGGTGGGCACGTTTCCCGTCCAATTGAGGAACTAGTGAAAGAGGCCAAGCACAAAGTGGCTGGAGGAACCAAAGAAATACTTTTGATCGCACAGGATTCTACCTATTATGGTTTGGATCTCTATAAAAAACGAAGACTTGCAGATCTTTTGCGGGCACTTTCGGATGTGGAAGGATTGGAGTGGATAAGGTTACACTATGCTTACCCTACAGGTTTTCCGATGGATGTGGTGGAAGTTATGGCAGAAAGGGATAATATTTGCAATTACCTGGATATTCCGTTGCAACATGGTTCTTCTGACGTGCTGAAAACCATGAGAAGAGGCACTACTCGTGAAAAACAAGAGGCACTGATCAACGAAATCAGAAATAAAATTCCAGACATAGCGATAAGGACAACACTTATCACTGGGCATCCTGGTGAAGGAGAAGCAGAGTTTGAAGAAATGGTGGACTTCGTAGAGCGCATGCGTTTTGAACGATTAGGTGTTTTTACCTATTCTCATGAAGAAGATACCCATGCTTACGGTTTGGAAGACAGCGTTCCTCAGGAAGTAAAGCAGGAAAGAGCCAATCGCTTGATGGAGATACAAGAGCAAATTTCTTTTGAACTTAATCAGGAGAAAATAGGGAAGGAATACAAGGTTTTGATTGATAAGAAAGAAAATGGCAAGTTTGTAGGGCGGACGGCTTATGATTCTGTAGAGGTAGACAATGAAGTGTTGATAGATGCCAGTAAGTATTATTGTAGGCTGGGAGACTTTGTAAATGTGAAGATTACTGAAGCTACAGAATTTGACCTTTACGGAGAAGTCATCTAGGTCCTTATTGTTTTTAATTGTCATTCTATTTATTCATAAAAAAAGCAGATTTTATACCCATGTATTTACAGGAAGTCACTACCTCAGCACATCAAAAGGAATTTTTTCAAATGGCAGTGAGGCTGTACCAGTATGAAAAAAACTGGATCAGACCCCTGGACAAAGATATCGAGGATCTTTTTCACCCAGAGACCAACAAACTGTATAAAAGTGGAGGGAAATCCATTCGCTGGTTATTGTTGGATGATCAGGGGAAAACCATTGGCAGAAATGCTGCCTTTATCAATCCCAAGTGGAAAGAGAAAATCCCAACCGGAGGGATGGGTTTTTTTGAATGTATCAATGACCAAAAAGCAGCTTTTATGTTGTTTGACGTGGCCAGAGAATGGCTAGAAGCCCAGGGCATGGAAGCCATGGATGGTCCGGTTAACTTTGGTGAGCGAGACAAATGGTGGGGATTATTAGTAGATGGATTTTACCCTGCCAATTACAACATGTATTGGAATTTTGCTTATTATAAAGATCTTTTTGAAGCCTTTGGCTTTCAAATTTATTTTAAACAATTTACCTATAGCAGAAATGTAAAAGGTGTAGTTGTAGACCCGAGAATCAGAGAGAGATCAATCAAAATACTACAAAACAAGGACTTTGAATTCAGGTGCCTTAAAGGTGATGAGCTTTGGGAGAAATTTCCCGAATACTTTATGACTGTTTATAACAAGGCATGGGCGGGACATTTGGGAAAAACCATTTCCGTAAGAGAAGCGAAATTAATGCTCTCTAAAATGAAACCTATCATTGATCCCTATCTCATCTATTTTGGGTTCTATAAAGGTGAGCCAATTTGTTTTTTTATTAGTATTCCTGAAATCAATCAGCTTTTTAAATTTGTTGATGGTAAAATGGATTTCATTGGTAAACTGAAATTTCTTTGGCATAAAACTTTTAACCCACCAAACAAAATGCTGGGCTTGGTATTTGGTGTAGTGCCGGAATTTCAAGGTAAAGGGGTGGAAAGTGCCATGGCTACGGATTATAGAGACAATATAGCAGAGAAAAAACTGCCCTATAAAACCATAGAAATGAACTGGGTAGGAGATTTTAACCCTAAGATGATGCGGGTCTGTGAACAGTTAAACGCATCTATCTTCAAAACACATCATACCTACCGTTATATTTTTGACAGAAGTGTTCCTTTCGAGAAGCACAAAGTAATGTAAAGGGACGTTTTTAATCTGCAAGAGTTGTAGGCAATAAATACCCTTGGTCAGTCTTTTCCGAAGCGAATTGACAGGCTAAAAACCCACTTATTTTAAATAAGCTATTGCTTAATAAATTTTTGTTGGCCTTCAAAATTCGAGTTTTCCAACCGAATTAAGTAAGTACCATTCTTTAATCCACTTAGATCCAGGTCTTCGGTAGAAGAGAAGGCCGGTAGGTAGATGGTTCTTATTGGTAAACCATCCAGCCGGATGATAGCGATTTTTGTGGCTTCTGTAAATTCTTGAATTAACCTTAATGTACTTTTACCCTGAGTTGGATTTGGTGACAATACAAATCTATGGGGGATGTCAACTGACACCATATTTGTCTGTACTTTATTTGCACCTAATTCAGCCCGAGTATGGTAAGTTCCAGGATCTAGGGTACCCAAATCTGCTTTCCAAAGAAGAGGTGACTCCTTAATCCAGATAATGGAAGGATGCATAAGAGGTGTTTGTTCATTAATAAGCTGGATTTCCTCAGGAAGTTTTAAAGGGATATTCGTTGTTAACCTTAATTCAAAATCCGCTTCCTTCTCTACCATTTTTAAATTCCCCTCCAAGGGTGTGGTTGCTCCATTTTGAATGGAATTCCCCAATTGTATCAATAAAGGTTTGGAGGAAAGGGGTAAAGTAAGTTTACCATTGGCATAGGGAAGTGTTACGTTTTCTCCATTTGGAGAAATGCCCGACAAGTACCAGGCATCTTGAGCCGGAAACTCAACTGGAAGCTGAAAATTAACCACCAAAGAATCATCTCCTGAGACAGGCCTCCAAGCAACAAGGTGTGTCAATTCTCCTTCTTCATTTCGTAGTTGATAAATGTATGCCTGATCGTCTTCTTTGATAACGTCTTCAAAATAAAGGTTGCCCATCCTGTTTTGCATGGCCTCAGCGGCTATAAATACTCGTTTCTCCTGAAAATCATAGTGAAGGGATTCCGTTAAACCCGAGCGCTGATAGTTTATCGGATCTATTCCCGCAAGGGTATCCACATTGGAGAAAAAATACCAATGGGCTTTGTCTACACCCATTCTGCTCAACCAAAATAAGCCACGTAACGCATAAACTGCTTGTGAAATAGGACTTACTGCTTCTGAATTAATAGCCGTTTCATTTTCACTAGAGGCATCCCAACCCCATTCGGTTACATGAACTTCCTTACCTGGCATATTGGTATCCCTAAAGCGTAATCCCGAGAACAAGGCTCTCATCTCTGATGCTGGATGCTCTGGGTGTACAGCTATTCTAGCGCCATCAATATTTCTGTAATAGCTGTAGAGGTGTAAATTTATACCGTCAAGGTAGGGTGCCGCTGCTTCATGCAGCTTAGTGCCCATGTAATTTTTCTGACCTCCATTGGTTACAGGATGTGATGCCTGGAGCGCTGCGGGCAATACCTTTATCATAGGGTCTGCGGTCTTTAATCCTTGAGCAGTTCCTTCCAGAATTTTACGATAAGTGGAGTCACTGTAATCCCATGGCTCATTACCTACTTCTACTGTTCGGATAAGATTTTCATGACTCGGGCCAAAGGTGCTGGCAAAAGCATGTCCAAGTCCGTAACCTGAAGAAAAGGGATGGTCCCAAACAGATTCTAAAAACCTGTCAAAGGTGAAAGTGGCATCCACTTCGAATCCTTTATCAATCCAATCTTTGTATTCTCTGGTCCACTGCGTCCAAGGACGTAATACTACTGGATTTTCCCCTCCGTAGGAAGGCGTGATGTCCGGATCAGCTGTATCCCAATGGATGTTGTGGTAATTTCTTGCCTGACTGGCAGCTCGGATAAATTTTTGAGCTCCTTCATCTGGACCTTGTAAGTTGGGAACCTTCTTCGTTCCCCATGCCCATACCGTATTAACGCCAAAGAGCTTGCCAAAACTTGATGCTTGAGGTTTTGGAGCAGGTGGTGGGCCATAGTTTCCGAATTTGTCATATACTGTTAACTCTTGAACAGTGGCTTTTTTATAGTTAATGTCTACCAATTGCTGTTCTAGGCGAATAAACCTGGTTCGGTTTCCTTCTGGAAGTTCAATATTATGAATGTCTAATGAAGTAGGGTCAAGCTCTGCCAGTAAAGACAAACTATCAAGCGTTGGGCCTACCCACAGTTTAGAGGAAATGGCCGTATTGTTACCATTCCATTGTTTGGCAGCTATTCGTGAAACAGGTTTGATCTCATTCAAGTCTAAAGTCACAAACTCTGACAAAGGTGCTGAATAGGCAGCAATTTCCTGTATACTAAATGGTGCACTTGAAGACAAGGAAACGGCTGTTACCTCGTCCATCTCTATTTGAAACCTTACATGGCCTACAGTTGTGGTTGTATATGTTGTTCTTAAGGTGTCACCTTGTAGGTTGATTACCTGGATATTTACGGGTTCAAGATGATTGTTTACCAATCGCAACCCTAACCGATGTATTCTAATAGGGGTTAAATTCAGTGAGTAGGTGGCTTCTCCGTCCATAAGGGTGAGAGATGGAGTACTGTTGCCTAGATTTCCATCAGTAGCATTGGCCATGTTCGCCCCATTACCTGCTATTCCGATTTCATGGAGAAATATATTTTGTCTGGAATTACTAACGTACCCATCTGGAAGAGGATTGGTAGAAAGCCATGCGGTGGCATTGTTTTCGTCCATTATCGCTTCAGGTGCATTTTGAGAATTGTTGGCTGATGAGCTGGCATTTACAGTGGCAGCTTTAGACAAAGCAGGGTACAAGCCTGCGTCTGGATCCCAGGTAGTCACCGGGTCTGGGATTACTGGGTCTGGTTGCACAATACTATCCCCATAGGCTTCAATCTCAAACACTGAGACTTTTTTGTAATCTTCAGGAACTATCGTATGTTCAATTCGGAAATACCTAGCTACAATTGGTTCAATAAAAGGAGTGCTAATAAAAGCAATCTCACTTGGCTGAAGAACTGCTATGATATCAAGACTGTCTGGATGGTTTCCTGCGAGCAGTTGTGTAGCAACGGCGCTGTTATTCCCAGCCCAATGCTTGGTTTTCACTTCACTTACAGCATAACTATTGCCCAAGTCGAGGGTGATAAATTCTTTAGGTAAATCTCCTAAAACAGCAATACTCATTAGGTTAAAGGCTGCACTACTGGTGAGTCTTATTTTTTCAATATTCTCTAGGCTAACCTCAAACCTGATATTATTGTAATTCTGGGAAGGTAAATATTCTTTAGTGCTAACGATACCCAAACGATCAAAAAAGGAGATCGTTACCTTTTCCTGTAGACCATTAATTTTTAGACCAAGCAAATTAATGCTTTCAGGGGATGAGAAATCAATGAAGGCTTTTGCTGGTGTTGTGCTGGATGGGGTGTACGAATTAGGTACTCCTAAATTTATATTGCTTAGCCCGATGCGATTGGGTTGTAGTAACAAATTCTGGTAAGCATTGTCATAATAATTTGTTGGGAAGGGGTTGTTTGACACCCAAGAGGTGTTTTGAAGCCCATCAATTGCATTATCGACATTTGAATTAGGAGCAACAGAACTTGATGTGATTGTCCCGGTAAGCTGCTGTCTGCTATCCTGCGCTTGAATAGCTAGGTTGGTTAAAAAGAAAACAATACTTAGGACGAGATGTTTTTTTAAGTAAAAAGGCATAGGCTTCTATTTTAATTCCCAATAATACAAGAAATATCAAAAAATACACCCACTGGAAGGGGAAATATTTCGTTATAAAGCGAGTAACAGCAATGCTGCTGATGAAAACAAAAATACAGTAAAACCCATATATTTAATGGGTTGAATAGCTTATAGCAATAATAATGCAGACCATTAAAAAGTTCCAAAAAGAATAAAAAAAAGGTTTACAACTAAAGTTGTAAACCTAAAGTGGAGGATAACGGATTCGAACCGATGACCTCTACACTGCCAGTGTAGCGCTCTAGCCAACTGAGCTAATCCCCCGAAATGGAGTGCAAATATAGGTAGGTATTTTAATTCATCAAATTATTCCGTAGAATATTTTATGCGGGTTAAGATACTTCTTCCAAGCGTTATCTCATCAGTATATTCCAATTCACTACCTACGGGTATGCCTCGGGCGATGGAGCTAATGTTTAATCCTTTGTCTTTTAATTTTCTTGTGATAAAAAAGGAGGTAGTGTCCCCCTCCATAGTGGCAGGTAGGGCTAAAATGATTTCTTTTACTTGTAAATCATTTGGGGGAGAATCTATACGTTTTATTAAGGTTTCTATTTTTAATTCGTCTGGCCCAATTCCCTGAATGGGGGAAATCACACCTCCCAATACATGATATAGCCCTGAATACTGGTTGGTATTTTCTATTGCTAATACATCCGGAAGGTCCTCGACAACGCAAATCACACTTTTGTCTCGTTTATGACCTTCGCAAATACTGCACACTGATTTGTCGGAGATGTTATGACATATCACACAATATTGAATGTTTTTACGAAGGCTTATTAGTGCGTCCGTAAGGGCTAAGGTTACCGGCTCTTTTTGCTTGAGCAGATGCAAGGTAAGTCGTAATGCTGTTTTTTTTCCTATACCCGGAAGTCGGCTTATTTCCGCTACAGCATCTTCGATTAATTTGGAAGGGAAATTCAATTAAGGTT
>Ga0222675_1000203_pt1 | contig 29763 bp, 23 predicted proteins | sample AntAcemetagen868_FD_179818 | JGI IMG/M metagenome (GOLD analysis project Ga0222675, IMG submission 179818) | Saline water microbial communities from Ace Lake, Antarctica - #868 | ecosystem: Environmental > Aquatic > Non-marine Saline and Alkaline > Saline | place: Antarctica: Ace Lake...
TATTCTCTTCCTCCGAGCGGTGGGAGATTTTAGCTCTTTTGGTTTTTCAGCGGTGGCAAAGAGCGTTAGCAAAAACCAAATGTGCTAAAATGTGCGTTTGGCTTTTTTTTTGCATGAAACACAACGTTGTATATCGCTCACTTTTGTGAGCGATATATTCCATATAATTTACGAAAAGTAAGCGATAGCCACCCAAATACTGGGTATATCGCTTACATTTTAAATCTAAATATTGAATTTTAGATTGTCTAGAGGCGATTGTATTTTTTCCCATCCCTTGTGTGTGATGTGTGTATAAATTTCTGTCGTTTTGCTTGAATTATGGCCGAGTAATATTTGGATATACCTAATATCAACTCCTTTCTCCAACAAATGAGTGGCGAAACTATGTCGGAGGGAGTGTAGTGTAACACGTTTGTTTATTCCTGCATTTTTTACGGTTTTCGCAAAAACACTTCTCAAGCTAGTCGTACTATATTTTCCACCATACTGCCCTTCAAACAAATATTCCTTGGGCCTGTATTTCTTAAAGTACTCTCGTAACACATCCAATGCTTTTTTAGAAAGTATTGTCACTCTGTCCTTTTTCCCTTTACCACCTCTTACAAATACACGCATTTGCTCACTATCGATATCGTTCACTTTTAAATTGATGAGTTCGCCAGCCCTAAGTCCAGAGCTGTAAACCAATAAGAGCATCGCCTTATGTTTGAGGTTATGTACAGAATTAAGAATGGCAGCGACTTCTTTTTCCGTGAGTACTTTTGGGAGCTTGAACTCTTTTATAGGCCTTTCTATATGATAATAGCCTTTTTCTCTACCTAAGACCTTTTCAAAATAGAACTTAATCGCATTAATATATTGGTTTTGGCTGCTTGTAGAAACGCGCTTTTTCTTTACCAAATAGGTTTGAAATTGAGCAACATGATCATCAGTGAGCGCTGTTGGTTCTATACCTTCAAAATGGTTTAAGAACTTCTCAAACAAAGCAACATAGGTTTGAATGGTATTGGGGCTGTATCTTCTTCGCTCTAGTTGATCTATATATTCTTGGGGAATCTTCGTTTTTGTAGTCTTGGTACTTTTGGCAGTTGGTGTAGTAAAATCTGCTTTGAAGGCTTCTTGTAATTTGCTTTTAAGCTCTTGTTCAAACTTAAATAGCCACAACTGTAATTCAGGATGCCATCTGCCTTTCAGCTTTTTTGCTTTTGTGATCAAGGAAGGATCATAAGGAATGTTTAGTCCCCAATAGTTCCTATTATTATGAGTTATCTTTTCCAGTTTCATTGTGTGTGTTATACAATTTACTAAAAATATAAGACCCCAACCTGATTGCTCAAGTTGGGGTCTTATATTCCAATACTCAATACTCAAATCTAATTTTTCTCTTCTACCCAATCCTTAGCCGCTACAAAAGCCTTAATCCAAGGACTCAAAACATCTGATTTTTTATCAGCAGGGTAGTTGCCCCAGTTCCAAGGGAAGACAGAACGCTCAAAGTGTGGCATTATCGCTAAGTGTCTGCCGTCTTTACTGGCTACGCCAGCGACATGGTAGTCAGAACCATTTGGAGACGCTGGGTAAGCTTCATGCGAGTATTTCGCAATGACATGGTAGTCACTTTCCGCTTGTGGTAATCTGAAACGACCTTCACCGTGAGCTACCCATATACCGAGTCTGGTGCCAGCAAGTCCGCTTAACATCACAGAGTTATTTTCTGGAATGGTTACGTTCACAAATCCAGATTCAAACTTGTGGGCAATGTTATGGTCTAGTTTCGGGTGCACCTTATGCTCAGGGTAGAGTAGGCCAAGTTCGCCCATCAACTGACACCCATTACAAATCCCAAGTGAAATGGTGTCTTCACGCGCGTAGAAGTTATCGAGTGCCAGCTTCGCTTTCTCATTGTAAAGGAAAGCACCAGCCCAGCCTTTGGCAGAGCCTAATACATCTGAATTAGAGAATCCACCGACAAAGGCAATGAAGTTTACATCGCTAAGGTCTTCGGCACCTGAGATCAGGTCTGTCATATGCACATCCTTAACATCGAAGCCAGCGAGGTGCATGGCGTAGGCCATTTCTCTATCACCATTCACGCCTTTTTCACGAATAATGGCTGCCTTGATGCCTGTCTTTCCTTTACGATCAGGATCAAGGCCTAAAGCAGCGTATTGTCCTTCGAAACCTTCAGGGAAGGTGAATGACAAGGGTTGTTTTTTGTAGTTATCAAAACGGGCTTTAGCCAATTTCTCCCCAGACTGTTTCTGGTCGAGTAGGTAAGAGGTTTTGTACCATGTGTCTCTTAAACTTGCTATGTCTAGCAGATAGCTTTGGGTAGTCGTTTGAATCGATAGTATCGGTTCACCAATAGGGCTACCAATTTCTAAATACGATGCGTCAATATCATCGAAGAGGGTTTTGATATCCTCTAGGTCTTCATTGGCGACCTGAAGCACTAAGGCTGGCTGCTCCGAGAAGAAAGTGGAGATATCATCAATGCCATTAATGGCTTTTAAGTTGGCGGCAATACCCAAGTCTACTTGGGCAAAAGTCATTTCTAACAATGCGGTGATTAAACCACCGGCTGACACATCATGACCTGCTAATATTTTTCCTTCTCTAATCAAGGCTTGCACCATATTGAAGGTGTTGGCAAAGCGATCCGCATCGTCAACAGTAGGGGCGGAGGTTCCCACTTTACCGACAACCTGGGCAAATGAGCTACCGCCTAATTTGAATTCACCATCAGATAAATTCACATACAATAAAGTAGAGTCAAAATTTGGCTGCAATACCGGCTCGACTATTTGTTTCAAGTCAATCACTTCAGCACCGGCTGAAATAATTACCGTACCCGGAGCGTACACCACGCCATCTTTATACTTCTGGGTCATGGACATAGAATCCTTACCCGTAGGAATGTTGATGCCTAAGTCGCAGGCGAAGTCTGAAACTGCTTCTACTGCTTTATAAAGTCTTGCGTTCTCGCCTTCATTTTTCGCTGGCCACATCCAGTTGGCACTGAGTGAAACGCCACTTAATCCGTTTTCGATAGGGGCCCAGATGATATTGGTCAATGCTTCCGCGATAGAAAGCTGAGAGCCTGCTACTGGGTCTAACAAAGCCGAAACTGGTGCGTGTCCGATAGATGTGGCAATGCCTTTCTCACCACGGTAGTCTAGCGCCATCACGCCTACGTTGTTCAATGGTAATTGTAAAGGGCCAGCCGTTTGTTGCTTGGCAACCCGTCCTGTTACACAACGATCGACTTTATTGGTCAACCAATCCTTACAGGCAACGGCTTCTAGCTGAAGCACGCCATTCAAATACTCTTGAAGCTTCTTGATGTCGTAAGTGACATCGCTGAAGTTTGGATCGATCGTTTTGTCTTCTAAAATGGTTTTTGGAGACGATCCGAACATGTATGCTAAGTTCCAGTCGATAGGGTTTTCTGCCGATACCTTATTCTCAAACTTAAAGTGCATGTCGCCAGTGGTTTCACCCACTACATAAAAAGGAGCTCGCTCGCGGTTCGCGACTTTCTCCATATAGGCGATGTCTTCTTCTTTGATGACAAGCCCCATGCGTTCTTGAGACTCATTGCCTATAATTTCTTTGTCCGATAGGGTAGGATCTCCGACAGGAAGTTTCTTCACGTCAATCGTTCCTCCAGATTCTTCTACCAGTTCCGAAAGACAGTTCAAATGCCCACCAGCACCGTGATCGTGAATCGATACGATAGGGTTTTTACCCGACTCAGTCATCGCACGTACTGCATTGTACACACGCTTCTGCATTTCAGGATTTGAACGCTGGATAGCATTCAATTCAATACCACTTGAGAACTCACCAGTATCTACAGAAGACACTGCACTTCCTCCCATGCCGATGCGGTAGTTGTCACCACCCATCACTACTATTTTGTCTCCTTTTTCTGGAGTCGCTTTTAATGCGTCTTGTTTCTTGCCGTAACCAATACCACCGGCTAGCATGATCACTTTATCGAAGCCATGCCTTTTACCGCCTTCTTCGTGTTCGAAAGTGAGTACAGAACCCGCAATGAGAGGCTGACCGAATTTGTTTCCGAAATCACTGGCGCCATTAGACGCTTTGATCAGGATGTCCATTGGCGTTTGGTAAAGCCACTTGCGCTCAGGCATATTGGCTTCCCAATCACGACCATTCTCTAAACGAGAGTAGGACGTCATGTAAACGGCAGTTCCGGCCAAAGGCATAGAACCCTTTCCGCCAGCCATTCTATCTCTTATTTCTCCACCAGCACCAGTAGCTGCACCATTGAAGGGCTCCACGGTAGTCGGGAAGTTATGCGTCTCTGCTTTGAGCGAAATCACTGACTCGAAATCAGAAGTTTCGAACCAATCTGCTTTGTCATGGGTAGAAGGAGCGAATTGCTCAACCACTGGGCCTTGTGTAAAAGCTACATTGTCTTTGTATGCCGAAACTATCCCTTCAGGCTTTTCTTCTGATGTCTTTCGAATCATCTTGAAGAGCGAGTGTGGCATTTCTTGTCCATCAATGATAAATACACCGTTGAATATCTTGTGTCGGCAATGCTCAGAATTCACTTGTGAAAAGCCGAAGACTTCTCCATCGGTAAGCTTTCTGCCCAATTTGTCACTGACCTCGTTCAAATAGTCAATTTCCTCTTGGTTAAGCGCTAGTCCTTCTTCCTGATTATAAGTGGCAATATCATCGATATGACGTACAGCCTCTGGTGTAGCATCTATGGTGTAAAGGCTTTGATCCAAACCTTTGTATAGCACCTGAAGCATTGGGTCGAAGGCTGTGTTTTCGGTGGCTACCTTTTCAAACTCCTCGACTCTTTCAATGCCAGTAACGCCCATGTTTTGGGTGATTTCTACCGCATTGGTACTCCAAGGAGTGATCATTTCTTTTCTTGGACCAACAAAAAAGCCCTCCAGTGTTTCGCCTTGTATCAGTGAGGCGTTTCCGAAGAGCCATTCAAGTTTTGGAAGGTCTTGTGTAGCGAGCTGTGCGTTGAGGCTAACAGCATAGATTTTGCCAGCCCCGGCATCGAAAAATTGGATCATTAGAACGATTGGTTTTGGGTGTTAATACCAAGATCAAAATTAAGAAAAACTTTGGGTTTGAGCCATCAAAATTAAAGACTTGATTAGCTCATTTACCTAATTGTTCTCAGCGATTTTTTGATAGGTATTATTGGTATTGGTTTTGTGGATGTTGATGCCATTAATTTCACCATCTTCATCATTTACAAATTGTAAAAAAACCGAAGATTCAAAATGAAATTTAGTCTTGCTCAAAGGATAGATTTCTTCCCATTCCCCTTTATTAAACCATTTCATGCCATTTGCATCATTTTCGATTTGCACTGTGTCACCTTCAAAATGATATGTCCCATTCCAATGGGCATAGTCACTTCCGTTGACATCAAAGGAATACTGAGTATTTTGCTCTAACAAGACATCAATTTCTCGGATGTAGCTGATCGCATCAACACGGATTTGGATGATATAGCGCATTAAATTATCAATTGCAATGTTCGAATAATCGGCTAAGCTGTTTCTATAATTATTATCATTAAGGTAATAGTCGAGAATTTCATCCGTCAATAATGTGGCCCCAAAGAAGTTGTAATCAGCATACCAATCGTAATTTTCTCTTTGATGATCAATTGCTGTGTTTACAACATCCAAAAGCTCATTATTCATTTCATCCAAGGTGCTTTTAAAATTTATATAGAGTTGCTTTAATCCTTTGACAAGAGGGGCGTACTTGTTGGGTAAAACCTCTGACTTTTCCATTAAGCTGTTGAAGCCATCATTTTGCATTACAAGGGTATTGTAATTCATACTTATAAATCGCAGACTACTATTTTCGGATTTTTTGAAATCTTCTCGTGTCGGCTTACGGTTCATTACCACATAAATCAGGGAGTCTTTCCGTCCAAAATATTCAATTAGACCATTTGAGTCATCAATTGTAGAAACTAACTCAGATCGAATTTGCTTTAATATGGATTGAATTTTTAAATCTTGTGTTTTTGCTTCGTTCAAATTGTTCAACCAAACGGCAATCATGATCCCAATAATGACAAGCGACACTTCACCAATGGCGTAAATCAAGTACCTACCCATTTTGTTTTTCTCAATTAATTTTTGACGGATAATTCGGAAGAATTTTAGCATGGTCGGAGAAGAGTTTTATTGAGGTTGATTTTCTCAAGTTAATTAAAAATAGAAGAAGGCAATGTTGCAGCTGGAGTGTGATTGCAACGCGTTACAAATGCGTACTAGCAAAGGGTGGGGCTAATGTTTTAATCGTTTGCCTTAATTTTTTGATAGGTAATATTTATTTTGGATAAATGGAATTTTATCCCATCAGTTTCACCATTCTCATCTTTTGTCATTTGACAAAAACCTCCCCAAACATAATGAAATTGAGAGCTGCTCAAAGGATATACTTCTTGCCATTCTCCTTCATTTAACCACCTTACCCCATCCTCATTATTAGCAAATTCTAAAGTGTCACCTTGGTAGTGGTATTTGCCATTCCAGTCGGCATAGTCAGCACCGTTGACGTCAAAGGAATAGGTATTGTTTGTCTCAAGGAGTGCGTCAATTTCTCGAATAGATTTAATCGCATCAATTCTTACATTGATTATATAGGGCGTCAAGTTTCCAATTGCGATGTTAGAGTACCTCTCCAAGTTGTTTTTATGAACTATATCATTGAGGTAATAATCAACCATTTCATTGTTCAGACTGCCGGAGAATGCCCAATCAGCATACCAGTCATAATTATCACGAAGCTGAGCCTGGGCATCATCTACAAGGGAACTCAGTTTTTGGTTGAACTCCTTCACAGCATCATTACTATTGATATAAAGTTTCTTTAAACTCTTGACCAGCGTCAAGTATTTGTCAGGCATGATCTCTGATTTTTGCATTAAGTTATTGAAACCATCCTCTTGTAATATAAGCTGATCGTAGTTCATGTAAATACTCCTAAGCGCACCATTATTTGGGTCTTCATAAGCTTCTCTGGTCACTTTGTTTTTCATGGCCAAATAGATCAGTGAGTCTTTCTGTCTAAAATATTCGATAAGATCATTTGACTCTTCAATTGTCTCAGTTAACTCGACTTGAATTTGCTTTAAGATGGACTGAATTTGCTTGTCCTGCTTTCTTGCCTCATTAGAGTTATTCAAGCCAACAGCTATCATTATGCCGATGATGACAAGTGCTACTTCGCCAGCAGCGTACATCAGGTATCGGGCGATTTTTTTTTCTTGAAATAAACTTTGACGGATTTTTCGGAAAAATCTTAGCATGAAATTTCTTATTTCTTTTTAATCGTTGGGTAGGTTATACCCAGCTGTTCCAAATAACTCCCGTATTTGGTTTCATCATAGTAAAACTTCTCTAGCTGAGGTCTGAATTGATCCATAATGCCTTTATTCAAATAAATCGGAGGCATGTCACTAGCCGAAATCATTGGCTTATACTGAGTTTCTTTGCTTTGCACATTGTTGAAATAGTCTTTGGCTTGATCAACGAGCTCAGGATTTAAAAAGAAATCGAGAATGGTCATCGCTTCTGCTTGCGCTCCTTTTGTTGCCCCTTTGTGGGCAATTGGTGTAGCCATGGCAATGGCATTACTCCAGTGATGGCCTTGCAGTCCAGGTATGTTTGATGGAAATCGCATGGTGACAGTAGGGATCTTCCAACTTACGTCTCCGATATCATCAGAACCACCACTACGTGGTGTTGTAACAGGGAGTCCTAGAGAAGAGAGATTGGTGCTTAGTCCCCTTGGATTAGAGGAACCAACTTCTGTCTGGACTGCTTTTGCCAGTTCTTGGTCAGCTTCCGACCATTCAGGTAGACCAACTTGTTTAATGTTTTCGTACATCGTCTCAGCGATTACTTTGTTAAAGTGCCTCGGCCAAGCTGTTCCCAGAATCTTGGAAGTCATTTCGGTATCTGTCATCAAAGCAGCGCCTTTCGCGATGTTATTCGCGTCAGCATACATATCCATAATACCTTCGTAAGTCACATCTCTTAAATAGTACCAAATAGACGCTTTTGAAGGCACAACGTTCGGTTGGTCACCACCATCTGTGATAATCGAATGAGATCTTTTTAGCGGGTGTAAATGCTCTCTTTTGTAATTCCATCCAACGCTCATCAGTTCTACTGCATCTAAAGCACTTCTTCCACGCCATGGCGAACCAGCACCATGCGCTGCTTCTCCGTTAAATGTGTATTCGACAGAAATCAAACCTGTTCCAGAAGCTTGCCCGTAGGAGACAGAAAGGTTGCTGCTCACGTGTGTGAAAATACACATGTCGATGTCATCAAACATGCCATCACGCGCATACCATGCTTTTGCAGCAACAAGCTCTTCGGCAATGCCTGGCCAAAGAATAAGGGTTCCCCCAATATTTTCCCTCTCCATAATTTCCTTTACCGCCAAGGCAGCTGTGATATTCAATGGAATACCCGAATTATGACCTTCTCCATGACCGGGAGCACCTTCTACCATTGGTTTGTGATACGCTACCCCAGGATATTGCGAGGCTTTAGGAATACAATCCACATCACTACCTAGCGCGATGGTTGGGCCTTCTCCATTGCTCCACTTGGCAAACCAAGCGGTTGGAATACCAGATACTGATTCAGTTATTTCAAAACCATTATCCTCAAGGATTGTGGTAAGATATTTTGAAGATTCGAACTCTTGAAACCCGAGTTCAGCAAAACTGAAGACCTTATCGATCATCACCTGCGTCTGTTTCGCATTAGCGATTACAATTTCTGATGCTTCATTCTTAAGCTTTTCAATCTGCTTTTTTGAGTACTTTTTTTGCGCTAAGACTGAAGTGCTTAGGAGCACCATACAATATAGGGAGAGGAGGAGTTGATTGAATCTTTTCATGGTTTCTTTAAGGTTGAACAACCAAAATAAGAAAATTATCCATGACCTCTGCCAGAGAATAGAGCAATCGGAAAGATTAGTACTACCGCAATTGATAGCTTGTAGCCTTACGATACAATTCTCTAATTGAAACGATCTCCGTTTATAAAAACCTGATCTATCCAGTCTACACCGAAGTTATAGGCAATGGAATTGAGGGTTCTATTAGGTTTGGATACAATGAAATTAGCTCGTTTTCCAATTGTGATGCTTCCAACTTCTTCCTCTAATTCCAGTGCATAGGCGGCATTATGCGTGGTAGCATTGAACGCTTCCTCGGGCAATAGTTTCATTTTCATGGTACCGAGACTGTTAATCAGGCTCATATTATAAGAAGGTGCCGATCCTGGGTTGAAGTCAGAAGCGAGGACTAAGGGAAGCCCATTTTCAATGATCTTTCTGGCAGGGGCAAAGGGAATGTCTATAAAGAAAGAACACCCAGGTAGTGCCACAGGAATGGTATCAGAGTCTTTCAAAAGTATCATCTCAGATTCGGGGAGCACCTCTAAATGGTCAACTGATATTGCTCCAAATTCTATGGCCTTTTCCACACCACCGATAGCATTAAATTGGTTTACGTGGACTTTTGGCTTTAAGTCATATTTCTCTCCTGCTTCCAAAATATGACACATTTGATCCACAGTGAAGTATCCTTCTTCACAGAAGCAATCAATATAGTCGGCAAGGTTTTGCGAGAATATTTCAGGGAGCATTTCCTGAAGTATGGTATTCATGTACTTATCACGATCTGCATGCGGAAAGGCATGTGCTCCTAAAAAGGTTGATTTTATCGGGATGGGAAACTCTTCCTTTAATCGCGCGATCACCTGTAGCATTTTAACCTCTGCCTCCAAGGTTAATCCATAGCCACTTTTAATCTCAATAGCACCCGTGCCTGCTTGGATGGCCTCACTGAGCCTTTGTCGTGCACTTTCGAGTAATGCCTCTATAGGCGTTTCCTGAAGTTTTTTGGCTGAATTGACAATACCACCTCCGGCTGCTGCAATCGCCTGATAGTCCATGCCTTTGATCTTCATGACAAACTCTTCGTCACGGTCCACAGCGAAGACTAAATGGGTGTGGGAATCCACAAAAGTAGGCGTGACCATCCTTCCGTTCAGATCGATAGTTTCGTAGGTGTTATCTGTCTCAAAGTCATCCATTGAGCCATAATCTTCAATTAAGCCGTCTTTTACTTTTAGCCACGCCTTATCAAGAGAAGGCACATCGGCCATCAAAGCACCTCTCAGTATTTTACTGTCTGGTTCTCTGACCTGAATTAGCTTGTCTATGTTGATGAAGACTTTTTGCATAGTTGAAGGTACTCTTTTTGATTGTTAATTGTCATGCTGAACTTGTTTCAGTATCTATCAGTCCCTCAAACGAGCCTACCTACAGCAGACAGGTTCAAGGTGACTTAAATAAGTTATCAATAACGTCATCACCGACAATGTTCGGTTTGGTCACTTTTAATTTAGGTTCTACTTCCATCGCCCGATCAATAGCCGTCATGGCGTGAGGGTTTCTTGCCCAGTTTCTTCTGGCAATACCATTATTGACATCCCAGAAAAGCATGCTTTTTAACTTGTCATCAGTTTCCTTTGATCCGTCTAGTAACATACCGAAACCTCCATTGACCACTTCACCCCAGCCAACGCCACCACCATTGTGTAATGATACCCAGGTAGCACCTCTAAAGGCATCGCCTACGAAGTTTTGCACAGCCATATCCGCTGTGAATTGACTACCATCGTAGATGTTAGAAGTTTCGCGGTAAGGCGAATCTGTACCTGATACATCATGATGATCTCTGCCAAGTACAACTGGCCCGATTTTACCATTTCGAATGGCTTTATTAAAGGCTGCCGCAATGCGCATTCTTCCTTCTGCATCTGCATATAGAATGCGAGCTTGCGAACCAACTACGAGTTTGTTCTTCTTCGCTTCTTTGACCCAATGTAAATTGTCCTGAAGCTGAGGTTTGATATCTGCAGGAGCTTCTTTCAGCATTTGCTCAATGACTTCTGCTGCTATGCTATCTGTTTTGTCTAAGTCTTCAGACTTGCCCGAGGCACAAACCCAACGGAAGGGGCCAAAACCATAATCAAAGCATAGTGGTCCCATAATATCCTGTACATAAGATGGGTATTTGAAGTCTTTACTTCCGTCCTTGAATACATCTGCCCCTGCTCGACCAGCTTCTAATAAGAAGGCGTTGCCATAGTCAAAGAAGTAGGTTCCTCTATCTGTCTGTTTGTTGATGGCTCCAGCGTGTCTTCGAAGCGTTTTATAAACTTCCCTTTTAAACTCATCTGGTTGTTCTGCCATCATGTGATTAGCAGTTTCATAGCTCATGCCCATAGGATAATAGCCACCAGCAAATGGGTTGTGCAGTGAGGTTTGATCAGAGCCAAAATCTATGGTAGCGCCTGCGTTCTCGAAACCTTCCCATACATCAACGATGTTACCTAAATAGGCGAATGAAGTGTCTTTGCCTTGTTTTCTGGCCAATTCAACCTCGGTCACTAATTCATCAATATCTTCAATGACAATATCTACCCAGCCTTGTTCTTGACGCTTATAGGCTGCTTTTGGATTTACCTCAGCAGTCACTGAAACAAGGCCAGCAATTTTAGCTGCCTTTGGTTGTGCACCACTCATTCCGCCCAGTCCAGAGGTCACAAACAGGAGCCCTTTGAAATCACCATTTGGTCGCTTCATTCGTGCGGCATTAAGTACTGTAATGGTTGTGCCATGCACAATGCCTTGTGGGCCAATGTACATGAAAGAACCAGCGGTCATCTGTCCGTATTGTGTTACACCAAGCGCGTTGAATTTTTCCCAATCATCTGGTTTGGAATAGTTGGGTATCATTATTCCATTCGTCACAACCACTCTAGGTGCATTTTTTTGAGAAGGGAATAGACCCATTGGGTGACCAGAATACATTACTAAAGTCTGGTCATCCGTCATTTCAGCTAAGTATTTCATCACCAAGCTGTACTGCGCCCAGTTTTGGAAGACTGCACCATTGCCGCCATAAGTGATCAGCTCATATGGGTGCTGAGCCACCTTAGGATCAAGGTTGTTTTGGATCATCAGCATGATTGCCTTAGCCTGTTCAGATTGCCCAGGGTATTCAGCCATCGCTCTAGCGCTAATGAATTCCTTCGGCATAAATCGATACATGTAGATGCGCCCATAGGTGTTTAACTCTTCGAGGAACTCTGGCGCTAAGGTGTCATGCCATTCGGTAGGGAAGTACCTTAAAGCATTACGAATGGCTAGTTTCTTATCAGTTTCTGAAAGTATGTCTTTCCGCTTTGGCGCTCTGTTGATTTCAATATCAAAGACTGGCGCTGCTGGCAAGATTGACGGAATGCCCGCTGATAAGTCTTGTTGGAATGTCGTCATACTAATATGCTTCAAAGGCGTTATGGTGTTGACTATTAAGTGCTTCAGTACTTAGATCATCACAAATGTTAAGGAAGGCTCTGCTTCGAATGACCTTGAGTGCTTTTTGGATGTCCTTGGCAAAAATCCGATCTTTTTCGGCATGATCGATTTTAGTTCTGGTATGCGTATGACAGGCTTCTAGAATTGCCCCGGACTTAAGAGGTTTTCTGAAATCAAAAGCTTGTGCCGCACAAAGTAATTCAATGGCTAGGATGTGTTCCAAATTGCCGATGATCTCAAGTGCTTTCCGACCACTAATCGATCCCATGCTTACATGATCTTCTTGACCAAGAGAAGTAGGTATACTATCGGCACTTGCAGGGAAGCAAAGGCTCTTGTTTTCACTCACTAGCGCTGCGGAGGTGTATTGTGGTAGCATAAACCCAGAATTGATACCCGTGTCTTTCATCAAGAGTTGAGGTAAACCGTCAATTTTACCTTCTAAAGAGAGATAGATTCTTCGATCAGAAATATTGCCGAGCTCTGCTGCTGCTAAGGCCGAATAGTCTAAGGGAAGTGCCAAAGGCTGGCCGTGGAAGTTTCCGCCACTGATCGTTTCTTCTGCACTTAGGATAATTGGGTTATCGGTTACTGAGTTGAGTTCAATTTCCACCAGTTCTTTTAGATGAAGCCAAGCATTTCTTGAGCTACCGTGCACCTGAGGAATACACCTTAATGAATAGGGGTCTTGTACTCGATCGCAATCCGCATGTGCGGAAAGAATCTCCGAATCGTCAAGTAAAGTTTTTACACGATGGGCTACATGTTGATTTCCTTTGAATGGTCTCAAGGCATGAAGCTTCGGAGAGAATGGCTTAATAGAGCCTTGAAGTGCCTCAATCATCATCGCCCCGATGATGTCTGCATGTGTCAGGCAGTTATAGAGTCTGTCGACTACATGAATACCATGCGCTGCGATGAATTGAGTTCCATTGATCAAGGCTAAGCCTTCCTTAGGTCCCAATTCAACAGATTTAAGGTTCGTTTTTTTGAATAATGATTTTGTTTTTATGGTCTTCCCTTGGTAGAAAACCTCACCCAACCCAATCAGTGGTAAGAATAAATGGGCCAAAGGGGCTAAATCGCCAGAAGCACCTACGGATCCCTTTTCTGGAACGATAGGGATCGCATTATTGTCGATGTGCCAAACGATCCGCTCCAAAGTGTCCAATTGTATTCCTGAAAAGCCTTGCGCCAATGAATGGACTTTTAGGATCATCATTAGCTTACTCAGCTCTGGAAGTATTGGGTTACCGACACCAACACTGTGACTTTTTAGAATATTATACTGAAGCGTTTCAGTGTCTTCTGCTGAAATCTTGGTTGTGCAGAGCGGTCCGAAGCCTGTGTTTACACCGTATACGGTGGTGTTATTCTCGGTGATTTCTTTGACATATTGAGCACTTTGGTTGACTCTGTCTTTGGTCTCCTGAGACAGAATTGCTTCCATTTGACCCCTTGCAATCTTCAATGCAATACTTGTTGTCAAATGATCAGATCCGTACTTGAATACTTCCATTGATATATACTTTCGTTTTGAACACTAAGGTGTCGTTCTGATATAAATCTACCTTGAATAGTTAATTCCTATAAATGATTTGTTATTATTGATTAATAACTAAAAGTAATTAATGGAGTTTCGTCACTTAAAGTATTTACTGGCTGTAGGCAAAGAGTTACACTTTGCTAAAGCAGCCGAGAAGCTGTTTATCACTCAGCCAGCACTGTCCAAGCAAATCATGCAGTTGGAAGATGAGTTGGGCACCAAATTATTGAACCGTACCAAACGGAGTGTGTCCTTAACTCCAGCAGGCAAGTACCTGATGGATGAGGCCGACTACATCCTTAATCATCTGGACAGGGTGGTCGATGCGACTAAACGCAAAGGAGAAGGAGAGGAGGGCGAGATTCGAATTGGCTTTGTGGGATCTGCCATGCAGAGTATCATTCCAGAACTGCTAGAGCAAATGAGTAAAATTCATCCCAATATCCATGCGTCATTAGATGAACTTGACAACAAGGATCAGTTAGATGCAATTGCTCGGGATAAACTAGATATCGGTTTTGTAAGACTAGAAAGTGTTCACAAAGGCCTCGAACAATGCGTGGTGTTGGAAGATTCATTCTCGCTTGTAGTTTCAAATAAACATGCTGTTCAACCCAAGAATTTTAAAAGCCTTGATCAATTCAAGGATGAGCAGTTCATTCTATTCTCAAATGATTACAGTCAGGAGTACTACGACAACATCATGAGTATTTTCACTGATCATGGTTTTGAGCCAAAAGTCTCACACAGGTCTGTGCAGGCGAATAGCATTTTCCGTTTGGTCGAACGACAGTTAGGCGTAGCAATAGTGCCTACTGCGCTGCAAGGAGGGCTCGATTTAGGAGTCAGCTTCATTCCTTTAAATCATCTACGTCAACGCACAAAATTGATTGCCATTTGGAATGCCGACAACAGAAATGAGGCTTTGGATAAGTTCTTGGAGTTGATGTAGTCTCCCTCCGCCTGTCGGCACCTCCCTCAAAGGAGGACAGTGATAGCTTGAGCTTTGGTTATCCCCCGCTGGCGAGGGATAAGTGAGGTAGAAGGTTGGGATTTCTATCCTGTCGATTTTTTATTGATTTCTATGCTTTTTTCTTAACCTGGTTGGTAGACTTTTTTTGTAGTACAAGCCGGGTTCTAAGATAGTTTTGTTTCTCCCTCCGCCTGTCGGCACCTCCCTCAAAGGAGGACAGGTTACCTATATAGCTTAGTTGTCCCCCGCTGGCGGGGGCTAGGGGGTGGAGGAAGACTTGCATACTTTTATTACCTTAAAGCATTACACACACTGTTATGCCATCAAATAACAACTATAATAAATACTTGAGGCCTTATGCTAATTCTCTCAGAAAGAAAATGACCAAGGCAGAAGCATGTCTTTGGAAGTATGTGCTCAGAGCCAGAATGCTTGATGGTCATCAATTCAGAAGGCAGCGGCCTATTGATCAATATATTGCTGATTTTGCGTGCTTGCCTTTGAAACTGATCATAGAAGTTGATGGAATTACCCATGAGCATGGTGAGGTAGCTAATGAAGATTTTATTAGACAGACTAAGCTAGAGGAGCTTGGGTTCACAGTGATTCGATTCACCGATGATGAAGTGTTGACTCAAATCAATAGAGTAAGAGAATCGATTTTAAGTACGATAGAAGGGCTTGTGTAGATGCTGCATTAATCTGTCTCCCTCCGCCTGACGGCACCTCCCTCAAGGGAGGACAGTGATAGCTTGAGCTTTGGTTATACCCCGCTGGCGAGGGATAAGTGAGGTAGAAGGTTGGAATTTCTATCCTGTCGTTTTTTATTGATTTCTATGCTTTTTTCTTAACCTGGTTGGTAGACTTTTTTTGTAGTACAAGCCGGGTTCTAAGATAGTTTTGTGTCTCCCTCCGCCTTTCAGGCACCTCCCTCATGGGAGGACAGGTTACCTATATAGCTTAGTTGTCCCCCGCTGGCGGGGGTAGGGGGTGGAGTTATCTTTTCTATTTGTAGACTAAAACTATCTCCCTCCGCACTTGGGCCTTCGCTAAAGCTTCAGCGTAAGCGTTCGAGCACCTCCCTCAAGGGAGGATAAGATGGAGAATTAGTCCATAGTACCTCTCAAGATCTAAAAGCACTTTGCTAATTTGCCAGACCCTTAGTAAGTTCCACCACCACAATGATCAAGAACATAAAGCTCATTTTATCTCAACCTGATACCCGTGCCGTGGCTTTGGTGTTTATGGCCTTGGCAATTACTATGGGAGCTTTTGTTACCCGGTTGGTTGAGATCAAAATTAAGTTTGGATTAAATGAAGCTGAACTAGGGACAGCCCTTTTCTTTATCCCGTTAGGGGCCGTAACCCTTTTGCCATTTTACAGTAAGGTAATTGGGAAGTTTGGTGAACGACAGACTACCGCATGGTCCATCTGCATTTTACTGCTTGCGATGATTTTTCCTTGGTACGCTACAGATCAGGACTGGTTAATGGCAAGTTTTTATCTTATCGGACTGAGTGTTGGACTGACTGATGTCGCTATGAATGCTGAAGTGGCTGAAATAGAGCGCCAAAATTCAAAAGTGATCATGTCCTCATGCCACGGTTTCTTTAGTATTGGAGGAATGATTGGGGCTATTTTGAGCTCTATTTTTATAGCAGGATCAGTCTCCCTTTCTTATCAGATGATGATCATCGCCTGCGTCCTAATTGCAGTCCTCCTTCCTTTGTTTAAGCACATGATTAACGCTCCAGCACACAAAGCGAAAGCTGGTGGCCACTTTGAATTTCCAACCTCCAAAGTATTGGCTTTTGCGGTCATAGGTTTTTGCGTAATGATGAGTGAAGGAGGAATTACAGATTGGGCCACCATCTTTGTTAAAGAGAATCTAAAAGTAGCAGGTGAATATGCGGGTGCTGGCTTTGCTGGCTTTTCATTACTTATGGCTATCGCACGTTTTCAAGGTGATAGCCTGCATATTCGGTTTGGAGCAAAGAAATTAGTACTTATTGGAAGCTTAATCGCTGTAATCGGACTCTTTTTGGTGCTCTTACAGACTCCACTTTGGGCAATTATTGGTTTTAGTCTAGCCGGATTAGGTTATTCCGTCATCGTACCCATATTATTTAGTACAGCAGCAAAACAGGAAGGGGTTAAGCCTTCCAAAGGCATTGCGACAGTTGCTTCATCTGGTTATATTGGAATGTTGGCGGGGCCTGTATTGATAGGTTTTATTGCGGATAGCTATGGATTAGTGAATGGCTTTACCTTTTTACTTGGTCTTACAGTCTTGGCTTTGCTCTTATCCTTTAAGGCCTTGCATTAGTTATCTTGTAAAGCCCTCTCCAATAAAGTTCAAACCAATGGGAAGAGAAGTTCTCCAGAAGTCCCAGGTGTGCCCGCCATCTCTAACCCGGTATTCATGACGAATTCCACGATCTAACATTTCGATATGTAGACTTGCGTTACCCACTGCTAAGAAATCATCATCACCGCAATCGAAATAGATCCTAACAGAGTTCAGCTTATTAACATCAGCAGTATTCGCAATGTCGAGAATAGAATAGTTTTTTATATAAAAATCGGACAACCGATCTTGCCCTTTGAGCCCAGTGCCTAATACTCTTCCTGAGTAGTCATCAAAGCTGGATTGATCGCGAGCAAGGATTTCTTCATCCGTTCTTATCGATGAACTAAATGCTGCAGCAGCACTGAATAACTCAGGGTTGAGCATCGCAAGACGGAGTGTGCCACCCCCACCCATTGATAAACCGCTAATTCCTCTGAACTGCTTCTCAGCTCTAATTCGGTACTTTTCTTCCACAAAAGGCATTAGTTCTTCGATGAACATGTCACCATAGCGATAAGAGTTGTCATGATTGTTCATGTACAAGCGATCATCGCCATCAGGCATAATGATAACCATTGGAGGGATTTCGCCAGAAGCAATTCCTTCGTCAACAATCTTTTGCATGTCGCCAAACTGTATCCAGTCGATCTCATTTCCAGTAAAACCATTCAAGAGATATACTACTGGGTACATTCTTTTTGACGATTCATAGCCATCCGGGAGATAGACAGAGTATTTGATGTCCTTATTAATGGTCCTGCTACTCAAGCTTTCACTTTCAATAACAACGCTTTGTGCATGGCTATAGCTGCTGCAAAGGACTAGAATGAGAGAATAGAAGATACTTTTCATGGCAGTTTCTTTATCTGAATTTAGGCAATAATGTGCTGCGAGTTATTAATTGGGAATGTAAGCGATACATTCTACTTCGACAGCAGCACCCAACGCTAGTCCTTCGGCTCCAAAAGCAGAGCGTGCTGGTTTTTTTCCAGGGAAGAACTCCACGTAAACTTCATTGAACTCTCCCCAAAGGGCAATGTCATCAATGAAAATGGAGAATTTAACGGCATGCTCAAGTGAACTTCCGTTGGCTTCCAGTACTTTCTGGATGTTCTTCATTATCTGACGGGTCTCTGCTTTTAGGCCTCCTTCAACCAGTGTCATTTGACCAGGTAGGTTTCCCACTTGACCAGAAAGGTATAGCATATTTCCTACACGGACTGCATCGGAAAAAGGTAAGCCCAAGGCTTCCACTTCTGCAGAGACGTAATGGTCTATGATTATAGCTTCTTGCTCAGTTTTAATTTGGCAAGAGAAGAGAATGAAACAGAGTGAGAGAAAACAAAAGGGCTTCTTCATAGAGACTAATTTATTAGAAATTCATTATGTAACGAAATATACTCTGGTTTTAGCAACTCTGTTTTCAGTACTAATATTTCGCCTGTGTTCATGCCCACACCTCTGTTTTCCACATAGAAGTATTCGTCCTCCAAATAAGATTCTATGCCTTGACTATTTAGCGTTTCCATCAATTCACTCAGTCTATTATCATGTGCGTTTAGCAATTCTTGATATCCATTATGTATTTGCTTATAAGCTTCACGTAGTGGAGTGTTATCTAGAAATGCTCGATAGATTGCTGGGTATTCGGTTTTCGCTCTCCTTAAGTATGCTAACATAAAATACTTGAATTCATAAAAGGCGAGCCTGTCGCTACTCATGTTTTGAATGTATTCCTGATAAATATTAGGGTTTTCAGTCGCAAGTTTTTGATAGATCGGGTAGAGATTATAGGACATAAGGTTGCCTTGGTAATAGGCGTTGAATTCGTCAAGCAAGCCATAGATGCCTTGTTTTTGACTACCCAAATTACTTTTGGGTGAGATATAGGGTGAATAGCGGAATGTTCTTAAGTCTTTTGGGATGTCCTTTTTGAGTTCGTTACTGTTGAAAACTTCCGTATGCTTAACTAAAATTATGTTTTCTGCACTGATAAGAAAGGCCGAGTAGTCATCTTCAAATTGGTAATCCTCTGGAGGATTTTGCGTGAGCATTTGGTATCCATAATAGCTTGTGAAACTATGGCTAGACTCATGAATGACGGTGCTTAGAGAGCTTCTAATGTCTTCAGCGGTCTTGCCACTTAACCATCTTTCTGGCTTGGTTATTCCCCCAGTCGTTATCGTTGCTTGGTTGATTTTGAACTTTCTAGGTAATTTAGACAGGCTAGTAACGATTTGCTGACCTTCAGGGCTGTAGGCTTTAATCAGATCATTCATCAACCTGATCTGCTGTGACTCATTAAGGTGCTGAGCCTGTAGAGAAATGACACTGGCCAAGAATAACATGTTGAGAAGAATTGAAATCCTCATAAAAAGAAGTTTAGTATGCTTAGCATACGATCATTTTCCAATTTAAGTATAGTTATCATCTTGAAGACTTTTGCATCTATGTTTCATCTAAAACCATAATTGTTTTTAATTTAGGAAACCAACATACAATCATCTTCCTATGTCAAAATACATAATTACAGTAGATGCTGGGACCACCAGCGAACGTGCTATTCTCTTCAATAAGAAGGGTGAGATTGTTAACTCCTCACAAAGAGAGTTCGAACAGTTTTATCCTAAGCCAGGATGGGTGGAACATAACCCCCTAGAGATTTGGGAAACACAGAAATTTACAATCTCAGATGTATTGGAGAAACAAGGAGTAAGTGCCTCAGACATTGCTGCGATTGGTATCACTAATCAGAGGGAAACAACTTTGGTTTGGGATAAGAAAACGGGAAAGGCTATTCATAAAGCGATCGTTTGGCAAGATCGCAGGACCGCAGACTTCTGCGAAGGTCTGAAGAAAGCTGGGCATGCTGAAACTATTCAAGACAAGACAGGGCTTCTGATTGATGCTTATTTCTCTGCTTCTAAGATTAGATGGATTTTGGATCATGTGGAAGGAGCCCAAGCAAGAGCCGAAGCTGGTGAACTAGCTTTTGGTACGGTGGACAGTTGGTTGCTATGGAAGTTAACGGCAGGAAAAGTTCACGCGACAGACGTAAGTAATGCCAGTAGAACCATGCTCTTCAATATTCATACACTCGAGTGGGATGATGAGCTTCTCGAAATTTTCAATGTTCCGAAAGCCATGTTACCAGAAGTAAAAAGTAGCAGTGAGGTGTATGGATATACAGATCCTGAGCTTTTCGGTGGTTCAATTCCGATTGCGGGTATAGCAGGAGACCAGCAGTCAGCGCTCTTCGGTCAAATGTGTACAGAACCCGGCATGGTAAAGAATACGTATGGCACAGGTTGCTTTATGATTATGAATACAGGCAACAAAGTGATCAAGTCCAAACACAAGTTATTGTCTACCATCGCTTGGAAGATAGGAGACGAAGTCAACTACGCTTTGGAAGGAAGTATTTTTATCGGTGGTGCGATCGTTCAGTTCTTGAGAGACAACCTGCACTTTGTTGATAATGCGGCTGAGATTGAAGCCCTAGCAAAGACCGTGAAGGATAATGGAGGAGTCTATTTTGTACCAGGATTTGTTGGTTTGGGTGCTCCGCATTGGGATCAGTATAGTACTGGGCTAATGATCGGCTTAACAAGAGGGACAGAGAAAGGACATATTGCACGAGCGGCTTTGGAAGCATTGGCTTTACAGAGTATGGAGGTCATTGATACTATGGCCCTTGATTCCGATATAGAACAAAAGGAGCTGCGTGTAGATGGTGGAGCATCAGCTAACAATCTCTTAATGCAAATACAATCTGATATGACAGGATTAAAGATTGTAAGACCCCAAATTGTAGAAACAACAGCGCAAGGGGCGGCCTTCTTGGCCGGTTTGGCAGTGGGTTATTGGGAGAGTAAGGAAGAAATTCAGTCGCTTTGGGCGAAAGACAGGACCTTTGAACCGTCAGGTAAGGATGTGTCAGAAATTAAAAAGAATTGGTCTCGTGCCGTGGAGCGCGCTAAGGCCTGGGTTGAATAAATTGAATTGAAATGAAGTTTTTCTATTCTATGCTTTTTGTAGCCACGATGAATGTTTCATTGATAGGGCAAGATTTTGATATGACCAAGTTCACTTATCAGGGATTGCCTTTTTATAGCGAAAAAGAACAGATTATTAAGAAGCTTGGTACACCAAATAAAGAGTTTCTACCTCAATATGAATGTGGGTTTCTATCCACCGATTCTCAGGACAAAGTATTTCACTCACTTCAGTATAATTATGCATTATATACTGGAGCACCAGGTATTAAATATGTACTCGAAAAGTTGAGTTTAGATAACGGTGTTACCGTAAGTTATGATGGTCATAAAATGTCTAATCAGACTGACCTCGATGAATTAATAGAGATTTTTGGAATGGATACTATGGGTTCACTTCACGATACATATACTGGCCGTTACTCAGTCAGGTCAGAAAAGTCTGACGCTGGTATTAATTTTATCCTAGAAAATGGTAGAGTGGTTATGATAGAGTATTGGTCACCTTGTTAGCGATTATAAAAGAGTTATGAAGAGAGAGAAGATGCTTAAGAGGCTCAAAAAGCAAAAGGAGCCCTGGGATATAGTCGTAATCGGTGGAGGTGCAACTGGGCTTGGGGTAGCAGTTGATGCAGCATCAAGGGGCTATAAGACATTACTCCTTGAACAACATGACTTTGCCAAAGGAACCTCGAGCAGAAGCACGAAGCTTGTTCACGGTGGTGTGCGATACCTTCAGCAAGGAGATATTTCATTGGTGTTGGAGGCGCTGAAAGAAAGGGGCTTAATGATCCAAAATGCTCCACATTTAGTAAAGAATCAAGCTTTTATCATTCCGAACTACGAATGGTGGGATGGCCCTTTCTATCAGGTCGGTCTGAAGGTGTATGATTTGATGTCCGGAAAGCTCGGTATTGGCTCTTCTAAGAGACTTTCTAAAGAAGAAACGGTCCAGCATATTCCTACCATTGATCAACATGGCCTCAAAGGAGGAGTAGTTTATTATGATGGTCAATTTGACGATGCACGAATGGCATTGACTCTGGCTAAAACTGCCGATCAATATAGCGGAGTGCTGCTTAATTACTTTGAAGTAACAGGCATAGAAAAGAACGAAGAGGGCATTATTGATGGACTCAAGGCTAGGGATGTAGAGTCGGGTAAAGAGTATAGTATTAAAGCAAAAGCTGTGATTAATGCGACAGGGGTTTTTGCCGATAAGGTAAAAAAAATGGATGAGCCTGATGTCAAGGACATGATTCAGCCTAGTCAAGGCATTCACTTAGTGGTAAGCAAAGAGTTTCTGCCAGACAAGTTTGCCATTATGGTTCCTCAAACCAAAGATGGTCGGGTGATGTTTGCTGTCCCTTGGCATGATAAAGTGGTTTTAGGAACTACAGATACCATGAAGGAAAAACCTGAATTGGAGCCGGAAGCACAAGATCAAGAGATAGATTTTATCTTGGAGACGGCAGGTCAATACTTGACTAAACAGCCTACTAGAGCGGATATACTCAGTGTGTTTTCGGGCTTAAGACCTCTGGCCAAACCAGAAGGAGAAGGGAAATCAACCAAAGAGATTTCAAGACATCATAAACTGATGATCTCACCGTCTGGTCTTATTACCATTATTGGGGGAAAGTGGACAACCTATAGAAAAATGGCCGAAGACACTGTAGATAATGCGATGTTGATCGGGGCCTTACCTGAGCGCAAGTGTATCACCATGAATTTGCCAGTATCTGGTTACGATAAGAACCTTGACTTAACAACAGATCCACTGGCCGTTTATGGTAGCGAAAAATATCAATTATTAGACCTTGAAGAAGAACAACCTGAACTTGCTGAGGTGATTAGTGAAACCTTACCGCTTCGTAGATCACAAGTCGTTTGGGCTGTAAGGCATGAGATGGCGAGAACTGTTGAGGATATGCTGGCTAGAAGGGTGAGAGGCTTGTTCTTGGATGCACATGAGTCAATAAGAGTCTCTGGTCAAGTAGCCAAAATTATGGCAGAGGAAATGGGTGAAAGTTCAAATTGGATAGAAGAACAATTAGAAGCCTTTAATGAGGTGGCTAGCAAATATGTAATCAAAGACTAGTTCTCTTTTTTCTGCTTGATTTTCTCTTGAATGGCTCTCTTTTGGTCTCCCATATTCAGTCGGTCATAATAGCTTTCGAGTGTTCTGAGAATGTTCAAGTCAGTCGTGTCTTTTTTTGCGGCAGCTTCCATTCTAGGTAGTGCTTTTGCGATGAGTGCTAAAGCCTTTGCCTCGTAATCTTCTGCATTAGCCTTATAATCATCATTCGTCATGCTATTGATGGCTAGGTAGTATCCATTTGCCTGATCATTATATAACATCGATAAGTTGAAATTGGCTACAAGGTTGTCAGAGGCTATTGATAATGTTTTGAGGTAGGCTTCTTCTGATAGCGCGAGCTCATTTTGAAGCGCCACACTGTCCAAAGGTTCAGTAGCTTTAATTTCTTTGATTCGTTCGTCATGAAGTACAGCCCGTCTTAGTGCGAGTTGGCTGTTGTCTGGGTCGTTAACGAGTATTTCAGAAATCAGTTCGAGCGCCTTGTCATTGTCTTTAGCGAGCAAGTAGATGTCTAATTTGTAACGGTCAAATACTGGGGAATTCGGGAAATTCTCATTGGCTTTTTCAATTGTTTCCAAAGCAGCAGAGAAGTCCTTTTGAAGATCTCTTTGAATGCTAATCATACTCTGATAAACACTCTGTTTTGGTCTCATTGCCTGAAGCTTGCGGAAGTTTGCCAAGGCTTTGTCATATAGTTTTCCTTGTACGGCTGAATTTGCAGCATAGGTGATGATAGTTGAGTCATTGGGTTCAATGATCATTGCGTTTTCAAAGGCCTCTAGGGCTGATGTATAGTTCTGTTGTTGATACCAGGTGGCCCCATTGTTAATAAGCTCTTGGTAAATTTGAGAAATGCTCTGATCGGCAGAAAGATTTATTCTAACATTCGAAGACGGGTATTTCTGCGTCATTTGGTATCCCTTGATAGCATCTATCAGATAGGTGGACTTTACAGTGCCAGCAGGTTCGCTTTTGAAGAGTGTTCTATTGATTTCAGCATAAGTAAACCATGCTCCACCATCTTGCTTGAATTCGTCAGTTTCAACAGTCTGTTGAATTGCGGTCAGCGCTTCGGCTATTTTTCCTTCGGCTTGAAGTGTTCTTGCTTCTATTAGCCCAGTTCCTTGAGCCATGGCCGAAGTGGACATTAAAAAGAATAAGAAAATCCATATTTTAGACATGCGCTGATTTTCTGTGAAATTGCTAAAGTATCATCAGTAATTCAAGAGATTGTTCATCATGGATGGAATAGATTTCCATTATTATTTGACTCCTACGAAGAATAACTTTAATCTATTTTTCAACTCCAAATATTACACAGGTCGATTGACCAATAAAAGTGCTCTGGCTAAAGTCGATCGCGTCTTGACTAAAATTTATATAGTTCTTTCGGTCATTTAGCAAAGTTTTCTATTGTTTAATGCAACCGTTTGCAAATTGCTTTCTCGCTTCTTTTTTTAATGAGCGGTAACAAAACTCTTGATATTCACGTCTTTATATTTTTAGGAAACTTTGGATACGTTTGTAGTTTCCTTAGTTTTGTCAAATAATGGAAATGAAAGAGAAGATAGCGGGAAGGGCGAGTGAGTTAATGATGGAGTTTGGTATACGAACTGTCACCATGGATGATATCTCTCGTGACTTGGGGATTTCCAAGAAAACTATTTATCAGTATTTCAAGGATAAGAAGGAACTGGTAAATACTATAACTGACCTTCATCTGAACATAGAGAAGGATAGGTTTCAAGGAACAGTTACGAATAGTGAGAATGGTGTTCATGAACTGATTATGGTTTCTCAATGTCTGAGAGAATCTATGAAGGACATGAAGATGAGCATGATGAATGAACTACAAAAGTTCTACCCTGAAGCTTGGCAAATGTATGAGGACTTTAAAAAAGGCGTCATGCTTGAATCTATCACTGCCGTAATTATAAGAGGGCAAGAGGAAGGACTTTTTAGAGCAGAAGTGGATCCTCGCTTAGTGGCTGTTATGCGTATTGAGCAAGTCCAGACATTTATAATGAGGAACCTATTTCCTACAGAGAAATACTCACTCTATGATGTACAAATGCAATTATTCGATCACTTTATACATGGCCTTTTCACAATAGAAGGGCATCAACTTTTTAATGAATATACCACGTCAAAAACCAAAAACAATGATACGCTCAATTAGGAGATTAAACTACTTAGCGGTGTTTATGCTCATGGCCATAGGTGCCAATGCGCAGAACGGTGTATCTCTTCAAGAAGCTATTAGCTATGCTTTAGCAAATAACGAAGAGATAAAAAATGCGAAAGTAGCAACTCGCGATGCAGATGCTCAGGTCTTTGAGACCAGAGCGGATGGTTTGCCTCAGATAGACGCAAATTTCGGCTATGCAAACAATACCAGCATACCAGTAAATCTGGTGCCTGCGAATGTGTTCGATCCAACAGCTCCGGCTGATCAGATTGCAGCCGTTAGGTTTGGTGTTCAGCATCAAAGTAATTTCAATGTCACTGCTTCACAAATGTTGTGGGATGGTTCATTCTTCATCGGTCTGCAAGCAGCTAAAATGCTTCGAGAAAAGGTCCTTGTAGATGAAAAGAAGACTGAGCTAGATGTAATAGAGCAAGTAACAAAAGCTTATTACCTCGTCTTAGTCAACCAGGTAAGAACAGGATTGATTGATACTAACATTAGTACGATTGAATCAACGTTGAGAGATACCAGGGCCTTGTATGAAAATGGTTTTGCAGAGAAAATTGATGTCGCCAGGTTACAAGTTCAATTGAATAACCTTAACACGGAACGTCAGGGTGTTGATCAAGTGATTGAGGCGAGCAAGAATCTCTTGAAGTTTACAATGGGAATGGCAGTCACCAATGTAATAGACCTATCTGATGATCTTTCGACATTCAATTTTGATTACTCAATGGCAGATGTGGATGCTTTTAACGTTCAAGAGAGAATCGAAGCACGTCAGCTAGACTTCTTAAAAGGTCTTGCAGAACTTGATATCAAAAACGTTTACTCTCAATACGTTCCGAAAGTTACTTTTAATGCTGGTTGGGGAAGAAATACAGGTAATGACTCTTTTGGAAATCTCTGGAATGGTAACCGTCAATGGTTTACGAGTTCGAGTGTAGGTATCAATGTGAGTATTCCAGTGTTTGATGGGCTACGAAAAAAATACACTGTAGCGCGCAAGAAGTATCAATTAGAAACGCTCGATAATCAATATTCTTTGCTTACCAATAACCTTAAGCAACAGTTGTTGAATGCTCAAGAGGCCCTAGATGTAAATCTCCAGCGCTTAGAGGTTCAAAAAGAGAATATGGCACTCGCCAAAGAAGTGAGTGATATCACTAGAGAAAAATATACCGAAGGAGTAGGCTCCAACCTTGAACTGATCAATTCAGAAAAGGATTACAAGGAAGCTGAAATTAACTATCTGAATGCCCTCTACGAGGCTATAAATGCCAAGGTAGATTTGGACAGAGCCTTAGGCCAATTAAACTAACAACACAATGACTTACAGAATTTCAAAAATATATAGAGATATGAAACCTCATAGCATCATCACATTTTTATTCATTGCTTTGGTTGCCGTTAGCTGTAGCCAAGGTGAGGAGGGAGTTGAAGGAAAAAAAGCACGATTGACAGATGCGAAAGCAGAGATCAAGGCTTTAAGAACTGAAATTGAGACGCTGGAAACAGCAATAATTGCTGAAGATCCAACTTTTGGTAAGCCAGCTGAAACTGCAACCTTAATCACGACAATTGCTACCGCTAAGACGAATTTTGAGCATAAAATTCAAGTGCGAGGAAATGTTGATTCACGAACCAATGTAAATGTAAGTGCTGAAATGATGGGCTTGCTTACAGCTGTGAATGTTAAGGAAGGTCAGTATGTTCAGAAAGGAGAGGTGCTCGCAACAATAGATTCTGAGAACCTTGAAATGACAATTGCTGAACTAGAGAATCAGTTAAGATTTGCTACCACTATATATGATAAGCGTGATAGACTTTGGAAGAAGAATATTGGTACAGAGATAGACTACCTACAAGCGAAAAACAATAAAGAGACTTTAGAAAATCAATTGGCTACGCTAAATACCCAATTGGCTAAAGCTGAAATAAAAGCAACTTTCAATGGTACAGTTGAGCAAGTACCGGTGACAAAGGGGCAAATAGTTCAGCCAGGGACTCCAATCGCATTCTTGGTGAGTAGTGCTGACATGTACATATCAGCTGAAATTTCGGAGTCATTTATTGGTAAATTTAAGAAAGGCGATAAAGCAACAGTCAATATCCCTTCCCTAGGACAGAGTTTTGATTCACAAGTTATCTCTGTGGGTAGAGTCATCAATCCAGCAAGTAGAACATTCACCATAGAGGTGAAATTACCAAGAAATGATGCCTATCTAAAGACTAATTTGGTCACTCGTATTACACTTACGGATTACGCGTCTGAGAATGCTATTGTAATACCATCTAGAATAATTCAAGAAGATGATGAAGGGAACTTCGTATATCAAGTCAATGGTAACAAAGTCAATAAGGTTCATGTAAAATTGGGCTATTCTTATGATAACCATTCCGAAGTAATCGCAGGCCTAGCAGGTGGTGAAGTTGTGGTAGATAAAGGCAACAGGTCTGTTGCCAACGGCACAACTGTAAGTATTCAAAATTAATCAAACTCAGAGCGATAGATAATGGCTAACGAGAACGACAAAAATATAGTGGACAAGGAATTTGGTTTAACCTCCTTTGCCCTGCGCAATAAAGTTACGGTATACGTGCTGACATTGATCATCATTGCAGCAGGAGTATACTCATACATTACCTTACCGAAAGAGAACTTTCCTGAGGTAGAACAACCAACGGTTTATGTAAGTACGGCCCACCCTGGTAACTCACCAGAAGATATTGAGAGTTTAATTACAAGGCAGCTTGAGAAAGAGATCAATACAATTGAGGGGGTAGACAATATCCAATCTAACTCAGTTCAAGATTTCTCAGCTATTGTGATCGAATTCCAAGTAGGTGTAGATGTTGATGAGGCGGTAATCGATGTAAAAGATGCTGTAGATAGAGCAAAATCAGAGTTGCCTTCAGACCTTAAGACGGATCCGAATGTGATCAAGTTTAGCTTTTCGGAGAATTTCCCAATTCTAAATATCAACCTTACAGATCCGACAAAGAGTTTAGATGAACTTAATGACATTGCTGAATACCTGGAGGATGAGATTGAAAAGTTTCCACAAGTATCAAAAGCAAATATTGTTGGGGTAGATGAGAAGGAAGTAGAAGTACGTGTTGACCCATTCAAGCTAGAAGCGAGAAAGGTGACTTTCACTGACATTGAAAACGCTATTTCTTCAGAAAACATGACCATGTCTGGTGGTAATGTGATTTCTGATGGACTGAGAAGAAACGTTCGTGTAATTGGCGAGTTTGATGATCCATCTCAAATGGAAAACATCATCATCAGTAACGAAAATGGAAACATCGTTTATCTAAGGGATGTAGCCGTTGTAGAATTTGGCTATAAGGATAAGCAGAACTATGCAAGGTTAGACTTAAGCCCTGTGGTTAAAATTGATGTGATGAAAAGAAGTGGTGAGAATTTATTGATCGCTACAGACAACATCATGGCACTTATTGCCGAGAGTGAGGTAAATGGTCGAATTCCTGCAACAACGAAAGTGACGATCACAAATGATCAATCTAAAGATACAAGAGAACAAGTGAGTAGCTTGGGTAACAACATCATCTTCGGGGTTATTCTTGTGGTGACTGTTTTGCTATTCTTCTTAGGTACTAGAAACTCACTTTTTGTGGGTATGGCCATCCCATTGTCCATGTTTATGGCATTGATGATTCTTGGCCTCGTGGGTATCACCATTAATACCATGACACTGTTTGGCCTTATTATGGCCTTAGGTATGTTAGTGGATAATGGTATTGTGGTAGTTGAAAATGTCTATCGTTTGATGGAAGAAGGTTTGAGCCCAATGGCAGCAACTCGAAGAGGTGTTGGTGAAGTGGCTTTGCCAATTATTACTTCAACTGCAACCACGCTAGCTGCATTTATTCCATTGGCCTTCTGGCCTGGAATTATCGGAGAATTCATGCTCTATTTACCGGTGACACTGATTATCACTTTAGGGTCATCCCTATTTGTAGCATTGGTGATCAACCCAGTGTTTATATCAAGCTTTATGCGTGTTGATGGAGACAGGCAATACGACCATAAAAAAATTATTGTGAGGTCAGCAATTGCCATCGTAGCAGGCTTAGTATTTGCCTTTGCTATTGGTTGGATTGGCTTTGGAAACTTGTTGATGCTAATCGGAGTGGTCACACT
>Ga0222675_1000207_pt1 | contig 29404 bp, 23 predicted proteins | sample AntAcemetagen868_FD_179818 | JGI IMG/M metagenome (GOLD analysis project Ga0222675, IMG submission 179818) | Saline water microbial communities from Ace Lake, Antarctica - #868 | ecosystem: Environmental > Aquatic > Non-marine Saline and Alkaline > Saline | place: Antarctica: Ace Lake...
ATAAAAGAAGTAGAAAAATTGATAAATTACCGACCTATTAGAAAGTTCAATTACAACAACCCTATTGAAACCCTAAAAAATAAAACTGTTGCACTTATCGGTTGAACTCAGCTTTTAAAAAAATGAAAATTAAATTATTCAAATCAGTTTTATGTTCATTCATATTAATGATTGGCTTCGCATTCAATGCGGAAGCTGGTTGCACAGCTTTTGAACAGTGCACTGCCACTACGACAATTACCTGCAGTGGTGAATCTACTTGTTCTTCAGGAGATGGATGGATTAAATGCGACAATGTAACTTTTGATACGTCTGGATGCCCTGGTGTCCCAACAATAGAATAGAGAATTTTATTTTATCTATTTAACACTTCCACTAACGTGGAAGTGTTATCGCCAGAATAAATTTATATGAAGAACTTCCAGCTTTTTATATTGATAACAATGCCATTGGTGTTCTGCCTCAGTTGTGGAAACACACAGGAGTATGTGTCTGAGAAAGATGCTTCTCTAATAATGGCTACCGATGCTTTCGCTGATACTATTTTTTTCCAATTGATTTCGGATATTGAGTTTAGTGAAAAAAGATTATTCTTCTCAGACCAAAAAACTAGCCAAATCATCACAAGTGATATTAACCTAGAAAACCCTCAACTTATAAAATTCGATTATGGTCGTGGTCCTCTGGATATATTCCAAAATACTCAGATTGAAGTAAATAAGAACAAATTGATTATTAATGATGCCGGTAATAAGAAATTTATTATTCGAGATTTAAAAAATAATGTTACAACTTCTTTCGCAAACTCTGCTTTTAGACATGGAGAATTTAGTGTAAGAGATGACATATATTATGTGCCTTATGGAAATGATACATCTATAAAAATAATAGATAGGTTTGGCCTCAACGGTGAGAATAGATCACCGATAAATATTTTTTCAAATGACAATGAGTCCTATTCTAAAGGTTCTTTTCATACTTTGATCTATAAAGATTTTCTAATAACCATTCCAGTAGAAAACACTACTGTTGTGCAAATTCGAAGCTTGTCCAATAATCAATTAATTTCAGAGACCAATTTATCAGAAATTGAACCTCTAATTAATAGCTCGGTACAAGAATTTAAATCAAAAGGATACCCCGCTAATGCCAGCTTAATGCTATTTCCTGATGCAACAATTTTTAACGGGAAAATTTACCTTATTATAGCGTATTATAATAAGGAAGGAATTCCAAAATCTAATTTAGTATTAGCAATTTCAATTAACGAAAATGGTATACTCGAATTTGATAGTAAGATTCACCTGAGACCAGATGGTTGGTATGAGGCATTAGAAGTAATGTCACGAGACCAACTGGTGACATTTGATCATGTAAATGGAACTATAGAGTTGTATGAATTTTAAGAAAATCTCGATATTAATGCTCCTATTCGGTTTAATGAATTGTTCATCGAAAGTTGAAGAACAAACTATTGTCAGTACTATTCCTAATTCCAAAAAATCAGTTCTTTTAAGCAAAATAAAGAATAAAAAAATAAAAGAAGCAGATGCTCTTTTGGTCACTAACCAGTATGAAAAAGAAGATAGAGATTTTTTGATTCTTTACATTGATCGTTTTGATTGTTCTTCATGTCTTGAAATAGGAATAGATGCAATTCAAAACAGCTCAAACGTTAATGACTACTTAGTTATAGTTAAAGGAGCATACGATGATAACAGCCTTTATAGACAAGAAGAAATTGAAGATAAAATGATTTATGATAATACTGATCTAATCTTAGACAGTTATGGTTTTCTTCAAACACCTATTTTCTTGAAGTATTCGAGAAAAAATGGCCTTCAAGATTTGTTAATTATAACTCTTAAATCTGATTCTTTAGAGGTAAGTAATTTCTTGAAATAATAAGAGTATCACATCTTTTCCCTCAATTCTATTTACGGAAGTAGGTAACCTTTGGCAAAAAATATTATGTCTCATTGCCTATAGTGATTTGTACTTGTGGCAAAAGTTAGCCACTCCTAAGGATGTACCCGTGATAGATCCCTGCGATTTTTGACTCCCCAAAACCACCATAGCTATATGTATATTTATCTCATTATCAATTCATCATATCCATCTACTACTTCATTCTCAAATGAGCTTAGATAGGTCTGAGTGATTTTCTCTGTAGTATGCCCAAGACTGTCTTGTATAACGGCCACAGGTACTCCTTTGCGCTTGCCTGTGGTAGCGTAGGTATGTCTGGCCGTGTAAATAGTAAAAGGCTCGATCTTTAAGAGTTGGGCAATCTCCTTGAATCGCTTGTTCAGGTTCTGTCTGCGGAATCGAATATGTCTTGTATAGTCCTCAGGGTTTTCATCCTCCTTAAGAATAGGAAAGATGAAATCATCTTGGTCATATCGACCATCGATAAACTCAACCATAATCTTCTTCAACATATCCGAAACCTTCATATTAAAAGGTGCTCCTGTTTTCTGTCTGACATAAACAATACGACTAAACTGATCTTGAATATTCTTTACTCTGAGCAAGGCCATGTCCGTCCAGTTCATCCCTCTCATAAAGAAAGAAGCCATAAAGAGTTTCTGGGCTTTGTAATGACTTGTCCCCTTCTCGAATGTGGCATTACGGAAAACTTCAAAGTCTTTCTCACTCATAGCCTTTCTTGTAGGCTTGCCATTCTTGATCTTATAGTTCTCGAAGGCATAATCTTCCTTGGTCGCAATCCCTTCTTTTATAGCCTTGTTAATCACTGACCTAAGAGACCTCATGTAAACAGAAAGACCACCAGCACTATTACCCTTAGCATAATGGCTAGTTTCAAGCTTCATAAGGAAACGATAGTTAATATGCTCAAAACGTAATTGTTCATGACCTAGGAATGACTTGAGTTTGTTCCTCAGTGTTTTGTACACATCAGCATTGCCATACTTCTGAGCTTCTTCAAGTTCCTCTCTCAGTCGGTCGATGAATTGAAATACGGTCAAGTCCTTGCTCTCCTCCTTCTTTCCAAGAATAAAGTTTCTAAGTTCTATAGTAGAAAGACCATTAATCTCACCGCTGTATTCGAGCTTCAATATCACGTCAGCGGCTTCGGTCTTTTTCTCATTTATTCGATTGTTGACCAGAGTATGATTTGAGACCCCTTTAAAAGACTTCTTAATCTTTTGCTCCGATTTATCCCAATGCTCAGGGGTCACATAATAGCCAGTAGGTATTTTGATTGGCTTTCGGTTGTAAATAACACGAATGATAATAGGGTAAGTACCATCTGTTTTCTGTCTTGTGGTATTTAAAAGAGCTTTTGTCGAGAGTGCCATGTTTTCAAATTAGGAAACTATTAGGAAACAAATATAGGCAAAAAGCACCTCTTTATGAAATCATGTAAAACATAAATAACTGTAAATCAATGTTTTAATTTCATATGAATCTATATGAAAGTTAAAAATTTGTGCCTGTCACGCAGGAGGTCGCGAGTTCGAGTCTCGTCCGTTCCGCAAAAAGCCCCGATAAATCGGGGCTTTTTTTTTGTTTAAAGGCTCTCCTAATCTTTAACTTCAGACGTGCTTTCTCAGTTAACCATAATCAATGCCGTAATACTTTGCTTAGCAGCATTCATTCTCGGCTTGTCAAAAGCCGGTATCAAAGGCATTAGCATTATCATTGTCGCCATGCTAGTTTTTGTATTTGGCGCTAAACCATCCACCGGTATTCTCCTACCGATGCTTATAGTGGGAGATGTCTTCGCAGTAATCTATTATCACAGACACGCCCAATGGAAATATCTTATTCGCCTCCTACCCTTTATGGTCATAGGCGTGCTGCTAGGCACTTGGGTTGGTGACTCACTGACTGAAGAAGCTTTTAGAAAGGGCATGGCTGCCGTCATTCTACTGGCCGTGATCGTAATGTTTATATGGGACAGACGAAAATCAAAAAACGTCCCTCAGCACATAGGCTTTGCTGGTATCATGGGGCTTATAGCGGGCTTCACTACCATGATGGGGAATCTAGCGGGCTCATTTGCTAACATCTTCTTTCTAGCCATGAGACTCCCAAAAGATGCTTTTATTGGAACCACAGCTTGGCTATTCTTAATCATTAACCTCTTTAAGGTCCCATTTCATATCTGGAGTTGGCAGACCATTAACCTTGAAACCATCCAAGTAAGTGCAGTCACTATTCCTGCGATATTCCTCGGCCTTTTTGTAGGTATCCGTATCCTGAAGAAGGTCAATGATGCTTTATTTCGCAAGTTCATCCTGATCATGACAGGCATTGGGGCAATCATTATTTATTTGACATAAAAAAAGTCACCCCAATAAATGGAGTGACTTTTCATTAAGGTTCTCAAGGAATACTAGTTCGAACCAATTGGTGAGAAATCTACTTTCTTCACTTCTTCTAAATAAGCATCCCAGTTCTCGGCAAACCACTGTTCTACCTTAGACTTTAATTCTTCATAAGACTTCTGATACTCTTCTAGATCCTGCTGATCTGAATTACCTGGAGCCTCAAAAGAGCCAGATACAGATCGAGAAAGGTTAGATATTTTTGAGTTTAGAGGAACAACATCAGATCCTCCTCTTCCTCCTCTTCCAAATCTACCGCCACCGCCACCAATGGCATCAGAAAGCTCCTTCATCTGTTTCTTTACGTCATTGGTCCTTTTTCTAAGGCTATCAGCTTCTGCTCCTTTTCTATCTTTCAACGCCTCAAGTACCTTATCCACTTTAGTCGATTCCTTGGTGACTCTTGTCCCCAAAGAAGTAGCAATGCCTGTCAATTTACCTACTTCACGTAAGAAGTCTCTTCGAGCAATAAGGGCGTCCATACTAAATTCGATTCTTGGATCCATTTGAATCTCAATCATCGCTTCATCTGACACTCCTCCAACGGTAACCTTAGCTCTGTACTTGCCTGGCAGCGCTGGTGCACCACTAATTCTAAAGAATCTGGCAAATCTAGCCGGCACATTAGGTGGAAGTTCTGGCTGCTCTACACCTTCTAGTGGATCCTCATCATAACTCCACTGCGCCATATTTAATCCATCCACTACAGGTGTTTCAATGGTGCGAACAAGTTGACCATCCATCGTCATAATCTCAATTTTGGCTTGAGGTGCTTTAGGTCCAGTAGGTGCCCCTGCGCCTCTCCCTGGTCGGCCTCCTCTAGCTCCACCTCCACCAGCTCTTGCTGCAATTGCAGCTGCTCTATCTGGTCTACCTTCTCTTGCGGCATTACCTCTACCCTCAGGCCTCTTTGGTGCCTCAGGTTTCTTGGCAAAGAACTTAATCACTGCTTCGCCTACAGGTCTATTTTCACCTTCAAAAGTGGCGCTTCCTGGATTAGCAGGTCCACTGGCAGATCTGGTGCTAACCATATAAGCCGTAGGTGCGTCAATAGCTGTTACTGAAGCTGTAGTTACAGTTTCTTGACCATTTTTGGCTAACACTCTAAGCGGACGTATATCATCCAATACCCATATTCCTCTACCGAAAGTACCGATCACTAAATCACTCTCTCTTTCTTGAATCACAAGATCCATTGTGGAAACACTCGGGTATCCATTCTCAAATTTTGACCAGGTCTTAGCACCATCGATCGACATGTACAAACCATGCTCTGTACCGAAGAACATCAAGTTTGGCTCAACAGGGTCTTGAATAAATGACAAAGCATATCCAAAAACTTGTTCTTCAGTCGCCAATACTTCCCAAGACTTACCATAGTTCTTGGTTCTCATGAGATAAGGTTTAAAATCAAATCTTCTGTAGTTATTAATGACAGCAACAGCTTCTCCATTATTATATCTTGACGCCTTGATTTGTGCTACCCAACTACCTGCAGGAACACCCTTGATGTTCTTACTGACATTCGTCCAGCTTGATCCACCATCTTTGGTGATTTGCACATTACCATCATCAGTACCTGCCCAAATCACACCTCTTTCCGTAGGACTAGGTTCAATAACTAATAGCGTTGTGTGGTTTTCTGCACCAGTGGCATCAATTGTTAAACCACCACTCTTATCCTGACGCTGCTTAGTGGAATCATTTGTGGTAAGGTCTGGAGAGATAATCGTCCAGTTATCTCCTTTATCTGTGCTTTTATGAACAAACTGACTACCGAAGTAAATGGTAGAATTATCAAAAGGATCTTGCGCGATCGCTGCATTCCAGTTGAATCTCAGTTCTAGTTTCGGATCGTCACTTGTTGGCTTTATCCTCTTGCTGCTGCCTGTAAGTTTATCATATCTACCCACATTACCCTGCTGTGATTGAGAGTAGCCATATCTAGAATCATCAGGATCAGCCATAACGTCAAAACCATCACCACCACCTATGGCGTAATAATAATCATTTCTCAAACCTTCTTGGATCCATGTATAAGCTGGCCCTGTATACGTTCCGTTATCCTGAAGACCTCCGTAAACGTTATAAGGAGTTTCATTATCTACATTCACATGATAGAACTGACCTAAAGCTAAATTCTCAACGAACTGCCATGTTTTACCCATATCGCGGGTAATGGCCATTCCACCATCATTACCTAAAATCATATATTTAGGATCGTCAGGATTGATATATAATGCGTGATTATCAACATGGATAAGGTTTCTTTCTATCAATCCACTGAATGACTTACCGCCATCTTCACTCACATTTACATTTGTGAAAATGCTATAAAGACGATTTTCATTTTTAGGATCGACATAAATATCGAAGTAGTAGAAAGGTCTATTACCGATATCTGATTTGTCATTGACCATTGTCCAGTTCTTGCCGCCATTCTCCGATCGATATAGGGCATTTTGCTTTGCTTCAATGATGGCATAAACGCGGTTTGGATTATTTGTAGCAAAGGCTAAACCCATACGACCTACATCACCTTCTGGTAGTCCATTCTTTTCAGCCGATTGTTTTGTCCAATTTTTACCTCCATCTATGGTGATATAAAGTCCTGAACTAGGGCCTCCAGAAGTAAAGAACCAAGGCTCTCTTCTGTGCTGCCACATGTTCACTAATATTTTATCTGGGTTAGATGGATCCATCACCATGTCACCAACTCCCGTCATCTGGTCTATGTAAAGGATTTTGTTCCAAGTCTCACCACCATCTGTGGTTTTGTATACACCACGTTCTTCGTGATCGCCCCATGGAGAACCAATGGCACCAATAAAAACGGTATTTGGATCGTCTGGGTGAATAATGATTCTATGCACGTTACGTGTTTTTTCGAGGCCCATCAGCTGCCAAGTAGCACCTGCATCTTGACTACGGTAAACTCCGTATCCGCCTGTTAAACTGTTTCTAGGGTTTCCTTCGCCTGTTCCTACCCAAACTACATCTGGGTTCTTTTGAGAAACGGCTACAGCACCTATTGATAGGGCTAGGTTATCATCAAAAATGGGTTCCCAAGCAATTCCTCCACTCTCAGATTTCCAGAGGCCACCTGAGGCAGATCCAGCATAAATAATCTCTGGATTGTTGCGTACGACATCGATCGATGTAATACGACCACTCATATTAGCTGGGCCAATATTTCGCGGTTTCATTGATTCCATTTTGGAAAAGTCAATTTGTTGCCCGTATGACAGGAAAGTCATCAATAAGGCAGATAGTGTTAACAGTGTAATGCGTACACCCTTAAGACTAGCGTAGTTTATAGTCTGCATATTTCAATGGTTGATTTGAAGATTTGATTACTGAATATCGGAAAGGTTTAGCAACCATGCTGAGACTTACATGAACGGTACTCCATCTGAGTCTCTTTGATCTTTTGCCTGCCTTTCACAATGTATTGACTTTTAACTTAGTTCTCTGCTTGTATCAAGTGATGTACTGTGCTTGGCACTGGGAGCATTTCTTGTTCCAAATCCGTAGTCATTAAGCGGATGTTTCTCCATTTCACTTGACGACCTTCTTCTTCCGCAGTGCCCACACCGTGTACTTGTAAAGCAATAAACCCAGTGCTACTGACATCGTCTTCGGCATAGGTTGTGCAAATGTCGTTCACCCAAATCCTAATCGCGTTACCGACAGCTTCAATACGGTATTTATTCCATGTATTATTCTTAAAAGCCTTCTGACCTTCCTCATTCAGGGTCAATGGATAGAGCCACCCTCTTCTTGCCTCATCATAAAGGCCTCCACTCCATTTTCTTTCGGAAGGATCAATTTCAGCTTGATAGCCAAATACTCTCCCTTTTTCATTCTGAGCGCTTCTGAATTGAATACCTGAGTTCATACGAGGATCAACAAAGACTTCCAGCTCTAAGATGAAATCATCATACTGCTTTTCGGTCGCTAGAAACGTATTGGCCGAGCCTTTAGTCGTACCGATAACTTCTCCATTGATTACTTGATAGGAACCTTCCCCACCGAGCAGCTTCCAACCTTCCAATTCATTATCAATGATGAGGTTTGTCCATTCTTGCTTCGGGCTACAGCCTGCTATAAAAGCGATAAGGGTAAGCAATATTAAAAGTCTACTTTTCATTGGTGATGCGGTTTAGTTCAGATTCGGTAAAGGCTCCATCTTTGGGTTTCTTATCTCTAAGTTCTTTGACCATTTGAGGATTCACTCCTCTACTTGACGTACCGAAAGCATTGCTTATATAGGTAATCAAATCCGTAATGTCTTGATCGCTAAAGGCTGGATTATTTGCCAGACCAGGCATTTGAGCATTGAACTCGTATTGTTTCCCATTAACATTCAAAGGCCCTTTAAGCCCGTGTAGAAGCACCAATGCGAGTCGGTTTGCAGGTCCTTTAATCCAATCCGAATTATCAAGTGGTGGTGCTAAGCCTTCTATGCCTCTACCATTGCCGCCATGGCATGCTGAACATGTTTCTCTATACAGTTGTAGGCCATGGGTACGGTCGTCAAGGGGCAATGAGGCTTGTTCGTAAATCCAGTATTTCTTATCGGACTCTTGGTCAGCGACTACAGTCTCAAGTTTCGCAGCAAGTTCCTTCTTCACGTTTTTACCACCTACCTTCAATAGGTTGCTTTCATTCCCTGAGAACGAACTTAGTAAGGCGTCTTCGTACAGTGCACTTGATTGTCTTTCTAGTAATTCATAAAGATTTGGAAGTAACTCCTCTCTCCCAAGCTGAATTGCGTTCCCTAGATAAGTAACTAAGTAGAGGTCTATGGTAGCGTTGTTACGCGCTAAGGAGGTTTGAACAAGGTCCAATTCTACTACTCTATTGGGCAATGTGAGTGTGCTCGACAATAGCTTCAGTGCTTGAGCAGCTAGGTCAATATGATTCGATTTTGCGGCCCTTGTCAATATCTCAGTATCAATCTGAGAGAGTCCCACCAAACTATAGAGTGCATGAATCGAAGCATACCCTTCTTGGCTGGTTTTGATGATATCAACAAGTTCATCCTTCAGAGAGGTTAAGTTTTTTTGAATAATCAACTGTTGCGCTCGATCTCTCACCCATCCATTTTCATGGCTGAGTAGGTTTAATAAACCTTCGGCATTGGCACCTGCTAGATCAGGTAATTCCGATAGCCCAGAATTTGAGTGCTTGACCCTCAATATCCTTCCCATTCCAACCATCTTATCCATTCCCGCAGCAGCCAGTCTCTCACGTAAATAGGACGTCATATAGGCTCCATGTTGGATGACCCCTCTGTGCATATCCACTACGTACATTCCACCATCTGGTCCACTAGAAAGATTAACAGGCCTAAAGCCTTCATCAGTTGATGCTATAAATTCTCTATCATCATAAGCTTGTGTCGCAGTAATAATTGGCCCTTCAAAACTGAGCAGATTCCTCTTGATGAGATTAGCTTCTGGCACAGAGACAAAGGCATTTTGAACATATTCCATTGGAAATTGACCTCCTCTATAAACCAATGGTCCGCATGAGGAAGTTACATTCCTAAGTACACTGTCCTGATCTAGCACTCCGTCTTGATATCCTCTATTCACAAGGGTGGCATGTAATGGATAAACACGCTGGTTGCGTGTCAACACCTTAGCCAGGCCTTCTTTAGGCTCGTAAAATTGATTACGCGTTAACACATTAGGTAATACATAATCACCCATGATCTGGGTGGAGTTATTATTGTAATAGAGTCTACCGAAGTTGTCCTTTGTAATGCCCCATTGCCCTCTAAAGGCTGTTGGCTGCTTGATCCATGTGCCTTCTCTCTTTTGATACCTGAAGTGTGATCTGGCATTATAAATCCAGTTATCAATGTTCATCATCAAGCCATTAGGCTGATGTTCCACATTCCCATCATCGGCATAAAGAGAATCTACCAATACCTTCTTACCCGGTTTATCATCTTCAATCTCTACAAACCAAAGATTGGGTGGTTCGGCATAGAGCAAACCTCCATAGACATGGGCAATGGCCCTCGGCAACACGAGGCTATCTAAAAATACTTTAGAGTGATCGACAATCCCATCGCCATCCTTGTCTTCCAAGATGGAGATCACCCCGTTGGGCATTGACTCGCTTTCGCCCGTTAGGGTTTGCATGTAACCACGCATCTCGACTGTCCAAATTCTACCTTGATTGTCAAAATCTATGGCGACAGGTGCTTCTAGAAACGGTTCAGAAGCGATTACCTCCAACTCGAAGCCCTCTTCTACCACATAGTTTTCGAGGGAGATCTCGGGCTCCTCAAAATCAGTTTGACAAGCCCAGCACAGTAGGATTGAAATAGAGAAAAGGCAGGCCTTTGCCAGACTATTTTTAACGCTAAATACCATGTATGAAAAGTTAAGAAAGTACTTTTTTGAGCTTTACGGCAAAGTATTGAACCTCTTCGATAGTGCCTGTACTGATGCGGCACCATTCGTTATAAGGCGGGAATGCCCTACCGACTCTAACACCCTCATCGAGCATCTGTTTATTGAAGGTATTGATGTTTCTACCGGTCTTAAAGAAGATGAAATTGGTATTGGACTTGATGTATTCAAGTTTTAGTTCATCCATGGCGGCATACATGATCTGCTTGCACTCCTTTACTTTCTCTAGGCTAAAACGATAGAATTCATCGTCTTTCATGGCTGAAACAGCCGCCTTCAAGGCAAGTACATTGGTATAGGCGACTACGTTGTCACGGATCTTCTTGGCCAAGGTTGGCTTCGCGATTAAATAGCCGATCCGTAAACCTGCTAATCCATACACCTTCGAGAAGGTTCTGGAGACAATGACATCCTTTCCTTCCTTCACCAGTGAAACCATGGATGGATAGCCCTTCTCTTCGATAAAGTCATAGTAGGCTTCATCGCTAAAGACGATGGTCTTTTTGGATGCCTCAGTGCAGAAATTGACAAGTTTCTCTTTCGATAGCAGTGTAGATGTCGGGTTATTCGGATTACATAAAAAGATAAGCTCGGTTTTCGATGATATTCTTTTGTACATCTCATCTACATCATGAGTCAGCTGATCGTCAAGATCTACCCAATTGACAGTAGCACCCCATTGCTGGGCATAAGTCATCATGGCTAGGAAGGTTGGTCTGGCAGCAATGATCTCTCCACCATTATTAGCGAAAGTCAATCCCGTTATTCTCAATCCTTCGGAAGAACCTCCTGTGATCACAATATGATCACGTGAGACGCCTTCTTTCTCAACAATCATGTCGAGTAATTCTTTTGAATATGGATCTGGATAACGACAACCAATGTCAAATGCTTTGGTCATTGCTTCGCGCACTTTAGCCGAAGGACCAAATGGGTTTTCGTTAAATTGAAGTTGTAAGGGAAAGTCTAAGTCCCTAGGGTTAAACTTGGCTTTTTCTGTGGCTGTGAGGGTTGAAATAACACCAGTGGTGCCTAATAATGACAAAGCGCCTAAGGCACTTCCCTTTCTCATCCATTCTCTTCTATCCATGATACTTAAGGTTGATTATTGGAAGATAGGAAATTCTCTAGAAAGTCATTTTACGTTTACTATCGATTGTGATACTACTGAACGATTTGAAGATCAACTGTTCTCGGTTAATGAAAATCAGTATTCCAGACTACAAATTAAGTCTATATATTGACTTTTATTATTTTAAATATTAATATAAATTATATTTAATTATTTAAAACATATTAACACACACTATTATGCAATATAAAATATCAACAATTTTACTCTGCACCTTCCTACTTATTGGATGTTCTAAGGATCACGTAGCACCAAACGAACCAGACATTGATTTCAGCCAATTAGTACTTGATGAGAAAGACTTTATGTCAGTCATTAGTGAATTAGAAGACTATCTATCTACTTCATCTAAACGATACGGTGCTGCGGGTACTGTAAGCCGAGTAGATGATTCTAAGATCTCAGAAATTCTAAACCCTATGCTCGAAAATGGTTCTGAAATAGTGGCAGAACTTGAAGCAGCTATTTATCAATCGGACCTGTATAATGATATGACAACTGCTGAGCAACAGTCCTTTAGACAAGAAATAGATAATCTCACAGCACAACAATTCGTAGAGCTATCTATGAACTTCAACATTGGCTATTATCTCGAGAATGACACATTATCTGAAGTCGATATTGATTTGATTATGAGCTGCGGAGCGGTAGCGGTAGGAATCGTTGCCATTCGTGACTTATTCTATAACACTATAGGCGCAGGGTCAATTAGCAGCATGATTGGAGCACTTAAACATATTGGGAGAAGGTATTTAGGCTGGTTTGGAGTTGCTGCAATGATTTATGAATTTGCAAATTGTATGTATGACAGAACTTAACACACACAGTTCCAAGGAAAAACGGTACCTCTCAATACGAAGTACCGTTGAAGTACTATTCGTAATAGGTCTGATCCTAGAATTCATGTTCAGACGTGACATATTACCGATTGAATATAGGGCATATGCATTGGCGCCTTTTATCATCAACATCATACTAATATGTGTAGGCGCAAAATACCTGCATGATATTAGAGATAGTGATGGTCATAAAAAAAGGGTCTCGAATATCGCCTTGAAGATCTTTCTCAACTTAGCATTCATCACATTGATGCTGTTTTCCTTAAATAAAGTCTAAAATGTTGGGTCAAATCAAACCACATATTCCAAAATGAATACGCTAATTGAAAAACGATATCATTTTATCAGTAGAAGTTCCGAAGTCATTTTGATTGTTGGATTCATAGTCGACTTTTGTATGAGGCGCGAAATCTTCAGCATTGAGCAGAGGGAGTATACATTGATTCCTTTTGTCATCAATATCATTTTACTGCTCATTGCAGCTAAATACACATATGATTTGAAAGAAAGTCAGGATCATTTCAAACGTGTGATAAACGTTGGAGTAAAGCTACTATTGAACGCCACCTTGATGCTACTCATTATCTGGGTTCCTGATAAGCTATAATGCTTAGAAAGTCACCTTAATCTGGAGGTTTGGGGAGAAGCCAAGTCCGTAACGTATAGTATTGTTGATGTTGACCCTTTCTTGAAAGCCATTGATGATATTCTGACGGTCATACACGTTGAGGATCGAGAAGCCAACAACTCCCCGCCAACTGGCTGATAGTTTTGAAAAGCGATAGGAAGCAGACAAGTCTAATTGATGCTGTACTGGAAAATTACCCGTGTAGCCTAAGTCATACCGCGGTGCATCATTATTCAGTATCTCATCTGGATCTGCCTCATAAACAGGTACTCCGGACATTAGGCTCCATGACATGGCTAAATTCCATCGGTTGACTGGCGCAATCAACTTGAGGTTCATCACATGCCGCTGATCGTAAAAGGCATCTCGTGTGACCAAGGGGTCTGGCCCTTGCTGTGGTACTCTGAAAGTTTCTTGGGCTTGACTCAGGGAATAACTGATCCATGATTCAAAACCCTCCCATCGTTTCTTCACCAAGACATCGATGCCTTTTACATCTAAATCGCCTGTGAGATTGGGTGTTTGATTGCCTCCCGGTCTGATGACATTATTGACTTCTTTTTGATACAACTCCACATCAAACAACCAGCTACCGTAATCCAGCAAGCCTCCAAACATATACTGCTTCCCTCTGAGTACGGGAATGTTCTCGTCTGCCAAAGTCCAGAATTGATTCTCTATTCGAAAGTCATCGAAGTCATTAGCGAAGTTCTGCCGAACGTACTGATAGGCACCCGTTGCGGAGCCTTTCAAGAAAAAGGAATGGGACACCAAGTAACTCAGAAAGAGCTTGGGTGCTAAGAAGGACTGGTCACCTACCGAGAAGTTATTGGTCCTTAGCCCTGCATCTACGATCAGATTATCACCAAACTGATGCTTTAGGCTAAAGTAAACTGAATTGATATCTCCATTTCCGCTTCGTCTATCATTGACTCGAGGATCATCCCCTTCAACGGTATCGTCAAAAGTGATGTCATGGTTGGAGTACTCATAACCAAAGTTCAGGTCTGTTTTTTCACCGAGTTCAACTTCCATAGATAAGTCGAATCGTTGGTCATCAATGCCATTTTTTACTGATTCTCTGTTTACACCATTACTATTGTTTCTTGGTTCTGTCCTTTGCTCTGAAAGTCGGAATTGAGATGAGGTATAACGGGCTCTAAGATCAACCGCATCTGATAGTTCTGCGTCCCAAGCAAAGGTTAGTCCCCAGTTGTCTAGTTTTGAGGTTTCTGTTTCAGAACGGTTTTGGTTGGGTGAGAATAGGTTGTAGCTAAAATCATTCGCAATGGTTAAGAAACTTAAACTCAAGTTATGCTTATCACTTGGCTTGAAGATGAGCTTCCCATTCATATCGCTGAATCCGATATTCAAGTTTCTTAGCTCAACCGGTCCTTCTAGTGCTAAATCGGAAATGCGACTTCCTTGAAAGTTTAGGTCATAATAAGCTTCCAACTTAGGCGGCATATTATTGAAAACATTAGCCCTAGCTGAAAAAACAAGCCCTAGTTTATTCTTGACGATTGGAACTCGCAATTCTAATCCTGAAGTCACGGTGTTGGTCATCAAACCAATACTCAAAGAGTCTGGTACGTGTTGTTGTGTTTTTATATCGATTACACCACCAACGCGTCCGCCCCATGATGCAGGTAAACCTCCCCGATAGATACTGATCTTATCAACGATCCCTGGGTTATAGGGCGAAAATGTACCGAAGAAGTGGCCTGTATGATAAATCGGAATGTTATCGAAAAGCAGCAGGTTTTGGTCAAAAGGCCCGCCTCTTAAATTGAGGCTACCCGGTTTACCGTTCGGGGAACGAATACCTGGAATGGCTTGCAGGACTTGAAAAACATCTCCGTCCGTCTCGCCCGCAATCAAATTCAAATCTGACATATTCACCTCGATGCGATGATCACCCAGCACCGAGTTAACACCGGCAGTAATATGAGAAAGGATGGTTACATCACCCAAATCAGTCGTCTCGCCTTTCATATTCACCATACTTCCCGAAGACTGGAGGCTGGCAATTGTCGTTTTAAAGGGGTGATAAAAGGACGTATTGATCACCAAGGAATCAGTCAGAAAAGCACCTTCTAGGGCATAAGAACCGTTTTTCGGGAGCAAGTACTTCGGTTGCTGATCGTTCAATGTGACATAGACAAGATCGATTGATCTTTGGTCATCAACATCCTGCACTTGAAACGTAATGGTCGATCGAATGGGAATGACTAGAATTCCATTGTTCCCCACCCGTTCAAAGCGAATCGGCAAACTAGCGGACATTGTCTCTAAGGCGTCCGCTAAGGACTGGGCATTCCCTAACACAAACCGAAGCGGTTCAAGCAGTCTGGGGTTATAAGAAAATACCACTTGATGTTTTTGCTCGAGGGACTTAAAGGCTTCCAGTACCGAAGGCTCGGTTTGGGCCATTGCGATACTCCCGATGCTGAGAAGCAACACGCTTGCAAATGAAAAATAAGCCGATCGAAGACTCTTGAGCATATTCAAAGATGGAGCGGCTTTTAGTTAAAAACAACTGTTCCGTCAGCCGACAAAGTGTATTGGATTTCTAAGGGCGAGAATATGGAACGCAATGCTTGCGCTAAATCGCCATGCGGAAAGCTTCCCGTAAAGTTTGTACTCGATTGGTCAGCAGGAAGTGTCAATTGCACTTTATAATAGCGTTTCAAGTCATTTAGGACATCCTCAAGCTCAGTGCCTTCATAAACACTTGTTCCACCTGTCCAACTAGGTGTTGTATTGCGGAAGTCAACTCTTTCAAAAGTTCCCTTGTCAAAAATAAGGCCTTCGCCTGGCTTTAATACTTCTCTCCCATTTTCGGAAGACACAGCAACAGATCCTTCAAAGCAATTCACTTTCAGCGCGCCATTCACTGTTTGGACGTCAAACTGCGTTCCAAGCACTGTGACATCACCAAAAGCAGTGTTTACGGTGAACTTAGTACCAGATTCTACATCGAAGAAGGCTTGTCCGACCAAGTCGATCAAACGATCCTCTTCCCAATTCCCTTTGTCGTAACTCGCATTAGAAACCGCGCCTAGGGTAATGACAGATCCGTTAGGCAATTCATGCTGAATCGTTTCCGCCAAACCAGTCTCTAAATCCACCATACCATTCTTCTGGGTATAGTCGAAGACGAACCAAACCGTAGCCAATAAGGCAATGGCGGCAGCATACCTTAGTAAAGGCCTCATGCTGATCACTTTGGTTTCGGGTTTTGCAGTAGCTGTTTTAGCCCTTAGCCTCTTCAAGCCCTCGGCTGTATCTACAGGAGGCAATGACCAAGTACTGACATCATCTAGCACAGCCTTCAGGTCATTGAGGTCATCTCGTTGGGTGAGTGCGTCCTTTTCCTTATCGGAAAGTTCTCCACTCAGCCACCGGGCAATAATTTCTTTATTTTCGAGTTCTTCGCTCACAATTAACTAACGGGCAGGTTTTGGAATCACCCAACCCCTATGTCTATATATTTTTAAATTCTTCTATCCTGTCCTTTAGCTTCACTAAAGCTTTAGCCATGCGCTTCTCTACGGCTGTTTGGCTTACACCTAACATTTCAGCAATTTCTTTATAGGTATGCTTATCGATTCTATTCAAGAGAAAGACCTCTCGCTGCCCTTCGGGTAAATCTGAGATCACGGCTTCAATCCGTTCTCTGAACTCTTCCGTTCTTAGAATGTAGTAAGGGTCTTCGCTATTCTGTTGGGGCAATTGGTCCTTCTCGAACCTTAGAGAGACTTTTTTAGACCTCACTTGATCTAAGAACAGCCGATTGGCCACGGTATGCACAAAGCCAGTCACCTTTTCTAAGATGACATCTGCACACTTTTGCCAGAGTCTGATAAAGCTTTCTTGGGCAATGTCTTCCGCCTGGGCTAAGTCGCCACATTTATAATACACGTAGTTTCTTAAACCCTTGAAGTGCTTGTGGTATAAAGCGTTATAGACGTCTTCTTGACAGACCGATTCTTGCATTGCCTTGAAAGTACGGATTTATCGTTTTCTATGGAAAAAAGGAAGGGATTTAGTTGGCTTAGCCTAGTACCAACCACTCATCATTTAAAGTCAACAATAAAACATAACCATTTGGCATTATATCAATAATTTCTTTTCTTCATAAAAGACAAACACAGTATCCTACTTTATTTAACTATGCTTTCTGAAAACGACAAAAGGTGCGTAGAGCTGATGATATTGAATCGCTATCAGTCATGATTATGACTGATTCATAAGGTTGCGCTATATATAAAATAGCGACACACAAGACAAGAGTGCTATCGCACACATTGCTTTTTCACCAGCGTGCTACTGAATAAAATTGTGAGTAATTTGACAGACTAAGGCACGGAAAAAATGGATCAATTGGGTATCTTTCAAAACAGATAAAAGACAGCATAAATGAAACTAAAGGAAAAAATTACAGTAGAAGAAGTTAACGGCAAAACATTCAAAATCAGAATGGTTGAGGCTTCTGAATACGGTAAAGCTGCCTTTACTCATTACCTTCACAACCATAAAAATGGAGTTTCTAGTTTTTATAAAGAAGAAGCTATTAAGCACGTTAAGCATGCTTTAGAGTATAAGTTCCCCGATGACAAAATCACAAGTAAAGCCGCAGAAGAAGCTTTGCAATACATGATTTTTGACTTTCAAAAAGAAATCCCCTTTCCTGCACCGAAAAAACCAAAATTCAAATTCATTGACTTATTTGCAGGAATCGGTGGTTTTAGATTAGCAATGCAAAACCTTGGAGGCAAATGCGTTTACACAAGCGAATGGGATGAGCAAGCTAAAAAGACTTATCAAACGAATTTTGGTGAAGTTCCATTTGGAGACATTACCAAAGAGGAAACTAAAAAATTCATTCCTGATAATTTCGATGTTTTATGTGCAGGATTCCCGTGCCAGGCATTCTCAATTGCAGGAAGACGAGGCGGTTTTGAAGATACTAGAGGAACATTGTTCTTTGATGTGGCAGAAATCATTAAGAGGAAAAGACCAAAAGCAATATTTCTCGAAAATGTTAAAGGGTTAAGAAACCATGACAAAGGGAAAACCTTAAAGACGATTCTAAACGTCCTTCGCAAAGACTTAGGATACTTTGTACCTGAACCAAAAGTTTTAAACGCAAGAGATTTTGGTGTTCCTCAAAATCGTGAGAGAATTTTCATAGTTGGATTTAGAAGTGACTTAGGAATTGAAGAATTTGAATATCCAGAACCTCCAAGACAACAAGTAGCCTTTGAAAATGTAAAAGAAGAAAATACCGTTTCTGTCAAATACTATCTCTCCGATACTTATCTAAACACGCTAATAAAACACAAGCAGAGACATGCTAGCAAGGGTAATGGTTTTGGCTATGAAATCATACCTGATGATGGAACAGCGAACGCGGTGGTATGCGGTGGAATGGGCAGAGAAAGAAATCTCGTTTATGATGACAGACTTGAAGACTTTACCCCCGTTACTCATATTAAGGGTGAAGTGAACAGACAAGGAATTAGAAAGATGACTCCAAGAGAATGGGCAAGACTTCAAGGTTTTCCAGATAACTTTATTATTCCTGTTGCGGACGCTTCGGCTTACAAGCAATTTGGTAATTCAGTCGCAGTTCCAGCTATTCAAGCTACTGCGAAGCACATAGTAAACCGAATATTGGAATATGTTAACAGGAAATAAAGGTGAATGGAGTGAAATTTACACTCTGCTTAGAATCATAGCTGACAAAAATCTATTTGCAGGCGATAGTGATTTAAATAAAATCGAAAACCTCATTTTCCCTATTATCAAAGTTCTCAGAGACGAATCAAAAGGAACATATCAATATAGCTATGACTCTAATTTAGTTGTTATAACAGGAAATGAAGAAGAATTTAGAATCTCTATTAAAGAGTTCCGCGAGAAGGCTGCATTTCTTCTTTCCAAGCTTAAAGAATCGACTTCTTCAACATTTAGCGTTCCAGAGATTGAAAATTTCATCAATTCTTTCAACTGTATTTCACTAAAAGCAAAGTCAAGTGTAAAAAGTGATATTAGAGTTGTAATCCATGACCAACGGACGAGCACAACTCCAGAACTAGGTTTCAGCATTAAATCTCAATTGGGTGGAGCTTCGACACTTTTAAACGCAGGTAAGACCACAAACCTTATTTACAGAATTAAAAGCCCAAAACTTTCTAAAAGTCAAATCTCAGAAATCAACGCCATAAACTCTAGAAGTAAAATTAAAGACCGACTAGAGCAAATCAATGAGAACTCAGAAGGTCTAGAGTTTGTAAGAACCGAAAGCTCTGTATTTGGAAATAATCTTACACTTATCGATTCTCTTCTTCCTAGTCTAATCTCACAAATTGTTTATCAATTTTATAGTTCCACTAATTCAAAGACAGTTGATTTACTTGATGTGGTTACAGCTTTGAACCCACTCAATTTTGACACAGAGTCAAATCACCCTTTTTACTCGTACAAGATCAAAAGGTTTTTAACGGACATTGCTCTTGGAATGATGCCTTCTAAAGTATGGACAGGAGAATTAGATGCTACAGGTGGTTATCTAATTGTAAAGGAAGATGGTGAAATTTTGTGCTATCACATTTACAATAGAAATGAGTTTGAAGACTATTTGATTGTAAACACCAAACTTGAAACAGCAAGTAGCACTCGACATGACTTCGGGACAATTTATTCAGATGGTGGTGAGATATTTTTCAAACTGAATCTTCAAATTAGATTTTTGAAATAAACCACATGCCTGAACCTAGTTTAGAATTAAAATTCGAACCGAGTACTATAGAACACCTTGGTGTCAAGATGTATTCGCATATTCCGCCAGCTTTGGCTGAATTAGTAGCAAATTCATATGATGCATGTGCATCGGTAGTAACCATCAATTTATACAATGAACCTCAAAAGAAAATCGTGGTATCTGATGATGGCACTGGAATGTCATTTGATGAAGTCAACGACTACTTTTTGAGAATTGGTAGAAATAGAAGAAAAGAGAAACAATTAAGTTCTTGTGATAGAAAACCCACAGGCAAAAAAGGATTAGGTAAGCTAGCTCTTTTCGGGCTAGGTAACATAATTGAAATAGACACGGTAAAGGCTGGAAAAAGAGTGGTTTTCACCCTGAACTATGCGGACATACTTAGTTCTACTAACTCAGTATACAACCCAACTTATGATGTTTCAAATACAGAAGATAATCCAGGAACGAAAATCATACTCAAAGAACTAAATCACAAGTCAAATTTTTCTGCTATTAATTATGTGAATAGTCTAGCGAGGTTATTTAATTTTCAAAGTGACAATTTCAGTCTTCAAATTAGTTTAAATGATGGCGAATTCATTGAAGTTGACAGTAAACTAAAGTTTGAAAACCTAGAAGCTGAATTTGAGTGGAGTGAACAAGAATTCAATCAAATTATAGAATCTGATTATTCGAACAAAAACGAAATTATAGGGAGGATAATAACTACAGAAAAACCCATTAAACCACTTCTGAGAGGCATCACACTGTTTGCCAATGGCAGAATGGTGAACATGCCTGAATTTTTTGGGAAATCTGAATCGAGCCATTTCTTCTCATATACAACAGGTTATTTAGATGTTGATTTTATTGATAATTGGGATGACGATGTCATATCTACAAACCGTCAGTCTATCGATTGGGAATTAGACGTTTCAATAGAACTAAAACAGCACCTGCTGATAATTCTTTCTGCAATTGAAAAAGGTTGGAGAAAAAAAAGAGAACAGAAAAGAGAGCAAAAAATAGAGCAATCAACTGGAATAAAAATTGGACAATGGAGGAGTACACTCCCTGAATACATTAATAAGCAAATAGACACAATTCTTCAAAAAGTAAAAACGTCAGAATTAGATAGTGTTGAGCAATCCAATTTTGTACAGGCAGTTTACAATATTGCACCTGAATACCCACTTCTGCATTGGAGGCATCTACATTATGAAATTCAAAATGCAGCTAAAGTCGATTATGAAAATCATGATTTTTATAGGGCTTTTATTGAAGCTGTTAAACGATACATCAATAAGGTCAGGCAAAAATCTAAAAACATTACTGCCTCTGATCAGAGCCTAATGGGTTCTGAATTTGGCCTAGGGAAAGTTCTACAGGTTGCATCAAAATTTAATAAGCCAGATGGCAACCCATTTCATTCAAATACATACAAATGCATTGAAGACGGTCAAAAACTATTGTCGATGGGCATAGTATCTGGAGCAAGAAATCCTATTTCACATGAGGAAATTGTTGACCTCAGAGAATCTGGGTTGTTTTCAGAAAAAGACTGTTTAGATATGCTAAGCCTGCTTTCACATCTTTTTAAAAGACTTGAAGATTCTGAAGATGCCCCCTCCTAGTCTTAGTGTCGCGCTAAGACTAAATTAAGTAATAACTCCTTATCTCTCTCTGGTTCACAATGCAGTCCCGTCCAGCACTTACTGAAGGCCTGCTTGTCGGCAAACAGGTGGCACTAGTAAAGTTCAAAAATATCTGTATCTCAGATTTTATGGGTACCTTAATCCCAAGGTTCGTTACCTAGCTTATCAACCGCCTTTAGTTTTATTCAATCAGAAAATGAGTTCAACCTTATCTAAACAACGGAAGCATTATCGATTATCAAAACGGTATTCGATGCGCAGAAAATTCCTTTTCTCTATGTCAATAAATTGGCCAGGCATGATTAGACCTAGGGTTAGTGGTTTGTTTCTTTTTCTAAAGGGTGGTTTGCCGTCAAAACATAAAGGCAATAGCGCCCTGCGGGACGCTACTTCTCATAAGTAAACCGTTACCGACAATCGATCAAAAATCTGTAACTAAATGAAAATAATTGAACAATTGCTTTTCTTCATTTCTTGGACAATAATTATAGGCTTATCAGTCTACTTTTTCATTGAAAATGTAGGTTCTTATTTTACTGGATATAGAAGTGAAAGTTACATTAACAACCCGATTTGGGTAAGTTCCCATCTAGTAGGTGGAACCATAGCTCTATTATTCGGGCCATTTCAGTTTTTTAAATGGCTTAGAAATAAATACTTGAACATTCACAGACTGTCAGGAAAAATATACATAGTTGGAGCTTTTATAGCAGGATTATCTGCCCTTCGACTTTCATTAATAAGTTCATGCGTGAGTTGCAGGATTTCACTGCTAATTTTAGCCATTCTAGTTCTTTTCACAACTTTTGCAGCTTGGTGGACAGTGAAAAACAAGAATATCAAAGCACATCAACAATTTATGGTTAGAAGCTACATCTGTGTACTCTCTTTTGTAGCTGTAAGAATAGGTGGAATTATTCCATTGGATTTTCTATTTGGACAAATAGACGACCCAACATTTAGTAGGACTGCAAATGAATACTTCTTTTCATTTGTACCTTTAATTTGTGGAGAAATATTCCTGACTTGGCTGCCAACCTTAAAAAATATCAGGAGTAAGAAATAAGCGAATTATAAACAAATGTCGCTAACATCAGCTATGAAAGAATAGGGTTTTATCAGTCAGGATATTTTCGTGGGATTAGAAAGTCCGCCACGAAGTGTAAATTTAAAAGTGTGTGGCTATGTGCGAGTCGAGAGGTTAGTGCTTTCTAACCCCACTCATCACATAGCTAGGCGTTAACCACAACCCCTTCACCTCTCAATAAAAGCCTTCCCATCAATCCCCTCCTCAATCTCCTTAGGCATGGTTAAACCCATGAAATTGGCAATAGAAGGCATAATGTCTACAATCCCCGGGTTTTGATCAAAAGATGGCAATGGCGCTGGGTAATTGGTGACGATCCACGTGGTACGTTCTCTCTCTGATTGTCCTCCATGTCCTTTTCCGTTAGCTGCAGTTCTGCCATGGTCTGTGGTGATGATAATGAGCCACTCTTCGTTGTGGTTTTGTTCACGGGCTTGAATGGCTTTCCAAATGCGGCCTACTTGTGCATCGGCTAGACCTACGGCATTGGTCATCTGAGGACTGTCGCCATATCGATGTCCCATATCGTCTGTATACTCTAAATACACCCAAGAAAGGTCTGGTGCGTCAGTGGCTAGGTAGTTGGCCGTTTCTGTCGCCACCATCTCGTCAATATTGAGGATGTATTGCTTTTCGTCATCATGCGGAAAACGCACGGTATCTAATTCAAAGCCATCAAAGGCATAGTCCATTTTGAGGTTTCCAGTTTCGGGAAGCCCCTCTCCGATCAGTTTGGTTCGATTGTCCAACCAAGTGGAGAAGATTGCGGTCTTCAGCTCAGGGTCATGCTCCTTCGCTACTCTGAAGATGCTCCAGTAGTCGTAGTTCGGTGCTTTGATGCTGTTCCCCCAAACGTTGTGCTTATTCGCCCAGACACCTGTTAACAAGCTGTTATAGCCTACTGCGGAGATGGTTGGCGATTGAGAGACTCCATCCTTCTCTCCTCCTACATAAGCACGTGTATAGCCTGCTTCGCCTGCAATCTCATCGAGATAAGGTGTGTTGGTGGCTTCTAGTACATCCGCTGGAATGCCATCTAGGAGGATAAACACTACTTTCCGTTCTTTCGGAACGGTTTGACAGGCAGAAGCAATTAATGTCGCAATGACTACCAGAAATATGGATTTGTACTTGTTCATAGTCTTATAAATTGAGTGCTATAATAACGAAAAACATCAAATATCTCTTCTAGATCGTCATTCCAGAATTTTTCTTCTAGATTTTGACGAGAAGAAAAATATCAGGAATCTCATTTGCTTCAAGCTTTTAGATACCGGACAAAATGATTCGTTTTTAAAATTATGGATCATTTTTCCGGCATGACGTCATAAGTCGGCAGGCATGATGTACTCCTTATGCCATTTACAGCAAGTCACTTCTGACTGTTGTTCGATTTGACTATCTTCATCATTCTTCAAAACCAACCTTTATGAAAGCACTAAAAACCTTCGCTTTATTACTCACGCTCCTCTTGACTTGCACTGTCAATATGCAGGGGCAAGTTTCCAATCAAATGGAAATGCTCGACATTTTCAACCTAGAATATGTCTCCGATCCACAGATTTCTCCTGATGGTCAAAGGATCATTTACGTAAGGAACTTCAAGGACATCATGACCGATCGAAACCTCTCCAACTTATGGATGGCTAGTTTTGACGGCAGCCAAAACAGACCCTTGACCACTGGCGAACAGAGTGATCGCTCACCGCGTTGGTCACACGATGGTAGCAGGGTTGTTTATACTTCTAACAAGTCAGGCAAGTCAGAAATCTACCTGCGCTGGATGGATTCAGGAGATGAAATGGTCTTGGTAAACTCCGAGAAATCTCCTTCAAGTATTACTTGGTCCCCCGATGATAAACAACTGGCTTTTAACATGTTTGTGCCAAAATCAAAACCATCACCCATCAAGATGCCTGCAGCACCTAAGGGCGCTACCTGGAACGCGCCTCCTAAGTATGTTGACGAGCTTGGATGGAGAAGAGACGGTCAGGGCGAGGTGCCTTCTGGCAACCAACAACTGTTTACCGTTCCTGTTTCAGGCGGTACACCAAGACAGATTACAGACGGCCCATTCGATCATGGAAATGCTGTTTGGGCAAAGGATGGAAAGCATCTTTACTTTAGTGCCAATATGCGTAAAGACAGGGAGATTGAAGGTTCAGATTCTGACATTTACTCAGTGGCGCTTTCTGGCGGAACGCTTACGAAGCTTACAAAGCGCTATGGCCCAGATGGGAATCCGCGCATCTCTCCTGATGGAAAGAAAATGGCCTACCTAGGTTACGATGATGAATACAAAGGATATCAGGTCAGCCGACTTTATGTAGCGAATGTAGATGGCTCAGGCAGTGAGTTGATCTCAGGTAAGCTTGATAGAGATGTGGGCAACATCAAGTGGTCGGCAGACGGCAAAGGATTGTATTTCCAGTATGTAGACAAAGCGCATACTAAAATCGCTTATATCACCCTGAAAGGGAAAGTATCCGATATCACTGAAGGCCTAGGTGGTGCTTCTTTAGGCAGACCTTATACCTCTGGTGCCTACTCTATTGCCGACAACGGCAATTACGCCTATACCTGGGCTGAAACACAAGAACCAGCCGATCTCGGTGTTGGCAATGCAGGGAAAAACAAAAGAGTAACGAAAGTAAACGAAGATCTTTTCGATTATAAGCAACTCGGTGAAGTGGAAGAGATTTGGTATAAGTCTTCTGCAGATGGATTAGACATCAACGGTTGGATTGTAAAACCCGCTGACTTCGATCCTAATAAGAAGTATCCACTGATTCTAGAAATCCATGGCGGACCGTTCTCTAGTTATGGGCCGGTATTCTCTGGAGAGATACAATTGATGGCTGCTGCGGGCTATGTAGTGCTTTATACTAACCCAAGAGGCAGTACAAGTTATGGTTATGACTTTGGCAATAAGATTGACAAAAACTACCCTAGCGAAGACTATGACGATTTAATGTCAGGTGTGGACGAGGTGATTAGCAGAGGTTATATCGATGAGAGTCAATTATTCGTCACTGGCGGCTCTGGTGGTGGTGTTTTAACGGCATGGATCGTTGGCAAGACTGATCGCTTTAAAGCTGCTGTAGTGGCTAAGCCTGTGATCAACTGGTTCAGTTGGGCTTTATATTCGGATATGTCGGCTTTTGCCACACGCTATTGGTTTGAGAAAAGACCTTGGGAAGATCCTGAAAAGTACATGAAGCACTCTCCTATTTCATTGATCGGTAATGTAACAACGCCAACTATGCTCCTAACGGGTGAGTCTGATTTAAGAACACCGATTCACGAATCTGAGCAGTATTTCTCGGCCTTGAAGCTTCAAGGAGTAGAAACCGCTATGGTGAGAATTCCTGGCGCCTACCATGGCATAGCCGCTAGACCAAGTAATTTGATTGGTAAGGTATCAGCCATACTCACTTGGTTTGATAAGTACAGAACTGATGCGGTTAAAATGGATATTAGGAAGTAGAAGAGATTAACACTTATACCGAAGGCCTCAATCAGTAGTGATTGGGGCCTTTTTTTATGTAAAGTCCATTGCTGTACTGGCAATGAGTCTTGAATCAGTCAAGGCTTCGGTCCTTAAATGTCCTGGGTAACCTGGGTGACCTCCTAGTTGGGCTAAAGCCATTTTATTTGGATAACGTACAATCAAAACAGCATCCCAAAGCACTTCATCTTCCTCATGTGGTCCAATAAGTGTAGCCATGGGTTGACCAGACCAAACAAGTTCTCCGCCTACTTCATTGATCAAGGGCGCTACTGCTTTCACATAGGCCTGATATTTTGGAAGTCCACCTGTTTTAAACTTGAGCATGTTGATCATGAATAATGGCCCTATGTCTGGCATTTCCATAAAGTGTTGCTGCTGCTCGGGTGTAGGATTTATATGCATATTACTCTTGTTTGATTGTTAAGATAGTCTTTTCACCAAAGAAATATCAACAGTTCACTTCGTCCATTATCTTTATGACACCATGAGAACCAAGTTGCCTGTTCTAATATTGATGTTGTGCATTGCACTTAGCTGTAGTAATACATCTAAGGAAGAAAAACGGGTATTCACCACCCAGTATGGCTCCATGAAGGCATTACAGAAACATCTTGAAGCAGATAAAATGACTTGGTGGACTTACCACAAGGAACATATTATCCTTTCTACAGAATTCAATGCTTTGGATATTGAGGGAAAAGACATTGATAAACAGGAGTTCTTAGAAATGCTCGATACTGGAGACTATTTGGCCTTAGCTGTGAAAGATGAGGCTGATAAGAATTATTACCACCTGCGCCTTATCTCTGAGAATGCTGCTCAAAGCATCAGTGGCTTGGCAGAGGTTGATGGCTACTCGGGGCTACAACACTTCATGCAGGAGGGAAAAGACTTCCCGGATTTTGAATTCACTGACCTTGATGGAAATGTATTCACCAATGATGACCTCATGGGAAAGACCATCTTTCTAAAGACATGGTTTATTGCCTGTGCGCCATGTATTGAGGAAATGCCTGCGCTCAATGAAATGGTGAAGGCGTATCAAAACCGAGAAGACATGATCTTTATTAGTCTTGCTTTGGACAAGCCTGATGCCTTAAAGAAGTTTCTCACCAAGAGGCAGTTCGACTATAAGGTAATCGCTGAGCAAGGTGATTTCATTGTCGATAACCTTGTCAACCTCGCCTACCCTACACACTATATCATCGGTCCTGATGGTAAGGTCAAAAAGATTACTAGCAACTTCGAAGAGCTTGATATGGCTAGGGTTGCGATGGGGATTTGATAATCTATCGCTGCAGTTCATCATGAAATTTTAAGCAGTTCAGCTTATAATGAGTCTGAATCTCAGTTTTGACCTTTATTATTCTACTAATTCAGTGCTTAAACAAAGTAGCTTATGAAAAATTCAAATACTCTATTAAAGTCAATGACAATCATGATTGCCCTATTCTTAATTGCAGCCTGTGGTTCATCTAAGACTGAACAATCTGTCTCAGATAAACCATTCGATCCTATTGGAAAGTGGGAATACAAAGTCACAACGGATGTCAGTTATGGTGCTATCACAATTTCGAAAGTTGGTGGTGGGTATGAAGCATTAATGACTACTGAAGTATTCGGTGAGCTTGTGGTGATGAACTTAAAAATAGATGGTACTAATTTAACTGGTGATTTAGATGTTGGCGGTACGCCTGCAATAATCAAATGTGAATTTGACGGAGATGACTTCACAGGAGCTGTAGTTGCTGGTGAAACTACTTTTCCTATGGTGGGTCAAAGAGCTGAAAATTAATCTCAAGGCATGAAATGCGATTTACTATATTAAAGTCGTGTACTACTTGCCATATAACAAAAACCTTAAGCAGTTCTCAAGAAACCTGAGGAATAACAGTACGCTTACAGAAGTTCTGTTGTGGCAACAACTTAGAGCAGGACGTATCAGGGGCTATAAGTTCAATAGGCAGAAGCCATTAGGTAATTACATTGTCGACTTCTATTGTAAGAAGCTTAACCTCGTTATTGAAGTAGATGGAGAAAGTCATTTTATAGGTGATGCTCCAATTAGAGATAAGGAGAGGCAGGACATATTGGAAGGTATGGGTCTTGAGTTTCTGAGGTTTGATGATATGGATGTTAAAATGAATATCTCCTTCGTGATTCGCGTGTTGGAAGAGTTCATGGATGATTGGGAGCGGTCGAATCCCCCTAGCCCCCTTTAGCCAAAGGGGGAATACTACGTAATAAGGTTTCTTATTAACGAATAAGACTCGAAAGTATATGGCCACCAATGCTTCAAATAGTAGCAATTCTCTTTAATCAGTAGAGTCCGAAAGTTGAGAAATAAATATATACTTCTGCATAGTACATCAATAGCTATCATGTCTGACGTAATGGTGATTAGAAAATATGATAGCCTAGAACTGCTCAATCCGCCTAGCCCCCTTTAGCCAAAGGGGGAATACTACATAATAAGGTTTCTTATTAACGAATAAGACTCGAAAGTATATGGCCACCAATGCTTCAAATAGTAGCAATTCTCTTTAATCAGGGGAGTCTAAGAAAGACGTTTAATTACAATTATCGCTTTCCTTGTAGCAAACTATGGATCCTATGATGCCAAAGCGCACTAGTCTTTGCAAAACTAACTTCGAGAAAGTCCCCCTTTTGTAAAAGGGGGTGTCCGAAGGACGGGGGATTAAATCACACCCTTCTGCACACCCGGTTAAAGGCACAGTACTCACATTGTTTGAGGTCTTCGGTTTGAGAGAATGGAACTTCAGGATTATAGATCTCATTCACCATCTCCTTTAAGCGAGTATCGAAAGCATCGATCACTGGTTCAGGAACTTCTTGGCCAGCCCTAAGCCATTGGGTACCCTGGCTGAGGTGACGCATGCTGAGAATACCAATGCGTACCTGTTCTGACAAATGACCTCTGGTTAATAGCGCATACAAGTACCCTTGAAAGCCAGACTTCAAGTCAGGGTTTTCAAA
>Ga0222675_1000209_pt1 | contig 29162 bp, 25 predicted proteins | sample AntAcemetagen868_FD_179818 | JGI IMG/M metagenome (GOLD analysis project Ga0222675, IMG submission 179818) | Saline water microbial communities from Ace Lake, Antarctica - #868 | ecosystem: Environmental > Aquatic > Non-marine Saline and Alkaline > Saline | place: Antarctica: Ace Lake...
AAACTCAATTCCATGTCGTCCACTATACCCCTGTCACGCAGTGGTCGATGGATAATAATATATTCCAACCAGGTACCGAAGAGGAATTGGTACACCTTGAAGGTGAGGTTAAAACACTCTTGATGAAGCAAAATGACTTCGGTACTACACTGGTTATAAACACTGCCATAACTAAGCATTGGGCTTTTGGGGACAATGTCTTACGCAAAAAGCTGGACATCACTGACCTGGTACTGTCAGCCAAGAATAACGAACTCTCTTGGAGCGAGATTGCTGACTTTAAGATGGCTGCTACGGAGCATATGGTTGACGTAGCAAATAACGCACCCTATGAAGATGATACTACAGGGCTTTGGGAAACATACTTTAAACAAGCGACTGCTTTGTATTACGATGTTTACTATGGAGAAACTGATGAAGAGTTAGCCAATGAAAAGCTGTTTCAAGAGCTGATTTCAAGCTATTATAGGCTCTATAAAGTCTTCAAAGAAAATGGTCAGGTGAAAGATGCCAATCAAGTCTATGTAGAAATGAAGGACGTGGAACTGCGAGAACTATCGTTTAAATGGAAAAACGAGAAAGGCTTTGAAAACTGGATCAACTGGAGACTCAATCGGCTCCTGAGGTTTTATACAGACTATGGTACTAACCCTTCCAAAGCGATCAACATTTCGGTATTTGTATTGCTCATATTCGCTGTCTTCTACTTCTTCTTTCCTAGTGAATGGGATACTAAAAGTAAAGGGCAACTGATAATAGACTATAGGACATTTGTAGATAAAAATGACAAAGGCTATATAAGGCCCTTTATCATGTTGTCTTTGGGCTTTAGCAAGAGCCTGCTGAACGCGTTGACACTCAGTCTAAACTCTTTTATCACCCTAGGTTTTGGAACAATCCCCACTACGGGACTTGCTAGGTACGTATGTATTTTACAAGGCTTTTTAGGGTGGTTCTTACTTAGTATTTTCACAGCTAGTCTTATCAATCAAGTCATGTTCTGAGTTAATGAGTCCCTATATCCAAGGCACTAGGATGAACTTTTTAGCTTTTAATTATCCTGCGCTCCTTATTTACTTCAACATTTTCCAAACAATTGGTGTGACAATCTGTTATGCCACCTAAGAAACCAAAAGAACTATGAAAAAAGTAAATTATTTATTCGCTATCGGCTTGACGCTTATTTTTACTGTCGGTTGTAATGGAGCAAAAACAGAAAGTACTGAAACTGTAACTGAAGAAACTGTTGTTGAACTAGATGTTCAGGACATTGTAGATTTAGCTGTTGGTACAGAATCATTATCTACACTAGTAGCGGCCTTAACTGCTGCAGACCTTGTGTCAACAATGCAAAGTGACGGACCGTTTACAGTTTTCGCACCAACTGACGAAGCGTTTGCAGCACTTCCTGCTGGAACACTTGAAATGTTATTAAAGCCTGAGAATAAAGATATGCTGGTATCAATTTTAACTTACCATGTAGTATCAGGTAAGGTAATGTCTACAGATTTATCTGACGGTATGAAAGCAGCAACAGTAAATGGTGCTGAAGTGACAATCACTACGGCTGGTGGTGCTAAAGTAAACGGTGCTAACGTTGTAGCGGCTGATATTGTAGCTTCTAATGGCGTAGTACACGTAATTGATGCAGTAATCTTACCTCCTGCGAAATAAGAATTTGATTTAATCAATATTAAAAAGGCCCCTATTTGGGGCTTTTTTTGTTGGTGTTCACTCCTACGCCGCAGCCTGATAGTACTTTTCTATACGCAAACTGCCCTCAAGCAAACAATCTTTCTTCTCTTGAATGCATATCTTCGCAAAAAAAGAAGATGCTCAAAGCGGTGATTTTTGATATGGATGGGGTGATTATCAATAGTGAGCCTTTACATCACCGCGCCTACCACGCCATGTTTGACGAAGTGGGCGCTGATGTGTCTGCTGAGCTATACGAGTCACTTACGGGTAAATCGACCATCAATGTCTGTAAACAAATAAAGGACCGGTTTGAGCTTCCACATTCGCCTGAATTACTAGCCACCATTAAGAGACGTCACTATGATGTCATTTTCGAAAACGACAAGACGTTTGACTTGATCAAGGGAGTTCGCGCATTGATCGAGAATTATCACGAACAAGGACTTACACTCGTATTGGGGTCTTCGGCCACTATGGTCAGTATTGAGCGGATTTTCAAGCGCTTCGACCTTAATCCCTATTTCAAAGCCAAGCTAAGTGGTGCGGAGCTCAAGGCGTCTAAACCACATCCGGAGATCTTTATCAAGGCGGCAGCAGCCACTGGCTTCAGCCCCGAAGAATGCATCGTAATCGAAGATGCTACTAATGGCATTGAAGCTGCCAAGAGTGCTGGAATCTTTTGTGTAGGCTTTGATAGTGAACATTCTAAAAATCAAGACTATAGCAAAGCTGATTTGGTCATCAATGATTTTGAAGCCATACACTTTGAAAGGATCAAAACGATTTTCGAAACCTAGGGCTATAAAGCATAAATGGATGCCACAGCAACCTGTGACATCCATTCAAATTTCTACGATAATATTCTATCTGTTAGGGTTACTTCTTAGTCCACACATTATCCTTTGCATCCTTATCTGGGAATCTTCCTCCTGGATCTAGTGTGATCTTTGAAATTTTTCTACCGCCAAAAGCGAGTTTAGCTTTATAGGTTCTGCTTCCATTCATCCACACATCAACAGGAAAAGTAACGATGGCTGTATTATCATCCACCATCACAGCATTCTTCATGGATTTGATCGCAGGACCAGAAGTTTCAAATTCTACTTTCAGTACAACAGGAGAAGGCATTTCACCCGCTTGATGCACTGTCACTTCTGTAGTATTGCCAGTTTTAACGTTCTGTATTGATCCTTCAACAGATTCTCTTGTCCATAACCAGTAATACCAAAACCACTCTAGATTTTGATCTAATTCGTTGTTCATAAAGAACATATAATCCCATGGAGATGGGTGCTTAAACGCCCATACTTCTGAATACTTTTTCATGGCAGCGATAACTGCGTCATCACCAACAATACCACCTAGCATAGACAACATGGCTGGTGCTTTACTGTAGGTTTGATAACCATAGCCATCCCCTCCATAATTGGCATTCCACATCATGGTGGCCTCATCTTCAAAGCCACTTACGCTACCATAACTCATTCCTCTACCATCCAAATTGAAAGGCACGCCTCTTCGGTCATTAGCAGAGAGAATGTTCATGTAAGAGTTGAATCCTTCATCCATCCAACCATAACGCGTTTCGTTGGTACCCAACATCATTGGCCACCATTGGTGTGCAATCTCATGATCAGCAGCCCCTTGATTTGAGTTTACCACCATTGGGTATTCCATGCCTGCACTAGGTCCATCTTGAAATGTCAGCTGTGGGAAGGCATAAGAGGCCCATAGGTTAGAGTAAAATTCAAGTGCATGTCTTCCTAATTCCCCTGCACGCGCAAATCGTTCGGCTCTCTCTGGCAGGTAGAACATATGAATTGGTATCTCACCTTTACCAGGAATAGTGGCTCTAGTTGCTTTCCAAATGAATTCATTGGAAGTGGCCCAGGCAAAATCATTTACTTGCTCTGCCATGTAATGCCATGTAAGACTTTCTCCGGTAGCAGTCGCTTTTCCAGCGCCTCTTTCATCTTCCCCTACGATGGTAATCTCATCATCAGAGTCAGTAATCTTTGCGATACGTGCTCTAATGGGAGCCATTAAAACTTCTTCGGGATTTTGGAGTACACCTGTCCCACTTACTAACCAGCCTGCTGGTACCGTAATCTTCACATCAAACTTTCCGAAGTTGTTAAAGAATTCAGCTGGCCCTAAATAAGGCTGGGTTTTCCATCCTCTTAAGTCATCAAATTTGGCAACTCTTGGAAACCACTGTGTTGGCTGAAATAGCCTTCTTTGCCAACGTTGTGTCATTCTATGGGCATTGCCTTTCTCACCACCCGGTAATTTTGTATTCCAATCAATTTCTATGGCAGCTGTACTATTCGCTGGTATAGGTTTGGCTAGAGTGATAAAAGCAACTGTTTGTTGTAATCCAGAAGCCTCTAGGCGTGGCTCCAATTGTACACCTCTTTGTCTTGGCCTTGGAATTGGCGCAAGATCTACCAACGCTCCATCCACTGTTATTCTAGTCACCACCATGCCGTCAGTGGTTTCTGCTGGTCGCGATGATCCACGAGGTACATCTCCTCGAAAAATATTATGATCTAGCTTCAAGACAATCATTGTCATTGGCTCAGGGCTATTGTTGTGCAAAGTGATCGTTTCGCTACCCGTGATGATTTGTGTACTAGGATTCAAACTAGCATCGATATCATAGTCAGCCTGTATTTGCCAGTAGTTCTCACCAGGACTTCCTGTAAAGTCGCGTGTACCTTCGGCAAAGGCTTTGCGAATAGAGTTAGTCATTGGCACATCCATCCGAATGGCCCTTTTCGAAGTTTCTAAAGATTTCCTTAAGGGAACCTTCTTTTGTGCAAAGGCCAAAGTGCTTGAAAATAGTAATAGATAGATAATTAAGCGTGAGTTCATGATGGCTAGTCTTTATTTGTTTGACAATAATCCTAAACTAGACAATTAAGCCCAATTTCAATAGTCCTTAATATGTGTAAGGCTTCTTTCGGTTCCCAGCCACTTGCTAGACTTCCATTTAACACATCTTTTCTCTTCGGGAGTTGCTCCCCTTCATCATCTATTTTGTCCGCTTCATCTGATTTTCTCTATCTTAATACCATTCATTCAACCAAATTTGAATCTGTATTTAAGACACCTTATGAAAAGATCAATTTTGAACGCCCTCGCCTTTACATTAGCATTTTGCGTCTCAACCACATTGTCTGCTCAGGATAATTCGAGCGGTCAAGTGACTTATGAACAAATCACTGCCTATGATTTTGGAGAATATCAGACAGATGCACGTTGGGAATCATGGCTGGCAGACCAGCCAAAGTCAGGAAAATACAGCTACTTGCTTAGTTTTTCTGAGAATAAAGCCTTCTATGAGAAGGACCCGACCGATAATGCGCAAATGCCTGCAAAGCTCCAATCGGCCTTAAGAAAAGCAAACTGGAACAAAGGGCCAAAGGCAGAAACGAAAGAGATCTACTACGATTTCGATGAAGGTGAACAAACAGAACAAATTGAATTTATGACGCGAAGTTTTCAAGTCACTTCTGAAATTACTTCCCAAGCTTGGAAGTTCACTAGCAAAAAGAAAAAGGTACTGGACTACATCTGCATAGGTGCGGAAATGACAAGAGATGACATAGTGTATACCGCATGGTTCACTTCAGAAATACCAATCTCTGGAGGCCCAGCAGGCTATTCAGGTTTACCCGGCTTAGTGTTGGCAGTCGAGAAGAACGAAGCCGTTTTCATCTTGGCTACGAAAGTAGACCTATCCATTCAACCAGGTAATTTGGAGGCGAAGTTGAAAGATGGTAAAAAAATGAGTCGAGAAAATTTTGATCAAACGGTGACTGAAAAAGTAGCCGAATTCACCGAGAGCCTTAAGAATAAATCATCAAATGGCGCTGTCAAAAGGTTAGGTGGAAAAGGAGAATAAGCACCCATGAAGAAGTTTTTCATTGTCTGTATTATATTATCAGGGTTTGCCTTTTCAGCGCTAGCACAGCAAGATCTGACCGGCCGTATCCTAGATAAAGCAGATAATCCCCTACCCTTTGCTACAGTCGTTCTATTGCAGCCTAAGGATTCTGTAATGAAGTTTTTTGGGGTGACGAATGATAAGGGAATCTATCAGATCAGACGGGTAAAAGATGGTAAGTACCTGATGCAATTCTCCTTTACCGGTTTAAAAACGATCTATAAAACTGTTGAGGTGCCAGTGGTGTCTGCAAATCTAGGAGATCAGCAAATGGAAGATGATCCACGTGCACTAGACGAGGTCATTGTAGAAGCTGAGTTGATTCCAATCAAGTTCAAGACAGATACCATAGAATATAACGCCAAAGCGTTTAAAACACGTGCTGGTGCCGCGGTAGAAGAGTTATTAGAGAAACTGCCGGGTATTGAAGTAGATAATGAAGGAAACGTCAAAGCACAGGGAGAAGATGTGGTGAAGATTTTGGTGGATGGCAAAGAATTCTTTGGTAACGACCCGAAGGTGGCCACCAAGAACCTGCCTGCCGATGCCATTGACAAAATCCAAGTGCTGGATCGGAAATCTGATCAGGCCAATTTTACAGGCATTGAGGATGGAGAACGTGAGCGCACCATTAACTTGTTATTGCGAGATGATAATAAGAATGGCTACTTCGGAGAGTTGAACTTCGGAGCCGGTAACAACAAAAGCTATATCGGAGAAGCCAAGGTTTATCGTTTTTCTGATAAAATTCAAACGGCTGTCTTAGGCCTGAAAAACAACATTAACAAGTTTGGCTTTACCTATAAAGGGAATAATACTTTCGGTCAAAACGTAAAGGGAATCAATGAGTCATTCGCTGGCGGACTCAACCTATCCCTTAATAAGAAGAATGGTGATCGCTACTTTGTCAGTTACCTAGGTAACAGCAGAAAGAAGAACTTATTTCAAACCACCACATCGGAGAATTTCTTGGAAAATGGAGCTTATAATCAAGTTGGTGACCTCACCGAAAGCGAAAGAGATAGACCTAATGATATAGATTTTGGTATCAGACATAAGATTGGTGAAAACCAGATGCTGATCATTGATGGTGATGTGACGCTCGGTTCTACCAAATTGAATAGCTTGTCGGCATCAAGTGCGACCCTCAATGGATTAGCGATCAATACATTCAACAATAATACATTTGACCTAACCGATGAGACTTCCTTTGTTTCCAATAACAGCTACTCCTTAAGGCTTAAAGGAGACGACCTTCAGTTCGGTATAAGGTTCGGCATGAACTATACCGATAATGAAACGGCTCTAGACTGGACCAACATCACTACGGTGATTGCACCACAGATTACCACGGAAATTCATCAACTGAGGAATAATACCACAGATCGATTGAGTGGCTACACGATCCCAACGTTAACTAGAAAGATCAATGACTTATGGTCTGCTGATCTGGGAGTTACATTAAGTTCAAACCGACAAAACCTTATCCGTACGGAAGGTGTTTTCAATGACCAAGACCAGATTATAGGAACCCCCATTCCTGATTTCAAAACCGTGCAAAACACCGTTTCACCCCAACTAACTTTCAGGAGGGCGACCAATAAAACTGTAGCGAGTCTAACCCTTATAGGGCAAAGCACCCGTTTTGAAAAGTCATTGACCAATGGACAATCAGAAACGCCTGATTACTTCTATTTCACCCCAAGGTTTAACTATCGCAATCAGTACAGAAGTGGTCGGAGAATTGAAGCACGATATAATGCAGGAGCTAGTTTTCCGAACCCCAACCAACTCTTTCCAATAGAGAATAATCTGAGCCAAGTATCCATTTATCAAGGTAATTTCGACCTAGAACCAGAGTTCAGTCATAGTGTTAACTTGCTTTGGTCAGTGTTTGATGAGTTTTCCTTCACCTCCTTTTTCCTAAGGCTTAATGGTTCATTTGTGGATAATAAGATCAACAATGCAGTCACAGTCAGTGATCAACTGATTCAGACCATTACCCCTGTCAATACTGATGGACAAACGTCACTTTCAGCCAATGTCAGTTTCTCCACCCCAATCAGATCAATCGGCCTGGATTACAATGTTTCACTGATAGAAAGCTGGAGTAAGGGTGTCAACTTTGTTAACAATCAGGAGAACGAAACCGAGACCTTCAGTCACAACCTTACCATGAGTTTTGAAAACAGGAACAAGGAAAAGTTCAGAATCAACTTTGGTGGAATGCTGGGCATTACGCAATATGATTTCTCCATTTCCGACATGTCGGATGATAGTTTTTTCAACATTAGTTACTTTTCAAATATTCGGTATTCACCTGCTAAAAGGTGGAACTTCCTGATGGATGCCAATGTGACCAATTATAACGCTCAGAGCTTTGATGAATCTGTCACTATTCCACTGATTACAGCCAGTGCGAGTTATGGCTTTCTGCAAGCAGAAAAGGCTACTATAACCATCAGTGCTTTTGACTTGCTCAACAAGTACATCGGCTTTAGCCGGATCAGTACCGCCAATTTTCTTTCCCAAAGTGAATGGAACACCATTGGGCAATACTTTATGTTGACATTGGCTTATAGGTTTAGATAGATGCAGCGTTCAAAAGATTGGTCCGTATGGTTACTGGTTGTTTCAGGAGTGCTTATCGCTATATTCCTGAACCTCAGTACTTTTAAATGGGCTTTTTCAATCATTAATTCAGATGGATTGAATAGCCTTGATGAACGAGGTATGCAACGCCTAATCTTTGGAGGAATAGTCACCTTGGTTCACTTAGTGCTCTTTTTATTGCTCGGGCTGTTCCACTACCGCTGGAAAGATGGACTGCTCAGGCTGCCTTGGCCAAAGGCCTTGACAATTACCGTGATATTGCTGATTACAGTAGTGATATATGGAGGTTTAGGATTGTTAGAGAACTATCTTTTCAGAAACAACTTTATCGTTTTAATCAAACGGGTGCAACCCGAATATTTCATCTGGAACAATCTTCCCGTAGGCGTCATTGCCATAGCGGAAGCCTACTTCCTGATCTTATGGCGAAAGGTAAAGGCATCAGAACTGGAGAAAATACAGCTACAAGAGGAAAAGGCGAATGCAGAACTTGCAGCCCTAAAAGAACAAATCAGTCCTCATTTCTTCTTTAATACACTGAGCTCGCTCAGTACAATTGTGAGAAACGAGAAAAAAGAAGTGGGATTGGAGTTTATCCAAGCGCTTTCTAACACCTATCGCTATACCCTAGCAAGTAAACGGCAGGAATTAGTTACCGTAAAGGAAGAGTTAGAATTTGTGAAATCATACTTGTTTGTATTGAGCAAACGCTTTGGTGACAAAATCATTTGTGAAATGAATATTTCTGAGGAATCTTTACAAATGAAGGTCCCTCCCATGTCCGTTCAGCTATTGGTAGAAAATGCTACCCAGCACAATGTTATTACGAAAGCCACTCCCCTTACTATTAAAATCTTTCTGGAAGATAACATGCTGAGTGTGGAGAATACCCTTCAAGAAAAAGTCGAAAGTGAGGGTTTGGGACTTGGATTGCAAAACCTCACCAGTCGCTACCGTCTCATTGCAAGAAAGGATATTGTTATCTTAAAAGATAAATACACTTTTAAAGTTAAGTTACCGCTACTGTGAAAGTCCTGATCATAGAAGATGAAAATAGTGTAGCACAGAACCTCTGTGACATACTCCGTGAAATCGACCCTTCTATTACGGTATTGGCCATTCTTGAGAGTGTAAAAGAAGCTGTAACATGGCTGAATGAGCATCCAAAACCGGACCTTGGCTTCTTTGATATCCGACTGGCTGATGGTGATTCTTTTGAAATCTTTGAGCAGACCGAAATCAACTTCCCCATCATCTTCACTTCTGCTTATGATGAATATGCCCTCAAAGCGTTCAAGGTGAACAGTGTCGATTATCTAGTCAAGCCAATTGTCCACGATGATCTAGTTAATGCTTTAGATAAGTATAACTCCATTTATGCGAACAATGGTCGAGATTATGCACAGCTATTAAGCACAATAGCAGACATGCGACAGGCCGAAGAGAAACAGTACAAGAAGAACCTCTTGGTCTATTTCAAAGATCAAATCCTACCGATTTCCTTGGATGACGTGGCCTACTTTATGTTGGAAAATGAAATGGTGTATTGTGTGACACACAAAGACCAACGCTACCGTATGGACCAAACACTAGAGAAGATAGGTAGCCAGGCAGACCCTCAACAGTTCTTTCGTGCCAATAGACAGTTTATCATTTCAAGAAAAGCCGTGAAAGCTGCCTCACAGTATTTCCAGCGAAAGTTAAAAATCAACATTATTCCTGTCCCAAAAGAAGATTTGATTATCAGCAAAACAAAAGCCACTCTTTTTAAGAAGTGGCTGGAGTTGTAACGTTAGTTTCTAACTATCTCTAACGAGACAAAATTATTATCAATTGTGCTAACTACTACTCTATCTTTAAACATTTTCGTTGGGTTAGACCTGGCTACTGTCAGAGAGATAATTGGCCAACCATCATTCCAAGAGAAGGTTACCTCATGTTATACCTAGTCCAGTAAATTGAGTATTGATGAATAATGTTATTCAATATTTAAAATCATCTCGATTTTAGGCGAATAGCAGATCAAGCACTAGTTTTGTTGATATCTCGAAATCATGAATAAACTTTCTATTGCCATTCACGGGGGTGCTGGTACCATCCTCAAAAGCAGCATGACTCCTGAGAAGGAAACTGCCTATAAGAACGCCTTACAATCGGCATTGGATGTTGGTTATAATGGTTTGGCAGAAGGACTTAGCGCCATAGATGCCGTAGAACTTGCAGTATCAAGCTTAGAGAACACCCACTTGTTCAATGCAGGTAAAGGTTCTGTATTTACAGCTGAGGGTACACATGAAATGGATGCAGCCATTATGGATGGCAGTAACCTAATGGCCGGTGCGGTCTCTTTAGTCACTGGTGTGAAAAATCCCGTGCAACTCTCCCGTTTAGTGATGGATAAATCTGATCATGTTTTTTTGGCTGGTCAAGGTGCAATGGCTTTTGCTAAGCAGATGAATTGCGCATTTGAGCAACCCGATTATTTCCATGATGAATTCAGGTATCAGCAATGGCAAGAAGTGAAAGGCACAGATAAATTTCAACTAGATCACGCTACAACCAAAGAACAAAAATTCGGTACTGTCGGAGCAGTTGCATGTGATCAATTTGGCAACATCGCGGCAGCAACTTCTACCGGAGGTATGACCAATAAAAAGTTCGGCAGGGTTGGTGACAGTCCTATGATTGGTGCGGGAAACTATGCAAATAATAAGACCTGTGCTGTGTCTTGTACAGGAAGTGGTGAATTCTTTATCAGGGCTGTCGTAGCCTATGATGTATCTTGTTTAATGGAGTACAAAGGCTTAAGTCTTCAAGAAGCTTGTAACGAAGTGATCCAAAACAGACTCATGGAAATTGGTGGAGATGGTGGCTTAATAGCCGTGAATTCCGCAGGAAATATATGTTTAGCCTATAATACCGAGGGCATGTATCGTGGGCAACGAAATAGCAGTGGATTAAATGAAGTAGCCATTTATGGCTGATACCATAAGTCTATCTATCGGATTAGACTTAGTAATCAGACAAATTTTTCGTGGATAGGGAGCACGTAAATCTCTCTCTTTTCGAGCTCAAATCGATCTCCATTTGCCAAAATGTGAGTTGTGAGATTAGAAAGCGACATAGGCGTTCCAGTTGGTAACTCAGCATGCGCATTGTGTGTTAGGTTACGCCCGTCCATGATAATCACCATTCCTGATCCTATCACCTCACACTCATTACATCCTTTGATTACAATTCCGGTATCTTCGGCAAGCCCAACCCAAGCGACTCGCTATGCATGGCAGATGTAAAGGCCATGGTTTCTATTGCTGCCCATTTTTCATAGCCACCATGCGCGGCAAGCATTTTTTCAATAATGGCCTTTGATTCATCATTGGCATATTCTGGCCCATTGTTCTTGTCATTGGGCTCACTCGCTACTAAAGCAAATGCCATAAAAAGTGTTAATGCAGTAAGTGTAATTCGTTTCATGTTTTTCTTGTTGTTACAGGATAAAGCAACGGTATCAAATCAACATCCGCTCAGCTTTTGCAACGGGGAACAAAAAATGAAGTGAGTGACAATTTTGTAAGTACAATAAAAGCTGAGCTTAATCAGTAGAAGATCTGATGACTTGCCTTGCCAACCATAGCTACCGTAAAGTCGTTGGACATGTCTAAGTATTCCGTTAATACACACGCTTGTGATTAATTAAGGACTACATTTCGACACACAAGTAATTAATCAAAACAACATGAATATAACATCAGAAGTCATTAAGTCAGAAGCTCACAACATTGCCGTAAGTCACCTTGAGGAGAAACTCACTACACTCAATCAAATCATTGCAGCTAAACGCGATGATGAAGATGAGATTAATCAAGGTCAGATTGATGCTGATACTTTATCTCATAATACTGAAGATCAGGACAATATAATGGTCATGCAACAACAAGTTATAGCGCTCAAAGGGCAACTTGACCTGATCAATACGTATAAAAGTAGCAAACCAACTTCTGTGGTTGACCCAGGATCATTGGTTATGGTAAAGGACCAAGCATTTTATGTATCAACAAGTGTCAAAAGCTTTGACCATCAAGGCCAAAAGGTGACATGCCTCTCTGTGGAATCACCCATTTATCAGGAAATGAGAGGCTTGTCGGCAGGAGATGATTTTTCTTGTAATGGAAAGAATTATCACATCATCAAGATAGCATAAGGCTCCACAGCTACCTAAAAAGTATTATTACCTAAAGCTTAGTTCTTAATTCTAGATTTAACCTATCCCAGTTGCCAGCAACAGCTGCGGCATCATAGGTGGTTTGAAGAAACGACATCAGCATCGCTTCAGGGTCTTTGGCCATGCGGACATCGTCATATTTCAAGAAGTACTCCCCCATTTCTTCACTCCAAAAAGCTTGTTCAGGCTTAATGTCATAGTGTGCAAAAACAGTAGGCGAAGGATAACAATAGGAATAGAAAACGGGTAATGGGGAATCATCGCTTCCAGGCCAAAAGCCTGCGCTACTGACTTCTTGTGAATAAGCTTCTTGCATTACCTCCAAGGGCATATGAGGCATTCCACCTTGATGTAGCGGTGCCTTACGACCAGAAAATCTTGTGACAGCCATATCAAAAGCACCCCAGAAAAAGTGAACAGGACTACATTTCCCAATAAAGCCACTTCTGAATTTCTGAAATACATTATGCACACTCACGGCTGCTTGCCAAAAGCTTTGAACACTCTCCTTATGATATGATCTATTGATGGTATTCTCAGCAAACGGAATGGCCTCGGCTAACTCATTAGGCTTATTATGAATCTCTACATTGATATTGAGTTTCTTGAGCTTGTTAAATAGTTCACGATGAAAATCTGCCACGGTGCGAGGAAATAGACCAATGATCTCATTTTCATTGAAAGTTGAAGAAATGATTAGCTGATGATGCTCAAAGTCGAATTCTATTTCGAAGATACCATCCTGATACGGCATGCTCCCCGTACTAAGGCCCTTGGCGGTAACATAGAGTGCCGTATGCCAAGAGTGGTTTTGCCAAGGCATAGATTTTAATCGGATTTTCCCTACAATCTGTGTCCACTGATGAACCGTTTTCAAAGTTTCTTTCCAACTTTTATAGTCTAGTACTGGCCACGCATTATCGCAGCCCTTAATAATCGTATTCATGGGTATTCGAGGTTTAATCGATCAAAGAATCTTATCGCTAAATATACTTTAACTGCATTATAATCCATTGCGGTATTTTGAACTAGGCATTCAGAAAATAATAAATTAAAATAAATACAGGCTTTGCTACTCAAAATGGGGTTAGCATTTCCAATTTCCATAGTTTAGCCAATAAATAGCACTACCGTCCTACTTAAATATGTTTAGCCGGAATAATTTTTTGATGTTCAAGTACTAATTATTGTCGGTGCAGCCATTGTTGGCTTTTGGATATTACACTACATCTTTCCAATGGTCTTATGGACCTCAGCCATATTTTCAGGCATCCAGATCAACCTTATGAGTTTGGTGTTTATGCGCTTAAGAAAAGTGCCCCCTCCCTTGATTGCCAATTCATTAATATTAGCTACCAAAGCAGGGATTCTCGATATTAATACGCAAGTATTAGAGACCCATTACTTAGCAGGTGGAAATCTCACCAATCTCATAAAATTCCTTATTGTAGCCGATAAAGCCAATCTAAACCTCACTTTAAACAGGCCACTGCCATTGACTTGGCTGGTAGAAATGTATTGGAAGTTGTTCAGATTTCTGTAAATCCCTATATAATTGTAGTTTGTTCCCAATGAGCAAGAGATGAATGCCAAAATAGAATATGCTAAAGCGCTGGTCATTCAAGCCGAAGCTGCCATTCCATTAGCCCTCTTCGAAGCATTGGTGAAATGGCAATTGGAGGTTGGAGAGTGAAAATGAAGTTCAAATCAATACCTGGTTGATAAGTGCCACTGTGAATATGCTAAGTAAGAACCAACCCATAAAACCCTGAATAATACATAGGTATCTTGCCAGACCTTTTGTTGGAATCGCCCCGAAGCCTAAAGTTACAAAGGCGTTCAAACTTAATGCGAAGGCATTTAACCAGCTTAAAACCAGACCTAAAAGCAACTTAAGAAATGGAAGGAAATATCCCTTTTCATTTTTCTCAATAAATTCACCATAGTCCCTTAGCATTTTCTTTTTGCTGACTACATCCCACTCTGACGGATAAAACACATAGACGAAGGAAAAGAGCAAAATGATTATAAATGAAATAACAATTGCCTTGGCCGGGCTGGTGCCACTTCGGGTATAGAGTTTCATTAATATCCCTATTCTGTATTGAACCCAATTCTCAAATGTTCTATCCGCTCTATAGGTCTGTAAATCTCTAGCAAGGGTTAGGTCCTTTAGCATTACATAAGCCGCATTGGCTGAAGCTATATCACCTCTATCCTTATAGTTGGTATGCATTTGCTTGTAATTGTATACCAGTTTATCATATGGCTCAGATTGGTTAATTTCATCGCCTACTCCTGTCACCAATGTTTTCTTTTTCCATAAGTCCCAAGATCGACTTCCGTCACCTTCTACTCCAAACCCTTCTTCAAATTGAGATAGGGGCATATAATTTCCGGAGGAGTGAAAATTGGTATTATTAATATTGACAGCTCTCAAGAAGTGATTTTTGGACATGCTTATTAATCCTACATCAGATGAGTGAAAGTCAACCTCATTACGAAAAATACTCCCATTTATATTTAAAGAGGAAGCATAAACCCAAAGGGGTATTCTGCCTACCATTGAACTATCTGACCTTAAAGTACTCCTTTGAATATTTAAGGCACCCAATGGAGCTTTTGGGTTGCCAAATTTATAGATTGCTGTTGACAATAGAGGTTCAAAGAATTGTTCCGTTAGGGTTAAGTCTGAACTGTCAATAAGGAAATTTCCAATGTTGGACGCCCCATATTGATTAGAAGATGATGATTTTACATTAAAAAATCTGACAGACTGATAGCCACTCAAAACCCAGTCGAATTGCTCGGCCTGTACTTTATTAAGCTGTACGATATTGTCACCATTGTAGCCCCGATCTTTTACTTGTTCTGCAAGTCTTTGTCCGTTTGCTATGGCCAAAGACTTCAGCTTTAAGTTTTCTATATGTATTTGACCAATTCCGTTTTGTATAATGAGTCGGTTATTGCTAAAGTCGATTAAAGAATCTTGGTTGAGTTTCAGATCCAAATCAGGAAAGGACTTAACCACTTCCATAACATCTAGAGGATCCCAACTCAGCCAACTTTTCATAGAGTTAAAATGGATCTTATTATCAAGTCTAACTACTGATCGTTGAGTAAGTGCATTAATTATCCATCTATAATCAATTCTTTCTTCCTTATAAAAGTCGATTTCCCTTTTGATCAGCTCCTTAAACTTTAACGTATTCCTTATGGCCTTGAGGTCAGGATCTGTTTGAACATGATTAAGATTTGTAAATCCATTGAGAAAAGCACTATCTAGATATTGTAGCGCCTTTTCTTGATCATTAAGAATTGACCAACTGAAAGCGGCATTGTAATAATCATTTCCTGTGGCATCGCCTGTTGAAAAGAGCAGTGAGTAAATTTCCACGGCTGCACGAGAATCATTTTGATTTATCCTTTGAATGGCTTCATATCTCAAGGAGTCTGATTGCGCATGGGACAAATGGCTAAGTACAAAGACGAATAGAACAAAAAATACAGATTTAGCATTAAGCATGACGTTTGATTAAAAAGTGGCATCTGAGAAGCTTGGAGTAATTCGGTTTAAAAAGCCGAATTACTCCAATTTCAAAATGATATTAGTTACCCTCCAATTGTTCAGGTTTGATACGCTTCTTATCGAGGTGCTTCACTCCTTGTTTCATCCATAAAGGTGCTTCAGTATCCATCAGGTAGTGATCGAAGTATTGCTTCATGCGGATTTGGAAATCCTTCTGATTCGCTTCTTTGGCCAAGTGATGTGGTTCATCTGGATAAGACAATAGAATCACTTCTTTGCCTAGTCTTCGTGCCGTAGAGTAATACTCTAAACCTTGTACCCAGTCCACTGCACCATCAGCCGTACCATGTAAAATCATAAATGGCGTATTGATGTTCTTTGCATGATGAATTGGAGATTGGCTTCTATAGAGCGCCATATTTTCTGATGGACTCACTCCCATTCTTCCTTGTGACCACTCTATGATTGGACCATTCAAGTTGCCAGAACGCTTGTAGACTACATTGTTCATACTGATCAGGTTAGTCAATGGTGCTCCTGTAATTACACAGGCAAACATATCTGTTTGAGTTACAATAAATGAAGACTCGTAACCACCCCAGCTATGTCCTTGTAAACCAATTCGTTCTGGATCAGCATAACCTAAGTCAATTACGGCTTGCGTGGCACTAACTACATCGTCCAAAGCAGATGATCCCGGTAGGCCTACATCGAAAATAATATCAGGCATCAATACGAGATAGCCATTACTCGCATAGGTAGACATGTGTGGTCTATCGTCATAAGTAGGCATAGAATACTGGTGATGTCTTTGTGACATTCTCTCGTAGAAGTATATCACCATTGGGTACTTTTTACCCGGCTCATAATCCGCAGGCAAGGCGAGTGTTCCCTGAAGCTTATGTCCTCTTTTGTCAGTATAGTCAACTAATACACGCTTACCCCACTTGTATTCTGACTGTTGGGGGTTGGCATCGGTAACTTTCTTAGGCCTTTTAAAGGATAAATCTGATACCCAGTAATCTGGGAAGTCAACGAAAGTCTGTGCCGTAAACATCACTTTATCAGCGCCAGTCGCTTTGGTGATACCACCAATCATTTTGTCCTCGTAGCGTAAAGCTTTAGGCTTCTTGCCCAAAGTCACCGAATAAACACCTGATTTCTTTGTCCACTCTCCGTAGGCCGAAAGCATCAATGGCTTAGTCATGTCGAAAGCATCAGCTTCACGATCTAACTGCATCATTCTGAAACGGATGCTTTCATCGTTACCGACACCCTGTGTAAGGTTTGTTGCTTCATCGGAGTTTAAAGAGATCGCCCATAGGTCAAACTTGTGGTTCACGATCACCCAATTTCCATCCTTAGACCAACCCCCTACACCATACGTTGGCTTTTCGGTTGGTTTATCGAAATCTAGGTTTAGAAAGCTTATACCAGCTTTGGCCGTTAGGTTAGTTGTCATTCCGCTAGCGAAATTATAGCCCATCAGCTCAGCTTCTGTAGAGAAAATGGCCCATTGACCATTTGGCGAGATGCCTAAGTTAAAATAGTTACGCTCCTTAATTAATTGCTTTGCACCTGTCTCAGTATTGATACTGTAAAGATCCGCATAGCCACCAGGGATATTAACATCACCACGGTACTTCGCATTTGCACTACCAACCGCCCACTTGCTTTTATCGCTGATGTTCACGTTCGGCATATCACTATTCTCTAATTGAAAGAAGGCCTTATTCGAAAGGTTCAATACTGCGGTATAAGTAGCCCTGCGATCTCGGTTAGCCCGTACTATCTGAGTTGATTGTACTTCTTCGTCTTTCCAATGCCATACATCGACATTGGCTTTCAACATATCGTCTTTTTTAACTTCTTTTTGCTGCTCCTTTACACCAAAGTAAAGCTGTGTACTGCTTTCATTCCAGCTTAGTCTTTCATACTCACTGATGACCATATCTTCAGAGAAATTAGCATCACCCGCAGTATAAGTGTTTTGATTAGTCGATGCAGACATCCCTGTCATCAAGTTAGCCGCCCAATACAAAGTGTTGTCACGCTGCATGTTGCCGTCTTCTTTATTTCCATACAATACAGCAACTTGATCGCCCTTCTCGTTCCAAGTCATTTGTGCATAGGTGAAAGCACCTGTGTGCATAGGCCAAGAGCGTAGGTCACTAAGGTCAATGATATAGAGTCCATTACCACTGTCTTCATCCGCATCAACCAAATAGCCGAAGAGCGTACCTTCTTTATTGAAAGCGTAACTAGACACATTACCAATATTCAAGGTCCGATCGCCTTTCAAATCTTTAAGGATAAGGTCACTTCCGTTATGATCAGCTTTCGAATCACCAGCATTCTTGTGGATAGCGATATAGTTAGAGGCCTTAGAGAAGCTAAAAGACTTTGTGCTCTTGACATCACTTGAGGTGTTTGCACCTAGGTTGATGAGCTGTAGATGGCTTTGAACTGGCTTTTTACTTGCCCTAAGCTTGTCGGCTGCTTTCTTTGATGGATCTACTAAATAGGCGATCCATTTACTATCGGCTGAAAACGCTACTTGCTTTCCATTAATCGTTGTGCGAAGCGTATCACCATCAATATCACGCACATGAAGCCTTGCATCACCCTCGTTCGGAGAGTATGCATAGGTCATCCAATTGCCATCTGGCGAAATGGATGCATTCCTTATGCTATTCCACTGGGCATAATCTTCTAAGCTTAAAGCTTTTTTGTCTTGGCTAAAGCCTAATTGACTAAAAGCCAGCAGTGTTAAAAAGAGGGTATAAAAGCGGATGTTGAGTTTTGTTTTCATGGTTGAGATAATATGATGTATTGCCAATATACCATTTATAGCCTTTCCGTTTAAAGCCAGTTTGAGGAATGGCTGGTTCGTTGATGTGCAAGGTTAAACCATTGAAATATAATATTGAACTCAAGTAATAAAGGAAGAAAATAGTCTGTGTTTAACACGAAGAACCTCTTGCTTTACTAGAATCATAGTCTGCTCAAACTGACTAAAAACATAAAATCCCTTTCGAAACAAAGGATTTTGTCTTGAAAGGGATTGGTACTGTAAGAACGTTTAAGCTATCAGAGCCTAATGCGCTACTTCTTTTTATACAGTTTAGACCTCACAACTCTTCCACCATGGAAATCGCTGAACCAAGGGAAATTTGGATTGTTCTGTGCAAAGTCTGCAAAATCAGGATAGGCATCTAGGATATTCGCTTTCTCCATAGGATAATCCCAAATCTCTGGTATCATGAGCGCCCATGGCAGGTTATTCTTGTTTAGGTAAAGCTTTCCATTTGATGGATTCGTATCATCGTCAGCTGAACCAAAATATGTTCTGTTTACTTTTCCAGTTGGATGCTTTCCAGCCATATGCACTTCTCTGCCCTCTTCCCCATCAATTCGGATGAAGAAGTCGTAAGCTAGGCTATTGCCATTGATCTTTTCTGACGCATCAATTTCAGTCGTAATACTGAAACTTAAATGGTCAAGAATGGGGTCTGATTCTCTAGTATTTACAAAGCCTGTCGTTCCGAAGGCAGATTTTATACGAGCGAATCGAACCTCGGTAATACCATCGTATCCAATCACTTCGTATTGAATGTCTGGATCACTAATTGTTATGCTCACCTTATCCTTTGGCACTTCTAATGTGTAACAAAAGTCGTTATCATAACCCGCACCAATGGCTAGTATTTTGAAATTAGTAACCACTTTGCTTAGAACGTTGCTTTTATTCATGTACTTGTTCAGGTTGAACGCGACCACTAAATCATTGAAATCATAATCACCATTTCCTGGCCAAGTATCTTCATAACCTATCGTGTTAAAGCGCTCAAAAGCAGGGATAAAAATGCCCTGAGAAATTCTTGGGTCTTCAGGAGCCCAATCAAAGTCGTCTTTAACGCCATCGCCATCAGTATCTTCATTTTTCATTGATCCAAAGGCCACAGATCTAGCTGAGAATCCTGAGTTAAGTGTTGCTCTAAAAACCATTGCTTCATCTTTGGTGAAGGTTTTAGTAATCGTTTCATCATCAGAATGAACGTTCATTTGCACCTCATTATAATGGATAGGAATATCGAGGGACAAGGTGGTCTCAGCTTTAGTGATAATCACTTTAGAGAATAGCTGACCTTCTACAAGCACCTCACCTAAGAGCACTCCATTAATTGGGAAATTGGTAATGTCCCACTTGAGATCAAATGAACTTGAAATCGCGTAGTTGAACCCGTCAGGAACAACTAATTGATTAAGAGAAACTATTTCTTCTGGAATGATCTCTGGTTTTTCAAGGCATGAAAAGGTGCTTAGGAGCAAAGAGAATAGAATTATTTTTTTCATGCATCAAATTTCTTGAACTTGAAATGGAACGCTTTAGTTTTTCGATCAGCTGTTCAAAATCATAGTCGAGAGGTCGGTTATTCTCGATTAAAATTCTACTCCTGACCAGGACTTGATAAGATATTTATCCATTGAAATAAACAACTCAAATTCTTACGCCTAGATTTTGTAATTTTCATTTCAACCTTATCTGAAACCAAATGAAAAGTCAACGATCCCTCCTATTACTCTTATTGAGTTTAGCCTTAGTTTTTGAAAACCAAACACTCCGAGCGCAAGACACTGACCCTGTAGACCCTACTTTTTACCAGAATTATGCATGGCGTAATATTGGCCCTGACCGTGGCGGACGTTCGCTGGGAAGTTCTGGAAGCCCAGGGCGACCTAATGAGTATTACTTTGGTGCTACAGGTGGTGGTCTTTGGAAAACCGTTGATGGTGGAAACGAATGGTTTGCTGTAACAGATGGGCAAATTAGCTCATCTAGTATTGGAGCTGTCGCAGTTGCCGAAACCAACCCAGACATCGTGTATATCGGTGGCGGAGAAACCCAGCTTCGTGGTAGTATCACACAAGGCGATGGCGTTTATAAAACGACAGATGGCGGAAAAACTTGGAGGCATCTAGGGCTCAAGGAAACGCAAGCCATTTCAAGAATCAGGGTTCACCCAACTAACCCAAATATCGTTTATGTGGCTGCTTTGGGACATGTCTATGGAGATAATGAACAACGAGGTGTCTTCCGTTCAAAAGATGGTGGTAATACTTGGGAAAAAGTATTGTACGTCAGCGAAAAAGCCGGTGCTGCTGACTTAATCATTGATCGCACCAACCCGAATGTATTGTATGCTAGTATATGGCAAGTGTATCGTAAAGCATGGAAAATGTGGGGCGGTGGCCCAGATAGTAGGCTCTTCAAATCTTTAGATGGTGGCGACACGTGGGTTGATTTAACCCAGAACCCAGGCATGCCAGAAGGCCCAATCGGTAAAATAGGTGTAACCGTCTCTCCTGCTGATCCAAACCGTGTTTGGGCAGTGGTCGAAGCCAATGAAGGTGGTGTCTTTAGATCTGACGATGCAGGCTGGACTTGGGAGCGAGTAAATTCAGAAAGAATGCTTAGGCAACGTGCCTTCTATTATTCAAGATTGGTTGCCGATCCATTTGACAGAGATGTAGTATATGGACTAAATGTTGGCTTTCACAAGTCTACAGATGGCGGAAAGACTTTCGACATTAGAATTCGTCCACCACATGGTGATAATCACGATCTATGGATTGATCCTAACGATCCCATGCGTATGATTAGTTCGAACGATGGTGGCGGAACGGTGAGTGTGAACGGAGGCCAAACTTGGACAGATTTAGATTTTCCAACCGCTCAGTTCTACCATGTAATGACCACGAGTGATGTACCTTATCACGTAGCCGGTGCACAACAAGACAATAGTACATTAGCCATGCCTAGTCGCGGAAGAGGTCCTTCTTATTCCGTGGGTGGCGGTGAAAGTGGTTGGATAACACAAAGCCCAACTGACCCAGACGTATTTTATGCAGGAAGTCAAGGGGCTCTTTTAACGCGTTATAATAGAAGAACTGGCCAATACAGAGATATTCAAGTCTATCCTAGGTTCTTTTCAGGCGAGCCTGCTAGTGCCTTGCCAGAAAGATGGCAGTGGACATTTCCAATCATGTTCTCCCCTCTTGATTCGAAGATCATGTACACTACATCGCAGCATGTATGGAAAACAACCAATGACGGACAGACATGGGAGAAAATTAGTCCAGACCTCACTTATGCAGACCCAGAAACATTAGGAAAGACTGGTGGAGTGATAACAATGGACATGAATGGTCCAGAGATCTATGCTACGGTCTTTGCTCTAGCGCCTTCGAACCACGATGTCAATACCATTTGGGCTGGCTCTGATGATGGCAAGGTTCATATTACAAGAAATGGTGGTAAGAAATGGACTGATATTACTCCAAAAGACCTCCCTAAGTTTTCAAGAATAAGCATCATCGATGAAAGTAAGTTTAACCCAGGAACACTATACCTGGCAGCCAATCGCTATCAAGTAGACGATAGAGAGCCTTATGTCTTCAAAACAACTGACTATGGCAAGACTTGGACAAAAATCATCAATGGAATTAAGCCAGGTCATTTTGCAAGAGCGATAAGAGAAGATTTACAAAAGCCCGGTTTGCTTTATCTAGCTACAGAGCATGGTGTATATGTATCCTTTAATGATGGTGCTAAGTGGCAATCATTACAAATGAACTTGCCAGACACACCTATTCGTGATTTAGTATTAAGAAACAATGATGTCGTTTTAGGATCTCATGGTCGCGGTTTTTGGATTATGGGCGACATTGCTCCTTTGCGAGATGCAGCTAGTATGGACATGAGCAAGGTGAAATTGTTTAAGCCTGCTAATCCTATTAGAGGCGTTTATAACGCTAACATTCAATATTATTTACCTAATGAAGCTGAAAATGTAACCGTTGAAATCATGGATGCTCAAGGTAACTTGATCAACACTTATGTGGGTAAAAAATCTGAAGGAAGAAGATCTCGTGTTGCCACTGGAGAAGGCTTAAACGATTTTAACTGGGACCTTCGTTACCCGGGTGCAACGACTTTTGATGGAATGATTATTTGGAGCGGAAGACCACAAAGAGGTCCTTTAGCTCCATTAGGAGACTATCAAGTGAAATTGACGGTAGACGGTGTGTCTCAATCTAGTACGTTTACTGTTGAGATGGACCCTAACTTAGAGGGCATTACAAAAGACGATCTTCAAAAGCAGTTCGACCTTGCACTAATGATTAGAGATAAAACCTCTGCAGCCAATGAAGCAGTAATTCAGATTAGAAACATTCGAGCTCAGGCTCAGAAATTAAAAGGCTCAAATGCTGCTGGACTTGATGCCGCCATTGACGATATGCTGAGCAAAATGAAGGTGATTGAGGAAGACTTATATCAGGTAAAGAACCAAAGTGGTCAAGACCCCCTCAACTTCCCTATCAAGCTCAATAACCGCTTTGCTTCTTTAAGAAGAAGTATTGAAAGTGGTCAGGCAAGGCCAACAGATGCCGCTTATGTCGTGTTTGATGAGCTTTCTGCGGAGTTGAAAATGCATTTAGATAAACTCGATCAAGTGCTCAATTCTGATTTGAAGAGACAGCCGCTATCAGGTAAAATCGACTTAGAGAAGAAAGAAAAGTAATTACAGATAACCGATAACACCTGACTTTTCAAGTGTTATCGGTTTTGGTTTCCTAAAGTGCCAGACCTTGCATGTTTAACAACCTTGTCGTACTGGTCTACACATTGTAATAACTCATACGATCAACTACCTTCATCCTAATTGATCCACTCTTGCTTATGAAAAGACTTGCCTATAGTGTCATCGGACTTGCTGGAGTCTTAGCCTTGCTTATATACGCTGAGAGTATTCTGATCCCATTAGTGTTTGGTGTTATCCTCTGGTACTTAGGTACGTCTATGAAGCAATTAGCTCAGAAGATTCCATTCATCGGTCAGAAGCTAAATACCACCATGATCAACGTTTTGGTGTTTATTATTCTTGTCATTGGCTTTGCTGGATTGTCCAAGTTAATAACCACCAGTATTGACTCTTTAATGAAGTCATACGAAAGCTATAAAGTAAACATTAACAGTCTTTTAGATAGAGTTAACGATAGTTTTAATATAAATCTTCAAGAACAGTTTAACACGGCACAGTCAGGCTTCAACTATGGAGATATTTTGAGCAATATTGCGGGTTCTATTTCAGGGGTATTGGGCGATGCCATTATTATCTTAGTGTACGCAGCATTTATGTTTTCAGAAGAAGCCAGCTTTAAAATCAAGCTAACTAAAATGTTCACTACCGCTGATGAGGAATCAAGGGTGGTGAAAATATTGAACCGGATCAGCTCATCCTTCGGAGACTATATTCGATTAAAGACTTACGTCAGTATTCTAACAGGAGTTATCGGATATATATTCCTAGCCATCATGGGCGTTGACTCTCCATTTTTCTGGGCGCTCTTGATGTTCTTACTGAACTATATACCGACCATTGGTTCACTTGTCGCGACAGTTTTTCCAGCCGTCTTTAGCTTAATGCAATTCGGTGAATTCACACCATTCTTTATTATCCTTGTCGGCTTAGGGGTGATCGAATGGATAATAGGAAACGTAGTTGAACCTAAGTTAATGGGAAACTCTCTTAATTTAAGTCCCTTAGTCACGATTTTAGCATTGATCGTTTGGGGGCAGATTTGGGGGATTACTGGTATGCTTTTGAGTACACCTATTACGGTAGTCATGGTGATTGTCTTCTCACAATTTGCAAGCACAAAACGAGTGGCCATTATGCTTTCTGAGAATGGAGTGATTGATCAGGAATAGAAATTAGTTGCATGCGTACGAACTAAAGAGCGCTAGGCTATTCACATTAAGAAGCAATAAACAGTGTATCGTTCAGGTTCAATCATCAGACGTCTCCAAGTATTCATTAAGCTCAAGGAGTCTCCGCTCTATTTCCGATTTCTGTAGTTCAAAAGCCTCATCTTGCTTTACGTTATTAGCATAATGTGACCAGTGCTTTCTAGCCTTTTTGATAACCCTAGGCGTAATTATAAACTCCTTATAGTCAAGTAAATTTTCGGCAATGAGCGAAACTTTAAAACTCCCGAATAAAACCAGTTTAAAAACATCAACATAATGATCACTGATGTCGAAGCCTTCAAGTGCAGAGATTAAATCACCCTTTATATTTTTGTTCTCTACATTGTGGATGGTTTCCCACAGTGGCAATAAGGCCTTGCTGTTATCAGCTATCTCTCCAAGGATTTTAGCAGCAATAAAACGAGTATCTGGAGACTCATGAGCTAGTAGGCCAATCATAGCATCTACTACCTCTTCGGTCCCTATTTTAGACAAGGACTCAGCCGTTTTAAAGCTACTCTCCGTCAATTCATTGGACAACTCCTTAACTGCTGCTGTAATATCAAACGCCATTCTATTCACCATTAAGCTTTAAAACTATAGAAAGTTACCATGTTATTGACGATTTGTATGATCGATTGATTAGCACTTCTGAAATAAGTTTAAAGTGCAATTCATCATTTAAAACCTTGTCGACATCTTTGTTAAAGTTACTAATTAGGTAAATGCCATGCCGATAGGGAATGATGTTCAAAGAGAATAGTGGTTATCAATAGGCCCCTCCTTCAGCTTTACGGTGATCAGTACTAGAGATATTGCGTTTGCCGTTAAAACTTATTGCTTAGTTTTCCTGACATATCTCTACGGTTTCCTTAAATTGCAGTTCAATTATGCTTAATCATAACTACCGAGGCTCAAATATTTCATAAGTATCATGCTGGCCAGGATTTCAAATTTTGTTCAGCCAATAGCCTCCTTTTAAGAACCGGCTTAGAAAAGCCAAAACCATATTATGCGAAACGATAATCTTCAGATCAGTGCTTTTTATCCATTGTGGAAAAAATATAAGCCTGTTATCCTTAAATTAATGGTGGATGCCCAGGAAGGCCCACAGTCTTATCCACTCTCAAAACACGAATTCACTGATTTAGCACCTAAAAAGAACATTGTCTATTCTTTCAAAATAGACTTATTGAATCTTAAGCCATTGGTTGCCATCAAAACTTCTTTGGTTGCAATGGACTTTATGGAATTAATAAGACAGTCAAATAAAGCGGCAGAGTTAACAGCGAATGCTACTTATCACCTAGAGCTTGATAAGCAGTTCAATTTTCACGTGAGCTGTACTCCAGTGGTAGACGAAACTGAAGATGCCCCTGACGAAGAGGCACAAAAAGAAACGGAAGAATAATATTCTTCCGTTTCTTTTATTTTATAAATGTGGTGGATCTTGTTGCTAAAGGAAAAAACTAGCGTATAACTTTTACACTAACTGCATTCATTCCTTTCATTCCCTTCTCTAGTAAGAAACTTACTTTATCTCCTTCTTGAATTGGCTCCATTAAACCATTGACGTGTACAAAGAACCTTTCTTGTGTGCCATCTTGGTTAATGAATCCGTAGCCTTTTGAATCGTTAAAGAAAGAAACCTTACCTCTGCGCTCAGCAGTCATATCTTCTTTCTCTTGCTTCGGAACACCAATTTCAATGCTAGAAGCCTTAATGATTTTCTTCTTTGCTAACGGATCCGGTGGAGTATCTGAGATATTACCAAATTCATCGACATAAGCCATCATTTCATCAAGCCCGCCTCCAGTGGCATTTGCTTGTCGCTCCTCCTTCTTCATTTCTTTCTCCTTGCGCTTTTGTATGCGCTTCTTTTCTCTTTCTTTTTTCTGGAACGTATTCTGTGATCTTGCCATTAAGTCAATAAATAATTTATAATTAGTACATCGCAAGATAGCCAATTTGCTTGATTTTCATCACTTTTTTGATTCAAAAGATTTGAATTAGCTATGAAGATTACCTTGTAGCAGTAATAAGGATATTATCTAAGGATAACTTTTAATGCGGTAAACTGTCTGTCAGGAGTTACAATTTGAATAAGGCTCACACCTTTGGTTATTGGATACGTTGACAGGCCTTAGCACGCCTTTAATCTCTCGAACAGAAGACCAGCAATCCACTTATCAACAACTCACATTAAACAATCTCATTACCCGCAATAACCTCAGCAAACCATTTAGCAGAAGCCTTAGGCGTTCTCTTGAGCGTTTTATAATCTACATAGTTCAGGCCAAAACGCGAACCATAACCATGTGCCCATTCAAAATTATCAAACATACTCCAGGCGAAGTAGCCTTTCAAATCAACGCCACTTTCTATCGCCTCATGACAACCAGTGAGATAGCCTTTGTAGTAAGCAAGACGTGTAGCTGAATCATCAACTTCTCCATCAATCATTTCATCAGCACAAGCAAAGCCATTTTCAGTGATATAAATAGAAGGTTTATCATAACGCATTGAAATCCATTGCAGTAGATTTCTACAGCCCCAAGGCACCACCGCCCAATCCATTGCTGTAAGCGTCCACTCTGGGTCTAGTGTCAAGCTCACGCCTTGATCATCAGATATCCCACCATTTCCTTTAATGTTACCCTGAGCATTTGGTTGCTCTTCAGCAGCATACATTGTCGTGTAATGATTCAAACCGAAAAAGTCGGAGGATCCCTTTAATAATTTGGACTCTTCTGGAGTAAACCTTGGTAAGCGATCACCAAGTCTTTCTTTCATTACTTCAGGGTAATCCCCAAAGTAAACCGGATCAGCAAACCAACCCAAGAAGAATTGCAAAGCACGTTCTGCAGCAACTTTATCTTCAGGCTTATCTGTCAATGGCTCCCTCCAATCACAATTATTAGTTATTCCGATAACACCGTTTTGATGTGCATACTTGGTACGATAAAGGTCTACCGCTTTGGCATGCGAAATGAGTAATTGATGGGCAGATGTATATAATTCAGTATTAGATTTTCTCCCTGGCGCAAACATGCCTTGACCATATCCAAGAACAGAAATTACCCATGGCTCATTAAGCGTAATCCAGTTTTTAACACGGTCTCCAAAACGCTCAAAACACAAGTCAGCATAGTCCTTGAAGTAATCGCTGATTTTTGGATTAAGCCATCCATCTTCTTCAGCCTGAAGGGCTAGCGGTAAATCCCAGTGATATAGCGTTACCCAAGGCTGAATGTCATTAGCCAATAACTCGTCAATAAGATCAGAGTAGAATTGTATTCCTTTTTCATTCACGGCACCTTTTCCTTCTGGCATGACCCTTGGCCAAGCGATTGAAAAACGATACGCTTTAAATCCTTGCGACTTCATTAAGGCTACATCCTCCTTGAACCTATGGTAGTGGTCAATTCCAATGTTTCCATTGTCATTATTCTGGATTCGATTTGGAATGGTGCAGAAGGAGTCCCAAATGGATGGCCCTTTACCCTCTTTATCGTGTGCGCCCTCAATTTGATATGCTGAGGTTGCAGAACCCCATGTAAAGTCTTTAGGAAATTGTTTCATAATCGCGTCTCTGATACAAACTTAAAACACTATTGAATATTGACAATCTTAGGACCCTTAAAAGTACGTGGTGATGTAGTAATATTGTAATCTTTGGTGTGGCTAGCCACCTGAGATAGCCTGCATGATATAGACTTCATCCGTGTCTTTCAATTGATCCATAAGCCTCAGTCGATCTTTAACCATTTCAGTACCAATGAAGATATTTACGTGTTCACGCAGCCCACCATTTTCATCAAGTATATAATCACTAATTCCATTATAATTCTGCTCAACCTCGATCAATGCATCAGACACAGTGTTTCCACTCACCTTGGTTGGTTTCAATTTTGGATAAAAACGTTCGAGATTGGTTGTGAACTTAACTACTGCCATACTATCAGTTTAAGGAAAATTAGATCCATTGTTGATCGTTGTGTGTGCGTTCATGTTCAACCTTACCCGTATGAAGTGTGGTAGCCGGTTCAAAAAGCAATACCCATACCTCTTCGTCCGCTTTTGTATATGGATTGTGCTCTACACCTTTCGGCACTATGATCATATCCCCTGCTTCTAACACTTCCGTTCTATCTCTGAATTCCATATAAAGCGTCCCCTTAAATACTTGGAAATACTCATCTTCATGTTCATGACTGTGCCAAACGAACGCACCTTGTAGCTTGGCAAGTTTTACCTGCTGGCCGTTCAATTCACCGATAATTTGGGGTTTCCAGTGCTCTTGAAACAAGTCGAACTTTTGAAGTATTGTAGCCTT
>Ga0222675_1000216_pt1 | contig 28440 bp, 55 predicted proteins | sample AntAcemetagen868_FD_179818 | JGI IMG/M metagenome (GOLD analysis project Ga0222675, IMG submission 179818) | Saline water microbial communities from Ace Lake, Antarctica - #868 | ecosystem: Environmental > Aquatic > Non-marine Saline and Alkaline > Saline | place: Antarctica: Ace Lake...
TTGTTAAGGTAAGTAATCTTTCATCTAATCGAATACGTTCTCCAGCCTTATGACCAGTAATATCTTTTGTTACAAGAACGACATCATCAATTTGGAACATTGTTTTTCTCTTGTGAAAACCAGTCAGAGCCTACTTCCAGTGAAGTTCATTTCGGATGAAACAGAGCCTTTTGTCTGGTGAGGTTAGATATCGGATGACTGGCATTAATTAGACTGTCTCAATCAGAAATGTTTCAAATATTGTAAGGTCGAACTCGATATTCATCCTGTAAATCTTGTGCATTCATGATTCGGATACGCCATTGCAGTTCAGGATGTTGTTCCTCACAAAGTTCATTTACATAATCTTTGTCTGGATAAGATGAATAAAGTTCTTGTAGATTCTTTATTCCTACTTCTCTTTCCTTTTCACGTTCTTTTTTAAGATACAACATTTGTTCATATACTTTCTTATGTACTGAACTTGTGGTGCAATGAAATGCCCTATCACATTGCCAATGGCTATGTTTTTTGTATTGAATCGTCCATACTGATCTATTATTTTCGACAGAATAATAGTTATTTTCAATATGTTCTTGTAGTCGATGAATTCTATTATGGTCAACATCTGCTTGCATACAAGCATAATATTGTTCAATTAATAACCATCGCCATTTAGGTGTATTTACTGAACGTGTTTTAAGAAATCCACTCCATTGCACACCACACATTGGACAGAATTTCCAGCCATATTCAGGACTAGAACGTGATTCCCATTGTTCTTTACAGGATAGGCACTGATAATAACTGCATCCATCATCACTGTACTTAACTTCTCTGCATTTATTGATCATTTACACACCAAAATAGTGATAAAAAACAACTTATTTGTCTTCAACTTTTCCCCAAGTTGTTTTTTATCAGAAAGGTAATATTGAAATTCCACTCTTGAAGTTTCATCTTCATCACGATTGTAATAAGGGATTTCCACAATTTTTACATTTCTGATCCACTTTTTACCGCTTAACGGCGAGAAAGCCCCTACCTCTTTAGGGTCGGGGTAGTTCACTCAGTCTACCAATGATGAAACCGATGATAATTCCTAACCAAATCATTTTCCTAATCCATGTAATACTGAAAAATAGTTATGTAGCACATCATGAAGACCAGTTGCTAATGAGCTAACAAAATGATCTTGTTGTCGGGTTAACACACTAATGTAGTCATCACCCCAGATCACTTCAATCCATCGTTCTTCATGAACAGAATCACTTTCACCGTTCAAATCAGGCATGTTCTTGAATGAGAAGGAACCTTTTGAATTAAAAGAAATGAATAAACGATCTTTGAAATTAGCAGTATCATAGGTAGCTGCTTCACCAAAAAAGTCTTGAATGACTTGTGTTACAGCCTGAGTATCAGGCATTGTCTCGAAATAAATAAAACGATCAAGTGACACTCGATTGTTCCTCAATTTCATTAATGAATTCGTTTAATTGTCGATCAACAACTTCGTATTGACCATCAACTTCATTTTCTGAAACTGTTTCTCCTTTTTCAAATAATTCTCTTGCTTCATCAATGTTGTCAGCATCAACAACATATTCTACATCAATTGTTCGGGTTTCTTGGACAGTCGTTTTGAAAAGCATCGTTTTTCCTTTAAGTAAGTTACATCTACTCGAAAACAATTGTTTCAAGTTTTCTGCATTCGAAATTTGCAACGATTAAACGTATTCATTGTCTTGTATTCTTTAAATTCTTCTTCGGACATTTTAGAAAAACCTAAACCTGCAACAATATGGTATTCAGGCTTGTCATCAATAACTAATTCGACAACATCACCAACCGAAACAGAATAATACTTATCGGAAGGTTGGAAATCATTCTGTCCATAATGAAAAACCAATTCTAACAAATGATTTTTATCATCAGTTACCTTTTCTCCTGGAATAGTAACTGGACGGATTAAGTCTTCATCAGCAAAAGCTAACAAGTGTACGTTCACAATCATTCTTTTGATCCTAAGCTAACAATCGAAAAAGCGAAAATTGCTATTAATTGAAAGAAACTGCGTTCAATACAGCGAGGCCAATCGCTAATTCCGAAATGCACACTGGAAATATTTGCCAAGATAAGACCAATGGTAACTGCGAAATAACGCATCATTTTTTCTCTTGAATAAGTGAATTGACACCTACTAGACTAACTCGGATCAAATTGTTGCAGAAATTCTTTCAAATAACCATCAAAAACATCAATGATGATTGCTCGTTCAGGCAATAATGGCTTGTCAAAGTAGGATCTCGCTCCATGTAAATCCTTTCTCACTTCAAATTCGTCTTCAGGGAAACCATCTAATCCAGAACAAACACCTAAAAGACTTACAACGAAATCGTTTTGCCTTTCTTTATTCCAATTACAATGAGCAAACAAATCAGTTAACGTAACTTCCCACGCTTCCTCAATCCTCGTTAATTGGTTATCCAGCCAAATCACTAATTGATCATAATTCGAATCAATCAATCCATCGATCTTCTTGTAATTAGCTTCCGAAAAGGTGATGAGAGGTTTCAAATCCCAAACAAGCTCTCTGATATATCGCTTTAAAATTTCTTTTTTTTGCATGGTCTTCCCCGTTTTAATACAATGTTGTGTTTTCTTGCAACTCCTAATAAATAAGGATAACTAAACTTATTTCCCTGACTTTCTAATCTCTTTTGTACTCTTAAGACATTGTTCTCCTCCCTCAAAAGTACTACTAGTTGGTTAACAATGGATTGTGGATAAGGTCTTCCTTGATCATATGTCCTCATTTAGCATCACCAACACTAACCCCATTGGCATTCAAGACATCGACAATAAGATATTGAGTGGATCTTGTTGCTGGATTGATGAATAAGAACTCCTTGTACACCAATGTGACCCGATCACCCTTCCTTGCAGATGCCTTAACCTGCTCAATCACATCAGAATCTACAACACTGAATTCCCAAACTTTGGGGATACCACCATCAGAAATTGAGCCCTGATTCAATTCCCCTTCCCATGTCTTGAACATTAATCCCTTGCGAGAAAATTTAGACACAACTCCTGATCGTTCTCCATTGGAATATGAAAACGACATTGCTGCGTAACACAGCAGAAAAATAAGTAGTAGCACAACAGTAATACTACCGTAAATCTTCCAATTCTTCATTAGTTCATCCTTTTGTAATTAAGTAAATAGAATCGATTGTTTCTTTTTTCACTCTCAACCTCAATATCATAATACGTTTCCCAACAAAAAACGAATTAATATTGAATTTAATTGGTGCAAGGTCAGAGTTTATCTCTTTACAAGATTGATAAATCCAATCGTTGATTTTACCTAAAATCGGACTAAACCAAGAACTATCATGTGATGTGATGAAATGAATTTGAAATTATCTACATCATATTCATATTCAGATAGATAAATCTGCCAACGATTAGTGAAGATCACACCAAATCTATTCGACTTGGTTTTTCTTGTATCAAGTTCTTTAACTTCAATGTCCACTTTAAACAAGATGCCCTTATGGACTTCGTCAAATTCTCTTGGATTGAGTACTTTATGTGCTAATTGACACATGCAACGAGTTATATCAAGTGAAGGTATCATATCCCCATTCTTTCAATTGTTGAATACATTCTGGAGTGAGTTTGAAATGACCATACTTAATATCTTCTGCGATTGATTCCATGTCACGAATAAAGTACATACCCGACATATATCTACCCAATTGATAATTTTTATGGTATTCACTTTGACAATTAATCAACCTTACAGGTTTATCATCATAATGACCAGCAATAGCTAGAACTTCTTTATTCCAGCCATAATCATAATCATTTGGAGCAGAAGTGAAAATTAGGAATTTATCTGACATTATTCACAATCCTCTTTTCCACAATAGTGGCATTTTGAATGATCATTAGGGGCGACAAGCGGCTTACCAGTTCTTTGGAAGGGTAAGCTAGTATCGGGATTATAATTAGCATAACCCTTTTCATTAGGTTTTGCAAAGTCTCGACGACTCTTTTTCCAGCGTTTATTACGATTCTTTGGCGGTTTATTACTAGCCATTGTCCTATTCAGTATCAGAGGAAATCATATTCTTCTCTACCAACCATTGGTAAAGTTCTTCACAATCGGTAATTGGTTCACCATCATTATCTTTAATAATAAATGGGAGGATAATTCATTGAACCTGGGGTATAAGGTTGATCGTCATAGGTGATACTTCCATCTTCATCTACATCACCAATCAAAGTATACACAGTGACATTGTTTTGTTTCTCTTCGAGTTTTACTGATTCACATTGTGGACACTTGAAATTTAGTATGTTTTTCCTAAGTTTGAGGCACTAATTAGACGAACTTGAAGCGAAATGTTTCAAGATTTTGGCAATTTTTCCGCTAAAGCACTGATTGCATTAGCTTCAGCGATCATCAACAAAGAAATTTCTTCACAACTCAATTGCATAAATCCCTTATCATGATTATCATGATTATCATTAGTAAATTTAATGTATTCGATACAGTTAAATAAAAAATAGAAAAATTTAGAAAAAATATCGAAGATTGTTACTATATATAAGGTATGAAAAAATTAAGCCAATATGCAAAAGAAAATAATGTAACTTATAGAACGGCATGGAATCATTTCCATGCAGGACTAATCGATGGAGCATATCAACTACCAACAGGTACAGTTGTCATTCCAGATGCTCATCAATCAGAACCAAATATAGAACATATTGCAACTTATTCAAGAGTTAGTTCAAGTGAAAATAAAACAAACCTTGACAATCAATCAAAAAGATTAACCGAATTCTGTAATGCAAAAGGTTGGATTGTCGAAGAACAAATCAAGGAAATTGGAAGTGGTATTAATGATCAACGTCCAAAGTTAAAGAAATTGATAGAACAAGGTAAAGCAACAAAAATTGTTGTTGAGCATAAAGATCGACTAACAAGATTCGGATTCGAATACATCAAACTTGCTTGTGATAAATTTGACTGTGAAATAATTATTCTCAATAATTCAGATGATGAAAAAGAAAATATTATAGAAGATTTTGTTTCAATTATTACATGTTTCTGTGCTAAAATTTACGGACAAAGAAGAAGCAAAAGAAAAACAGAAAAAATAATCGAGGAACTACAAAATGATTAGATCCTCTAAATTAAGTACAAAATTTTCTAACAAAGAAAAGAAACAAAACTTAATTTCATTCATTGATGAATACAAGAAAGTCACACAATTCTTCATTGATTTACTTTGGAATGAAAGTGGTATTCCCAAACTTCTTCCTAAAGAAATTACAAATAAAGCAACTACTTGGTTAAGTGCAAGAGCAATACAATGTGCTGCAAAACAAGCAAGTGGAATAATTCGTGGAACAAAAAAGAAAAATAAAGAAAGACAATATGTTTACGAAAAACTTATTGAAAAAAGATTATTCAAAAAAGCAAAAAAGTTAAAATCCTTTATAACTAAAAACGAAAAACCGAATATTAAATATTTGAATCCTGAACTTGATAGTAGATTTGTTAAAACCAATTTTGAAAACAAAACAAGTTTTGATATTTGGTTGATATTTTCAAGTTTAGGAAACAAATTAAAAATAGAAATTCCGTTAAAGAAAACAAAACATTTTAATTCTTTAAATGGTAAAATCAAAACAGGAATTAGACTTAATGCCAAACATGTTACTTTTATGTTCGAAAGTGAAGTCAAAAAGAAAGTAAAAGGTAATACAATAGGATTGGACATTGGAATCAATTCAGTTGCAACCACAAGTAATGGACAATTTAAAGAAAAAAACGAACATGGTTGGACATTCAAAAAAATAATCAATAAGTTAAATAGAAAGAAAAAAGGAAGTAAAGGTTACAATAAAATTCAGCAACAAAGAACTAATTTCATAAATTGGAATATCAATCAATTGAATTTGAAAAATGTAAAAACCTTGAAATTAGAAAAGATAAAGAATGTTCGTAAAGGAAAACGAACAAGTAAGTTTTTAAACCGATGGACATATTCAGAGATCAAAAGTAAATTAGAATTGACATGTGAAAAACTTGGTGTCCAAGTCGAATATGTTAGTCCTACTTATACTTCTCAACGTTGCAGTTCATGTGGTTGGGTACGTCGTGGCAATAGGAAAGGTAAGGAGTTTACGTGTAATCAATGTTTTAATACAATGGATGCTGACGTTAACGCTGCTTGTAATATTGCTGCTAACCTTAGACCAATAGGTACCAAGGAGCGTCTACTTCATAAGAATAGAACTGGTTTCTATTGGGATGAAGTTGGAATTAATTTCCGTGGGCAGGAGCGTATAGTCCCTGCTACCCAATAATCATATTTTTCTATAAAATATGGAACTATAAGCTGAAGACTGGATGAAGATTATCCTGGTAATGAAGCAAAATCTTCAACAGAATATATGGATCTTGACCATTCAAAGTCTTAACACTATTCTCGTTTAATTCTTTAATGATTTGTAAAGTAGCTTCACTCATCATTCCAAACTTCCTTTACGACTTCAGGTGGAGCATCTTTGATCTGTTGAGGAATTTCAAAAGAATGCTCATGGAATTTTCTGACATTACACTCAATCTCATCACCAACTGTCTTCTTATTTAAAGAATTAGCACAAGCTGTATAAGCTGTACCATCTTGAGCAATAAGAACATGTTGATGCAAACCAAAACTATTGGTGTTATCACTGATTGCAGCTACTTTGAAAATCATTTTTCTACCGTTGAAAGAAGGAACTTGACGAGTAATAGACAAGTTCAACACGGTATGTTTCAGAAATTTTCTTTAAAAAAAGAAAAACCATCACCTACAGATATCCAACCATTAGAAGCCAAATGCTTCCTAAATCGTGGATTTTGAACGCATTCAACAACAATACTCCAACCAGTACAAAGTGACCAGTGAACAATGCCTTCATTAACTATATCTAATCGTTTCATTATATCAATTCGTATCTCTTAGCCCATAAGTTGTTAAAAAATTAAGATAATTTCCAAACAACTTAAAAACACTGATTTTTACGGTGTTTTTGTATAAGTACGGTGGGAGGGACTTGAACCCCCGACCCGAAAATTATGCCTACCACTATAGTTTTCACTACCTCTTTCGAGTTTGTAGTCTGGACTTTCTCTTCTCTTTACGAGTTCACTGTAAAGTCTCTACACCTTCCGTTACCGGCTTGGCTCGGGATTGACATATCATTATAAAATGACTTAGTGTTCCCCGAATTTAGTGAATTCTACTAAAACGCTTTTGAAGACGTAATAGCAACCCATGTTTCAATCATCATATCTAAATTTAGACTTAGATTCTTGAAGTTAAGTTTCCTGCTCTAACCAACTGAGCTACCACCGCATGTTTCATAGACTAATTCAAAATCAAATAGTTCTCATGTTCTTCTCCTTTTTAACAAATAAAGTAAATTGAAACAACAATAATAAGAAAAATAATGAATTGAAATAAACCACTCAAGGTAACCATTACCAGTTCACTTAATTCACCGATAGCGGCTGCAATTCCTGATCCTTTACTTGGACCTTTACCCAGAAAAACCTGATAAGGTAAACAAATTAGAAACCAAGTAAATTTAATTGATTCAATCATTTTTCTTCATGAGTAAAAAACGCTAACAATCGTCCGAGACGAAACTGCCCGAACTTTCGTGAGAGCCCCGACACAGTTAGATAAAATATGTTAACATGTGTTAACATATATTAGAATCATTCAGTCAAAAAGGTTTCAAACTTTTGTAACTTTTCGATTTCCAGTTCTTCCGAAAGCATTCCAAACTTTCGTTCGTGATTCCTTGTCTAACTTAGCATCTTCCAATGCTCGTTTCAAGGCGGTCTTGAAACCGTGCTTCTTGGTGAATTGATCACGACTGGAACAGAAACTAACTCCTGCTCCGACCATTTGATTATCTTGATCACGAATCACAACACGAGTTGAACCAAGCACAACACAATCCTTACCATTTCTAACAATGGTTTTAGTTTGTTGGTTATGTTCAGCATCAATTATAAATTCTCGACCTTGAACTTTAATAAACGACATTTTTTCTCCTAAGATGTTATTGACAGATATTAGACTGATTAGGTGCCAGATGTTTCGACATATTTCAGAATTTCGTGAAATCTTTCTTGTTCGTCATTTGAAAGATAGATTCCTAAAGGTTGTACTTCCTTTAACATATTCAACGTTGTATCAGTTGTTTTTGATGTTTCTCAACGTTCTGCAAGTGCTGATAGTAACATATCTTGTGTCACAGTCATTGGCAATGCTGCAAATTCAAGTAATACAGAAGCATATCTTTCCTGAACATCTTCGTAGGTCAACTTATCATTAACTGCCAGAATTTGAGTAAAACATTCTTCTTTTTTATCTTGATGAAAATCGAAACCGTAAATTGATTCACGAATTTGGATTCGTTCTTCTAATGATTCATTGACAGGTGAGAAATCGGCTGTATATACACAGAATCCATAAAGCATCTACTACTTCACTTTATTCATTATTTACTGTCCATCAGGTGTAATGGCATCCAAGACACATAAAACATATAAAACGATTGCAGGGATGAGGAAAAAGGAGGCACTAACTAGAATTAAGAACAACCACATAAAGCCACCAAACACAAAACCTTTATAGCATTGACCCAGTCCAGGTATTATAAGGCTCAATAATGCAGCTAATAAAAGACTTTTTGGTTTAGTTGCTTCATTCATTGTACTTCATTGCTCCCTGTACATTCTAGTCGATGATCACTTACATGAGGACATCGTTTATTCCCACAAATATTACAAACTATCATTTGGGTTACATTAATCAGTAAAGGGCTATTAGGACCAGTAATATTATACTGACCGATACATCGGTGACAAGGCATATCACACGAATTAACAACTCTTTCTGCTTGTTCTAATGCCCATTTGAGACTCCCACCAAAAATCTCGACTCGTTTATAAGGTTCTTTTTGGAATAAACTATATGCTTCGAATCCTTGAGGGAATACTTCAATGCCTGCACTCCTTCGTATATGATAATCATCTCTTAAAAAATGATTATCCCAAGTCTTAACTATCCTATCTTCCTCGATTTCATCAAGAAATTCAAGTACATCTTTTAGATCTTGTAATGATCTTTCGGTCATATCGACAGGAACACCATCAATAATACAACCAGTATCACCAACCAAGTCATATTTGATAGTGATATGTTTGAAAAATTCTGCGACTGGATTCATTTCTTATATGCCACAATTAGTAAAGTTATACAGAAACCACAAACATAGATGGTTTCTACTGATAGCATTTCTGCAATTCCTCTGCTACTTGTCTAGTTAAGCAAACTCGATTATCGAACAATGATTGAAGATTTTTATCAATGTCCATTGCCATATCTTTTCTTTTGTCTGCCACAAGTAAGTCATATATCATGTTCCATGTAGCTTCATCCACACCATATTGATCACTCAATAGAGCAAATATAACTTTTGACACGATCCATCCTTATGCAAAAAGTTCTTTTAATTTATCTTGTTTAGCATGATATTCATCCAACTTACGTTTCCTAACTTCATCTTTATCAATATTGTAAGTGATTTCTCTTACAACTTGATAAGTCAATTTGGTTCGATCAAAATCATATACTTCGGCATACCAATCAAGTAATTGATTAGGTGAAAAAATATCATTTTCTACATTAACACAAACGATTGGTGAATTTTCGAAAAGGATAATTACTTTATTCACTTAGCTTCTTCAGAAGAGGTAATTGATTTAATAAAAATTGATCGTTTGAGACATTCGGTCATTAATGCACGTCGAGCATTATGCTCACATTGTGCCTTAATTGTTTTTTCAAAAGTCTTGCCATTATGAGTTGTAATTAAAAAAGAAAAACTCACTTCTTTTCTCCATTGTTTTTGGGGGTTTTGTTATCCAGCAATACAGCGGAATTCTTTAAGAAATCGTCAATCGAATTCTTTTTTGATTCCTTTTCTGATTCATGCATCGCTGACAATAATTGTATAACACTATCTACGTTCTTAGACATTTACTTCCTCATTATCTGGAATGTTAAATAATTGACCATCATAAGGACAAAACGGTTGTTCATCATCACCTAATTGTTGTAGGTATGATGCGTCAATGCCGACCATTGCTCCTGAATCCAATTTTCGGATCTCTATCTCTACTGGAAGTTTGGTATCTGGATCGGTTACAGTAACTACTTTAATGAATTTAGAGTTTTGCATTGGTTTCCTTTTAAGATTCTAAACTAAGTGATACCTACTAGACAATCTCAAAAACAAATGTTTCAAACAAAAAATTGGTTTTTTCTTAGTTGAGGAGCATGTTTATATGCCATTTTCAGATAATACCTCAAATTGTCGCTAATGTTAACACTTTTTACTGCCTTTCCGACTGTCGAAAATGCCTGATAAGCGTTCTCAACGTAAAAATGAGCAGGCTTGTCCATCTGTTTCACGCTCGGATTAACCGAATTGACATCAATTACAGGCTTCTCAAGAAAAGTATACACCTGATTCACCGTATTTTGAGGAGTTTCACACAAATCTTCGTATGCAATATCAAGTTTTGGACAATTTGGTGTCCTACGCCTCACCAAATTCCAATAATTTTGTTCTAACTGACATTTAATAATATATTTGTTAACATCAATAACAGTTTTCTCTGTGTAAGGAACATCTAACCAATAATTACCTTCTGTTCTAGCTAAACAATTAGATAAATAAGCCAAGAACTTGTCTTTTCTATTCAAAAAGATTAATTTCACCCCTTGTCGATTAATATCACGCCAAAATCTTGAGTGAATATCCATATCCTGTTTAAAATCAAAGGGACTTGTCTTAAATCCTATCATCTTATTAGGAAAATAATAATGGGATAAATTGAAAATGTATCTTATAAACCGCAATTCATCTAAATGAGGATATATCTGATCGATCAAGTGATAGGGATTATAATCTATAAGATCAGGATTAAGAAAAGACCATACATCCCCATGAATCAATAAATCATCATGATTTAACATTAATGATCTAAGATATTGATAACCATACCTATCATAAGATACTACTAAAAACTTTTCCATACTTTATGTATGAAATTAAAATTCTTTATTGTAAGTGATGTAAACCCCACCAGCACCAGCACCGATTTCCTCAAAAGCAAAATATCCATCCATATCAAATTGCTCTTTTTCTCCCTCAGTCATCTCTCTATCTAAAGAAGATTTCAATTCTTTGTTAATGAAGGATTTCCCTTTTTTGGAACATTGCTCGAAACTGGCAGGTCCATGCAAACCTGTAGGAATAGTTCTTTAAAACATAGAAAAATATTCATAAAAACGCCTAGGAAGAAAATGGTTCACTGGGTTTTACCCCAATGAACCCGTATAGAGATAACAAGTGCGAGACCTATAATCTTAGTATCCTTTCAACTAAGTTAGTCTGTTCTCATTACCTTTGTGTAATTCGTTCAACAAGATTAGAACACTCTCTACCAAACTCCACACTATTACCTAACTTGAAAAAAACAAAGTTCTTGGTTTTTCGTATAACAGTAGCTTTCTCTGTATAATTTAAAAATTGATCTCCAACTTCCAAATCACCTAAACGGGCAGGTTGAGTGATCTCAGGGGTGGTTTCAATTGAATAATCACCTAGCAATTCCATTACCATTTGTTTCATCAAACGTTCTTCTTCTCTTTCAGTGGCTTCAGATGGTTCCATATCATTACCTGAAAAGGTAATGACTCTTTCATCCTTTGGCAACACAAAATCCAAACTACCATTATAATTGGTATCAGCATTGGATGGTCTAGCTTGAATAGTAACGATTTCACCAGTTAAGACAGTTTATTACTTACAAAGCAATACTCAAAGGTGTTCCTGTTGTTTTGATTGATCCAAGAAATACAAGTAGAACTTGTAATTGTTGTGGTCATTGCGAAAAAGCAAACAGGAAAAATCAAGCTGAGTTTGTTTGTAAAAGATGTGGACATAAGGCTAACGCTGACTTAAATGCTGCAAAAAACATTAGAGATTTAGGGCTGCATCAATCAGCCTATTGTCGTCCGCTAAGTGACTGTTCTAAAGTTGCTTAGAGTTGGAATGACAAGCAGTCAACTCATGTAAAAGATTCCTGACATGAGAACATGCATTAATCTGTCTGCGTTTGGCATTGAAAAGCTGTTCATAAAGTGTATTGTTCATAGTTACTAGACTATTCCAAAGAAATATGTTTCAATCTTTCTCGAAAAACTTTCTCCAAGTTTCTCCCATAATTTTCTGTTCTTTTTTAGGGACAAGATCTTCTTTTAGATAAATAAAGATAGATGTTTCTTTATCGTCTTGTCTCCCAGTCCAATTACGAGGAAAATCAATTAAGTCAATTATCATATTCTTTGTGTCATCAAGTGCAACAACATCGGGATCTTCGGAGATCACAATATGACCATACCAACATGAATCAACTTCATACTTATATCGACTGAATTGTTCAATTCTAAGTAGATAAAATTGATCACATTCACAAAATTCTACTCGAATATCATCAAACTGGTTTCTGACTTCAATTTTCACTTAATACACTTTCAGCATATTGTTCTTCGGACTTATTTTGCCAATAAAGGCAAGAGATAGCTTTGAAAGCCTCTGTAGTCGCCAAATTAGCCATCTCAATGTCAGTGCGGCTATAACTCACAACGTTATAATCAACGTCTTCTGGCTCGAATCTGGTAGCTGGAACACTAACCATTTCGTCCAATCGCCAAGCAGGAACGATTTTGATAACACCAATACTCCTAGCCTTGAAGTAATCTGGGTGAATTTGATGAATACCATCAATATCAATGTATAAGTCTCCTAGACAACCTTCTTTAGGAGCAACTAACTCTACCTTGACTTTTCCTGCCACAAGATATTGTGTTGAATCCAAAATCATTTTGTATAGATTCTCGATGTTTTCCAATCCCCATTGATAGAGAGCATCATCGTCATCAATACAACGATCTAATCGGTATAAATTAGTCTGGTAAACTTCTACCTTTTCTGTTCCATAAGGTAATTTAACTAGATAAAAACCATCCTTGCATTCACTAGCAATCACACACTCATTTTCTTGTGCTTCTCTTTGATTGCCGAATTTACAACCAGCAATAACTTCATCACCAATTTCAAACTTCATTTTGATTCCTTAATTAGAAAAAGTATTCCCAGGGAGAATCGAACTCCCGTCTTTTGATAGAAAGTCAGATGTACTACCATTATACGATGGGAACGTTCCTGTAAAGACTAGACTATTTCAGTCAGCAATGTTTCAATAATCTTCTGAATATCCTTGAACTTCTGCTGTAACCTGAACTAAGACCGATCCTGAACCATCATCCGTTGCACTTTGATGACCAACCACTTTATAAACAATGTCTGATAAATTACACAAATATGGATCATAACATACAAGTGATTCAATATAATCATTCAATCCTTCGATATTACGATCAACTAATTCATCAAAATCAACTTCAACAACTACTTTAATATAACCATCTTCATCAAAATGTAGTTTTAATTGCTCATATGTCAAAGGTTGATTAACCTTTAAACCAATCAACTCCAAATTGTCATTTTCTGAAAAGTAATAAAGTTCATTGTTACCACGAAACTTAACACTAATGGAAAGTATCATCCCTGAATCAATGTTAATGGACTCAATCTCAGCAAGAGATCCATCCCAAATGACATATTGATTAACTTCCAAATCACAAACTTCTACCATCATGACAAACACCCAGTAGGAATAGTAGGAACTTCTTCTACATCATCAATCACAAAACTATTGCTTTTGTATTGACTCGTTTCTGATTCAGGGATTGCGATATCTGATAATTCATCAGAATATGCTTCTTCCAATCCAAGTAGTTCTTCTACTCCTTCCTCATCAACTTCAATTTCAGTTGTATAAGTAACAGAATAGGTTACAAAAAGTTTCTTCATCGTTTTCTCTTTAAGGAAAGTAAGTGACAACTACTAGACTATCTCGATCAGAAATGTTTCAAATCAAAAAAAGAATCACCACAATTAAATTCACCTGTCATTCCACCTTCATCAAAACAAACTCGTTGAATTTCTGAACTTAATTCAGTAATGTTCTTAGTTTTTGAAGTAGCATTCACTAACATATGCTCCTTATCAGGATGATAAATCATCTGAATATCAATCTTCAAAGCACTCTTACCAAGTGCTTCAACTAATTCTGCTCGAAACTGCTTTTCTAATGCAATCTCATTACAACCCTCATCAGGAAAATTATCCCAAGCACAATTCATATCTTCATTATTAAAACGATAAAAAGTAATTTTTAGTTCTTGATCATTCACAATCCATTCAACACCACGATTTCCACCAGTAGAATCAAATGAGTCACCAGGATTAGCTTTTATTCGTTCAATCCCTTCCTGAAACTCTTGACACTTAACACGAGCATTAAATGGTGTACCATAAACTCCCAAAATCTCGATTTCATCCAATTCATTAATTGAATTAATAGGGATCGTAAATTCATGATCGAAATAGACCTTACCTTGAAACATAACAGAAAAATCATCATCCGTTTCAACACGAAGTTCATACAATGGAGTGTTTTTTGTCACATAATCATCTAAGATTAATCCACCAAGATCTGTATCAACCTGTTGAAAACTATAATCCCGATCAAATGCACGTTTACAGAAAGTATCCACCTGTTCTGGAGTATTTGCTTCAACCAAAAAACGGTTATTATCCCAAGTTCCAGGATATTCTACGTCGAATCCTGACAGGTAAATCTCAAATTTCATGTTTGTTCCTTAGAGTAAGTGACAATTACTAGACTAGCTCGGAAAAATATGTTTCACTGCTCACCACAAAAATTACAATAACCATCATTGTCACATGACAATAAATGTTGACCCTTTTGAACACATCATTCATGGATACATTCCGGTTCAGCCAACCTTGCCTTACTTAAATTAATTACATCAGTAATGTCGGGATTGCTCACATCTCCCCATACACATAACTTGACTTCTCCTTCACGATACTCAATATAAACCGGACCATCTTCCACCGATTCATTAGTTCCATGACCGTCAAAACGAATACTGAATCCCTTAGCACAACCATTAACCATCCCTTCAGGAACAATAGTTACACCAATCTCTTCATTCTTCTCATCAACTAACTTAAAGTTAAATTGCATCAGTTTTCCTTTTTCTTGAAATTACAACTATTAGCGGACTCAACAGTAATCCACATTGATTCTTCTGGGTTTCTCTTAGCAGAAGCCATTAATTTTTTACAACGACTTTCTGTCATACTACCACACAAATCTGCAACCATACAAATCCTCCATGAAAGATTGTCTTTGGCTTTCTTTTCATTAGGTCTAGGTAGAAAAAAGAAACGACCTAAATTATCCCACCACCAAATCATCTTATTCAACTCCTCCTGAATTGTTTTATCCCATTCAGCGGCTCGTTCTTCCTGACTCCTCTTAATAGTTTCTTCACAAGAATAAATCAAGTCTTCATTCTTGACCCGTAACATCCCAGAGATAGGTTCACTATAATTAAACATTATCTAAATATTCCAAAAAATTCAAAAAGAAATTAAATGCCTTATTAGTCGCCTCTTCCTGACAACTGATACGATTAAAATTGACTAAAGTAATTTTTGAGGAAATGATAGTTCCATAACCTTCCTTGCTACAACCAACATAAATGAAACGATCATCACCACTAAGATGACCAACAACTGACATACATGCCGTATTAGAATCAAACTTATTTCTTAAACGATTAACCAAGACAGCAGCACAATCTTGTGTTTCTGTACCAGCATCCAACACCAATTGATCTTCATCATTCATATTAAGCCAATCAGACTTAATTGAAGTATCATAAGTGACCATTGATCCCAAGAATACATCAGAAGCATTCTCTAAAGAAACCATTCTAGCAGCACACATGCCACCAGTACAACTTTCTACAAAAGCTGCTCGAAGTTTCTTCTCTCGTAAAATGTCGTAAATTTGTTGAATCATTGTTTTCCTTAGTAAGTGACAACTACTAGACTAACTCATATCAAGATGTTTCAAGAAATTAAAAGTTTGTTATTGAAATAGATTAATTTAATTGCTAGAATTCTAATCAGTGCTAGGTCTACAGAAGAGTAGACCTATCTACACAAGAAATCGGCGGAAAGGCTCGACTCCATAATTCATCTTGTACAAATTAAACATCTTCTCGAAAGTCTGCATTAATGTTCCAACATCACCATAAGAACGGTTACGGTAAGGCTCTACATCCCTCTTACGGAACCTTCCACCATAATCAAACATTGGATCAACATATCTGTCAAAGTTGTTAAAACAACGCCACTGAACCTCACAGTACATCCTATTTACACCCAATACAACATATTGAGCATATCCATCACAGACACTAACTGAAAAGATATGATCCTTCATCAATTTATCTTGACTTTGTTTATTAGATCTAATTGCAGCAGCTACATGACACAATTCTGCATAAGCATATACAGGATTCTCCTCATTGACCGTCCAACCATCTACATTAGTCAATGAACGACCGACAACAACTTCTTTTAAACTATCTGGTTTAATGTAATCTCGTTCACCAGTCATGAAATCAGAAACGCAGACCATATCAACCATCTTAGCTTGATCAGATAAATGACCAGTTTCTAAAAGTCCAAAATAAGGTTCTGGATCAGATACTTCGTAAAACATTCTTTTTATTCCCAAGGCCAATACGAACCAGTTGGAACTTCATCACGCTTCTCTGCACGACGAGCACAAAAACTACAAGGAAATTCCCAATAACTAAATTGATCTAATTCACCAAAACCAAAAGTTAATCCCCAAGGAATTGATTTTCCATTAGCATCAAGGTTCTCATGAATACCAGTTGATGCAGAACACTGCTCATGACTTGTATTGACAATTACTTTCTTTTCAATAACCGATTCTAAATAATCAGCCTTTTGCCGTTGACACCATGCTTCATCCCCTTCATTGGGATACGGTCGTTCTGAACTCATAACAGATCTTTTCCTTTTAAATGACAACTAATAGACTAACTAGAAAAGAAATGTTTCAAAATTGGTTAAACGTCAACCTAAAAAAATGATAAAAATAAAACCAGGGACCCCATAAAGAAGTCCCTGGTTTGAACAGACTAGAACTAGCTCAGTTGTTCCAGTTGGTCGAGTGCTTCCAGTTCGTTACCCGAACCGACACACTCGGTAAACTTCGAGGAAACTTCCATTGCTTCCCGAACAGCATCGGCACCACCAAGTTCAGCAACCAAATCCCGAACCTTGATCAGTTGGCTAATAGCCGTAGAAACATTCACAGCACGAGTTCGAGCCGTTCCCGATCCACTCTTACACATTGAAATGTAATTGGTGGACACCGTTTCACCATACTTGTCTTCAAAGTGCTTTTGAATATCTTGAGCACTTGCCTCAGGATTCGTTGCAAAGTAAGCCAAGACTCGGTCCTTCTTGGTTCCTTGGTCGGCGGCAACTTCAGTTTCAACAGTAGAGGTTTCATTCGACATAAGACATTTTCCTTTGAAAGGAGGGTTAAAAAGTTGGGCAAAGTTGCCCTGCGACATTTACTAGACTAACTCGAAGAAAGATGTTTCAAAACTTTTGACTTTTCTTTTTCACTTCCCAGAGTTGGGTGAGTTCGTCTCGTTGACATCTACTAGACAAACTCGAAAAGGAATGTTTCAGAACAAAAGTTTATTATTGAAATAGATTATTTTAATTGCTAAAATACAACCTAGTGCCAAGTCTACAGAAGAGTAGGCTCATCTACACCGGGAATCCCTGAAATCACTAGCAAGCCATCTCTAATGCCAAATCCAAGGCTTTCTGATTAACCTTAGCATTCTCGCCATACCACAAAGATTGCTGGCGTGTATCAGCATTACGACCGATCTTATGACTCAAATATTCGGTAATACCATTGTAGGCAAACCAAAGATTCAAATCTCCTTGCTGTCCCTTACCATACTTAGTAAGATGAACAATCGAATTGATAATATTATCCATTCGAGTTGAAACCTTCTCCTTTTGACCATTCATTACAATAGTCACATATTGACGAATCTCGTTTTCATTCAATTTAACAGACAACATCTGCTTGTATTGATCAACGGTTGCTTCAAAATTCCGATTACACAAATTAATCGTATCTCGGACAACATCCAATGCAGCACCTTGATTCTTAGTGTGTTTAACACCAAACAATTTACTAGCACTATCCTTGATTGCCATTCTCAAAGTATTCACACATACTACTCGAATTGGACAAAAACCAACATTCGTCTTAGCACTACCATCATGGGAAGTAGTAAGAAGCAAATATTTCAAGATCTTATCACCTTGACTAACTTCCAAATCATCACCCAAAATCTTAGCCAATGCCCAGATCACAGTGCCACCCTTCAAACTACCACCAGTTTCAAAAGCAACCTCCTTCGTATCCAAAAATGGTTGAAACCACTTGAAAGCATCAATGTTCTGTAACGGAACATAACGGGCACCAACTGTTCCCAATACTTTATTGTCACTGGAACGAATCACCGCCTTCGTATTAGGAACCGAAAACTCCTGATCACGTATACGAACGAACATATCTTCCAAGTCTACAGTCCAGTCCAGTCCTGCTTTACGGACGAAGTCAGGAACAATGAAACGACTCGGATCATCAGGCAACAATACATTGCCTTCACCGTGCCATGCTCGTTCTCCAATGAATGCACCTGTCTCAAATTCAGCAGACATCTCTTTTCTCTCTCTTAAAGGAAGTAGTGGAACACAAGATAGACTATCTTGAAACATCTTGTTTCAATCAGAAAAACGTTTTTCTGATTCATTTAAGATTAGTCTAGCTTCTTTAAGACAAATGTAAAGTTCTTTTGTTTCAGAAAAACTCTTTTTATCTGAAATAAAAGATCCCTGACAATTGCCAAGGATCTTTTAAATGAAACTACTTTGTGCTAGGATAAATGCTTAATCTCATTCCAACCATATTCGTTATTACCTACAGTAATCGAACCTTCAAACTCTTCAACAAATTCAAACATTGTTTTAATTTCATCCCCAAATTCTTCTTTGACTTTTTCAATTAAATCAATATCACCATCAGGGATTTCGTGCTTTTCCCATAGATTAGAATAAAAATTGAAATTGTCATCGTAAACACGAACACCCCAAGTACTTCCACCTGTCCGACGATTCACAAATTCTGTTGGCTGAATATTAATCGAATTCGACATTACTTCCCTTTTAAAATGAATAAAATACTTTTTTACCTTGTATATCCAACAAAAAATTTCTTTGGATACCTTTGCTGTATCGTAGCAGCAATTATGATAACTTGTCCAATCATTGCTATCATATGGTTGAATGATGGATCAGGACATAATCATATCGAACAATACGATATGATTTTTAAAACAACATGGGAAAATACTGATAATTGCGAAATATGTAATAAACCTTGGTTGCTGTTATTCCAACTAGGATTAACTGCATCTGTTATGTTATGGCTATTTACATTTGCTTACTCATCTAATGACTAAGAGTAAATCTGGCCCAGTATAATTGGTTGAATCACAAAATAATTGATAACCATCAATAATTTCCTGATCGACTTCCTCACAACGACCATCACTACCCCAATGAAATTGTTTCTTGGGAAATACTGATTGCATTGAATACAATACAGCAGTCACAATGATATCATAAGGTTCCCGATTCGTCTTACAAAAACCTGAAGTATCATACAAATTAAAAAGAAATGTCTCACAATATTCATCAGGCATTCCATTAAATCTTATTCCATATACCTCATTCTGATATGGAACAAATGGAAAATCCCAATCATAACAAATCTTCACCTTAGATCTCTTCACAATTAAATCAACCAATTTGTTAATCTTCTTCATGTGACTAACAAATGACTTGGTATCAGTCTTGCCAGTAAAATCCCAGTCATGTGTGTATCCCATCGTTTTCCCTTTAAAGTGTAATTGACAAAGAATAGACTAACTGAAAAGGAAATGTTTCAAGTAAAAACGCTATTTATCATGCTAAAGTTGTATGGACTTGTACCACTTAACACAATATCAGACGACGAAATACCAAGCAAAATAATTTCTGTATTCACATCACTTGGTTCTGGATCATCTTGATTCTTACCATAAATATGAATAGAAACATTCTCATTCCTATCTATCGCAACATTCTCAGTATGTGAAGAAGAAATTAATTTCTTGAATAAGAAATTCTTAGAATGATCATAGATGTAAATATGTTTCCATCCAGGTGTAATTACACCTGGATCTTGTTTAAGAGTTAATGTAACTAGATCAGCAGGGATGTTCTTATTGTATAAGTTATCCCAATATTTACTATTTCCCGATTCACCTGTTCTAACATACCTTTTCATAATATTACCTCATATAATATTATGTAAGATAGTTAAATCATTCTTGTGTAGATTCTTCTTCGTCTGCTTCAATTTTACCTTGATATGGTCGAAATGCCCATAATGGACAAGAACCCTGGGAAGTACACTTACGGACTTCAGCAGTCATATAACCACAACACTGTAAACAATTTAATTTCACAGCAGCACGACGACTACCATTACGAACTTCATCCAATACTGGAAGGAACCTTTTAGGAATAACCTTTTCTAATTCATTATGATGCGACACAATAAATGAATTACTAGCAAACTTCTCAGACTTGCTAATTCGGTTGCGTGATCCACTACCATCACCAAAACCCTTAGCACGACCACGTTTCCCTGGCTTGGTCTTAGTTTCAATTCCCCATTCCTTGACCCGTAATCCAATAACAGATGAAGTAATAGGTTCGGGAATACCAGGAGTAGAATTGTACTCTGTCTCTAACTCTGTATATAATCCATTCAATCCACCAGATAATGGACCTGACATCTCAACAACACGCACTAATCGTTCCAATAATGGACGATCTACTTCTTTAGTCCTGCGACCCATGATTTCCCCTTAATAGTGTAAAACTGACAACTACTAGACTATCTCGGAAAAATATGTTTCAGAAATATGCCTCTTTTTTCCACACTTCTACCAAATCATCATTATCCCCATTGGTGAATAAATCAACTCCATCATTAAGACCATAATCATCACCACCTTCAATTAAATCAATCGAACGCACAAAATAAGTCAATTTCTTTAATTCTAACCATTTAACCAATTCTTCACGATTATCAGCTTGTACCCATTTAACTAAATGATCATCCTCCCCTGATGCAGTATAACCATTTAACGTAACATCAAAACATTTCATTCGTTTCTCCATAATAATTGACCTTAACACTTATTGTAACAATGTCATCTCTAATAAATTCACCCTTCTGATACCATTTTTTTGTTCCATCAGGATAAATTATAGCAGGTAAATCATTATCTCTGTGAAGTTTTCCTTTAATCAACCATTCTTGTCTACCATTAAAATAAATCACAGCAGGTTTATCATCAGGCCTATGGTATTTACCATATCTTAACCAAACCATTCTATCAGTGATTAAATCAACTTGAATAGATTCAACACCCAAAAACTCCAAGATAAAACCAAATCTGAACATCTACCAGATCCTACGAACAAAGATTCCCTGACTTAAATAATCTCGTATAATCTCCAAACGAGCAGAATGACTATCACTTGCCCTAACCTCTCGACCTACCTTACGATCTATTATATCAGAAGAATATATCACTAATCGGAAATAATATGTCTTTTTTATCATATATGCAGTTTGGTAAAAAGTGAGGATAAGGTTAAAGGCACCTAGCATCTATTCTAAGAGCCTTTTTGAAAACTTAAATCATATTACCTAATTTGAATTTAAGGCGTTTACAATCCGTTTAGCGGGACCACTAATAGAACGTCTTCCATGGACAACAATAGCAATGGATTTTTTTTCCATATTTCCATTAGATCCATTACAAGCCATACAAGTTGCACAAGTCCGTTTATATCCCGCCTCTTCACTTGCAGGACATACAATCTCATTATCCGATAAATCAGATAAAACTTCCATTGTACGGAATGTACGCCAACCCTTAGACCTAGCTAATTCATTCTCACTAGAAGTATGAGTCGATGCCATCAAATAACGACGCCAACGCCAAAATTTACCAGTCTTCCATTGATGAGTATAACCTGTATGACCATCACACAAGTCTAATATAGGTTTCCATGAACTAAACGGAATAGCGACAGCATCACCATAACTACCCAATCTTAAACCACGACCACTGAATAATTCTAGGTGTTCCTTACTAAAGACTGGATATATTCCATTAGTATAGGCTTTATGAACTTGATAAGGAGCATTATGAACCTGAACATAACATCCACGGTCTTTATTGCCATTACCATTGTTAATATAACCCCTTAATGGACATGATCCACAAATAGATGAATCTTCACCATTATGAATAGCAATAATCGGAGCAATATCAGATCGCATTATCCAAGTCTGAATTAAATTGCCTGTCTTGCTATTCTTGGTATTGAAAGTGGCAATGCCAATAATCGGCTTGCCATCTAACATACTCGGACCATCGTAAAATACTACACCCTTCATGACTCTTCTCCTAGTGAATGTTGGCGACAACCACTAGACTATCCCAGAAAATTATGTTTCAGAAAATAACTTAACTAATCCACGACATTACCTATAAGTCAACCCATTCACTTTAATTATAAATAAACTATAACTAAAAAACATAAATCTTTATAACAAAACATAGGTTTTATAAATAAACTTATATTTGTGTATAATTATAAACAAACATGAATCAAAAAACAAAAAAAGCCTAGTTAAGATATTTTGTCTTAACTAGGCTTTAATTTTGTGCAATCAGGATTATTCCTCATACTCGATTTCATTATAACCAGATTTAACGGTATTGTAGGCGATCTTATTCATCCAACCACCAATGTAGTTAATGAACATACCCCACAAATCAATTAAAAATTACCCAAATACATATGACATAATATCAAATGGTGCAAAAAAACATTCCATTATCGTCTTGAATTTATAATCTCGTATGTTATATTCGATCTTTACACGCTTACCGTTCGTGCCTGCATATCTCTTATCTGACCAATTAACAGAACTTAAACAATATTCAGTAAAAAGCTTTTTCTTATCATCTGGAACTTTTCCAGGTTCTAATGACTGGGAAAGTAACCAATTATCTCGGAATTCATTGAATTTAGTTAGTCTTTTACGATTATTGATTATCCAACGAATCAATAGGCCCCATATACCACAAAACATTAAATATATCCCAAACCACATGATTATTTGAAACCAATGGTCTTCGAACCAGTCTAATATTTGACCAAACCCCAAATTGCCAAATAACAGGCAGACTACACCAAAACCCAGAAATAAGAATAATCCTTTATCATAATACTTCTCCTTATGAAATGATCCAATAATGAATAAGGAACATACCAAAAACAATGTAGGGAAAACGATTCCACCTAAACTAAACAACTCAAATAACATATCTTTCTCCTAATTTTACCAACGAATTGGACATTTACAACAACTATGAAATCGGGAACGCTTCCCAGGTTTCACATCTACTGCTGTTCATATCGGATTAGGTATGCAGGCATACCTAATCTCACATCGTCCACAGTAATAAGAGACCGATTTCCAGTCCTTATTACGCTTCTTTTGGCGATTATTTAAAAATGTTTTTAAATTGAACATATACCTCCTGACTTAAAGACTTTCTCATCCCCGAATTGTTTCCTTTTTGGCTATAAGTCAACCCATTTTTTTATTCTAAAGAAACCTATTACTTAAAACAAAAATGCTCTTACCCCCGCTATTTCGATATAATTTATACCCTTTTTGTGCAACCATTTTTTCTCTTTAAATTATAATTAAATATTTTAAATAAAACAAAAATAACTGTTTATATAAGAGGTAAGATATTTTAAATCGCTTTTTGTGCAACTTTTTTCTTATAAAGAAAATTAAAAGGTTATATTAAATAAGGGTCTAACCCCTACCTCTAATCACTTCACACTTCCTTCTTTTTACCCTTAACCTCTTCCCTAAAATTATTTTTTTTTACAATATTTTATATAGAGATAATTAATTCAGGCAGTGAACATAAAAAGTGTTATTTTAATATTTCATATAAAGATAGGATATTAATTGATTCCATATTGTTAGCAGTATTCATTAATTTTAATTTTATATAAAATATTATCACTTACTGCTAAGGAGTTTTTTTCTTGAAAGATTTTGATTCACAGAGACATACCGTTCAGAAAAATCTAAGGAAATTTCTGTTTAAGCAATTAACCATCTAACCTTCACCGTTAGACTTTCAATGGATTAACTACTATTGGCGTTGCGGCAACGCTCCTATCCCTTATTCCTAAGAACTCAGGGATTACTTTTCGTCCAATGTTCATACTACCATTCACATCTGCATTTAATGCAAAACCATCACTTGTCACATACAGACCACGATGCTTTCGTTTACCACTAAATTCAGGCTTGGGATCACCATACTTTGGCAATTCATCTCGATCATAAAAACTTGCTTTGCTTGTGTAACTTTCTTCAGTGAAAACTACTTCAACTCCAGCAATTGCAGCTTTGTATTTAATCTTTTCAAGTAACAAGTAAGTTGGAACCATACAAAAGGCTTGGTTGTTTTTCTTACCTATGTTGATTTTGTTTTTCCAACCATCATTCTTACCAATGATAATTTTACCACACTTATTTTCAACACAATGGTCAACAATAAATTTACTTACATGATGAAAGTAATTCTCAATTCTGAAGTATCGCTTCTTCAATCTGCTTTTACAAGGACGTTTGTTGTACCATTGGTTTATGCTCTTTACGATGCGACCGTTAATCAGTATTGGACGTGTCTGATCTAATGTTATCGCTGCTAAAATGTTCAAACCAATGTCAATTGTACAAACTTTATCTTTGTCGAATTTCTTCTTGCTTACTTTTTCAACTTTCTTATCATATTGAACCTCAATCATGAAGCCAAAATGTTTTGGAGTAACAACAACTTGCTTGTATCCTTCCTTAAATGGAATTGAAAAGCATCCATTGTTCGCTGTTAGATTTTCAAGTTGTTTCTTTCCTTGACCACCTTTAAGTGTTTCATTATAGAAAATTACTTGAGCAAGTTTCTTTTTGTAATTTGGTGCTTTTGGGCATCTCACAAACTTACTTTTATCTTTACCATAAGCCTTTAATGATTTACAATAGTTGCTCCAATCAGTCAGAACTTTCCTAACAGTTTGTTTTGCAATTTTTGTATTGCCAAATTGTTTGAAGCAATCAAGGTCTTTAACTTCATCGGTTAATATGTTGATATCAGGTAGTCTTTGCTTAGTAAACCATGCTTGTCTCATTAGGAATGTGCAGCGATTGTACAACTCTTTTGAGAGTTTGCACAATCGTACAATTTCTTCGTTTCCTTTTGAGTAATGACGTTCTACAAGTAACATACCTTATATAAGTATATACCCTGTAATTATTCAAAAGAAAATTCACATTTTGTTGAAATTTATCTTGATGTTTCCTTAGATTTACCTAGATTTATCGGCTACTGTTGATAACCCTTCCATTATTGAAGCAATGTGGCAGTTGTAGAGTGAAGAATTCACTTGTTTTGATAGGGTTTTGAATAGACGCTAGACACATTAAGTTATTACCACCTTAGGTTTCAATATTTTCTTTGAAGAAGAAAGTGAGCCAAGGCATTTGCAATTGTATATTAATATTTTCTTTTTCACAAGGATGATAGAACTTTATGGTTCTTTTTGTTAGTTTGAGGAAATATATAATTGGGATATTATTTTTTCAACAACAAATGTATTTTGTTCAGATATTTTGATATCCATATTCTTTAAGTCCTTTGGTGATATATCCTTGTAAATTTTCTTCTATTTTGAAAGACATTGAAAATTGTTCTTCGAACTTCATATTATTCCAATTTTTCAGGAATCCTAAGAGATTAGCATGAAAATCTTTAACATCTTTTCCGTAGGTTCCCCATCGTTTATTATATTCTAATTCTCTAATATTAGGATCCATTTCACAAAAGGAGAAAGGAGTTGTCCAGAACTGTTTAATTTTGTTTATCAAGTGATAATTTTCGGCTTCTCCGTTACATATTCTTCCATTTGCACCACAGTGAGGGAATGGTAGGTTGTAGAACAACGGTTGTTCTACATATTTTTCAAGAAATGGGTTATGATTAACGGCAGCGGCATAAAATCCTTCAAATGCATCCATATCACTACAATACTCATCTTCAAAAAAGATAATAGTTGGTAGATTTAGTTGTATAGTCTCACTTGAAACAAGTTTATTACTATTACGATATATAAATTTTAATGTTTTGGTTTTTGGTGGTTGAAAGATAATTTGTTGTTTTTTATTTCCAACAATTTTAATAAAAGAGGTTATCATTTTGTGTATACTTTATAAAAGTTGATATCAGTTCTGTTTGGGTCTGGTGGTAGTCTTTCTAGTTTACAATTTGGATTAATAATTTCTTTTAATAATTTTGGGATAGTTTTGAGCAGATATGTTTCATCTGGATTTGGGATAACGGTTTTGAGAATAGTTACAGACATCAGTATGTAATCATTTTTTATTGATAGATTTATTTGTGTACCTGATTGGTAATGTACATAAGATATTACATCATGAATATTAAATTGTGATAGGTCGAATAGTTTCCAACCTAATTTTTCCATATCATCATTATTTTTAATAAATTGTTTCATCATAGTTTCATAATAGTTCATTTAGTCTATAATGATGTTTAGTAATGATTAGTTCTTCGTACAGCATAGAATTTCTTTGTATAGAGAGATCCATAAGATGTTTTGTTACAATTTTCAGTAGAGAATCATGTATAATAAATTTATTTCCAAAATGTGTGAACTTAAAATTTTCGTTTATGAATGGTTGATAATTTTTTAGTTGGTTTGGGAATGCTTGAGTTAGTTCGTTTGATATGAAGCTTGTTTGGTAGAAGGATTGTATGAGTTGTTTAAGGTTATTTACTTTTTCGCCTAGGCAGAAGTTTGCATAAGATGTTTGGTTTGGCAGTGGCAATTGGTGTGGTGGATTATCATTATTGTATTTAATTTCATTATCTTTTACCATAAAATGTTTGAAGGCAATAATAGATTTAATTTTAAATCTATCAATTGAGAATATGAGAAAAGGTAGTGGCACTTGATATTTTTGTTCATCCACATAGATTGTTCTATTTTGTGGTTTTTGAATGAAGGCATGGCAATTATTATTTTTTATTTCGAGACCATTATTAATTAGTTTTAGCATAATTGTTTAATTATTCCGCAGTTATTCTGCTTAATGCTTAGTTCTGGATAGATTAGTGAATTTAAGGTGTTCACTATATATGATAAGTCTGTTTGCATTTGAGTAATATATTGGTATCTTTTTATTTTTGAATGGTTGATAATCATTTAGTTGTTTGGGTATTGGCAGGTGTAGTTACGTTGATTTGAAGCTATAATTATAGAACAGTGAGATAAGTTGGTAGACGTTTTGAGCCTTATCCCCTACACAAAAATTTCCATAAGAGTTTTGGTTTGGTAGATTATTTGGGTTATATTCTAGTTTATTATTTTTTATCATAAAGTTTTTAAAAGCTAATATAGTAAGTTGACCTGTAATTAAACTTACTGAGAAGATCATGAATGGCATTGGGAGTTGATATATTACATTATCCACATAGATTGTTCTATTTTGTGGTTTTTGGATAAAAGAGTGGTAATGTCTATTTTTTATTTCCAGCCCATTATTAACTATTTTTAGCATAATTGTTCAATTATTTCGAATATTTCGAATTTATGATCATTAATGATTAGATCTGGATAGATTAAAGAATTCCTTTGGATTGAGAATTCCATTAGACATTTTGTAGCGTATTCCAGATCAATTTTATTATTAAAGAATAGAAGATTATTAGATTGTTGAAATTTGATGTTGTGTATTGGTTGATAATTTTCTAGTTCTTTTGGGTAATATGGAGCTATTTCTTTGGTTCTGAAGTTTGCTTGATAGAATATTTGTAATAATTGGTAGAGATTAAATTCTCCATTTACTCCCAGGCAGGTATAACCATCTGTATCGATATTTGGCAGTGGCAATTTGTGTGGTGGATTATCATTATTGTATTTAATTTC